>OQVI01003033.1_pt1 | contig 10264 bp, 5 predicted proteins | sample 1691651 | NCBI WGS metagenome assembly OQVI01 (sample SAMN03418287, study PRJEB22391) | human gut metagenome | biome: human-gut; feature: organic feature; material: feces | host: Homo sapiens | place: Italy | collected 2013-04
TTTGTAGTTTTGTTTTTTTAGTAGGTCGACTAGCGGATAAACGGCGACAACGGTACTGTCTGGCCCCAATATTTCTACATTGCCGTTGTTCGTTCGGATATTTGAATTTTCATCGAAAAACAGGGCGTATTGGTAATCTTTTATATTTATGTTTTTGCCTTCGTAAGAATCCGATTGGTAGTAGGAAAAATAGATGCGATGATTTTCCTGTGAGCGATTCAATGCAGATGTTATCCCTTGTGTGAGTTTGGAAAATTGCATCGAGGAAACGGAATCGGTGAACCAGACTTGTATATCTTTTGCCCCATAATTCTCTGTGAGATAGAGAAGGTCGTCTTGTAGTCGGGTGGCATCGATAGAGTCGAGCTGGGTGCATTGGGTTTCTAAACTGTCGAATGTAAGTAGATTGTTTGTCCCGAGTTTGTTATTTTGAATGAGTGTATCTATCCGCTTGTGCATGGTATACCGGGTAATTTCGCTGAATCTCCACGGACCGATTGATGAGATGAGGAAAAGAAGAATAAATGAGATGAACGGGATTTTTATTTTTTTACCAGATGTAAAAATGGTATACAAGGCAGTCGTATAACACCAAAAGTTGAGCAGTAGTACGTATAGGCGGTTAGTCGTGATACCATAGTCTTGAAAGCGGCGGATTATACCGACAGTCATTAAGATTAATAGAGGGAGAAGCAGTATGCCGAACCATTGCCTGAAAAATTTCAAAGGACGATTCTTTTGTATGCATAACGGATATAGTATAAAAAGGGTGATTGTTCCGCCTATGGTGAGAATGGAGACTAGTGCGGAGACCCAACCATCGGGAAGTTGCCACTGAATTATGATTTTTATTAAATAGGCATAAAGGATTGTTCCGTAGAGTATGAGGAGGGGTAATAGTATATATAAACCTAGGATTTTCCATGCTTGGGCAAACGAACGCGTCTTTGTTTCGGTTATCGAGGCGATAGGAATGTTGCCTAGCAGATAGAAAGGAAAGAACAAGGTATAGCAAAGTACATGTATGTTTGAATACATCTCGCTTTTGAATTCACAGCCGAACAGAGTATCGGTAGAAAATAACGCCAGAGAGAGACCGGCTGCCAAGACCGATGCAAAAAGTAAACCTGTTAGTATTTGAATACACAACAGATAGGAGAAATTCCAAAAAGAGGTATCGGTGTCCTTTTTCAAAAAGGCAGCCCAAAATAAGGACGAAAAAAATGTTACGATAGGAGCTATGAAAGCAAGTGCCCCGAAGAAATGTTCGGGAGTATCGTTCGAAATGTAGCCGTACAAGCTCCATAATAGTACAGCGAGTAGGGATACTGAATGTCGTATAGTGGGGTTCAAACGGTTCTCGAAGCAGAGGACGATACTTGCAGCGAGAGGTAATGCTCCTACCCATACGTACCAATAGGAGGGTTCGTAGAGTATGCTTCCTTTTAATTGCTCATAGGGGAGGTTAACGAGTAATAGCAGAGAAATACACAACCCGATTGTTGCTGTTGCTGCGACCGGAAATCGTTTGAGCGCATTCAAAAGGGTTTCGGTGATGGATTGCCAACGAAAGGTATTTATTCTGTCGAGCATAGTTGAATGATGTTGTTGGTGAAGAATAAATCCCCTAAGTACACGTGTTGTTAAGAACGTACTTAGGGGATTCGGAAATATGTCAACAATGTTATTTATTGACTCTGAACTTGTCTATACCGTCTTTTAGGTATCCGACCGATTGTCGGGCGGCAGCGATACCTGCATTGATGTTCGCTTCGGCGGTTTGGGCTCCCATTTTTTTCGGAGTGAAGAATACTCGGTTGCCGAATTTCTCTTTTAAAGTGTCGGCAATAGTCGGTGCAACATCGGCTACATAGTGAAAATCGGTACGTTCTTCGAGTATGCGTGCCAGATCTTCTTCATATATCACCTCTTTACGAGCCGTGTTGATGAGAAGAGCTCCTTTGGGCATAAGCGAAAGCAACGAGTAGTTGATCGATTGCTTCGTTTCGGCCGTAGCCGGGATATGCAGCGATACGAATTGACATGTTTTATAAAGCTCTTCGGCCGATGCGACAGGCGTTACACCGTCTTTTTTCATCACATCGTCGGGGCAATAAGGATCGAATGCATAAACTTCCATGTCGAATCCTTTGGCGATACGGGCCACATTACGACCTACTTGTCCGTAGGCATGGATTCCTAGTTTTTTCCCTTTCAATTCCGTACCCGATGTTCCATTGAAATGATTTCGTATCATTAAGATAGTCATACCGAACACGAGCTCGGCCACAGCGTTGGAGTTTTGTCCGGGGGTGTTCATTACACATACTCCTTTGGCAGTAGCCGCGTTGAGGTCGATATTGTCATAACCCGCTCCGGCACGTACTACGATTTTTAATTTTGGGGCGGTGTCAAAAACTTCGGCATCGACGATATCGCTGCGCACAATGAGGCCTTCAACATCTTCGACTGCTTTTAGTAGAGCGGCTTTATCGGGGTATTTTTCCAAAAGAACCATTTCGACACCTGCGTTGTCGAGAACTTCTTTGATTCCATTTACTGCAACGGCAGCAAACGGCTTTTCAGTAGCAACTAATACTTTCATGGTTTTTCTATATTAGTGTTTCTTCTCAAATTCTTTCATGGTAGCTACGAGGGCTTCGACACTCGATTTAGGCATAGCGTTATAAATGGAAGCTCTGAATCCACCTACCGAACGGTGTCCTTTAATACCTACCATGCCTTGTGAGGAAGCAAATTCGATAAATTCACTTTCGAGGTCTTTATATTCTTCTTTCATAACGAAGCAGACATTCATGATGGAGCGATCTTCGTGAGCTGCTGTTCCGACGAAAATTTTACTGGAATCGATAGCATCGTAGAGGATAGCTGCTTTTTCCAAATCACGCTTTTCCATCTCTTTGATACCTCCCATCTCCTTATAATATTTCAAGGTCTGCAATGCCGAGTAGATGGGGAGACAGGGAGGCGTATTGAACATCGATCCTTTTTTGATGTGGGTGCGATAGTCGAGCATGGTGGGGATAGCCCGGTCTACATGTCCGAGTGCATCTTCTTTGACAATCACGATAGTAACTCCGGCAGGGGCTAAATTTTTTTGAGCTCCGGCGTAGATGACGTTATATTTGGAAACGTCGATAGGTCGGGAGAAAATATCGGAAGACATATCGGCTACAAGAGGTACATTTACGTCTGGGTCAAATCGCATTTCTGTTCCGTATATCGTGTTGTTGGAGGTAAAGTGGAAATAATCAACATCATCGGGGATAGTATATCCTTTGGGGATATAAGAGAAGTTGGCTTCTTTCGAAGAAGCGACAACATCTACTTCTCCGAACAATTTAGCTTCTTTGATTGCATTTACAGCCCATGTTCCGGTTTCGAGGTAAGCAGCTTTACGGTTCAACAAATTATATGGAACCATACAGAATTGCATGCTGGCCCCTCCACCTAAAAATAGGACATCATATCCGGCAGGGACTTCGAGCAACTCTTTTACTAGGGTTTTAGCTTCTTCGATAACCGCTGTAAATTCTTTGCTGCGATGTGATATTTCCAACAGAGACAGACCTGTATCTGCGAAATTAAGTACGGCATCCGCTGTGTTTTTAATGGTGTATTCGCTCAGAATAGAAGGGCCTGCATAGAAATTGTGCTTCTTCATAACGATCTTTGTTTAGTAGTTTGGTATAATTTGGTTTTGATAGATTACAAAAGTAATTCTTTTTTTCTTAGTTTTTATGCGCTTTGAAATATTTTGTTACAAAAATTTACAAAATGACGGCTATTTGTTAGCCCGAGATAGCATTTCGACAGATTATTTGTATCGGTCTTTCCATAGCTTATTTAGATGATCTTTCAGCTTGTTCTCCGCAACGTTATCCTGAGGCTTCCACCAATTATTGTCTTTCAACTCGTTTGGTAAATATTGCTGATTGACGAAGTTACCCGTATAATCGTGTGCATATTTGTAATTTTTTCCATACTCCAACTCTTTCATCAATTGTGTCGGTGCATTCCTAAGATGTAGCGGAACAGGAAGGTTTCCTGTTGTTTTTACCGTTTCTAGTGCTTGATTTATCGCCATGTAGGCCGAATTGCTTTTGGGTGAACTAGCCAGATAGATTGTCGTTTCGGCCATGATAATGCGACTCTCCGGCCACCCTATATTTTGTACAGCATCGAAGCAAGCGTTGGCTAAAAGCAGGGCATTGGGGTTTGCCAGTCCTACATCTTCGGAAGCCAATATAACCAATCGTCGTGCGATGAAAGCGGGGTCTTCACCTCCTTCGACCATGCGGGCAAGCCAATAGATTGCGGCATCCGGATCGCTGCCACGTATGGATTTGATAAATGCCGATATGATATCGTAGTGCATTTCGCCGTTTTTGTCGTAGGCGGCAGGATTTTGTTGTAACCGTTCCGTTACAATCGCATCGTCGATGATTATTTTTTCGTTCTCTCCGACCGCTTGGGATACGAGATCGATGATGTTTAGCAGCTTTCGGGCATCCCCTCCTGAATAACGAAATAGAGCATCGGTCTCTTTTACTTCTATATCGCGTTCTTTCAGATAAGTATCGGAATGTATAGCTCTGTCGAGCAGTAGCTGCAAGTGCTTTACTTCGAGTGATTTGAGGACATATACCTGACAACGGGAGAGCAGGGGACGTATTACTTCGAAAGAGGGATTCTCGGTCGTTGCTCCGATGAGCGTCACCGTACCGTATTCGACCGCGCCGAGGAGAGAGTCTTGCTGTGATTTGCTGAACCGGTGGATTTCATCGATGAACAGTATGGGACGTACTTTGGAAAAAATATTGGCTTTGCATCGATCTATTACTTCGCGAACTTCTTTTACGCCGGATTGTACGGCACTCAATGTGAAGAATGGTGCTTGTAATTGTTGCGATATGATGTGAGCCAGAGTTGTTTTTCCGACACCCGGAGGCCCCCAAAGAATGAAAGACGAAATTTTACCCGCATCGATCATACGCCGCAGTACGGCTCCCGGTCCTACCAGATGTTCCTGTCCGATGTATTCGTCTAAGTTTTTGGGCCTTAGTCTTTCTGCCAGAGGTTGTAACATAAATTACTTGTTTCTGTTGATACAAATATACTTGTTTTGAACCGTTTTTGCAAGGAAAGAAACGGAAAGATAGAGCCGTTTATGAGAAGTATGAAAATCGGCTGGTTTTTGGAGTAATAAGTAAAAAACTGTTATCTTTATTCCGCAAATTTAATTAGATATGTCATGAAGAGACTTTTTCTTTTTTCCTTGTTAATTGGATATTGGTCGGTAGTAAGAGCTTCGGATACGGTTTTTATAAAAGAGGCACAAGTCCCCATTTTGATAGAACGGCAGGATAATCTATTATTTTATCTTCGATTCGATGCACGAGACAGCCGAATGCTTGATGGAGTAACAGTAGACTTGTCGAGGTGTAAAAATCTCGACGATATTCAATCTGTAAAGCTCTATTATGGTGGAACAGAAGCCCGTCAAGAAGAGGATAAGAATCGATTTGCTCCGGTTAGTTATATTTCGAGTTTCAGTCCCGGTAAGACATTGTCGGCATATCCTTCTTATTCGATAAAATGTGCCGAGGAATCGAATGTGTCTGAGTCGGTGGTTTTGGAATGTAATTACAAATTATTTCCGGGAGTTAATTTCTTTTGGGTGAGTTTGCAGGTGAGACCCGGCACATCTCTTTTATCTAAGGTGACGGCCGATTTGAGTTCTGTGACAATAGACGGGAAAGAGGCTATTTGTAAAAAAATGTCGCCCGACGGTATTGTACACCGCATGGGAGTAGGTGTTCGTCATGCTGGTAACGACGGTGCTTCGGCGTTTCGTATTCCCGGATTGGTCACTACGAATAAAGGTACATTGTTGGGTGTGTATGATGTGCGTTATAACAGTAGCGTGGATCTGCAAGAACATGTAGATGTTGGATTGAGTCGTAGTACCGATGGCGGGAGTACATGGGAGAAAATGAGATTGCCGCTTTCTTTCGGAGAGACCGGAGGCTTGCCGGCTGCCCAAAATGGGGTAGGAGACCCTTCTATCTTGGTCGATACAAAGACAAATACAGTGTGGATTGTCGCGGCGTGGACACACGGTATGGGGAATCAACGGGCATGGTGGAGTTCACAGCCGGGAATGGAAAAGAGCTATACGGCTCAACTCGTGATGACGAAGAGTACCGATGACGGCAAAACTTGGTCGAAGCCGATTAATATAACCGGGCAGGTGAAAGATCCTTCTTGGTATTTCCTACTTCAAGGGCCGGGGCGAGGTATTACCATGCAGGACGGCACGTTGGTATTTCCCATTCAGTTCATAGATTCGACTCGTATTCCGAATGCTGGTATTATGTATAGTAAGGACCGGGGTAAAACTTGGAATATACATAATCTGGCACGGACAAATACGACAGAGGCTCAGGTCGTGGAGATAGAGCCGGGAGTGTTGATGTTGAATATGCGGGATAACCGGGGAGGAAGCCGAGCCGTAGCCATAACCGAGGATTTGGGAAAAACATGGACCGAGCATGAGTCGTCCCGAAAAGCTTTGCAAGAACCCGTGTGTATGGCGAGTCTGATTCATGTTCGTGCCGAAGATAATGTATTGGGTAGGGATATCCTTCTTTTCTCGAATCCCAACACGAAGAAGGGGCGCAACCATATTACGATTAAAGCCAGTTTAGATAAAGGCCTGACGTGGTTGCCAGAAAATCAAGTGATGTTGGACGAAGATGAGGGGTGGGGATATACCTGTCTGACCATGATCGATCGTGAGACAGTGGGTATTTTATATGAGAGTAGCGTGGCTCACATGACTTTCCAAGCTATTAAGTTGAAAGACTTAATTCGGGAATAACAATTCTCCATTTTGTTAAAAGTGCTAAATTTAAACATTTCGCAGAACGTGTGGTTAAACCTTTGGACAAAAACAGAGTCTTATAAACAGATTCGCGAATAAATAAATTGAAGAAAACTTTTTAATGAAAGGAGAAAATTTATGAAAAAGGCAATAGTATCGTTCGCTCTTGTTCTCGTTTTATCGATGAGTTCATTTGCCGGTAATAAAGTAAAGAACGAACGGAAAGAGAAATGTGAATTCCCTTGTGAACAAATGGTGAAAGATTTGAATCTTAGCGAAATACAGCTTTCTCAATTAAAAGAAGCCGATAAGACGTTCGATACGGAAGTAAAAGCGATTCGAGAGAAAAAGAAGGAATTTGAGAAATCGAATCGAGAATCGATGAAAGCGGCTAAGGTTCGTCGGGATTCCACATTTAAATCTATTCTGACCAAAGATCAGTATATTCAGTATTTGGAACAGAAAGTGGCACGATTGGAAAAACGAGCAGCCCGCGATTCTTGGCGTGAAAGATTTGGGACTCCATTTATGGGGAAAGATATGAAACTGGGTCGCCAGTTTCCCGATTTTAATCCCTTGCCGAGGAGTGAAAAGAATGTAGAAAAATAATAGAGAACAGAGAATAAATAGGTTTTCGGTAGAAAAAAAGGAGGTGCATCGTGCATTACGACGCACCTCCTTGCTTTTTATCTCGTTTCAGTTACGAAATACGATTTGGTCATTTTCGGTATCGACTATGATAGGCTTCGATCGGTCTACTTTCTGGGCCAGCAGGTCTTTCGACAACTGGTTCAAGATAAGCCGGTGTATCACTCGTTTTACCGGACGTGCTCCAAACTCAGGGTCGTAGCCTTCGGTTGCAATCAAGCCCAGTGCTTTGGGTGTAATTTCGAGGGTGACACCGTTTTTCTCCAACATCTTTTTGATGTTGTCGATTTGTAACGACACAATCTCTTCGATTTCTTTCTCGCTCAACGGGGTGAACATAATCGTTTCGTCTATACGGTTGAGAAATTCGGGACGTATGGTTTGTTTCAACATATTCAAGACCGCTTCTTTTGTCTTTTCGATGACTTCGGTTTTGTTGGCAGAGGTCATCTTTTCAAAATTTTCGCGTATCAAGGCGGAACCCATATTCGAAGTCATGATGATAATGGTGTTTTTGAAATTAACCAATCGGCCTTTGTTATCGGTCAATCGTCCGTCATCGAGTACCTGCAACAGAATGTTGAAGATGTCGGGGTGAGCCTTTTCTATTTCGTCGAACAAAACCACCGAATAAGGTTTACGCCTGATTGCTTCGGTCAGTTGGCCACCTTCGTCGTATCCAACGTATCCCGGAGGGGAACCGATGAGACGAGTGGCACTGAATTTCTCTTGATATTCACTCATGTCGATACGAGTCATCATGTTCTCGTCGTCAAACAGATATTCGGCAAGAGCTTTCGCTAACTCGGTTTTACCCACACCGGTCGTACCGAGGAAGATGAACGACCCGATAGGCCTACGAGGATCATTCAATCCGGCACGACTCCGACGAACGGCGTCGGCAATGGCCGTGATGGCCTCGTTCTGACCTACAACTCGTTTGTGCAGTTCCTCTTCGAGGTGGAGCAGTTTGTCTTTTTCGCTTTGCATCATTTTGTTTACCGGAATGCCTGTCCAGCGAGATACGACGTCGGCGATGTCCTCGGCATCGACTTCCTCTTTAATCATAGCTTTGTCACCTTGCAACTCGTGTAGCTTTTGTTGCGTGGCATGGATTTCGTCTTCTTTTTGTTTGATTTTGGCATACCGTATTTCGGCTACTTTACCATAATCGCCCTCTCGTTCGGCTTTATCGGCTTCGAAACGTAAGTTCTCGATGTCGATTTTATTTTGCTGTATGCGGTTAACCAGTTCTTTTTCCGATTGCCATTTGGCTCTGAATTTAGTTTCCTCTTCTTTCAGGTCGGCAATTTCTTTGGCTAACTGTTGCAGCTTTTCGGTATCGTTTTCACGTTTGATAGCTTCGCGTTCGATTTCCAATTGTTTGATTCGTCGGGATATTTCGTCCAAAGCCTCTGGAACCGAATCTACTTCTATGCGCAGTTTTGCTGCCGCTTCGTCCATCAAGTCTATGGCTTTATCGGGTAGGAATCGGTCTGTTATATATCGTTCGGATAATTGTACGGCTGCTATGATAGCATCGTCTTTAATCCTCACTTTATGGTGATTTTCATACCGCTCTTTCAGACCTCTCAAAATCGAGATAGAGCTCATTTCGTCGGGTTCATCGACCATGACGATTTGGAACCTACGTTCGAGAGCTTTGTCCTTTTCAAAATATTTTTGGTATTCGTCGAGCGTAGTAGCGCCGATAGACCTCAATTCTCCTCTTGCCAAAGCCGGTTTCAGAATATTGGCAGCATCCATTGCTCCGTCGCCTTTACCGGCTCCCACCAACGTGTGTATCTCGTCGATAAAGAGGATAATTTCTCCCTCGCTTTGAATGACTTCGTTGACTACCGATTTCAGCCTTTCTTCAAATTCTCCTTTGTATTTGGCTCCGGCAACCAAAGCTCCCATGTCGAGAGAAAAGATTTGTTTGCTTTTCAGGTTTTCGGGAACGTCTCCGCGTACGATACGATGCGCCAGTCCTTCGGCTATGGCTGTTTTACCCGTACCCGGTTCACCTATCAAGATAGGATTATTTTTGGTTCGACGACTCAGAATTTGTAATACACGTCTGATTTCTTCGTCTCGTCCGATAACAGGGTCGAGTTTCCCGTTACGGGCACGTTCGTTCAAATTGATTGCATATTTGCTCAACGCATTGTAGGTGTCTTCGGCCGAAGCTGCGGTTACTTTCTTCCCTTTTCGCAATTCGTCGATAGCTGCGCCCAGTTCTTTTTCGGTTATGCCTGCATCTTTCATGAATGCAGAGGCCGGACTTTTCACGAGGAATAATCCCATGAGCATGGCTTCCAATGCCACGAACTGGTCTCCGAGTTTATTGGAATAGTCGATTGCTTTTTGTAGAGCATCGTTAGCTTCCCGACTCAGATAGGGCTCACCTCCGTTCACTTTCGGAAGCGATTCTATTTCTCTGTCGACTTGGTTGTTTAGCAATCCTGCGTTGACTCCCAATTTTTGAAAAAGGTATGAGGTGAGGCTTTCGCCTACTTGCAAGATACCTTTTAGAAGGTGTACCGGTTCTATGGATTGTTCGTTGTGATTACGAACAATCTCCACAGCCTTTTGGATAGCCTCCTGCGATTTGATTGTGAAATTGTCGAAATTCATATATTTATTCTCCTTTCTATTTTATCTTTTTTTTGTTTTTACATTGGGCTATAGTCAAAAGAAATGCCAGAC
>OQVI01003034.1_pt1 | contig 10258 bp, 10 predicted proteins | sample 1691651 | NCBI WGS metagenome assembly OQVI01 (sample SAMN03418287, study PRJEB22391) | human gut metagenome | biome: human-gut; feature: organic feature; material: feces | host: Homo sapiens | place: Italy | collected 2013-04
CATACTGGCGGTCCACAGTCTTGTCGTAGCTGCCGCTGGGCCTGCTGGGCGTTGCCGCCGGCCTGGTTGCCTACACGGGTGACGACGTGGACGAGGCTGCTGCCAAGATTCTCGAGGCCCGCGCCGAGGCCCGTGCCGCCAAGAACTGGGATCTGGCAGATGCCATCCGCGACCAGCTCAAGGACCTGGGCCTGACGATTGAAGATACCGCCGCCGGCACTCGTATCAAATCTCTCTAATCCCCGCGGGTTTCCCAAGCACCCGACCTTGCCGTTCAAACCGTCGCTCGCGTACTCAAGTACGCGTCGCTCCTCTTTCACGGCAATCTCGGGCACTTGGAAAACCCGTACCGACCGCCCGAATTAATATTCATGGGCGGTCGTTTATTTTGTTTCGTTTGATAGTTGTATTTAGGAGGTCACTTTATGGCCGACAATCGCAAGCGTGCGCCTCGTGGCGGCAAGCAGGCTGCTTCTGGCTCGCGTCCGATTCGCCGCAATGACCGCGCTGCCGCTCCCAAGGGCCAGCGCGATCGCACCCAGGCCGCACGTCCGCAGCGCGATCGCAACCGCGACGCTGTCCAGGCTCCCAAGGGCGAGTTTATCGAAGGTCGTCGTGCAGCCGCCGAGGCGCTGCGCACTGGTTTTCCCATCAAGTGCGCGCTCATTGCCGAGGGCGGGGAGCGCGATGCCGCCTTGTCGCGCCTGGTCGACGACCTCAACGCCGTGGGTGTCCGCATTAAGTATGTGCCGCGCGCGCAGCTCGACGCACTGTCGAGCCACGGCGCTCACCAGGGCATCGCGCTCGAGGTTGGCAACTTCCCCTATGCCGATGTCGCCGATATTCTCGACCGCGCAGGCGAGGGCCCGGCACTTGTCGTGGTGCTCGACCACGTGACTGACGACGGCAACTTTGGCGCCATCGTGCGCGCCGCCGAGGTTGTGGGCGCGGCGGGCGTCGTCATTGCCAATAAGCGTGCCGCCGGCGTGACCGTGGGCAGCTATAAGACCTCAGCCGGTGCCGTCATGCATCTGCCTATCGCGCAGGTTCCCAATATCGCCCGTGCGCTCGACGATTTTAAGGCCGCTGGTTTTTGGGTGGGCGGTGCTTCCGAGCACGCCGAAGGCAGTTGCTGGGATGCTCCTTTCGAGGGCCGCGTGGCGCTCGTCATGGGCTCCGAGGGCGACGGCATCTCGCGTCTGCGCTTGGCCTTGGACTTGGCACGTGGTCGAGACCAAGCTTCCCCAGCGCGGTATGACCGAGAGCCTCAATGTTGCCCAGGCGACCACGGCGCTGTGCTTTGAGTGGCTGCGCCGCAACGCCGGCGAGCTGATGGGGGAGGAGTAGCGCATGTCCAAAAAGAACCGTGCCAAGTCCAAGGCCAAGCGCTTTGGCGAGGGCTCGGCCAAGCCGATTGTTTCGGCCGCGACCTATGGCGTGGGCGGCAATGCGTTTGCGCAGGCTATCGCCGACCCAGTCTCGACGGTGCACTCCAACAAGCCCGAGCTGCTGGTGGTCGACGGTTACAACGTGATCCACTGCACGCCGCGCTACGAAAAGCTCGTGTACGACCATTCCGACGATCCGTATTCCAGCGACGTTCACGATATGGCGCGCACGGCGCTCATTAATGACGTAGCTGCGTTTGCCCAGGGCCGCTACGAGGCCGTGATCGTATTTGACGGCGCGGGCAATATCTCCAGCGAGCGCCCCAACCTACCGGCCCGCGGTGTGCGCATTGAGTTTTCGCCGACGGGTGTTTCGGCCGATACCGTGGTGCAGAAGCTCTGCATCGAGGCGCGCGAGGAAGGCCGCGCGTGTTCTGTAGTGTCGAGCGACGGCACGATCCAGGCCGTCGTCATGGGCAAGGGCGTTACGCGCATCTCGAGCCGTATGCTGGTGGACGAGATCAAACAGATCGACAACGACGTGCACGAGGCCGAGGAAGCTCCACAAATCAAGATGACTCTGGGCAGTCGCCTGAGCCCCGATGCCCTGGCCAAGCTCAAGGCCCTGCGCGGGAGGTAGGGAAGTTGGCGGGGCAATGCTGCCTCGCTAACTCCATTCAGCGATGTCGATCATTCTTTCGAGGCGCCACGTTAGCGCCTCTTTTAGATATGGCAGCCTTGCCGTGAGCGCGTCGTTTCTGGAAAGAATCTCGATTGCCTCGTCAACGAAGCCTTCGAGTTTGTCGCAGTCAAACCAGCCCATGTCCTCGACGAGCAACATTTGTTTGGCGGGGCTTGAATGAAATTGTGCGCTGGTAAAACTGTGCTCTCCCGCCCTAAGCTCCTCTAGTGATATGTTGCACCAGAGCGATGAGCCCGAATCGAAGATGGGGGCAGGTCTGCAAGCTTGCGTGTTTACGTTTCGCACGAGGCCGAAGTTGCGCCAATGACGATCGTAGTTGGCAATGATGTCGTCACATACGATCATGCGGTCAAGGGCATCCTTGACGCCTGTCACCCCGAGCTCCTCGCAGTTTGCTACATATCGCTCGTAGTCGGTTAGCCGTTCATCTGCGTTTGCGTACTGGTTTACATAGAACGCAGGGACATACTCTTCTTCATCAGTTAAGAAGACATCGCATGTGCTCAGGGCGGAAGTGCCCGTGCCCTCGAGCGAGTAAGGCACATAATCGCAGGCGTTTAGGATGCGACGGTGGAGCGCGGTCGCCACCAGCTCGTTATAAGGTTCCTGGTCCAGGTGCGCTCCTGCCTTATGCAGAATTCGACGTTCGCCCTCGCACGTCCAGTACTTTTGAAGATTGCCGTCCGAGGTGTTATCGGGCTTTGCGGCAGCCGCTTTTCCCTCTGGGGCAAAGGGTGCAATGGACAGCGAGACGTCATCAAAGGCGTTATTGAAGAAGTTGATATCCTCCCAGGTGAGACCGGAACCTTGGGGCCTAATCCAATACTGGTCGGATAAGGAGAGGCCGAGATTTCGCTGGACGAGTTCATCGGGAACATCGACTGCGGCTTCTGCAAGCAGGGAGGCTAGCCCAATGCGTGCGAGCGGGATACCGCGGCCGCGCCACCAGATGCGGAAGGAGTCTAGCGATATGGGGCTATTAGGGCCAAATACTCCAATAGGGGCGTGGGCGTAATCGATGTCGGCACCGATGTGGGTAAAGTCTTTTCGCGATGTACTGTAGACCAGCTGAGCGACTTCGTACGTGCGGTTCATGAGGGTGAACGCGATCTCGCTCTTACCGTGGCCGCGGCGGGGACGTCCCCCCGTTTTGGTCACAGAGCGGAGTCGCGTGTCGACGCTGTCTTTGTCGATGAGCCATACACCAGAAGCCTTGCGGGCCTCAAGTGCTCCGTTTTTTATGAGCTCCTGCACCCTGCGCGGAGTGATGCCGAGCAGCTCGGCGGCTTCTTTGGTAGTAAGCATCGCGAAACCCTTCGCCAGAACGAATAGTTTTATATATAGCAATTGTAATTAAAACTATTCGTTCTGGCGAATGGTTTTAAGATTGAGGACGCACTGACAGAAATGAACGGGCCTGGTACGCGTTGTTGCTGGATTTTGCATATTTGTATAACGCCGTGCGGCCTGTTGCGCCCCGTCCGCAATTCCTTTATTCTTAACTCGCTTCGCGTGAAAGCGCCAAGTGTGCCAGTGTGGCGCAACGGTAGCGCAACTGATTTGTAATCAGTGGGTTGCAGGTTCGATTCCTGTCACTGGCTCCATGAGAGTTTCGGGCTCTGTTTCCTTGTGGGACAGGGCCCGTTTCTATTTATGTCGATAAGTCAGCGTGTTTGGCGCCAACCAAGCTTCAGGTTTGTCTCGATCCGTAACACGAGTGGGCTGAAGACCCTCCTTATAGTTACAGATCGAAACATTGCCAAGGGAAGGCCGATAACATCTCGATCCGTAACACGAAGAGGCTGAAAACCGTTCTTACTGTTACAGAATGAGACGTAAGCGGGGGTTTCTGCGAAACATCTCGATCTGTAACAGATAGGGGAGGAATAACCCTCTTACTGTTATAGGTCGAGACATAGGCCGGGGCGAGGTTGGTCATCGTCATCGAGCGTGGATTATCGGACACACGAGCGTGGAAAATCTTCCGCCTAGTGAATGAGCGTGGATAATCTGCCACTTTGGATTCGATGGCACGGCAAAGTGGGAGATTATCCACGCTCGATTTCAAACGGAAGAAAATCCACGCTCGATTTTGCCTGGGAAGAGCAATCTTCTGTCTGGGCAGCCCCGATCTCGACCTATATATAGGTGCAAATAAGCTGGTATCGAAGTTCGATACTGAAGGTGTACTCCACTACAGCAAAGTGTTACCTTGGGAAACGTCACCTCAGTATCCAAAACCACTGTCCTTCATATCCAAACTCAATAAAACCGCAGGTCACGGCTATATAGATACGCCCGGCACCGTGTATCTAGAGGTTTTCGTTGACAGCCCCCAAGGTGGCATCGTATTATCTTCTTCGTTCGCGGGGGCGGCGGTCCAAAAGACCAAAGGACCTGCGGATACTTGAACGATTGGGAGTTTGCCCGAGTGGTTAATGGGGACGGGCTGTAAACCCGTTGGCTCTGCCTACATAGGTTCGAATCCTATAGCTCCCACCCGTCAAGTGCCTGTATAGCTCAGTCGGTAGAGCACTTCGTTGGTAACGAAGAGGTCACCAGTTCAAGTCTGGTTGCAGGCTCCATCCGGCGGTGTAGCTCAGTTGGTTAGAGCACACGGTTCATACCCGTGGCGTCACTGGTTCGAATCCAGTCACCGCTACCATAGGTAACACGGTGGCTTCTCAATAGTATGTTGAGAGGCCACTATGGTATAAAGGCAAAGTCCCGTCCGGGGACGACCTGTTAAGAGGAGGGCTTTATGGCCAAAGAGAAGTTTGAGCGCACTAAGCCGCATGTTAACATCGGCACCATTGGTCACGTCGACCACGGCAAGACCACGCTGACCGCTGCCATCACCAAGGTTCTCTCCGAGACCGAGGGCTGCAAGGCTGACTTCACTGCGTTCGAGAACATCGACAAGGCTCCCGAGGAGCGCGAGCGCGGCATTACGATTTCCGTCTCCCACGTTGAGTACGAGACCGCTGCCCGTCACTACGCTCACGTTGACTGCCCGGGCCACGCTGACTACATCAAGAACATGATCACCGGCGCTGCTCAGATGGACGGCGCTATCCTGGTCATCGCTGCTTCCGACGGCCCCATGGCTCAGACCCGTGAGCACATCCTGCTCGCCCGTCAGGTCGGCGTTCCCTACATCGTCGTCTTCCTGAACAAGTGCGACATGGTCGACGATGACGAGCTCATCGACCTCGTCGAGATGGAGACCCGTGAGCTCCTCTCCGAGTACGATTTCCCCGGCGACGACATCCCCGTCATCCGTGGCTCCGCTCTGGGCGCTCTCGAGGGCGACGCCAAGTGGATGGACGCCATTCGCGAGCTCATGAAGGCCGTCGACGAGTACATCCCGACGCCTGCTCGTAACAACGACCTCCCGTTCCTGATGGCCGTTGAGGACGTTATGACCATCTCCGGCCGTGGTACCGTTGCTACTGGCCGTGTCGAGCGCGGTGAGCTCAAGCTCAACGAGCCCGTCGAGATCGTCGGCATCAAGGATACCCAGAACACCGTCGTTACCGGTATCGAGATGTTCCGTAAGTCCATGGACTTCTGCGAGGCTGGCGACAACGTCGGTCTGCTGCTCCGCGGCATCAAGCGTGAGGACATCGAGCGCGGCCAGGTTCTCTGCAAGCCCGGTTCGGTTACCCCGCACACCAAGTTCACCGGCGAGATCTACGTTCTGACCAAGGAGGAGGGCGGCCGTCACACCCCGTTCTTCGATGGTTATCGTCCTCAGTTCTACTTCCGTACCACCGACGTTACCGGTACGGTCAAGCTCCCCGAGGGCACCGAGATGGCTATGCCTGGTGACCACATCACCATCGAGGGCGACCTCATCCACCCGATCGCCATGGAGGAGGGCCTGCGCTTCGCTATCCGCGAGGGTGGCCACACCGTCGGTTCGGGCATCGTCTCCACGATCATTGAGTAAATTAGCTCTTTGATATAGCTGACTTAGAGAACCCGGCACTTATATGGGTGCCGGGTTCTTTTCTGCAATGGATATTGAGCCGTTGCTGGTGTCGAGAGGATCGATAATGGTCCTGGTCGCACCGTCGATTAGCTCTCGTTGGCTTCATTGATGTGTTCCAAATATGAATGGATCCACCGAGAACCAATTGATTCGAGGTTTTCATTGACAGCACTTACATAGAGCTGATAAAGTACCATCTCGTGCCCGTACGGGGCGGAAATGAAAGGTTCAGGATACATGCGTACTCTAGTTACTCTTGCGTGCACTGAGTGCAAGCGCCGCAACTATACGACCACCAAGAACAAGTCGACCATGCCTGATCGTATGGAGATCAAGAAGTATTGCCCCTGGTGCCGTCACCACACGCTGCACAAAGAGACTCGCTAGTCTCTAGTCACATACGCCAGTAGTTCAATTGGTAGAGCATCGGTCTCCAAAACCGAGTGTTGAGGGTTCGAGTCCTTCCTGGCGTGCCAGTCATTATTCCGTAAGCTCCCAATTGGGGGCTTACGGTTTAGTCATGTATAAGCGCATTGCGCGGAGGTAACCCAAATGGCCAACAAGAAGAACAAGAAGAAGGCTCAGCAGCAGGCGCCTGCCAACAACGCTGCCGCCAACTCCAAGGTTGAGGCCAAGAAGGCCGTTGCCAAGAAGAACGAGAAGGCTGCGAAGTCCAAGAAGAACGAGAAGCCTGGTTTCTTCGCCCGCACCAAGAAGTATTTCGCTTCGGTGAAGTCCGAGATGAAGCGTGTCACGTGGCCCGATAAGAAGGAGCTCGTGAACTACTCGGTCGTCGTTTGCGCTTCTCTGATCGTCGTCGGCGTCGTCATCGCTCTGCTCGATGCTGGCTTTGGCGAGGCTCTTGCTCTGTTCTCTGGATTGAGGGGCTAAACCATGTCTAAGCGTTGGTACGTCGTTCACACTTACTCTGGATACGAGAACCGCGTTAAGTCCGATCTCGAGCATCGCATCGAGACTATGGGCATGCAGGACCGTATCTTTGATATCGAGATTCCTATGGAGCGCGTCACCGAGATTAAAGAGGGTGGCAAGCGTGAGACCAAGGATTCCAAGATTTTCCCGGGTTATGTCCTGGTCCGCATGGAGATGGATGACGATGCTTGGACGTGTGTTCGTAACACGCCCGGCGTCACCGGTTTCCTGGGCGGCAACGGTAAGCCCGCTCCGCTTTCCCGCGACGAGTACAATAAGATGACTCGTCGTCCCGGTAAGGGCGATTCGCCCAAGCGTACGTCGGTTGATATCGAGGTCGGCACGTCCGTCCGCGTCACCGATGGCCCGCTTACCGACTTTGATGGCAAGGTCTCCGAGGTTAACACCGAGGCTGGCAAGCTCAAGGTCACGCTGATGATCTTTGGTCGCGAGACGCCGGTCGAGCTCGACTTTAACCAGGTCGCTGTCATCGCTTAAGTTTTCGTCCGTTCGCGCGAGCGTGCTTCTTCTGTGACTGCTCATCTCAGGAGTGCTTCTAACACGTGCGTGCTTACGATATAGCAAGTACTTCACACTCGTGATTCGAAAGGAATGACCATGGCTGAGAAGAAGGTTGCCAACGTCATTAAGCTCCAGATTCCTGCTGGTGCAGCTAACCCCGCTCCTCCCGTCGGCCCCGCCCTGGGCGCTGCTGGCGTGAACATCATGCAGTTCTGCCAGGCCTTTAACGCCGAGACGCAGGACAAGAAGGGCGACATCATCCCCGTTGAGATCTCTGTCTACGAGGATAAGTCCTTCTCCTTCATCACCAAGACCCCGCCGGCGGCTCACCTCATCAAGAAGGAGCTGAACCTCAAGTCTGGTTCCGCTAAGCCCCAGGCCGACAAGGTTGGTCAGCTCTCCCAGGAGCAGCTCACCAAGATCGCCGAGATCAAGATGCCGGACCTCAATGCCAACGACATTGACGCCGCCAAGAAGATCATCGCCGGTACCGCCCGTTCCATGGGCGTCACCATCGCTGAGTAGCGATTTCTTATGGTAACGACGGGTGCGCCGACCGGGGCGCCCGTTAAATGTGTGCAATAGGGCACACGATACGATGTGGGAGGGCTCACGCCCGTTTAACCACAGGAGGTAATGCACATGGCTAAGCATGGTAAGAGCTATAACGCCGCTGCCGAGAAGATCGACCGCGCCACGCTCTACACCCCCCTTCAGGCTGCCAAGCTCATCAAGGAGCTCGACACCGCCAAGTTCGACGAGACCGTCGAGGCCCACTTCCGTCTGGGCATCGATACTCGTAAGGCTGACCAGAACATCCGTGGTTCCATCTCCCTGCCCCACGGCACCGGCAAGACCGTTCGTGTTGCCGTCTTCGCCGAGGGCGAGAAGGCCCGCGAGGCCGAGGCTGCCGGCGCCGACCTCATCGGTTCCGACGAGCTCGTCGCCCAGATCCAGAAGGGCGAGATCAACTTCGACGCCGCTATCGCTACGCCGAACATGATGGCCAAGGTTGGCCGCATCGGTAAGATCCTTGGTCCCCGTGGCCTTATGCCGAACCCTAAGCTCGGTACCGTGACCATGGACGTCGCCAAGATGGTCTCCGAGCTCAAGGCCGGCCGCGTTGAGTATCGTGCCGACCGCTACGGCATCTGCCACGTGCCCCTGGGCAAGAAGTCCTTCTCTGAGCAGCAGCTCGTCGAGAACTACGCTGCCCTGTACACCGAGATCCTGCGCGTCAAGCCCTCTTCTGCTAAGGGCAAGTACGTCAAGTCCATCTCCGTGTCTTCCACCATGGGCCCTGGCGTCAAGGTCGATCCCGCTGTCCAGCGTGACTTCCTGGCTGAGTAACTAACAGTTACTGCCTGAGCAAAGCAAGCATTGCTAAAGAAACCCGGTTCTGCCTCGTGCAGGACCGGGTTTCTTGCTATCTCTGGCCAAAACCACCACAAAGGTGCTTGTCCCCTTTGTAGTGGCTACCAGGGTGTTCTGGCGGTAGAGGACTCGATGGCCTCGTGGCGTTTGAGCTCGCGGCGCATGGTTTGCGAGTTGAGCCAGGCTGCCTGCCAGCCACGGATGGGGTAGCGCGCTTCGTCGAGCTCAAACTGCGTATAGCCGCAGGCGTTGATAATCGTCGTCCCGCACGCGTGTTGCCGCTCGCGCTGAAAATCGGGACCGTAGCTCTGGTGCACATGCCCGTGCACCATGTAGTCGGGTCTCCAAGACTCAAGCGCTGTGTTAAAGCATTCGAATCCTCGATGTGGCAGATCATCCAGATCGCCCATGCCGGCGGCGGGCGCATGGGTCAGCAGGATGTCGCAGCCGCCGACCATCTTCACTTTGTGTGACAGCTTGCGCACGCGCTTGGCCATCTCGCGCTCGGTGTACATGTTGGCGCCATCTCGGTAGCGCATGGAGCCGCCAAGCCCCGCAATGCGGACGCCTCGATACACGTACACGGTGTCTTCGACGCAGATACAGCCGCCCGGTGCATGACGTGCGTAGCGGTCATCGTGATTGCCGCGCACGTAGATGAGCGGTTTGTTGATGACCGTGACCAAAAACTCAAGATAATCCGGGTCCAGATCGCCAGCGGACAAAATCAGGTCGACACCTTCAAAACGCTCCTTGCGAAAGCACTCCCATAGGCATCGTTCTTCGGTATCGGCTATGGCAAGGATTTTCATAGGGCGTGGACTTTCGGCTCATCGTCGAGTTGCGGAATGGTGCCTACCACGTTGTCCGCCAGCCAATTCATCTCGACAATCTGCGTGCTCGGCAGCGGAGGGAAGCCTTCGATCTGTACCACGCCGTTCTGGCTGTGGAGCTCGCCGCCAAAGGGGTTGATGGATCCCTCAACAATGCCGTTGCGGAGCAACTGCACGAGTTTGCGCGTTTGGTAGGGTAGGCCCGGAGCGTAACGGATGTCGATAACGCCGGAGCTCATGCCATACCAGTAGTTGACAGCGCGCACTTGGTTGTCGTCGCTGGTCTCGTCCCACGTGCCGTGAAGAAGGCTTTTCACGATAAGCTCGTAGTAGCGCCCCCAGTTCCAGACGGGCATGGCGATGCCGGTAACCTTGCCATCGACCAAGCGGTGAAGCCCGTAGGCGGTGGGATCTTCCAGCGACTTTGACATATCGGCGCCGGTCATGACGCTCACGCCTTCGCGGCACATGGCCTCGGCAAGGCCTCCGGCGGGCACATCGCCCCCAGTCA
>OQVI01003039.1_pt1 | contig 10241 bp, 9 predicted proteins | sample 1691651 | NCBI WGS metagenome assembly OQVI01 (sample SAMN03418287, study PRJEB22391) | human gut metagenome | biome: human-gut; feature: organic feature; material: feces | host: Homo sapiens | place: Italy | collected 2013-04
GTTGAAGGGTCAAACCAACAACACGAACAAGACCAAAAATAAAAAAGAGCGAAAATTCGCTCTTTTTTCATCTAAATCATTTTTTTGATTCTTGTGTCATTTTACAATATTTATCATAGAATTTTCGATTTACCTTCAGTACTTTATATTTTTTTCCATTTTTCATCTTATCAAAAGCATATCCTCTAAATTTACCATTACTGGCTCTCTTAGGTACTTCTAATAATTCAATATCCCTACAAGTAGCAAGAAATGACTTATAATTTCCATCCCCATAACATTTTTGAAACTGCTTATAATCTATAAACAGGAAACAAAATAAAACATTACAGAGAATCGCACCTGCGACGGCTGTTATTATGTCCCGTATTGCTTTATCATCTTTACCTTCTCTATTATTTTTACCTTCTTTATTATTTTTGTCCTCTACTTTTCTATTTTTTGTTTCGGTTCCTCTTTCTTCGGCAGCAGGCCTCAAAAACAAGAGAAATTCTATTGGACTGCTGCACAGTAACATCAAATATCCGTTTCCCATGCTTCGGAAAATATTATCTGAAAGAATTCCTTGCCAGAGTTCTCCTGCATTCCCTATCTGCATTGCTTTTTCAATTCCGATAAATGATAAAATCACAGCAATAAAATACGTCGTGATAATCCACGGAAAAATGATTTCTAAAAAGCTGGCTCTTTTTTGTAATGTTGTATACAAGCTGTAGCAAAGCAAAATCGCAGCAGGAAAAATAATAAATAAAAAGCTGCTTTCTGGCATATAAACAGTCTGAATTGTCTTACCAAAGAAATAAAAAAGTGCTACTGCATTTATGAAAAAACGAATCATGTATACAAATTTTATTGGCTGTGGTAAAACTTCCGGAAAATTTATAGATTTAAGCCTTGTTTGCATTTTTGAAACATTGATATTTACATTCCTTGCCAGACCTGTCTTACCTATTTTTCTGTTTTCAAAATTTTCTTCACTTATTTTCCCAGAAAAAATAATAAAAAAGGCAATCGTTCCCGCCAAAAACACCCCATAAAAAATCAGGCTCCAAAAGCCATTCTGTTCTTTATAGCAGGCAAATGTCGGTATAGATAATGCTCCCGCTCCAAATGTTTCTATAAAGATCATTCTGCGTAACTGCCTTGCAGAAATCTTATTTTCATACATTTTATACATCCTCCTCTTTGACCGTCCCCCATTTTATTTTCATTCTATTTTCGTTTTCTTTTCTTCATCCTTTTATGAATCATTACATCTTCTGCCTGTAAATTTTTTCGACTCTCCTATCCGAATCCGGCAAACACGCCTACACGAATCATTACATCTTCTGCCTGTAAATTTGGGGATAGCGTATCTATCTTTTTCGAATTCTCCGGCCCTCTCTCGTAAATACTGGTCTTTTTTTCATATAAGCAAATGGATAGCGAACATAATGATCCTTTTTATCATCATAATTTAAGTTTTCCCCACAAACAGAAGGCAGCATATATGGAACACCGAAGGATTCTATCTGAGATAAATGCAATAATAATGCGGCAAAAGTGAGAAGATAGCCGTAAATTCCCCATATTGCTGCGGTAACAATAAAAAGAAACTTTAACAAACGAAATACGGCGCCAAAGGATTCATTTGGCACGATAAATGATGCAATAGCTGTAAAAGATACAACGATAACAACGATTGTACTGACAATTCCCGCTTCCACTGCTGCCTGGCCTACGATGAGACCACCAACAATGCCGATTGTTCCTCCGAGCTGTCCGGGCAAATGAATTCCTGCTTCTTTTAATAGTTCAAACTGAAATTCCATAAGCAAAACTTCTAAAGCAACTGGAATGACGATGCCAGTTCGCGCTGTTGCAATGGATAACAAAAAGGAGGTTGGGAGCATTTCTGTATGAAATGCTGCTATGGCAACATACAATCCCGGAAATCCTATCGCAAACAATGAAGCTGCAAAGCGAAGCAAACGGGCAAATGATGCCACTTCAAATCGGGTATAGTAATCGTCACCTGCCTGAAAAAACATTTGATAAGTGACGGGCAAAATTAACACGCCCGGAGAGTTATCCACAACAAGAACGATTCTCCCCTCCAGTAATCCACTTGCCGCCTTATCCGGCCGTTCTGTATGTTGAAATTGTGGAAATGGTGTCCATACATTTTCTTCTAAAAGCTGCTCTACCATTCCTCCATCTAAAATACCATCAAAGCTGAGTGCATTTACTTTTTGTCTTACCTTTTCAAGAAGTTCCGGCTGAACAAGATCATCCATGTATACAATTGCCAAATCTGTTTTGGAGCGCTCCCCAACCATCGTATGCTCCATTTTCAGGCGAGAATCACGGATTCGGCGGCGAATCAATGCCGTATTCATTCGCATATTTTCTGTAAAACTGTCTTTCGGACCGCGGATAACCATTTCCTGCTGGGTTTCCCCTACCCCTCTTGATGGGTATTTCTTTGTAGATAAAATAATTGCTTTCGGACAGCTTTCCAGCAAAAGCAGGGTATTTCCTGATAAAATATCTGTTAAAATATCTTCAAAACTTTCATCCTCTTTCCAGTCCACTGTTTCCATCACATGATTTTCTACATAAGAGAGGAAATCCTGCCCTGTTTTTTCACATTTATTTTTAAGGAGAGGACGGATCACGAAGTCTTCCACCATATCTGCATCCGTCATTCCATCGACATAGATGACTGCTGCTTTTTTAGGATTTATTTTTTTATTGTTCTGCGTAGTTTTCACTATTCTTTTCGAAACTGTTTTTCTACCTATATCACTGTTTATGTCATTGCCTGTATTCGCATCTGTTTGCCCTTTCGTAGCACTGCTTATGTCACTGTCCGTATTTGCATCTGTTTGCCCCTTCGTAGCACTGCTTATGTCACTGTCTGTATTCGCATCTGTTTGCTCTTCCATAATACTGTTTGTGTCACTGTCTGTATTTGCATCTGTTTGCTCTTCCATAATACTTTGTATATCAGCGGTGTCTCCTACATAAAATACATTCTTTACAATATCCCCGCTCCGGTCTAATGCTTTCTCCAAAAATGCGTAATCTTTATCAAAATTCCGGGTAAGATTTCCTTTTATTTTCTGGTCTCTGTTATACTTTATTCGCACTTTTCCCCTCCAGCTCTTTTTAATAGGACACTAAAAATATGCCACTAAAATCTCTTATTTATTATTCTTAAACTTTTGCCTGCAGGCTTATAAACTTTTAATATTTTACTGGAATCTCAAATTGTTATACCCGCATAACATTAAGAATATTTCTCCCTATATTTTCCGCAAAAATACTCTGTTAGTATTGAGAAATTTTTTCTTTTTTATACAGGTGTTTCTTTCTTGATTTTTTGCAAAAATGCGTTATAATAATTGTATACAAGATACAGAGGAGGTACAATTTTTATGACTCAGCCCTTACATTTGAAAGCATATGCCAAGGTGAATCTGGGACTGGACGTACTTAGAAGGCGGGAAGACGGTTACCACGAAGTCAGAATGATTATGCAGACAGTGAAGCTTTTTGACTACATTACTTTACAGAAGAATACATGCGGACAGATTCGTCTTTCTTCGAATCTGCCTTACCTCCCCCTCAATGAGAAGAACCTTGTCTATCGGGCCATTGACACGATACGTACTGCATATAATATTTCAGACGGTGTTGATGCAGCAATTGAAAAGCACATCCCTGTTGCAGCAGGAATGGCCGGCGGAAGTACCGATGCTGCCGCTGCTCTGGTAGGCATGAATCAGCTATTTTCTCTTGGAATAACACAGGACGAGCTTATTAAACATGGGCTTACCCTTGGCGCAGACATTCCATTTTGCATTATGAGAGGAACCGCACTTTCTGAAGGAATCGGTGAGATATTAACTCCTCTTCCTTCTATTCCGCCATGCTGGTTTTTAATTGTAAAACCATCTTTCTCTATGTCTACAAAGTTTGTATATGAGCACCTGCATCTCGATGAACAGACAGCCCATCCAGACATAGACGGAATGATTCAGGCCATCAGCCACGGTGACCTTACAGGTATCACCGACCGTATGGGTAATGTATTGGAACAGGTTACAGAAAAACATTATCCAACTATCGTACAGATAAAAAAAGATATGAGAAGATTAGGAGCTGTCAATGCGCTTATGAGCGGAAGTGGCTCCACCGTATTTGGTATATTTACCTCAAGAGAAGCCGCCGGAAAGGCAGCTGAATTTTTCCATAATGACCCGGGAATCCGGCAGACCGCCGTTGTCCGCCCATTTAGTAAAAATCTCCCACGGTCGAAATCGCAGAAAAATCATAATCATTTTTCGAAAAAAAACAGTTCGCTGACACAGGGGGATAAATATACAGCGAAAAAGGGAAGGAGAAACAACTAATGAAAGACACTAACTTTAATGTAAATGAATATCTGCCACTTCGTGACGTTGTATTTAACACACTTCGACAGGCAATTATTACTGGTGAATTCGCACCGGGAGAACGTCTCATGGAAATTTCTCTTGCCAACCGCCTCGGTGTAAGCCGTACTCCTGTAAGAGAAGCTATTCGTAAGTTAGAACTGGAAGGCCTGGTTATCATGATTCCACGAAAAGGCGCTCAAGTAGCCAGAATCACAGAAAAAAATCTTCGTGATGTCATCGAAATCCGTACTGTTCTTGAAGAATTCGCTGCTGTTCTTGCCTGCGAACGAATTGATCAGGCTGGGCTTCATGATTTACGTCAGGCTCATGAGGACTTCATCCGTTCCGTAGAGAATGGGGATATTCTCGATATCGTAGATAAAGATGAGACTTTCCATGATACCATTTTCCGCGCAACAAACAATGACCGCCTTATTTCTATTATCAATAATCTGCGCGAACAGTTCTATCGTTACCGCATGGAATATGTGAAAGATATTCGCCAGCGCTCTAATCTTGTGGAGGAACATCGGGAATTGCTTGATGCCATTTCCAGCAGAGATTCTATAAAGGCAAAGGAACTGATGAAAACACATCTGCTTAATCAGCAGCAGGAAGTAATTAATAACATTCAGGAAGCATAGGAAGGGCGGACGAAAGTCAGGCATCCCTATTATGCAAAATTTACAAAATACAAAACCAGTCACAAGAAGCATCTCTTTCCTTCAAGAGAAAATCTGCTCTTTGTGGCTGGTTTTCATTTTAAATGCCTTTTATTATTTTGTTTTTTTATTATTGCCTATCAAATCTCCCCTTTTCAGATGAAGAAATACCTGATTACATTTTAAATGTTTTCCTTCCTGTCCTTTTTTCCGTGTACGGATAAGGACACGAATTAAAAGCATGATAAGAAGAATAATTCCCATAACGGATGCCGTGATTGTCGGGTCAATCTGGAACGCTTCTGCTGTAACATGGATATGCTGCGGTTCTCCGGTTCCGATACAATGGCCACGCACAAGCAGACGATGTGTATTAATACCATACGGTGTACAGGTCATCAGGGTACAGTAATCCTTTTTATCTTCAATCTGCAGGCTATCCGTTTCATCTGGAAGAACGATAGAAATATCATCAACCTCGTAAGTAATCTCTCGATTCAAAATTGTAATAGTAAATGTATCTCCTACTTCCATTTTATCGAGGTCTGTAAAAAGCTTTGCGCTCGGCAGACCACGGTGGGCAGAAATAACACTGTGCGTACTGTCTCCGCCAACCGGAAAACTGGTTCCTTTCAAATGTCCGGCCGCAATCTGTAAAATACCCTCATCTGTTCCATGATAAATCGGAAGCTCTACACCAAGCTTCTTGATTGTGATATAACCCATAATACCTGTACCACTAATATCAAGTATTTTCTCATAACCTTTAATTTCATCCGGGTTATAAAATGCAGATGGATTTTTCGCAAGCTTCTTATTGTACTTCTCCGCCGCTTCAAAATACTTCGTATAATCCTCCGGCTTCATTTCCGACACCTTTTCATCGTATGCCGCAATCGCCTTTGACTGATGCCTCTGATTAACATAATTGCTCACGGTCGGATATAACATCACGGACAGCCCCACGAGGAAAATCAATATTAAAATGATAGTGGTAATATTCGAACTCAACTTCTTTTTTTTCAATGTTTTCTTTGATTTTTTCTCTAACTTCTTTCCAGACTTCATAGTTCTCTCCCTGATGTCATTTCCTTTTGTATATTTATGCTCTCACAAAATCTTGTTTGTGTAACTGTGCAGGCATATATTTACCTTTAAGATTGGGACAGGAGCTAAAAGCCCCTGCCCCTGAAAATCTCATAATATCAAATTGTTGTTATAAACATTCAGAACGGATTAGTTCTCAGCACGTCTCTTTGTGATAAGAAGAACTGCTGCTCCAACCATTAAGATAGCACCAACAACGTAGAAGATTGTTGTACCGATACCACCGGTGGATGGGAGAGTGGAACCTTTCTTGTTGACTACGTTTGTAACTAATTCACTCTTGTCATCATTAGGTGCAAATGTAATCTTTCCATCTTCCTGATTACCAGTCAAACTAGTAAGCACACCTGTACGATTTGTACCATCCCATGTAATTGTTGTATTAAAAAATATGCGTCGCTTACGGTTCTGTCGTGCTAACCGCCGACGTTCAAGACGTATCTCTTTAATCGAGGGGATGTTTACTTCCTCTTTACTCGTCCGCTCCATTCAGCATCTGCTCCTTTTCTGCGGCTTTCTGTTCTTCTTCCATTGAAACGTTCGCTGCTTTAATAGATGTGAGATAATCATCGGCTGCGGCCTGGGCAGTAGAAAATATATCGTTCAACTGAAGGGCAGCCTCTGCAATAAAGCCTGCCTCTGAAATCTGAATCGTACGATTGCATTCTTCTTCTGCAAAGATTCCTCATTAGATTTTAACGCATATATAATTTCTATTAATTCAGGACGACTCATCCTTCTTAATTCTTTCTCTGCCATAACTAAACCTTTCCCCGGCTTTTAATTCTTAATTATGCTCTCAATCTTATTAATGTCTGCAACGTCATACATGATCCATCTAATATCCCCATAATATAGATGTTGTATATACGTCTTAATGCCGTGTCTTATTTATGTTTCTTATTTTACAATCCTCGTTTTTTCTTATCAATAAGTTGAAAAGAATTATCCTTTTTTTTACAATATTTTTATCATTTTCTTGCTTATACTACATAAAACGCAATTATTTAATGTAAATGCGTACTTTTTCTATATATTTTTAAGCACAAAAAAGACGGAATCAGAAATTACTCTGACCCCGGCATTTTTGTTCATTACTTTTATGTATTTATCCTCTTCCAGCAAGAAGTCTCCCATCTTTACGGCAGGTGGAGGATGTCACTCCCCTATGAGACTTTCCATTTCTTTTAACAGGAACAATTTCTGCCCTGTTTCTAATGGTTCTGTGAGATTTTCATTATATTGCTTCATTTTTTCTATTGTCGTTCCGTAATGTTTTGCGATATTCCAGAGAGTGTCTCCGCTTTTTACGATATAGCCTGTAATAGACGGAATCCTCGAAATTTCTTCCTCACTGTACGGAATTTCCTCTACTTCATCAATCATATACATTGTCTGTGGTGAGAAACCGGTTACATAGATTCCGGCAACCGCCCTGATTTCTAATTCGTTGCTGTCCACAACATAACCACCAATCTGTTCCAGCACACCGCGAATCTCACAGCGGTCTGTCTCGGCTACTTCTGGTATTTCTACTAAATATTCAAATGGAATAACGATTTCTTTGGACTGAATCGGCGCGGTATCATCTCCTGCTATATAAAGAACTTTGCAGAAAATGAGTCCCTCCGTTGCGATTCCCTGTTTAGTAAGCTGAAAGTCTTCGATTCGTACATTTCCTTCTACATTAAGAACCTGTAAAAGTTTATGAATCTCTCCTGCTGCCTCCACCCGCTGACTTACCTTTGTTTTCGCGTTATTCTGGAAAATGAGATTTTCAAATGTAATCGGACTGGTTTTTAATTTTAATTTTCGGTCATTTGCATACATATCTTTAAGCAAAGGCATTTTAAATTCCCGATAAGCTTTCAGGTCAAGTTCTAATACCGCCTCTATTTCCACATCTCTTGGCTCGCCGTCAATATCCGGCTTAATCACTGCCTGATGGTTTCCGAGCATTACCGCTATATTCCCAATAAGATTCTCCTGACTGTCCGCACAGTCTAATTCGTTGGTAAATGGAATCTCCCAATCGTAGTATTGCAGTGATTCGCTACCCTCTTCTGCCTGATAAAGAATGAACAGGAAAAGACTTCCCCGGATAGATAATTTATTTTCCATCATACGGATATCTACATCCCGAAGCTGCATTGAATTCCAGAGAATCTCTTTGATATTCGGCTTACCTGCTGGCAGGCTGACACTTGCCTTAATCCTCTGAATATCTTTTTTATTCATGATAATTTCCGTCATGGACGGAGACTCATATAAGCATTGGACATTTTCCTTTTTCTCGATTCCAGTCGTACACTCCACAAACTTCATTTCGGAAATGGCTATGTGAAAATATATAACAGAACGCACACCACATTTTCTGGAATTGATAATGGAAATCGTGAGATCTTCAAGGTCGGCCGTCACCTTTGCGATATCGCTGCTTTCTGCACTCTCCACATTCATAAATTCTTCTATGGAAAACTCATGCTCCATGCAGGAAATCTGCTGCTCTTTATCCGTACTCAGATACAAAATCTGCACGAGGAAATTCCCCCGCAGGCGCATACGGTCTGTCAGCACTTCTATCTCATCAATATGTACCTCGCCTCGGCTCTCTATAATCTTTTCCACATCCGGCCGGGTATCCGGCACATTCATATCCTCATCAAGCGTAATCTGCACATTTTTTTCTAACTTTAAAATACCTGAACGAACCGCTTTCTTTTCAACCTTCATAAATAAACCTCCACCCAATAAAACTTGCTATATTTTATGCGGACACACTCTGCCCGTCTTTTCGGCTTCGTTATCAGTATATGTTGCTTCTGGCTGGTTTATGATTTTTTCAGGACTCAATCCGGCACAAAAGTTCTGTCCGCCCACAACGCACAACTAAAAAGGGATACGTCAGCGTTTCCACTACTTCTTCCCCCGCTGCCGGACCTATTAACTGCGTTTCTAAGTAAAGCTGCTCCTTATCTTTCCAACATTGCTCCACCCTGACACTGTAACCACTATAGGATTTCTCCCCATAACAGACCACCAAATATGTATATTTCGAATTCTTATATGCAAATGTTCCCGGTTTCTTTTTTCTCTCTTCAATAATCTTCTGCAGTCGCTCCGGCATATTCTTCCCACTGCATATCTCATACTTTACCGCCTGCCCCTGCTCTTTCTTTCCCAGCTTGCCGAAATGAAAACTATTTATGTTTAAGACGGTGCAACCGTTGAGGCAAAGGCAGAATATAAACACCCATAGTGGAAAAAGGACTATGGATGTTCCTTGCTTTTTTGTACTTTGAGACATATTCTGATACTCCTGAAAGGTGCTTACTTTAATATATGCAAACAAAAGGAAAATAGTAATTTGTGGTTGGGTGAATAAACAGACGAGCCAGTGAACCTCTTCTCGAGCAAGCAGAAGCTCTCGCATCTCGTCCCCAAACCCCCTCCCCTGTTTAATTCACTTTCTCCAGCCACAGCACAGAAGCCATTGCCCCGAATAAGGCATATTTGTGATTTTAGTCGCGGCGTGTTGAATGTTCGCTTATGCGCTCGCATCCAACACTTGCTCCGAGACCACAAATATGGACGATGGGATTTCGATGTTTCTGACAGTGGTTTCTGAAGTAAAATCAGAATTCATGTTGAAGAGATTTGGGGATTCCCCGAAAGACAGTGATTTTATGAGAAAATATAGTGAATCCATAACAGTATATTAAAAAATAGTATTTAAATTCGATTTTTTAAAGTTTTTATAGCGGATGTTTACTCATACAGCAACAAATCGGTGAAAAAATTTGAGAAAGTGAATCAGAGTAATATCTTTTTATACTATGTTACAGAGAAGCTAATTTTTTTGCAAATTCATAATATTCTGGAGAATCCCCAAAGTTTCTAACATGAATTCTGATTTTGTGCCAGCATCCACAGTCAGCCCGCAAAGAGAGCCTATCCCCTATATTTGTGGCCTCGGAGCAAGGTTTGGATACGAGCGTGTGTAAGCGAGTATTCAAACCGCAGCGACTAAAGTCACAAATAAGGATTATTT
>OQVI01003043.1_pt1 | contig 10235 bp, 7 predicted proteins | sample 1691651 | NCBI WGS metagenome assembly OQVI01 (sample SAMN03418287, study PRJEB22391) | human gut metagenome | biome: human-gut; feature: organic feature; material: feces | host: Homo sapiens | place: Italy | collected 2013-04
GAATTATAGGACTTAATTTTCATAATGCGTTTCTCAATGTGCTTGTCCGTAAACGAGTGCAGCATCTGCAATTGTACTTAACGAAAAGCTCCAACCAATAGGCGTATAACCAAACGTATTATACCGCATGTCTTCCGTACTTCCTTTTGGCAATAAAATAAGATTTTTCTTATAATTTTGATGACTTGGAGAATGATTATTACGGGTTAAATCTACGGCCACACCTAATACATTCCCATTCTCAACTTTCACCCAAATCACTTGATTGCCGGCAAATGTCCATGTAATACTGCTATTCGGAGGATTAATCAACGAATAAGATGAAGTGGTGGAAGCCCGGCCAACCTGCTCTCCTTCATCATTAGTTGCAAACAAGCAAAAACTTGTCAGCAAACTCAATGCTAATAAAAACTTTCTTCTCATAATTGCACAATAATTTGGTTGTAAATTAGATTGGCTACAAAGATATATATATATATTTACAATTTTCAAAATTAAAAAACAAAAATCTTATATTTTTATCTTCAAAACAAGCAATAATATGCAAGAACAAAAGCAATTACATATAAAACATTAAAATCCAAACAGCGTATATGAACAAAAAAGCGGTAAATAAATTCTATAAATCAGCGTATAGACCTTGCAATACTATTTGTTTTGCATTAATTTTGCAACAGCAAATAATAAAGACTAACCACCATGCAGATAATCGACCTAAGCAAGCAGAACACAATCATCAACCAGTACATGGCCGAAATGCGCGACAAGGAATACCAGCTCAACCGACTGCTGTTCCGCAACAACATTACGCGCGTGGGCGAGATGATGGCATACGAGATAAGCAAGACGCTCAACTATGAGGAGCGCGACGTGGAGACGCCGCTGGGCACGGCTAAGGTCAGCGTGCCGGCCGACAAGATAATACTGGCGACCATTTTCCGCGCCGGACTGCCCTTCCACAACGGCTTCCTGCACGTGTTCGACCACGCCGGCAACGCCTTCGTAAGCGCGTACCGCGAATACAAGGACGACAGCCACACAGAAGTGGGCATACACGTGGAGTACCTCGCCACGCCGAGCCTCGACGGCAAGACGCTCATCATAGCCGACCCCATGCTGGCAACGGGCGGCTCGATGGAGCTGGGCTACAAGGCATTCCTTACCCACGGCACGCCCAAGCGCATACACGTGGCATGCGTCATAGCCGCGCCCGAGGGCATCGAGCATATCAAGAAGACCTTCCCCGACGACAAGACAACCGTGTGGTGCGCGGCCGTCGACCCGGGAATGAACGAGCACAAATACATCGTGCCGGGCTTCGGCGACGCCGGCGACCTCTGCTACGGCGGCAAGCTGTAAGCTAAAGAGGCACCGCGCAGAAAAACGCATTTACCCGTGTCATCCACATTACCAATTATTTAGGAGCTGTTTTTAATTTTATCCAAAAATAATCTTATGGCAGCAATTTGCATCATTGCTAAGTGCGTATCCGCCCTGTATTCATAGTCAACGGATTCTTAACTTGCGTTAGAATTAAAAACCGCGTCACCCATGACACAGAAACAAGGAGCTGCTTCCGATTCTTTAGCCTTGACCGACAAGCTGACCGTGCCGGACGAGACCGTACTCGGGAATGTCCTCGGACAGACGAAACCTCTGCTGGACACCCTGCTCTGCAGAGCCGCACAAGTAAACCTGGCCTGGAACTACTACAACGACGGCAAAGCCTGGCTCGGAAAACTGATGTACAAAAGGAAGAACCTGGGATGGCTGCATGTCTATCCCGGATATTTCAAGGTAACAGTCTACTTCACAGACAATACGGCAGCAGACGTGACTGCGCTGCACCTGCCTGAGAGGATAATCGGGGACTTCCCTGACATAAAGCATTCGGGAAAACTGATACCGTTATCAATAACACCGGAATCGCAAGAAGACATCGGCAGCATCCTCTCACTGCTTGAACTGAAAATGTCCCACAGGTAACAATTATATGATTCCCCAATAGGAAATAATTGTATGGAAATGAATAAACTGCTTACTCCGTTGCTGGTTATCATCAGCCTGCTCTTTACGGCCTGCGACAAGGATGATATTCTGCCCGGCAAATCAATGGCTTGGGATTATGAAATCCTTACGCCCGACAATGTCAAGTTTACAGGTGGAAGCGTTGGATGGGTTCAGACATTCTCGTTTGAAGCAAACAGCAGGGAGGGCGACATCGTAATGACTTGCGGGAACTACGATGTGCTTAATCCGATATCAGGCGATTCTTACACATACGATTGCGGATGGGCGACCGTTAAGGTTGAAGCCAATCAGCTGAAAATCCATTTCCCAAAACAGGAACCGGGGGCACCTGACGCCTACGAGGAAATCACAATCTCGGCAGATGACGGAAAGAGAAAAGCACGGACAATAATCTGCCTGGCAAGAAAATTTAATGACGAAAGTGTATCAGACCCCGACTCTGACACTTTGCCCGACGAAGCAAAGTTCAAGATGACCATGGAAGGATTTACTCCGCTGATGGACATTGAAAGCCAGTTACCGGCACCGCTTGACTTGGTTACATTCAGAATCACTGACATTGACGGCCATTACACGCCTGTCGGGTTTCCCGAGTTCACACAATACTACGACTCAATCGTCTGGAGTGCCGATAATTATCCTCACACCTTCAAAGTCTTTGACAAGAACACGACAGAAGACACTTCCGAAATGCACCTGACCACTCAATGGGCGTCACACTTCTTCAAGAGCGGCAATATCAGGAATCATCTTAAAGGCTACCGTAACGGGAAGGTTGAATATGAAACCTCGCTCAATCTGACCCTGTACGACCGTGACTTCCTGGGGCTTGAATGGGGAATAATAGTACTTCAGAATCCGCAGAACCTTACAACCTATTGCCGTCTGGACACCGATTATGAGTATCAGGTGAACGACATTACGGAAAGGAACGGCCACCCGTTCGCTGAAATCATACCTGTGAACCACAAGCTCTTACCTGATTCCGACTTCCTGACGACTGCACAAAGAGCCATCAGGAAACTGATGGAAGACAATGTGGGCGCAGGACAGGACGCCCAAGGGAAGGAAAAGCTTTTCAAATGCCTGCCGGAAAATGGCGTGGAAGCCGAACTGTATTGGGAAAACAAGACCACACGCATGATGATGGTGCACCAGCTTTCAAATGATCCTGATGACTTGGCGACTGAAAAGTATTATCTGCATATCGAACCTAAACAATGAACTGCTTGACGCCGTAGAATAATCCGGTCTTACATTACCGGTTAAAAGAATAACAAACAGAATGCGAAAGGCATCCTTTCACACGCTGAAACGCCACCTTTTGGAGTCCAAAAGGTGGCGTTTTGTAAACCTTTGATTTACAAGTTGTTACAAAGGCAGTTACCGGCAATCTTTTCACCGCTTCACATATTTGGCAGTGCTGCCGTCGGCATACTTGACTATGTTAAGCCCGGGCTGCGGTGAAGCGTGCCTGCGGCCGTCGGCGGTGTAGTAGGCTACGGGGGCTGCATCTTGCCTTACGGCAGCGTCGCTTATGCCTGTCTGTCCGCCCTTGCCGAGCGGCACCTGCACGGCATTGACTATGCGGCCGTCAGCCTGGTCGACGAGCATCACCACGACCGACGTATTAGAGTCGTCGAATATGCCGTCGGGAAGGGTGAAACTGTTGCCGTAGCGTATCTCCTCGTCGGCGTTTATCTGCGTAGGCACGCTGCCCGCAACGCCACGTATGTCGTCAACATAGCCGCGCGCCACGTCATTGTACCACATTTGCGATGCCGGCACGGGGTCTGGCAGACTCTCATATCCGCCCATGGCGCCGCTCGAGCCGCCCGAATAAAGGTTGCGCTGGCTGTAGTCGGGGTCGTCGGGCTGGTGGACGCCGTCCTCAAGTATGGCATATGCCAGGCGGTAGTCGGCATCGCCGTCGCTTTCGGCAAACCAGAGACTCGTCGTCGTCTCCACCGTGCGAGTGTCTTCGTCGAGCGAGGCTTCGGCCTTCATCGCCACGAGCACCTGCTCTTTGTCGAACACCTGCCGGCCTACACTGATAAATCGCCCAGGGTCAGCCTCTAACGTACGGTTAACCGTTCCGCAAGGAAATCCTGTAATGTCTAGCCAGCCGCTTATGGCTCCAACATAGTCATTTGCCATCGGATCGCCTGAGTGTGCGGCAATTCCTATGGCCCAATCGGAGTGATGATGCTTTATGGAGTCTAACATCACGATGCCACGCACACACCATCCACACCACGTACCGGTGCCTTCCTCGCATACCACGCGTCGTGGATAAGCCGTTACGTCGGTGTCAATTATATAACGCGATGCGCCGCTACCTATCCACACACGGTATGGCAGCGTCTCGTAGAAGCCTACGGGCAAAGTCTTGTCGAGCGTAAACTCCACCTGTCCACCCGGCTCTATTACATCGTTAAACATCTGCGTGTACGTCTCGCCGCCGTATTCCAGGCCAACGGTGAAACCGTTTACAGGCTCAGAGTCGCTGGCGTAAGCTATTCCGCTTACAGCAACATCACCCATCGAAGGTATCTTGCGGTCAAGTCCGAGCCTCATCATCACCGGCGAATAGACGCCGATGAAGAGGTCGTCGACGTAAAGCTGGCTTTTGTCAGTAGAATTATTGACGAACGCGAAGCTGACCGTCTTGCCTTTATACGCGTCAAGCGGCACAATATGCGTAGCCCATGCTGACTCTTCTTCAGCCACACTGAATATAGGATTGGCAGTGTCAAAGTCTTCGATATCGTCGCCTCCGTTAAGCGAGACGTAAACCGAGTAGCCGTCACGATTGTTCTTGTCTGAGGCCATGGCGCGCCATCGCAGCACTACATTATCATCGGCCACAGTAACTGGAGTCGTTATCATCCAGTCGTCAGACTGTCCCGCCGTTGCATACCACGACGTGCTCGATGCAGCCGGATTGTTAGAGCCGCGCGGAAAGGCCGTTATCCACGGTGTACCGGGGGCAAAGCCAACTTTGGACATGCTGGCCGATGGTGTCAGGCCGTCGTTATCTATCAAAGTAAATGATGAAGGAATGCCACTACTGAAATCGCATTCAAGGTATGTCTGCGCCGTGGCCTGCGTGGCAGCCAGCAACAGCACTAATAACAAATGTTTATATCTCATGGCTGTATGGTTTATATAAAAAAGCTCCGTCTCTTGCTCCCGATTACGGAAGGAGGGACGGAGCAAATACTTTATAATAGAGTTATATTAATATGGTTGGCGTCTTATTTTACAAGCACCTTGCGAGTTGTGCCGTCGCTCATCCTTATTATATTAATTCCCTTCTGCGGAGCGGCGAGCTGGCGGCCGTCGAGCGAGTAGCGTGCTACTTCGCGTACGTCGCTTCCTGCCACTGTTTCCTCAACGCCAGTGGTAACATGACTGTCACCTGTAACAAGATTTACTATAACTGTATTTGAAGGAGCCGAGGTAGTGCTCTCGCCTTCATGCTCGAAGTTCGATATCACGCTGTAACCGTATGTGTCAAAGCCGTAGTCTGCAAGGTTGTTGAACGTGTAAGAAGTAGTCTCCGCGTCAGTTTCCACTTTATTAATAAGTGTCTTCACAATGTCGCCTTTTTTAACCGCCTGCATCAAGCGTATCTCGTCGAGCATGAACGCTACGGAATTGTAGGATGACATATGCACCTGTATGTTATCCGACGTAACCGGTATAGAATACAATCCGTCGATATAGCCTGTACCATCGGCAGCCGACTCGAACATAATGTAATAAGTCACTCCGTCCACCTCTAATGTTAGCCCGTCGTCTGCATCGCCATAAGCCTTCACGTAAATTCTGAGCTCATCGTCGTTGCCAACGTAAAATTCAGGTGTGACGATTTCGGTAGACATATAATAAGCTTCCTCGCATCCCAACATGCCTTCGGCAATAGTATTGCCGACGCCTACCCATCCGGGTAGCGTGGTGTACAGGTCAAGCCTTGTGTCATCGTAGTTGCCGAGCTGCTCGGGTGAACTCCAGTCAGTGGCCGATGTTACACTGGCGTCAACCTTGTCGAACGTCTCATCAAGCAGTATGAAGTCAGGATTATCCTCCTCTACCTCTTTCACACAATACATATTGACAGTGTAGCCAGTGGCTTTCGGAGCCGGATTCCAGTTTGCGGTGAAACTTCCACGCGAGTCAATGTCTGTGGCTGACAACGCCTCTGGAGCGCATACGCCTAATGCGTGATTAATCACTGATTCCGAGAACAAATTAACGTTGTGGGCGCGTATGCCGTAATAGTATTCCGTCTCTGGGTCTAGACCGGTGAACGTGTAACTCGTCTGATTCCAGTCATCCGTCATGTCGTAAAAATCATAATTACCACCGCCACTATAAGAGTTCTCACCCATCACGCGCTCAAGCTTCGATGGCCGGTTAGTAGTAATGTCAATATTGTCGATGACAAGATACTCGCCTTCAGACAAACCCGTGGGACGCAGGCGGAACGCTAGATAGTTGTTGGCGAAGTCTCGCATCTCGTCGACCAGTCGCGCCATGTCGCCATCAGTGAAGAACCCGAGGTAATAATAGCCTAAGTTCTCCCATCCCGAATTGGTAAGCACATCGATGTCCAACTGCGCTGCCGACTCAAACATGCCGAGAGGTGTTACAAATTTCATATAGAAATCGCCCGTCTTATACGTAGCCCCATTCTCTGGTGTTGCGATAGTATCTCCATTGTGCATCACTAAACCTTTTGTGCCGTCCATACCCTCGTCGGCTGAAATCTCATTCGAAGTAAAAGTCCAGCCTTCCTGTGGCGTGAAGTTCTCAAAGTCTTCAGAGAAAGCTCCATCGGTATCAGAGGTATAAACCTTTTTAAACAGGTCAATGTAATAGTTAAATGACTTGCGCACGGGCTGCCATTCTACTGTGAAGTTGTCAGCTTGGAAATCTGTTACTCCCACAATCTTCGGCGTAGCTATGAACGTTGCCTTCGTTGTAACTTCTACGTCGTCGATGAGTACGGCTCCATTTGTTCCAAAACAAATGTAACCATCATTATCGGCGTCATAGTTGTTAAAGGTCACAGTTATTTCCGTCCAGCCCATATTATGGTAAAGTTGCTTACTATACTGTTGCATGTCCGTGTTGGCGTACTCATACGAGGTAAAACCTCCCTTTCCTGCGTAGATGTTAAAACTAGAACCAGAAAGCAATCCGTACTCAGGCTCGCCCGTCTCTTCGTCTTCACCTGACACGAACCAGTCGGGCATAGCCTTAACTTTACACTTTACGGTTATCTCGCCAGAATAGTCGCCCATCGGCGTCATAAGCGCAGCTGAAACAATTGGGCTGGGTGACTTGAGGTAGACTGCTCCACCAGCTGAATGAACGAAGTCACCGCCCCATGTGCCGTCCTTAGTCAGCGATGGGTCGATATATATGCCCGGCTCATAATAAGATGAAGCCAAATAGTTGAGAGTGTCGGGCTCGTCGTTGGTACCTGCCGTAAACAACGAGAAGTCCTCATCTATAAGTATGTCCCTCTCGTCTATTGACACCCTGTTTGCTGGTGCCTTGAGAGGTGTTGGCGTAACGGCCGACTTCACTTTCGGCACAAGCGCGGTCCTGGTAGCTTTGCGCACGTTAAACAACCGCTTAGGATTGTCAGCCTGGGCTGACACACATGCCGTAACCATAAACAACAAGGCTGCGGCTTTACTTAATTGCGTTGTAAAAGCGTTCATAATCCGTGTGTTTTAAATTTAACTAAACGATTGCAAATATCATCAAAATGTAAGTAAAACACGCTAGTTATGAAAGAGAATGTGTATCCATTTCGGAATTTAATACACATTTGTAGATTCCCTTGTATTATTCCGTCAATTCAGAAACCATACCACCATGCACTTTCTTCTGGTATTCGTTGGGCGAAAGCCCGGTCAGCTTCTTAAATACAGAAGCGAAATTAGTTCTACTCTTGAATCCCACATCAGTTGCTATGGCCTGTATGGTAACGTTTGAATAATCATCTGACGACAACATGCGACATGCTTTCTTCACGCGGTATTGCGAAAGGAGGGTGCTGAAGTTGACTCCTAAAACGTCGTTTATTGCACGTGATACTGTGCGCGTATGAACACCGAGCCGCTGCGCCAGCTTCTCAAGCGAGAAGTCCTGACTGTAGATTTCTGACGAAGTTTCCATGAACTTCCTAATCTCGCGGGCCGTTTCCTGCGTCTTTTCATCGGGTGCTGAATATCCGTTTCCGATGTTATTCCGGGCACCTGCATGAGCAGCCGTATGTACCGACATGCGTTGCTGCCGCTTGCGCCTTACCGCCAAGATTACAGACGCCACCACGATCACGACTGCAATCACGGCCGCCGTGCGCCCGACAACACCCATACCTCCAAACACAGTGGCGCGACCTGTTACATCAACCGGCAAGTAGCGCTGCTCCACATCGCGCAGACGCATGTATCCGTCGTAGTTGAGGGTAGTGTCTTCCATCAGAAGACTCTTAACCTTATATTCCCTTGCCAAGCTTGCCTCGCCTGCTTTTGCATATAGTCCCGACAGCGTGCGGTATACGTCGTTAAGCGCATGCTGGTATATGTTCTTACCGATATTGGGCTTAAGCCGAGCCACGGCTTCCGCATACTTGCCCTGCGCACTGTAAACCCTGGCCGCCAGCATATCGATTATCAAATGGTACAAGTCTGCTTCCAACAGGTCGCACGCACGGCTGTCTGCCCGATAATAGTATCTTAGCGCCTCGGCAAAGTGATCCTTTAAATAGGCCGAAACTCCGAGATATATAAAAATCGTGTAGTCATGCCTGCTTATGCCGATATTCTGCCAAGAGTGGCCAAAGTCGTCAAGCTCGTTCCTGATTGCGGCAAAGTTGCCGCCAGCAGCTGCAGTGTAGACAAGCTCTACAAAAGCCATTTCGTAAATATATGCATCTTTAAGCTGCTTGCCGATTTTGAAAGCCTTACGGCGAAGCCTGTCGCTCATCGTTGAGTCGCCGAATACAGTATGCACCCCAGCAAGATTAAAATAAATGTAAGGCTTTATATAGTCAAAACTATTGTCTTCGGCTACGCCAAGCGCTCTGACGAGCAACGCATAAGCCCCGACATAATCATGCCTGTCGGCAAAAGCTATCGCCCCTGCGTTGCACATTGCATCTACGCACATTTTCTTTTCGTCGGTGTCCAGACCTTCATCGTAACGACTGGCCGCTGCTTGATAGCAGGCTATTGCACTGTCATTGTGTCCCCTATTCACGCAAGATGCGCCCTTTTCGATAATTTCTTTCAGCGTCAGTCCATCGAAGCGTGCGGCCGAAATTTCACCGTGCCGCGCCTGGACGGGTACGACCGATACGGCAAACAAAACCAATATGACCACGAAACGGGCTACAATAAATATATCGTAAATTGTTACTCGCATAAAAGATTACAACGGAACATCGCCACATACTTACATACAGGTATGGCATCTTTGATTTTTCACGCACAAAAATACAATAAAAATGCGAAACGGACAAAAATAACAAAGATTAATGCTATAAAGGAAAAACACCCGGCCGATAGACAAGCGGAAAACAAGAATTGCCTTACGTATCGCAAAAGGCAACATTTCAGCTGCTGAAATATTGTAATTAAAATCTTTTGTAAATAGCTGGTTACCAATGTATTTTCAATTTGACAGAATTATTTTCTTAGTAAAGCCATCGCTCATCCACATCATGTTCAACCCGTACCGAAATGACGAATGCTTAATAAAATTACAATCTCAACAGATGACGGAAATAGAAAAGCAAGAACAATAATTCGCCTAACCAGAAAATTTTATAACAAAGATGGATCAGACGCATATACGAATTCTTAGCATTAAAAAGCCATGAGCTAAGCAATGGCAACCTTAGGATTCAGCACAATAGCAGATATTAAAGATGAGATAAAAACGGATTGCAAAATAAAATTTATTGACATTCACAGGTAATATATTTTATTATCAATTCAAAAGATAATCAAACAGGATGCGAAAGGCATCCTTTTACACGCTGAAACGCCACCTTTTGGAGTCCAAAAGGTGGCGTTGGCTCTAGTTACTTATACCGTTGCAAACTTGACATTATAATGGTTCATGTAAAGTCCAAGCAGTTCATCTGCCTGGTCATTGCAGAACTTCAGCACGGTCTCTTT
>OQVI01003044.1_pt1 | contig 10234 bp, 10 predicted proteins | sample 1691651 | NCBI WGS metagenome assembly OQVI01 (sample SAMN03418287, study PRJEB22391) | human gut metagenome | biome: human-gut; feature: organic feature; material: feces | host: Homo sapiens | place: Italy | collected 2013-04
TCAGCCGATATCCATAATACGGATCGGCATCCTTGTCATCCACCGGATAAATCGGGTATCCAGTGGTGGGATCAATCTCCAGCAGAAAGATACCACCTGACCATGAGCCATAATTCATCCACATCCGCCCGTCTGCATCGGTAAAAATCGCCGGATCAATACAGTTTGGCCACTCCTTATTGTTGTATCCACCATATTCCAGATATCTGGAAATATCTGCATTTTTCCCGAGTACATCGTACAAATTCGTTTCGCTGATATTGCTTTTTCCATATCCGGAATATAAAATCGTATCCACATAAGTATACGGTCCCTCTATATTGTCTGCAGTTGCAAAACAGAGAGTCGATTTCACATAAGAAGATGTCGTACAGAAATACATGACATATTTCTTCATTGTCTCATTGTAAATTACATTTGACGCCCAGACAGAATACCCATTATCTGTGTTCTTTCCGACAAAATCAAAGGCAGCATACGGCTCTGTCAGCAAATTGTCAAACAGTGTATTTGCTGCATCAACACCATTTGCAAAATAATTCCATTTACGCAGGTCCTGACACTTTGCCCCTACCATATGACTGCCGAACATATAATATGTATCGCCTTCTCTGAGGATCTGCGGATCGTGACAGGATGCTGCAACCGTAAATCCGCCTTTTTTTATCTCATCTGCTGCGGCCTCCTTCCCAACGGAAGAACCGCCGGAGGCGCAACCGGATGCAAGGCATGCCAGAAGCCCTGCAACGGTCAACACACGAACCATTTTTTTCTTAATCATACGCAAACACCGGCTTTCCGTTTTCATCCCATTGAACCTGCATCAGATGTGCATGACGGTTTGGATTATAGAGAGGATTTCCCTCTATCTCTGTTTCTGTGCGTGCATGGTATACCATGATATCATTTCCATCTTCATCTTTGGTAAAACAATTATGTCCCGGCCCGTAAATTCCTTTTTCATAACTGCTTTGTAATACCGGATGACGCTCCTTTCTCCAATTTAACGGATCCAGCAGATCCGTTCCGCTGGTTGCAGTAAGCATACCGACACAATAGGCAACCCCTGTGTCACTCGCCGAATATGTCAGGTACAGTTTATCCCCGTGATGAATCACTGCCGGTCCCTCATTTACCCAGAATCCCACACGTTCCCAATCATAATCCGGTGTTGTAAGAAGCACCTGCACCGTTGCCAGCTTGCACGGAGACTCCATTTTTGCAATATAAAGATTGGAAATCTGCTTGCCTACTCCAACCTTTTCTGCCCACACGTAGTAATAATCTCCGGCATCCTCAAATACGGTTGCGTCCAGGGAGAATGCTTCAAACGAGAATTCATCCCCATCTGCACGCTGCATTTTGCCTTTTTCCACCCATGCATCTGCCAATGGGTCCTGCCCCTGACATTCCAGCACATATGGACGGATTTTCCAGATATCCTCTTCTTCACCACCGGCAAAATAGATGTACCATTTTCCTTCCAGATAGTGCAGTTCCGGTGCCCAGATATGCTTGCTCATCGGACCACTCTCATGCTTTTTCCAAATGACCACTTCCTCTGCCTGTGGAAGATCTGCCAGTTTTTTTGCCCGGCGCAGTACAATGCTGTCATATGCCGGAACCGATGCCGTAAAATAATACCAGCCATCCTTTTCATACACATACGGATCTGCTCTCTGCAGAATCCAGGGTTCATTAAATTTCAGTCTCTTATCCATATGTTTTCTCCACTATATTTTATAATTTTATAAATTATTTTATTTATATTTAAAATTATATAGAGGATGAACATAAAATGCAACTATTTTAGATTTCTTTAAACAATTTTAGTTATGTTGAACAATATTGTGCATTTGTTTTTGTGAAAAAACCTGTATTTGACATTTCTCACTTTATGTAATATTATTTATTAGGTTTCTAACAATTAGAATACTAACAAAGGAGACTTTTTATTTTTATGAAAGAATCACTTCATTATCTTCTGATGTCCGACCATTTCCTGTTTCAGAAATCGCTGGTCGCAAGCGTCAGAGATACCGGACTGACACCTGGACAGCCAAAAATTCTCGACTATCTCATTAACCATGACGGGGCAATCCAGCGGGAAATCGCAGTGTCGTGCCATATCGAACCGGCATCACTGACTGCTATTTTAAATGGTATGGAGAACAAAGGCTATATTGAACGCAAAACGGATAGTGGCAACCGCCGCTCCTATCATGTGTACCTTACACCACTCGGCAGAAAATATGCCGACCGGCTCAGTCGGGAGTTTGCACGCATCGAAGCCAAAGCACTGGAGGGCTTTTCCGATTCCGATGCAGGACTGCTACAGGAACTGCTTGGCCGCGTATATGAAAATATGACAAAAATTCAGAAAGAAGGAACTCACAAATGAAACACTTAAAAGTAAGAATCCCCATGTATTTTATCGGGCTTTTTATTATGACAATCGGCATCGCCCTGTCCGTAAAGTCCAACCTCGGCGTATCCCCTGTCAGTTCGATTCCCTACACAATGACCTGTGTCTGGGGCATCGAGATGGGAAAAGCCACGATTCTTTTTCACATGGTACTGGTAGTGATCCAGATCCTGCTGCTGCGCAAAAACTTTAAGCCTGTACAGCTCTTGCAGGTGCTGGTCGGCATTGTATTTGGCTACTTTACCACATTTTGTAACTATATGGTGTCCTTTCTTCCGACACCGCACAATCTGGCAATCCGTCTTGTAATGGTACTTGCCAGCACGGTATTTGTCGCATTCGGCATCTTTTTATATCTGCCGGCAGACCTGATTCCGCTTGCCGGGGAAGGCTGCATGCAGGCAGTTTCTTCTGTGACACACATTGAATTTTCCAAAGTAAAAACCGGATTTGACTGCACAATGGTGCTCGTTTCCGCGATCACCTGTCTGACGCTTTTACACAGTCTTGGAAGTGTCGGTGCCGGTACGATCATTGCTGCTATTTTAGTCGGCACTTTGGTCGGCATCATCAACCGGGCCTTCGGCAGACAACGAGATGCACTGCTTGGTAAAAATGAGGAAGCTGCTGATGCCGCAGCCGATTTGGCTTCCCATTATGTCGTTACCATCTCCCGTGAATTCGGAAGCGGCGGCCGCGAAATCGGAAAACTTCTGGCCGATGCGCTTGGTTTTACTTACTACGATTCACAGCTTATCCGTCTTGCTGCGGAAAAAAGCGGGTATACACCGGAATATGTCGAGCAGAATGAGCAGACTTTAAAAAATCCGGTTCTTCATGATTTCTTCGCATGGTACACCGGACCGTTAGAACAGACCGATCTGCCAAAAGTCGACCAGCTTTTTCAGAAGGAAACAGAGGTCATCCGCACGCTTGCACAAAAAGAGTCCTGCGTTATCGTTGGCCGGCTGGCCAATTACATATTAAAAGACCGTCCTGGTGCTTACCACGTATTTATCTCTGCAGATACAGCAACCGAAGCCGCCAGAGTCGCAGAACGCGACCACATTTCTGTCGATGAGGCTGCTGCAAAAGTAAAAAAGGTGAACCACGAGCGCGCGGTTCACTGCAAGCATTTCACAAAGACGGACTGGGGCAATGTGAAAAATTATGATCTCTGTATCAAGTCCGATGATTTCGGAGTGGAGGATACGGCAAAAATTATCAGGGAACTGTTTCAGAAGAAAATGGGCGTGTGATATAAAAAACGGGAGGCTTTTGCCTCCCGTCATGTGTTTTTCTATAAAACAGCCTGCAAAATTAGTGACATAATCACAATGACCGCACATACCACACCGCTTATCCGCATCGTCCTGCTGACCTCTTTTTTCTCACTTATCCGTTTGATCCATCCCGTTGTATACAGTATGTTTGCAATAAGCGTGCCAAGCGTCCACGCATACAGATCCCGCTTCACACTTCTCCAAAACGGAGACACTGCCAGTCCACCTGCGTCCATGACCATTGCAATCAGTATTGTGATCACACCGGTAATTCCTATGATCCGTACCCGTTTTAAGAGCCTTGCGTTGTTTGTCTCTGTATAATCCGTTACTTTGATTACGGTTTCCTTTAATTCCTCATTCATCTGCTCGCTTTTCCTTTCTCCATCAATGATTTCCCGGATATCAACTTCATAAAAATCTGCAAGTTCCAACAGCATGCTGATATCGGGCATATTGCTTCCCGTCTCCCAGCGTGACACCGTGCGGCTTGTGATCTGAAATTTTTCCGCAAGCTGCTCCTGCGTCAGCTTCTTTTCATTGCGCAGTTGTTTTAAAAAATAACCTGTCTTTTTCTGATCCATAATGAAATCTCCTCTTGCTTTCCATCCATGTAAATCTGCTCCTCCTTTCGCAGATTACAATACCTGTTTTTTCCGGCAAAAACCACGACATAAAGCGAGAACTGCCGTATTTTCTGCACCGGACATGAAATGTCTGCCCGGAAATCCCGTTTAATTACAAATCATACCTATCTCTTCTTTTTGCTGCCTCGTTATAAACCTGTTCATCCGTTCTGGCAGAAACAACAATAATTTTCATAACTTTGCCCACTCTCTCAACCTTATAGACAACCCGTATCCCCAAATCTCTGAACTTTATCTTCATAAGATTGGTAAGGTTTGTTCCACTTTTATTACCCAATGGTTTCCCATATCCACCTTCCCTCACTGACAACGGATTCTGGCTGACTTTTTTAATTCCTTTTAACACCTGTATCTGAGCTGAATGGTCAAGTTTTTTCATATCCTTTTCCGCTTCCTCTAAAAACTCAATACTCCATATCATTCGATATCTGCATCCTCCGCTTCCAAAAGTTCTGCTTCACTGATGCCCAAATGTTTCATCACTGAATCATATGAAACGGTCTCTTTATTCCCGTTATCATCCAAACGTTTATTTGCTTCCAACAAAAGAAAATAATCTTCCTCAATCTCCGTTAATCTTGTATACTCTTCGGGTGACAGAATAATTGCAGAAGGCTGGTTATTTTTTAAAACAATCAGTTCTTTTTCGGAACGAAGTCTATCAAATATCTTTGCAGCCTGCCCTTTGTTAAATTGTGAAATTGGAACAAGACTCTGTAAAAAATCAGATGCAATTGCCATAACAGACACCTCCATTGTTTAATTTCACTTATATTATATGCAGGAGCAAGCCAAGAATCAATATAAAAGTTGTATTATTTTCTTTATAATTTTCATTATTATTTATTGTTCTTATTTCATGTTCACAGGACTATACACGGTATATGTATACGTTCCATCCTCATTTTTCACAGTAGAATCTCCATTGGGCGGTTCACTTTTTCTTGCCCTGTGACACAAATTTGCATATACTTATTTTATCAAATAACATCAGGAGAAACCCATGATCTATTTAAAAAATCCCCTGTGCCTTGGCATGGAAGAATCAGAATATAAAGAAATGCTCGCTCTGGGCGGTATGCGCCAGAAACATTTTGAAAAAAATGAAGTGATTTTGTCTGCCGGATGCACCACGCACGAGATCGGGCTGGTGCTGTCCGGAAGCGTTAATATTGAAAATCTCGACCTGTGGGGCAGCAAAAGCATTTTGAGCAACATCGGTGCCGGACAGGTTTTCGGGGAAACTTATGCATTTTCCCGCGAAACACTGATGGTCGATGCGGTTGCTGCCCAGCAGACCGATATTCTATTCTGGAATCTGGATATTCTTGTCCACACGCCGCATCCCGCAAGCACCTGGCAGCCAAAATTTATCCGGAATCTGCTACAGATCTCCCTGCGCAAAAATCTCGCGCTCTCCCAGCGGATTTTCTGTACAACCCCGAAAACGATCCGCGGGCGGCTGCTTGTCTATCTGTCAAACCAGGCGGCAAAAGCCGGCAGCAATTATTTTAAGATTCCGTTTGACCGGCAGGGGCTGGCGGACTATCTGAATGTCGACCGCAGTGCGCTTTCCAAAGAGCTTGGCAAAATGCGGGACGAAGGAATTCTGACCACCCGGAAAAATGCGTTTACCCTGTACGGATTGTCTCATGAGCCGCTCCTTTATGTTTCATTTCCAAAGGCCTTTCACTAATAATACAAACGAAAAATCGGAAAGGTTACAAAAAAAGGAACCCTGTCCGGATATCTTTCCGGACAAGATTCCTTTTTATTATGTTCTCCTACTCTGCCAGCTTAAACCTGCCAACCAGATTCTTCAGTCCTTCCGACTGTGCGGAAAGCTCCTGGCTTGTCGCAGAAGTTTCTTCTGCAGCTGCGGAGTTGCTCTGTACGACACTGGAAATCTGCTCGATTCCCTGCTCGATCTGCTTTAACATATTTGCCTGCTCGGTAGAACTCTCGCTGGCGCCCTTTACCGCATTCGCAAAATCATTCATGGATTCAAGAATCTTATTTAATGCAGCAACCGTCTTTTCTGTAATCTGGTTTCCGTTTTCAATTTCCTGCAGAGATTTTTCAATCAGATCGCGAGTATTGACTGCCGCCTGTGCACTGTCACCCGCCAGTTTTCCGATCTGATCTGCCACAACCGCAAAACCTTTTCCGGCTTCCCCGGCACGTGCTGCCTCAATGGAAGCATTCAGGGACAACAGGTTGGTCTGACTTGCAATCTCCTCGATGGAACCGATGATGTTTTGGATTTCCTGTGAGGTACTGCTGATCCGCTCCATGGCATTGGTCAATGCCTGTAATTCTTCTCTGCTTTGATCTGCCTGTTCTACGGCAGTGCGTACCATCTGGTAAGCCCCGGAAGCGCTCTCTGCGCTGGATTCTGCAATTCCGCTGACACTCTCTACCGTTGCTGTCAGTTCTTCTACTGCACCTGCCTGATCGGTGGCACCTTCTGCCAAAGCCTGTGCCCCGCCTGCCAGCTGCCCGGAACCGGATGCAACCTGCTCAGATGCTTCATTAATCTGTATCAGGGTATCACTCAGTTCATGTTTTAATTTGCTTATGGACTCATACTGCTGTCTGAAATTTCCAATATAAATCTGTGCATTATTACTGGATACATTGAAATTTCCTTCTGCCATTTCTCCCAGAAGATAACTGGTATCCTGCACAATCACCTCCAGAGTTTTGCATGCCTGCCGGAAATTACCAGCAAGTTTTCCGAGTTCGTCTGGAGATTCATAATTTATTTCCACATCAAGCTGTCCTGCTTTCAGTTTCTCAGCTGCACCTTCCAGTTCCTGAATTGGCTTTAGCATAATTCCGGTAATGGTGGTCCGGATGACAGTGGAGAAAGCCACTGCTCCTGTTCCTATGAGAATCATCAGAATAATGCTCACAATTCCCGTTACCCTGGCAGATGTATACTGACTCTTTGCCTCTGCGGATGCCACTTTTCCGATATCAACCAATATATCCTGAAGTTTCTCTGTTGCATCATTATAATCGGAATTAAACAGTGCCAGAGCTTCGTCATTTTTATTCTGCTGCGCCAGTTCCATGAGCGCTACCCGCTGTTTTTTCAGTTCTTCTATCGCATCTTTTAATTCCGCAACTTTCTTTTTATCATGAAAAGACTTCTTCAGTGTGGTAACATTTTTTCCAACCTGATCTGCATACTTCTGTGCCGAATTAAGATAACTCTGTGTGGAACCTGTATCATCGGTTGTCATCGACCACAAAATATATTTTCCCACAAGCTGTATATCTTTACGGATTTCCATCTGCAATGTGCTGTTTGCATATGCTTCCCTGTAAAACTTATAAGTATCCACATTCATCATTACAATGGAAACAAGCGAAACAACCATAGCAACAGCAAACGTTACAATGACTGTAGTAAATGCATACTTCAACTTCATTCCTACCTTCAGTTTTCGGTAAAACTCTTCCATTTTTTTTCGTCCTTCCATTTTCTCTGTTCCTTTCTTTATTCCGCTTTAAAATACTATTTTTATCATACGCCTTTTTTCCTCCCACTGCAATGTTTCTGTCGAAAATATGCGAATTTTATCTTTTTCCACACTCAGAACTCCCCCCCTGGTTTGTCCCCTTTGCATTCCAATAAAATGATGGTACAATGATGACATAGCACAAAACATCTGTTTTACATATATTGTTGGAAATGGAAATGAAATGGAAAAAGCACAGATTCGAATAATCCGAAGCAAAAGAAAAACCGTTGCACTGGAAATCCGTCCGGATTTATCGGTTCTGGTAAGGGCACCTTACTGGATGGCAGACTGGCAAATCCGTAAATTTGTCGATGAAAAATCAGACTGGCTGTATGCCCATCTCCGGGAAATGGAACAAAAACAAAAATTGGAAGCTGCACGCCCGAAAGCCGCACCTTTAAATCCTGGGGAATTGCAGATGCTTGCAGATGAAGCACTGCGCGTAATTCCGGAACGGGTACGGTTTTATGCCCCGGTTGTCGGCGTGACCTATGGCAGGATCACCATACGAAACCAGCGTACACGCTGGGGAAGCTGCAGTGCAAAGGGCAATCTTAACTTTAACTGCCTGCTGATGAAAGCACCGCCGGAAGTGCTGGATTACGTGGTTGTCCATGAGCTGTGCCACCGGCTGGAGATGAACCATTCACCACGCTTCTGGGCACAGGTGGAGCGTGTGCTTCCAGACTATAAGGTTTCCCGCAAATGGTTACGGGAACATGGCAATGAGCTTATGGATTTAAACCCATAAGAAGGAGATACCGGTATTCCTGCATCTCCTTCTTGCTTTCATGTTATTTTTTACATGTAATATCGTTCTGTTCTCAATTACTTTCTATTGTATAAGTCCCCTCTTCAAAATTTACATGCAATTCGGCATATGCCCCGTCATATTCCCAGCGGATTTCCAGAGAACTCTCCTCTCCGGAGATTGTCACCTCTGCACCTTCCGAAAATGCCTTATGGGTATTTCTCATACGGATTAGCGCAAGCTGTTTTTGAACCACATCTTTTTTCAGTCCTTCCGCGATCTGATCAACGGAAAGATTTGTCCGATTGATTTCCTTATGTCCGGATTCCCCTGCACGCTGCACCGCTTCATGGTCATTTTTTCCGGCAAACAGATCCAGATACCAGATTTGCGGTTTGCCCGGCATAAACATCTGGATGGCCCGCGCCAGAAGCATTTTTTCATCCGACTCTCCCAATGCACTGTAGTACGTGGCATTTACCTGATAATACAGATTCTTTTGTCCATGTAAATTTTTGACCATGCCCCCACGGGATACAATCCGGTCAATTAACGACTGGATCTCCTCTTTTGGAAGCAGTCCCTTTAAATCCAGAAGCGGGATGCCGTCGTGACAGCCAAGCATGTTGACCGTGGAGATCTTCTTTTCCACAATTTCCTTCGCCCATGCCGCAAGGTATGTTCCGCGCCTGTTCTCAATCGCATCAATGACCAGTCCCGGCAGGAAAAAGTCGTAGGTCGCATAGCCTTTTTCTGCAAGCGTCTGGTATATTTTTTCGTCATACGCTGCGTGGATCTCCGGCAAAAGCGTAAGTCCCAAAGGTTCTGCCAGCGCATGAATCTTCTGTAAAAGTTCCCATGTCTCCGGATCATTGAGGAAGTTTTTCTTTCCCGGTGTCTTCGGCGCATAGGCAAAGGCATCCAGCCGCACGATCGCCGCTCCATAAGAAGCTATTTTCTCCAGTGTTTCACGATAAAACTCCCACACCTTTGGCGACTGGATGTTTACATCCATCTGTCCAAGATAGTGTCTGCCATGCACTTCCTGATAAAAGGTATTCCAGTACGGCACCTTTTTTCCATCCGGAAATTCCACCATCAGGATCGGCAGCCCGGGTTTGCGGAAAAACATCTGCTTCAGGCAGCTTTCCTCCGGCTGGATATAGCCTTCCTCCGTCATGGTTCCATGCCCTTCCCAGAAGCGGTTCCAGTCGATGAAAAAATCGCGGTACGCAGAAGCCTCCCCTTTTTCCACAAGATCCTGAAACTGTGGGGACTGTGCGGAAGCATGGTTTAAAATAAAATCCAGTTTCAGGTCAATCCCCATATTCTTTAACTGGTCAAGGTCTTCCCGGTTGGCAAGCTGCTCATTCAGGTCATAGTCGATCACGGAAAATCCCCGGTCGAGATCGGAATGATACAGACTCGGCAGAATGTAAAAGGAAGAAAATACATCCTGCATTGCCTCAGTTTTTAGCAATGTTACAATATCTCCCAGATTTCCTCCAAGGCTGTCGGGATATGCATTGAGCATCGGTTTATGGTTCATAAACTCTTCCGTCCTTTCCCACGATTAATCCTGCATTTTTGCGCTGCAC
>OQVI01003047.1_pt1 | contig 10227 bp, 5 predicted proteins | sample 1691651 | NCBI WGS metagenome assembly OQVI01 (sample SAMN03418287, study PRJEB22391) | human gut metagenome | biome: human-gut; feature: organic feature; material: feces | host: Homo sapiens | place: Italy | collected 2013-04
GCATTACGAGAAGCCAAGCGTAAAGCGTAAGAAGAAATCTGAAGCTGCTAGAAAACGTAAATATAATTAATAAGTGCACTTAAACAGGATGCCGACGGCATCCTGTTTTTCGTTATGGAAGAAAGAATCTGATTAAATTATATAGCGCCCAAAATGAATAAAACAAGATGTTTTTCTTTCAAAATAGGATATATTATATGTAATAAAGGCAAAAAATTGAAATTTTACGTTGACAATCTTTCATTTTCCTTTTAAAATGTACGAGTAGAAAAAATTCTATGTCGGATATGATCCGTAAATTCATTCAGGAGGTAATTTGAGATGTCATACGTTGATGAGGTAATTGATTTAGTTGTGAAGAAAAACCCGGCAGAACCGGAATTCCATCAGGCAGTAAAAGAGGTTCTTGAATCTCTTCGTGTTGTAATTGAAGCAAATGAGGAAAAGTTCCGTAAAGAAGCTCTTCTTGAAAGACTCGTCGAACCTGAAAGACAGATTAAGTTCCGTGTTCCGTGGGTAGATGACAACGGACAGGTTCAGGTTAATACAGGATACCGCGTACAGTTCAGCAGTGCAATAGGACCGTATAAAGGCGGACTTCGCCTTCATCCTTCAGTAAATCTTGGTATCATTAAGTTCCTCGGATTTGAACAGATATTTAAAAATTCCCTTACAGGACTTCCGATCGGAGGCGGTAAAGGCGGATGTGATTTTGATCCAAAGGGCAAATCCGACAGAGAAGTTATGGCATTTTGTCAGAGTTTTATGACAGAACTCTGTAAATATATCGGCGCAGATACAGACGTTCCGGCAGGAGATATCGGAACAGGCGCAAGAGAGATCGGATATATGTTCGGTCAATATAAGAGAATCCGCGGCGTTTACGAAGGCGTTCTTACAGGAAAAGGCTTAAGTTACGGCGGTTCTCTTGCAAGAAAAGAAGCGACAGGATATGGTCTGTTATACCTGACACAGGAGATGCTTAAGATCAACGGAAAAGAACTGGCAGGAAAGACAGTTGCAGTTTCAGGTTCAGGTAATGTTGCAATTTATGCGACGGAAAAAGCACAGGAACTTGGAGCAAAAGTAGTGACAGTAAGTGATTCTACAGGATGGGTATATGATCCGGAAGGAATTGATCTTGCAGCATTGAAAGAAATTAAAGAAGTAAATCGTGCAAGACTGACAGAGTATAAAAAATATCGTCCGAATTCCGAATATCACGAAGGAAAAGGAGTATGGTCTGTGAAAGTTGATATCGCTCTTCCATGCGCAACACAGAATGAACTTCATCTTGAAGATGCAAAAATGCTTGTTGCAAACGGATGTATGGCAGTTGCAGAAGGCGCTAATATGCCGACTACGATGGAAGCAACAGAATACCTTCAGGAGAACGGAGTCCTCTTCGCACCGGGAAAAGCAGCAAATGCAGGCGGTGTCGCAACATCTGCTCTGGAAATGTCCCAGAACAGCGAGCGCTTAAGCTGGACATTTGAAGAAGTAGATGCGAAACTGCAGTCGATCATGGTAAATATCTGCCATAACATGGCTGATGCAGCTGAAAAATACGGATTTAAAGGTAACTATGTAGTAGGAGCCAACATTGCCGGATTTGAGAAAGTTGCAGATGCAATGACAGCGCAGGGAGTATGTTAATATAGGAAATAAGATATTTTCATTTTTTATTCGTTTAGAACATGCTGCCAGGAAAGTAAAAGCTTTGATCGATAGTTTGTGAAAAAACTGTTAATTTAAGAAAAGGCGTTGACACATACTTTTATTTCAGATATATTACTGTTTAGTAAAAGGGAGTAACTGGCGCTTGTTAAAAGCGTTTGCGATGTCGTCAGTACGATGCATATGCATCCGTATCGTGATTAAACAGTGAGACTTTTATTGCATTACATAATTAGTGTGCAATAGGAGTCTCTTTTTTATTGTATGAGAAATATTACTTCTTATAGGATGAAAAAGCTCCGTGCATAATGCACACTCATATAATCTTAAGGAGGAAAACAGATGAAAACATTTTATCAAATGTCCGGAGAGGATACGATGAAGCAGTTAAACGGCTCTACCGAACCGCTTACTGAATCGCAGGTGAAAGAGCATCAGGAAAAATACGGTCGGAATGAGCTTGTGGAGGGCAAGAAAAAGACGGTGCTTCAGATCTTTCTTGAACAGTACAAGGACTTTCTTGTTATCATCCTGATCATTGCGGCTATTGCATCGGGATTTATGGGAGATGTGGAAAGTACGGCGGTTATTTTAATCGTAATCACAATGAATGCAATACTGGGAACAGTTCAGACTGTGAAAGCAGAACAATCTCTTGCCAGCCTGAAAAAACTTTCCGGTCCGGAAGCAAAAGTGCTGAGAAACGGAACAGTTATCCCGATTCCGTCTTCGGAAGTAACAGTCGGTGATATTGTAATGTTGGATGCAGGAGATTACATTCCTGCCGACGGACGTCTTTTGGAAAGCGCCAGCCTGAAAGTTGATGAGAGCGCTTTGACAGGAGAAAGTCTTGGAGTAGAAAAGTCTGTAGATATTATAAATGAAGAAGAGGTTCCGCTTGGCGATAGATTGAATATGGTTTATTCAGGAAGCTTTGTCACATATGGAAGGGGATCTTTTGTTGTAACCGGAATCGGGATGGAGACAGAAGTCGGAAAAATCGCAAGTCTGTTAAAGACAACTTCCGAGAAAAAGACGCCGCTTCAGATCAATCTGGATCAGTTTGGTCAAAAGTTGTCGATCTTGATCCTTGTATTCTGTGGTATTTTATTCGGAATCAATATTTTGCGAGGCGATAAGATCGGTGATGCCTTTCTTTTTGCAGTAGCCCTTGCAGTGGCGGCAATTCCGGAAGCGCTTAGTTCTATTGTTACAATCGTACTTTCTTTTGGTACGCAGAAGATGGCGAAAGAACATGCGATCATGCGTAAACTTCAGGCAGTGGAAGGACTCGGAAGCGTATCGATCATTTGTTCTGATAAAACAGGAACGCTGACACAGAACAAAATGACAGTAGAAGATTATTATGTTGATGAGCTTTGCATTAAAGCAGAAGATATAGATTTGAACGATCCGTCACAGAGCAGGCTGTTGATCGGAAGTATGTTATGCAACGATTCTAAAAATACAGACGGCGTAGAAATCGGAGATCCGACAGAAACAGCTTTGATCAATCTTGGAAGTAAGCTTGGACTTGATCCGGAAGAAATAAGAACGAAATATCCTCGTGAGAGTGAAAATCCTTTTGACAGCGATCGTAAGTTAATGTCAACAAAGCATACGATTGAAAATGTTCCTACGATGATCGTAAAAGGTGCGGTCGATGTGTTGCTGACTCGTATGGATCAGATACAGATCGGTTCTGAAGTGCGTCCGATGACGGAGCAGGACAGAAAAAATATCGAAGAACAAAATCAGGCATTTTCAAGACAGGGACTCCGTGTTCTTGCTTTTGCATATAAAACAGTGTCAGACGAGTTGGAATTGACTTTGGAAGACGAATATAATCTTACGTTTATCGGCTTGATCGCAATGATGGATCCTCCGCGTGAAGAATCCAAAGCTGCTGTAGCGGAATGTAAGAAGGCGGGTATTCGTCCGATTATGATCACGGGAGATCATAAAGTGACGGCTGCGGCGATTGCGAAAAGAATCGGTATTTTGGAAGATGAGTCTGAAGCATGTGAAGGTGCGGAGATTGATAAACTTTCCGATGAAGAATTGAAAGATTTTGTAGAGGGAATTTCCGTATATGCCCGTGTTTCTCCGGAACATAAAATCCGTATTGTACGTGCATGGCAGGAAAAGGGAAATATTGTATCTATGACAGGTGACGGAGTAAACGATGCGCCGGCGCTGAAACAGGCGGATATTGGTGTTGCAATGGGAATCACCGGAAGTGAAGTATCGAAAGATGCAGCGGCGATGGTATTGACAGATGATAACTTTGCAACGATCGTAAAAGCGGTAGAAAACGGAAGAAATATTTACCGGAACATTAAAAACTCCATCCAGTTTTTGCTTTCGGGAAACTTTGGCGCGATTCTCGCTGTGCTCTACGCTTCTATCGCAGGTCTTCCGGTTCCGTTCGCACCTGTGCATTTGTTGTTTATTAACTTGTTGACAGACAGCCTTCCGGCAATAGCACTCGGACTTGAACCTCACTCTAAAGAAGTGATGGAAGAAAAACCAAGACCGATGAACGAGTCGATCCTTACAAAAGATTTTATGCTGAAAATCGGAACAGAAGGACTGTCAATCGGAATCACAACAATGATCGCATTTTTGATCGGATATAAAGGCGGTAACGCATTGCTCGGAAGTACGATGGCGTTTGCGACACTGTGCTCTGCAAGATTGTTCCATGGATTTAACTGCAAATCAGACAGACCTGTTGTATTTACAAGCAAGCTTTTAAATAATATTTATTTGATAGGTGCATTTGTTGTAGGTCTGGCATTAGTGACAATGGTTGTTATGATTCCGGGACTTCACAGTATTTTTAAAGTACAGACGTTGAATTTGACGCAGCTTTTGATCGTATACGGCCTTGCGGCAGTGAATATTCCGATCATCCAGATTTTGAAAGCAATCCGTCTGGCGCTGAAGAAAAAAGAAAAATAAAGCTCTCTTTAAAAGATTGGTTTAACAGAAGAGAAGCAGAGGGATACAGAAAGGAGGACTTTTATGAAACAAGTACAAAAACCAAGAAAGCCATTGATCGTATATTATCTGATAGCGATTGCGGTGCTGATCCTTTTTAACTCCTTTGTATTCCCTGCCATTGTAGGGGGAAATGTTGAGGAAGTTGATTACGGCACGTTCCTTACGATGGTAAAAAACAAAGAAGTATCGAAAGTACAGCTCGAAGGCGAAAGCATTTATTTTACAGATAAAAGTGAAGATTCCAGACAGTATGAAACTACGAGGTTTGATGACCCGGATCTTGTAAACCGTTTGGAAAAAGCAGGATGTAAGTTCGGAAGAGTTGCGGATCGACAGATGAGTCCGTTTTTAAGTATGCTCTTATCAATCGTGATTCCGATGATCATTTTCATTCTCCTCGGACAGTTTTTGTCACGTCAACTCATGAAAAAGATGGGCGGAGCGGCAGGCGGAAACCAGTTTATGCAGTTTGGAAAGAGCAATGCAAAAGTATATGTGCAGTCTACGACGGGTATTACGTTTAACGATGTGGCAGGTGAAGATGAAGCAAAAGAACTTTTGACAGAGATTGTTGATTTCCTTCATAATCCTCAGAAATATCAGGAAATCGGCGCCGTATGTCCGAAAGGCGCCCTCCTTGTGGGGCCTCCGGGAACAGGAAAGACGCTTCTTGCAAAAGCCGTTGCAGGGGAAGCGGGAGTTCCGTTTTTCTCTATTTCGGGTTCGGAATTTGTAGAAATGTTTGTCGGCATGGGAGCTTCAAAAGTGCGTGATCTGTTTAAACAGGCAAATGAGAAAGCCCCTTGTATTGTATTTATCGATGAGATCGATACGATCGGCAAGAAACGTGACAGCCACGGAATGGCAGGAAATGATGAACGGGAGCAAACATTGAATCAGCTCCTTACAGAAATGGACGGTTTTGATGCGTCGAAAGGTGTTGTAATACTTGCGGCAACAAACCGACCGGACACATTGGATCCGGCGCTTTTGCGCCCGGGACGTTTTGACCGGAGAATCCCTGTAGAACTTCCCGATCTTAAAGGGCGTGAAGAAATACTGAAAGTGCATGCACGAAAAATAAAACTCGGGGATAATGTGGATTTTAATGCGATTGCAAGAGCAGCTTCGGGAGCATCAGGAGCGGAGTTGGCAAATATGGTGAATGAGGCGGCTCTTCGGGCTGTCCGTGAAAACAGAAAATTTGTTGTGCAGTCGGATCTAGAGGAAAGTATTGAAGTTGTGATCGCGGGATACCAAAAGAAAAACCGTGTTCTTTCGACGAAAGAGAAACTGATCGTCGCATATCATGAGATCGGTCATGCTTTGGTGGCGGCATTACAGACACATTCGGCTCCGGTGACAAAAATTACGATCATTCCCAGAACTTCGGGTGCGCTCGGATATACGATGCAGGTAGAAGAAGAGGAACGTAATCTGATGACTGAAGAAGAACTTAAAAATAAAATTGCGACATTGACAGGAGGAAGATGCGCGGAGGAGCTTGTATTCGGCTCAGTGACAACAGGAGCGTCAAATGATATTGAACAGGCGACGAAGCTTTCCAGGGCAATGATCACCAGATATGGTATGAGCAGCCGATTTGGAATGGTTGCTCTTGAGACGCAGTCAAATCCGTACCTCGGAGGCGACAGCAGTTTAAGTTGTTCTCCTGAGACAGCGGCAACTATTGACGATATGGTTGTAGATATGGTAAAACAGTCTTATGAGAAGGCGCGAAAGCTGTTGAAAGATAATCAGGGGAAATTGCATGAACTTGCCAAATATTTGTATGAGAAAGAAACAATCACAGGGGACGAATTTATGCGGATCTTGTCACAGAAAGAACTTTCTTCAGATGGAGAGACTGCATCAGGCGCAGAGTTTGCGGCAGATGGCAGACAGATTTTAGAGGAAGAAAAAGCATCAGACAAAGAAGTGCATATTTCTGAGGAATAAAGATTATCTGTTAAAATTAAAAAATTGCAGGCGATAGCGTCGCTGTACAGAAAGAACCGTTTACGGTCTGTACATCGACGCTACCCTTGTACAACGGTATGAATAGAAAATAAAAAAGAACAGCAATAAGAAGTTAGACACAAAAGAAGAGACAGAGGTGAAAAGCTGTATGGCAAGAAGAAAAAAATTGCAGGTAGAAGAAAAAAAGGAACGACGGCTCCCGACAACAAGATATAATCCCGAATATAAAAAGGGACTGACAAGTCAGCAAGTTCAGGAACACCGGCTGCACGGTTGGACGAACAAGGCGGTTGAACCTCCGTCAAAGACGACGAAAGAGATTGTTCATGAAAATGTATTTACTTATTTCAACTTAATCTTTGTCGTGCTTGCAGTATTGCTCTGTCTTGTGGGATCTTTCAGAGATTTGACATTTCTTCCGGTTATTATTGCAAATACATTGATTGGAATTATTCAGGAGATTAGAGCAAAACAAGTACTGGATAAGCTGACTATGTTGAATGCGCCCCGCGCCTCTGTTGTCCGAGACGGAAAAAGAACGGTGATCAATGCCGAAGATCTTGTCGTAGATGATATCGTAATTTTTAAAGCCGGCGATCAGGTGTGTGCCGATGCGGAAGTATCTGCCGGAGAAGTTCAGGTGAATGAATCGCTTTTGACAGGTGAAGCCGATGAGATTACAAAACGTAAAGGCGATAAACTGATGTCAGGCAGCTTTATTGTTTCCGGACAATGTCACGCGCGGCTTGATAAAGTAGGAGAGGATTCATATATATCGAAATTGACATTGCAGGCAAAAGCGATGCAGTCAAAAGAACAGTCGGAAATGATTCGTTCGCTTGATAAGCTTGTTAAATGTGTAGGAGTAGCTATTATCCCGATCGGAATCGTTCTTTTTTCACAGGCATTTTTCATTCAACATGATGGATTTAGAGAAAGCGTGACATCTATGATCGCGGCGGTGATCGGAATGATTCCGGAAGGATTGTATCTTCTTGCAAGTGTGGCGCTTGCGGTGAGTTCAATTCGTCTTGCACAGAAAAAAGTGCTTTTGCATGATATGAAATGTATTGAAACGCTTGCCCGTGTAGACGTGCTTTGTGTGGATAAGACAGGAACGATTACGGAAAATACAATGAAAGTCCAAAAGCTGATCAAGACGGATGAGTACGATGAAAAAGAAAAGGGCGGGTTATCTTTGCTTGTCGGAGATTTTGCGGCAGCTATGACAAATGATAATATTACGATGGCTGCCCTAAAAGAATATTTTACAAAAGCATCAGGAAAGAAGGTTTTGTCAAAAACAGGATTTTCTTCCGCAACAAAATACAGCAGCGTTACATTTGAAGACGGAGCTTATGTGCTCGGAGCGCCGGAATTTGTTTTAAAAGAAAAGTATGACGATTATGCGGAAGAGATCACAGAATATGCATCTACAGGATCCAGAGTTCTTGCTTTTGGAATTTATGACGGAGAGGTTGACGGAAAACCTCTGACACATGGCATTCTTCCGTTTGGCTTTGTTTTACTTGCCAATCCTATACGAGAAGCTGCAAAAGAGACGTTTGAGTATTTCGCAGAACAAGGCGTAGAAGTAAAGGTTATCTCAGGGGATAATCCGGTTACTGTTTCCAATGTTGCAAAGCAGGCCGGAATTAAAAATGCAGACAGATATGTAGATGCGTCAGAGTTTGAAGATGAACAGTCCATGAGGAAAGCGCTTCTGAATAATACGGTTTTCGGTCGGGTTACGCCGAGTCAGAAACGGAAGTTTGTCCGTATTTTAAAAGAGGCAGGACATACGGTAGCAATGACGGGAGACGGGGTTAATGATGTGCTTGCCTTGAAAGATGCCGACTGCAGTATTGCCATGGCATCGGGAAGCGACGCTGCGGCACAGGCATCTCAGCTTGTTTTGCTGGAGTCAGATTTTTCATGTATGCCGGAAGTTGTGTTGGAAGGAAGGCGGGTTGTAAATAATATTCAGAGATCGGCAAGTTTATTTCTTGTGAAGAATATTTTCTCATTTTTGCTAAGCGTTGCGTCTGTCGTGTTTATGTTTACTTATCCGTTGGAGCCGTCTCAAGTATCATTGATCAGTATGTTTACAATCGGTGTTCCTGCATTCTTCCTTGCTCTGGAACCGAATAAAAATATGATCAAAGGACATTTCCTTACAAATGTGCTATTAAAAGCGCTTCCTGCTGCGTTGACAGATGCTCTTGCAGTTGCGGCTCTTGTCATATTTGGAAGAACATTTGACGTAAGCTCTACGGATATATCAACGGCGGCAACGATGCTTTTGGCGATCGTAGGATCTATGATCTTATATAAGATCAGCGCGCCGATGAATAAAATACGGTTTAGTATTGTAAGCGGATGTATTGCAGGATTATTGTTCTGCAGCATCTTCCTAAAAGATCTGTTCGCTATTACAAGTATGACAAAAGAATGTATTATGCTCTTTGTAGTATTTGCGATTGCTACAGAACCGGTGCTTCGTTATTTGACAACACTTGTCGAAAAAGTGAAATATTACTATCTGAAGCTGCGAGGCAAAAATCTGTCTTCAGATGATACATAATATTTTCAAGAATAAGAAAGATACGGAAAATGAATGGATATTAGGAGCAAAGCAGCTTAAAAATGAATGATGCCGATTAAGGAGGAATAGAAATATACAACCGGAAAATAGAATAGAGATAGAGTAAGAGATATAGTAAAAAATATAGTAAAAAGTATAAGCAGAAAAACAAAGAGAGATGAAATGAAAAGGAGAAGGGGAAATGGCAGAAAAATTGAAAGTATTGATTTTGAACGGAAGTCCTAGAACAGAGGGCAACACGACGATCGCGATCCACGAGATGGAACATGTTTTTGAAGAAAACGGCGTGGAATATGAGACGATCCAAGTTGGGAAAATGGATATCAGAGGATGTGCGGCATGCGGAACATGTTATAAAAACGGAAAGTGTATGTTTGATGATATCGTGAATGAGCTTGCACCGAAATTCGAGGCTGCAGACGGTATGGTTATTGCAAGTCCTGTCTTTTATGCATCTGCAAATGCGACGCTGATCGCCTGTCTTGACCGGTTATTTTACAGTACTAAATTCGATAAGACGATGAAAGTCGGAGCAAGTGTCGTATGTGCAAGAAGAGGCGGATGTTCTGCAACATTTGATGAGTTAAATAAATATTTTACAATTTCAGATATGCCGATCGCATCGGGACAATACTGGAACTGTATTCATGGAAGAAAGGTCGGAGAGGCGGCGCTTGATGAAGAAGGGAAACAGACAATGCGCGGTGTTGCGAGAAATATGGTCTTTCTAATGAAGAGTATCGCGCTTGGAAAGGAAGCGTTCGGTCTTCCTGAAAAAGAGAAAAAGGTTTATACGAGTTTTATTAATCCGTGAGTTTTCAAGACTTGGATCAATACAAAAAGTGTTGCGAATCTTTAATTCAGAGAAACAGGTTACAGAGAAACTGCTGTCAAAATGACGGCAGTTTCTTTTTGTATCAAGAAAACCACGCGATAGTCGCGTGGTTCCGTGAAAGCTT
>OQVI01003050.1_pt1 | contig 10223 bp, 5 predicted proteins | sample 1691651 | NCBI WGS metagenome assembly OQVI01 (sample SAMN03418287, study PRJEB22391) | human gut metagenome | biome: human-gut; feature: organic feature; material: feces | host: Homo sapiens | place: Italy | collected 2013-04
GGCGGCCCACGGTGCCCTCGCCGATGAAAACGGGCCTCTCCGGCGGCCTGAAGGACCTGCTGGCCGCCGCCCGGCAGGAGCTGGGCAACCCGGTGCTGGTGGTGGACAGCAGCTTCCGCACCCTGGCCATGGAGCCGGAACAGCCCATCGGCATCGACAGTTGGGACCGCATCCTGCAGGGCGAAGCGCCTCAGCATCACGACCTGAAGCAGGCCGAAGCCATAATCGAAAATTTTTCTGCCCGCAACCTTACCGGCCTGCAGACCGTACCTTACACCGAGCCGGACGGCCGCCCCGTCCGTCGGATGGTGGGGCCTGTGGTCGCCCCCGACGATGGCCGCAACTGCGGCGGGCTGGAGATCATTGAGCTGGAACACCCCTTTGCTCCGGAGGACGAGGTCCTGGCCCAGCGTCTGCTGGAGCTGCTGCAGCATTATCTGGTGCATGCAGCCCCCACCGCCTGGCGGGCTGCACCGGAAGAGCGCTTTTTGCAGGAACTTCTGTTCTGTGAGCCTGCCCAGCAGAGCGCCATGCAGAAAAAGCTGCACCGCTTCCCGGCGCTGGAAGCGCCCCCGCACTTCTATCTGGCCAGCATCCCGCTGTCGCAGGCGCACCGGCTCACCCGCACGAATCAACAGGCTCTTCTGGCCCACGAGTGGCCGGAAGGGTGGTTCATGCAGACCGAAACCGCCTTCCTGCTTCTGCTGCCCGGCACCGGGGACGCTGCCCAGCCGGAACAGCTGCTGCAAAAATTGCAGGAGGTGGGCCTGCGCATGGACCAGACCGTGATCCTGAGCATGCCGTTTCCCTCTCTGCTGCAGCTGGGCACCGTGTGGCGCTTCAATCAGGAAGCCGCCGCCACCGCCCGGGACCTGCACTGCGGTGCGGGCTGCCGCAGCGCCTCGGCCCTGTATCAGGACGTGTTTGTCCGCACCATCGCCCAGAGCGCCAACCTCCGGGCCTTCATCCACCCCATGCTGCGCTGCCTGCAGGAGTACGACCAGGCCCACAGCACCGCCCTGCTGCACACCCTGTGCGTCTGCCTGCTGCAGGAGCAGAACCTCCATGCCACGGCCCGGCAGCTTTTCATCCACCGCAATACGCTGGTGTACCGGCTGCAGCGCATCCGCACCCTGCTGCAGCTGGATTTGGATGACGCCGCCGTGCGCAATGTCCTGCGCACCGGCTGCATCCTGCTGGAATACTATCAGGGTGCCTTCTGATTTTTTGCACAAAACAAGCCCCGGCACAGTCTGCATTCCACACTGTGCCGGGGCTTCATTGGTTTGTTTTCGTTACAGGGTCTCTACGCGGTCAAACAGGGAGCCTGCGACCTCCACCGCGTCCCTGCTGCCAAAGGTCACCTTCACACCGGCAGCCATGGCATCGGCCAGACCGGCGGCCTGCTCTTTGAGCAGAGCTGCGTCCACGGCACACAGGGCCTTGCGGTCGGCAGCCTTCATTGCTTCGGTGATGCCGCAGAAATACTGCCGGTCCAGCTCCCGTGCCTCGGCGCGGGGCTTGCGGGGCGTGTCCAGCTTGGCCACGGCACCCACGATCAGGTCGTTCAGGTCCTTTTCGGTGTAATCGCGGGCGGCCAGCTCCGCCGGGCCCTTGGCAAAGGTGTCGTAGCTCTCGGTCAGGTGGGGGTCCCGGTAGGTGTACAGGTACTCCACGCCGTCCGACGACAGCATGCCGGTGCCGTAGGCGCCGCCCACCTCGCGGATGTTGTGCCACAGGTATTCGTAGCTCATCACGCGGGCCAGCACCTTGCGGTCGCTGCGGCGCTCCATGGGCCACACCTGCACCGCGTAGTTCACGCCGCCGTCAATAATAAAGGCCTCGTTCACCGGCGGGGTCAGCGGCTCCGCATAGGGCTGCGCCGCGTCGCGCTCCTGCGCCGCAAACCGGCTGCCCGGCAGCAGGGTGCGCAAGGTGTCCAGCGCCTGCTCCGAGCCGTGCAGGCTCACGGTGAGCTGGGCGTGCTGCAGCACCTGGGCCCGCAGGGTTTCCAGCTTTGTGCCAAGGCCTGCCCAGTCGGCCTTTTCCAGCAGATCGCACAGGAAGTGATAATAGCTTACGCCGCTGCATCGCTCGCTGGCCGCGTTCTCCACATTGTAGTGGGCACTGGCACGGACCGCCGCATAGGCGTTGCCCTGCTGGATGAACTGCTGTTCCATGTTCAGTTTCTGCTGGCTCAGCACCCGGGCAAAGGCGGCTTCCGCCGCCGGGCCGGTGAGCTGCGTGTCATACAGCCACTCGCCGCCCAGCTCCACGGCCTTTTGCAGGCTGCGTTCCAGCAGGCTCAGGCTCATGGTCAGTTTGGCATGGCAGGGTGCGCCCTCCTGCCGGCCGGTCCAGAAGTCCAGCAGTACGCGGCTGTCGCCCAGCCAGGTGCTGCGCAGGGTGTTCAGCTGCTGGGCCGTGTGGGTCGGCGTGTCCAGCTCGTCCAGCACATCGGTGAGCAGGTCCAGATACGGCAGGTCCTCCGGGGCCACATGGCCCAGGTCATAGTAGAAATTCAGGTACAGGCTGCCCGCCGAGGGGTGGCGCAGCACCGTGGCACCGGCCACCTGCTCAGTCTGCCCGGCCGCGCTGGGGGCACCTTCGCCCAGGTCGGCCACGGTCAGCGGATGATCCAGCACCAGTTTGGCGTCGGTGCGGGCCGGGGCCTGTGTCTCTTCCTGCTTCTTGGGCAGGGTGGGCACCTGCAGCACCTGCACCGGAGCCGGGGCAAACAGGCTGCGCAGCAGCTCGTCGAACCAGCCGTCCGCCATCTTGCTGCGCAGGGAGGCAAACAGCTTATCCGTGTGCAGCAGCAGGGCGGGGTCCCCGGTGTGCAGCCAGCCCGTGGAAGCGTTGATGGCGTCCAGCACGCCGTCCGGCAGGCTGCCCGGCCGCTCCAGCGAGGCAAACTCTGCCGAATTCAGCGAGGCCAGCAGCAGCTCCTGCGGGATGCCCCGGGCCAGTACGTCATCCACTGCCTTGCGCACCGCCGGGGCAAACTTGCGGGCGCTCTCTTCGGTGGCACCCCGCAGCACCAGCTCCAGCGTGGGCTGCAGGGTGCTGTCATCAAAGCCCATGTCGATGTCCGCGCCCAGCTTTTCGGCCAGCAGGGCCGCTTTCAGGGGCGAATTGTTGGTGCCCAGCAGCACGTCCAGCAGGATCTCCACACCCAGCTGCCGTTCCCGGTCCGCAAAGGCACCGGTGTACCAGGCCAGTGCGCACTGCACCTCGTCCGGCTCCGGATTCTCGGTGTAATAGGGCAGCTCCACGCAGGTGCCCGGCTGCTCGTCCTGCACCGTCAGGCGGGGGCGGGTGGTGGTCCTGGGCATCCGGGACAGGTAATCGCGGTCCAGCATTTCCAGCTTTTCGGCCATGTCCATCTTGCCGTACAGGGTGATGCAGCAGTTGTCCGCGCTGTAGTGGCGGCGGTACACCCGCTGATATTTCTCATAGGTCAGCGCCGGGATGCTCTCCGGGTCGCCGCCGGACACAAAGCCATAGGCCGTGTCCGGGAACATGGCACGCTCCAGCGCATTCTGCAGCTGAGCGTCCGGGGTGGCAAGGGCCCCCTGCATCTCGTTGTACACCACGCCGCTCACAGTGCCGTCGGCATCCCGGTGCCAGCCCTCCTGCTCGAACACAGCCCTGTCCACCATGGCCAGCGGGCAGAACACCGCGTTCAGGTAGACGTCCATCAGGTTTCTGAAATCCGTCTCGTTGGGAGTGGCAAAGGGGTACACAGTCTTATCCGGGAAGGTCATGGCATTGAGGAAGGATGCCATGCTGCTCTTGAGCAGCTGCAGAAACGGCGAGGTGACCGGGTATTTTTCGCTTCCGGCCAGCACCGAATGCTCCAGAATATGAAAAACGCCGGTGTCATCGGAGGGGAAGGTGCCGAACCCGATGCCAAAGGCCTTGTTGTTGTCCTCATTTTCCACCAGCAGGATGGTGGCCCCGCTCACGTCGTGGGTGAGCACGGTCAGGGTACCGTGCTGCTCGGGGCAGTCCTCTGTGCGGACGAGGGTATAACCGGGAACCTGCTTCATCGCTTTATTCTCCTTTGTGTTTTTGGTCTGGCCCTATTGTATCATTCACCGTTCCAAAACACAATTGCCGGTTTGTAAACAATAACCCAAAAAGGCTCCCCTGTGCATGCACAGAGGAGCCTTTTGAAAAAACGTGTGTTACACCTGCTTGGCGTGTTCCGTTCGGCACGACACCCGGAACAGCACAAAGCCGATGACGAACAGCACCGCGATGCTGCCCAAGCCCACGTTGACACTGCCGGTGAGCTGGCTGCCCACACTGACAATCATGGTGCCCAGGAAGGATGCCCCCTTGCCGCAGATGTCGAACAGGCCGAAGTATTCGCCGGATTTTTCCGCCGGGATGATCTTGGCAAAGTGGCTGCGGCTCAGTGCCTGCACACCGCCCTGGAACATCCCCACCAGCACGGCCAGCACCCAGAACTGCCACTGCTGGGTGAGGAAGAAAGCAAACACCGCAATGCCGGTATAGGCCGCGATGCACACCGGGATCAACTGGCTGGAGGGGTATTTTGCGCTCAGCCGGCCGAAGATCAGCGCCGAGGGAAAGGCCACGATCTGGGTGACCAGCAGCGCCAGCAGCAGGCCGGTGGTGTCCAGACCCAGGGCCGTGCCGTAGGCCGTGGCCATATCAATGATGGTGTACACGCCGTCGATGTAGCAGAAGAACGCCAGCAGGAACCAGAACACCTGCTTGTCCTCATAGAGGTGCTTCAGGGTGTGGCCGATGCGCACAAAACTCTGCCGGATGGCGTGCTGCTCCACCTCCACATAGTTGACCTGCCGGTAGCGCCGGAGCAGCGGCAGGGTGGTGACCAGCCACCACGCCGCCGTGATGAACAGTGCAATGGTCAGGGCGGTCATCTGGCTCATGCCGATGGCCCCGCTGCCCAGCACCAGCGCCAGACACACCACAAAGGGCACACAGCTGCCGATATAGCCCCAGGCATAGCCGCGGGAGGACACCATGTCCATCCGCTCCGGGGTGGTCACATCGCCCAGCATGGAGTCATAAAACACCAGACTGCCCGAAAAGCCGATCTTGGCCACGATGAAGATGACCAGGAACGGCAGCCAGGTGCGGGCCGCGCCCATGGCACAGCAGCCCAGCACACCCACGAACAGGCAGAGCATGAAGATGGGCTTTTTGAAATTCTTGGTATCGGCCAGCGTGCCCAGAATGGGCCCCAGCACGGCGGTGACCACCGTGACCACCGAGCTTGCATAGCCCCAGTAGGCCAGATAGTTCACCTTGCTCACGCCGCCGGCCTCCGCCAGCGCATTGAAGAAGATGGGCACCAGGGTTGCGATCATCAGCACAAAAGCCGAGTTGCCCACATCGTACAGGATCCACGCACGCTCCAGCGGCGTGACCTTAAATTTTTTCTTTTGCATTCTTGTTCCTCTCGCACCGCCGTGCGGTGCACTCTCTTTTCCCAGTTGTCTGAACGGCAGGGAGTTTCTCTGACCTCCTGCTGGCCGCCCCTCAGAATTCCCCGAAGGTGTGGTCATAGGCCTTGTCCAGCGGGGTGTCCGTGTCCAGCGTTTCCGCATAGGCTTCGATCAGCCGCACCGCCAGCGGAATGGCCTGCTGGTACAGGGCATCCAGTTTCTCATTGCTCTCGGTGCACTGCGGGTTGGGCTGCGGGTTGGCCACAAGGCCGTGGAGCACGTCGTACTTGCCCACTGCCTTCATGCCGGTGAGCACCACCCAGCGCTTGACCGCGCCGGAGGGCTGCAGCAGCCGGTGCATCGCGATCATCCCCTTGAGGGCGTCCAGCACCTGCAGGCCGGTCAGGCCCTCGTAGAAGGGCGCGATGACCCGGGCATTTTCCGCCGTGGGCCGGATATGGCTGGCCGTGAAGAAGCTCTTCGGGTCATGGCCGTCCCGGCGCAGCAGCATGTCGTCGAACTCGGTTTCGATTTCGCAGTGGCTCACTCCGCTCTGGCGGGTGTAGGCCTCCACATAGGGGTGACAGGTGCTGTCCAGCGCAAAATGACACACGAACCCCAGCGCATAGGCCAGCGCGGCGTCCCGGTCCTTTGCCTGTTGCACCACGCCCCGGGCGCGCTCAAAGAACACCCGGCCCGGCTGCTCGTGCATGGCGTTGCCCAGGGCACTCACGGGGTTGGACTTGGCAGCATGATAGTAGAACAGCAGATCCGGCCCGTGCAGGCCCACGTCGAACAGGGCCCGGTTTTTCCCGATCTGATCCTGCAGGGCTGCGGGCAGCTGCTGCAGAACATCCGCGCCGAAGCGGCGGTGCGCATAAGTTGACGGCATAAGATCCCCTCCTGTTTCTGTCGGGCGCAGTGCGCTCATAGTTTCAGTATAGCAGAAAGTTTCCCGACCTTCTACCCTTTTGTGTCTGATTTCTGTAAAAATTTTGAATGATTCTTACTGCATTCTGCCGGGTCGTTTCTGAAAATATAGGCTCTGCACGCAAAGCGCAAAAAGGCACAGCCGTTCTCAGAACAGCTGTGCCTTTCCGGTATCAATTCTTATATGTTCTCGTAGCCCTGGGGCATCTCGTTCTTGCGGTTGCGGTCCATCAGGGTGCGCAGCGCGTCGCTGGCACTCATGCCCTCCTTGACGATGGCGTTCACCGTCTGCACGATGGGCATTTCCACGTTGTACTTGGCGGCGAGCTCCATGGCGGCGGGCAGGGCGTTGATGCCCTCCACCACCATGCCCACTTCCTTCACGGCCTGCTCCGGGCTCTCGCCCTTGCCGATGAGGATGCCGGCGCGGTTGTTGCGGCTGTGCATGCTGGTGGCCGTCACGATCAGGTCCCCGATGCCGGCCAGGCCCGCAAAGGTGTGGATGTTGCAGCCCATGGCCACGCCCAGGCGAGCGATCTCGGCAATGCCGCGGGTGATCAGGGCCGCGCGGGCGTTGTCGCCGTAGCCAAGGCCGGTGGAGATGCCCACGCCCAGGGCGATCACGTTCTTCAGGGCACCGCTCAGCTCCACGCCCTTGATGTCGGGGTTGGTGTACACGCGCATGCAGGTGTTGCTGAACACATCCTGCACAAAGCGGGCCGCCTCGTCATCCGGGCAGGCCGACACAATGGTGGTGGGCAGGTCCAGCGCCACTTCCTCGGCGTGCGTGGGGCCGCTCAGGGCCACCAGCCTGCAGTTTTTGGGGCCGCCGTCCCTGTTCAGCTCGTCGGCGATCACCTCGGTCATGGTATATAAGGTATCCGGCTCCATGCCCTTGGCCACATCCACAAGGATCTGACCGTCCGGGATATAGGGCCGTGCCTTGGCGGTGGTGCCCCGCACGAACACCGACGGCACTGCAAACAGCAGCACATCCTTGCCGGTGCACACTTCCTCGATGCTCTTGGTGAACTGCAGCTCGGCCGGGATCTTCATGCCCGGCAGGTTGGGGTGCACCCGTGTAGTGGAGAGGTTGTCCACCTCCGCCTCAATGGCCGACCACACCTGCACTTCGTTGCCGCTGACGGTCAGCATCCGCGCCAGCGCCATGCCCCAGGTACCTGCACCCAGAACGCCAATCTTCCGTTTCGTCACGTTTGTGTCCTCCGTTTGCACCGGCAGCCGGGCCGCCGGTGAATTTGCGCGGCACCGGCAAACCCGGTGTGCACGTTGTTATGCCCATTGTACACGAAAGCGCCTGCCGCGTCAACCGGCTTGCCGCATTGCACAAAGTTCCCGCAGCGGCTGGGCCGTTTTTGTTCACAATACGCGATTTTTGCAAACCATTTGCACCGCCGGACGTTTCATGTTATAGTATTCTGGTAGGTTTTGTAGGAATTTCCGCAAACCCCTTGACTTTGAGTATACTCGAAGTTGTATAATACATTCACCGTTGTTTTCTGAGAGTATTTGAGGTACTGTGATCGTTCATGTTTGAAGCACTTTTATCCAACCGCACGGTCAGCGTGCTGGTGGAGGCCCTGCCCCGCATCCTGACGGCCGGCCTTACCATGACCATCCCGCTGACGCTGGTGTCCTTCTTTTTTGCCATGATCATCGCGGTGGTGGTGGCACTGGTGCAGTACGCCAACGTGCCGGTGCTGCGGCAGATCGCCCGGTTCTACATCTGGGTCATCCGCGGCACACCGCTGCTGGTGCAGCTGTTCATCATCTTTTACGGCCTGCCCAGCCTGGGCATCATGCTGGACGCCTTCCCCGCTGCCGTCATCGCCTTTGCCTTCAATGAGGGTGCCTACTGCGCCGAGACCATGCGCGGCGCGCTGGAAAGCGTGCCCCAGGGTCAGCTGGAAGCCGGTTACTGCGTAGGCATGAGCTGGGTGCAGATCATGCGCCGCATCGTGCTGCCGCAGGCTTTGCGCACCGCCGTGCCCGCCCTGTCCAACTCCCTCATCGGCATGATCAAGGACACCTCGCTGGCGTCCAACATCACGGTGGCCGAGCTGTTCATGGCCGGTCAGCGCGTGGCGGCCCGCACCTACATCTTCCTGCCCATCTACTGTGAGGTGGCGGTGGTGTACCTGCTGTTCTGCACGGTCATCACCAAACTGCAGGCTGTGCTGGAGCACCGGCTCAACGCCCGGGGCTTCCAGTAAGAAAGGAGTGTGGAACCCATGGCAATGATGGAGATCCGGAACGTCCACAAGACCTTCCGCACCTACGCAAAAGCCGGTCTGCGCCCCGGTGCACACAAGGTGGTCAGCGAGCTGCCGGTGCTGCAGGGGGTGGACCTGACCGTGGAAAAAGGCGATGTGGTGGCCATTCTGGGCCCTTCCGGCTCCGGCAAGACCACCCTGCTGCGCTGTCTGAACTTTCTGGAGACCGCCGACGCAGGCCAGCTGGTGCTGGACGGCGAGACCTTTGACCTGGCCCATGCAGGCCGGGCCGACATCGCCCGGCTGCGCAAAAAAACGGCCTTTGTGTTCCAGAACTACAACCTGTTCCGGAACAAGACCGCCCTGCAGAACGTGACCGAGGGACTCATCGTGGCCCGCAGGATGCCCCGGGAGCAGGCCGACGCCATCGGCCGCCGCATGCTGGAAAAGGTGGGTCTGGCCGACCGGGCCGACTACTACCCCCGCCAGCTCTCCGGCGGTCAGCAGCAGCGCGTAGCCATTGCCCGTGCCCTGGCCACCGACCCGGAGATCATCTACTTCGACGAGCCCACCAGTGCGCTGGACCCGGAGCTGACCGGCGAGGTGCTGAGCGTGATGCGCCAGCTGGCCGAAGAGGGCATGACCATGCTGGTGGTGACCCACGAGATGGGCTTTGCCCGCAACGTTTCCTCCAAGACGGTGTTCATGGAGAACGGCGTGGTGGTGGAGCAGGCTCCCTCCCGCGAATTCTTTGCCGACCCGAAGGAGGAGCGCACCCGGGCCTTTTTGCAAAAGATCGCCCACACGGAGTGATATACGGTCATCGGGGAGCTTCCTCCTCGGACACGAATACGGGTTGCGGCTCCCAGCGCATGCGGCGGCCCTTGAGCGAGCCTTGCATTCTGCTGGCCGCTGTCCCAACAGCAACTCCCTGTTTCCGCCGCTGGCGGCGGTCGTTGCCGTTGCAGGCCATTCCATCGCCCGCCCTATTGCCCTACGGGCAACAGGGTCCCACCCCAGCGGACGGTCCTCGGAGAAACTCCCCGATGGCCGCCTAGACAAACATTTTAACTGAAAGGATATTTCTATGAAACGCAGAACCTTTATTTCTCTGATGAGTGTGATGGCTGCCGCCGGTGTGCTGACCCTGGCAGGCTGCTCTTCCAATTCCGGCAGCAGCGCTGCCGCTTCCGGTGCGGCTTCTTCGGCTGCTTCCACCGGCGCTGCCGACCAGCTGGCCGCCATTCAGACCAACGGCAAGCTGGTGGTGGCACTGGAAGGTGCCTGGCAGCCCTGGAGCTACCACGACGAGAGCGACACCCTGGTGGGCTACGACGTGGAAGTCTCCCGCGCCATCGCCGAGAAGCTGGGCGTGGAGCCGGAGTATGTGGAAAGCGACTGGGACAGCCTGTTCGCCGGTCTGGACGCAGGCCGCTTTGACATCGTGTGCAACGGCGTCGAGGTGACCGACGAGCGCGCCAAGACCTACGACTTCACCACCCCTTACGGCTACATCCACACCGCACTGGCCGTGCGCAAGGACAACGAGGACATCAAGAGCTTTGAGGACCTGAAGGGCAAGACCACTGCCAACAGCCTGGCTTCCACCTACATG
>OQVI01003056.1_pt1 | contig 10199 bp, 8 predicted proteins | sample 1691651 | NCBI WGS metagenome assembly OQVI01 (sample SAMN03418287, study PRJEB22391) | human gut metagenome | biome: human-gut; feature: organic feature; material: feces | host: Homo sapiens | place: Italy | collected 2013-04
TCGGAGCAGGTCTTGGCATTTGGGGCGTTATCAACCTCTTGGAGGGCTACGGAAACGACAATCCGGGCGCGAAAAGCCAGGGCATGAAGCAGCTCATGGCGGGCGGCGGCGTTGCCCTTATCGGCGGCACCCTTGTACCTCTGCTTTCCGGCCTGTTCGGTTAAGCTGCGGGTAACTGCCTATGCAGAGCATACTTGACGCGATTAACGAGTGGATAAAGGAAATTCTCATTGGAGCCATTAACGGTAATCTGTCAACTATGTTCGGGGACGTAAACGAAAAAGTCGGAACTATCGCCGCAGAGGTAGGCAAGACCCCGCAGGGGTGGAACGCAGGCATATTTTCCATGATACAGAGCTTGTCGGAAAATGTGATTGTACCCATTGCGGGGCTTGTCATTACCTACGTTCTATGCGTGGAGCTTATCAGCATGATAACGGAAAAGAACAATATGCACGATATTGACACGTTCATGTTCTTTAAGTGGTTTTTCAAGGCGTGGGTAGCGGTGTATCTCGTTACCCACACCTTTACTATCACTATGGCGGTGTTCGATATGGCGCAGCACGTTGTTTCCGGCGCGGCGGGCGTGATCGGCGGCGATACGAATATCGACGTTGACGCCGCCCTCTCGTCCATGCAAGCCGGACTTGACGCTATGGAAATCCCCGAACTGTTACTGCTCGTTATGGAAACAAGCCTTGTGAGCCTTTGCATGAAAATCATGTCAGTGCTTATCACGGTTATCCTGTACGGCAGAATGATAGAAATTTACCTTTACTGTTCGGTATCGCCTATCCCGTTTGCAACTATGACTAACAGAGAGTGGGGACAGATAGGCAATAACTACTTAAAAGCCCTGTTCGCCCTCGGTTTTCAAGGCTTCCTCATAATGATATGCGTCGGCATTTATGCGGTTTTGATTGGCAGCATGATTGTAGCGGATAACCTGCACAGCGCGATTTTTTCCCTTGCAGCCTACACCGTGATTTTGTGCTTCTCCCTATTCAAAACAGGCGCACTTGCGAAGTCAATCTTTAACGCCCATTAAAGACCGAAAGGAGGTTTTCACTTGGCGTATGTACCCGTACCCAAAGACTTATCAAAAATCAAAACGAAAGTCGCTTTTAATCTGACAAAGCGGCAGATTATATGTTTTGCGGCAGCCCTCGCTATGGGACTACCGCTTTTCTTTTTGCTCAAAGACAGCGCGGGAACAAGCATGGCGGCATTTGCAATGATTGTCGTTATGCTTCCCTGCTTCCTCTTGGCAATGTATGAAAAACACGGGCAGCCCCTTGAAGTCGTGATAAAAAACGTCATTCAGACAAAGTTTATCCGACCAAAGGAACGCCCCTATCAGACGGAAAATTTTTATGCCGTCATAGAAAAACAACGAAAACTGGAAAAGGAGGTATCGGCTATTGTCAATGGCAGAACGAAAAACCATGACCCGCGCGGTAAAAAATCCCGTGAAGCGTAAGCTGACCCGCGCAGAAAAGAAAGAAATCGCCGCCGTGATACAGGCGGCAAAGGGCGACGGGAAGCCCCACACCGCACAACAGACCATTCCCTACTTGCAGATGTATCCGGACGGGATTTGCAGGGTAACGGAAAAGAAATACAGTAAAAGCCTTGTCTTTGAAGATATTAACTATCAGCTTGCACAGGCAGATGATAAGACCGCCATTTTTGAAAACTGGTGCGATTTTCTCAACTACTTTGACGCTTCCGTATCAGTGCAGCTCTCTTTTATCAATCAAGGTGCAAGAAAGGAAAAGGCACAGGCGGCTATCGAAATTCCGGCGCAGGACGACGCTTTTAACTCTATCCGCAGGGAGTACGCGGATATGCTGAAAAATCAGCTTGAAAAAGGCAACAACGGACTGGAAAAATGCAAGTACATCACGTTTTCCATTGAAGCGGATAATCTTGCGGCGGCAAAAGCCCGCCTTTCCCGTATCGAAACCGACGTACTCAACAATTTTAAGGTGCTTGGCGTAACCGCCCGCCCCATGAACGGACAGGAACGCTTGAACGTACTGCATGGGATTTTCCACCCGGAGGGCGAGCCGTTCCATTTCTCTTGGGACTGGCTTGTACCGTCCGGGCTTACCACAAAGGACTTTATCGCCCCGTCCTCGTTCCGTTTTGGCGACGGGCGCACGTTCCGCATGGGGCGAAAACTCGGTGCGGTATCGTTCCTTGAAATCCTTGCGCCGGAGCTGAATGACCGTATGCTTTCGGACATTCTCGACCTTGAAAACGGGATAATCGTCAATCTGCATATCCGCAGTATCGACCAGAGCGAAGCAATCAAGACTATCAAGCGCAAGATAACCGACCTCGACAAGATGAAGATTGAGGAACAGAAAAAAGCGGTACGCAGCGGGTATGACATGGATATAATTCCGTCCGACCTTGCCACCTTTGGCAGCGAAGCAAAGAACCTGTTGCAGGATTTACAGAGCAGAAATGAAAGAATGTTCCTGCTGACGTTCCTTGTGGTAAACATGGCAGACACGAAGCGGAAACTGGATAATGACGTATTCGCTACGGCGGGCTTTGCACAGAAAAATAACTGCGCTCTGACCCGCCTTGACTATTTGCAGGAAGCGGGCTTTATGTCCTCTATCCCTCTTGGAGAGAACCTTATCCCCATTCAAAGAGGGCTTACCACATCAAGCACCGCTATCTTCATTCCCTTTATCACACAGGAGCTTTTTCAGCGGGGCGCAGCCCTGTACTACGGCTTAAATGCGCTGTCAAACAACATGATACTCTGCGACCGCAAGCAACTGAAAAACCCAAACGGGCTTATTCTTGGAACACCGGGAAGCGGTAAATCCTTTGCGGCAAAGCGAGAAATGACAAACGCCTTTCTCATTACCGACGACGATATTATCATCTGCGACCCGGAAGCAGAGTATTTTTCCCTTGTGCAGCGTTTGGGCGGGCAAGTGATACGCCTGTCGCCTGCCGGAAAAGGCATGGACGGCAAGCCCCAGTATGTGAACCCTATGGATATTAACCTCAACTACTCCGAGGACGACAACCCGCTTGCCTTGAAATCCGACTTTATCCTTTCCCTCTGCGAGCTTGTTATCGGCGGCAAAGAGGGCTTGCAGCCCGTGGAAAAGACCGTCATTGACCGCGCCGTTAGGAATGTGTACCGACCTTTCCTTGCAGACCCCGACCCGGCAAAAATGCCGATTTTGGGCGACCTCTACAACGAACTGCTGAAACAGCCGGAGCCGGAAGCTGCCCGCATTGCGGCGGCATTGGAGCTTTATGTTTCCGGCTCTCTGAACGTCTTTAACCACCGTACCAACGTGGAGCTTTCTAACCGCCTTGTCTGCTTTGATATTAAGCAGCTTGGAAAGCAGCTCAAAAAGTTAGGTATGCTCATTGTGCAAGACCAGGTGTGGAACCGCGTTACTGTCAACCGCGCCGAAAAAAAGGCAACCCGTTACTACATGGACGAATTTCACTTGCTACTCAAAGAAGAACAGACCGCCGCTTACAGCGTGGAGATTTGGAAGCGTTTTCGTAAATGGGGCGGCATACCGACGGCAATCACGCAGAATGTCAAAGACCTTTTAAGCAGCCGCGAAGTCGAGAATATCTTTGAAAACTCTGATTTTGTCCTCATGCTCAATCAGGCACAGGGCGACCGGGCTATCCTTGCAAAGCAGCTTAACATCTCCCCGCAGCAGATGAAGTATGTAACCCATACCGAAGCAGGCGAGGGGCTTATCTTTTACGGGAATGTGGTGCTGCCGTTCATTGACCGCTTCCCAACCGACACCGAGCTTTACCGTCTGCTTACGACAAAGCCAGAGGAAGTGAGCAAGCCATGAAAACGGACGTAATCATCAACCGCGACGCCCTCTATGCCCTGCGGGAGCTGCCGAGTGAAAGCGTGAACTGCTGCGTCACAAGCCCGCCCTACTATGGACTTAGGGACTACGGGCTTGACGCACAGATTGGACGGGAGGACACGCCGGAGCAGTACATTGACAGGCTTGTAGAAGTATTCCGGGAGCTGCGCCGGGTACTCAAAGACGACGGGACGTTTTGGCTGAATATCGCAGACACTTACTGCGGCACAGGCATGAAAGCGGGCTGCAAGCAAAAGGATTTAATCGGTATTCCGTGGCAGCTTGCTTTTGCCCTGCGCTCTGACGGGTGGTATTTACGCAGCGATATTATCTGGCTGAAAGAAAATCCTATGCCGGAGAGCTGCCGCGACCGACCGAGCCGCTGCTATGAGCATATCTTTTTACTGACGAAATCAAAGAAATATTACTATGACGCTGCCGCCATTGCAGAGCCGATTGCGCCGGGAACGGCTGCGCGGTACCGGCAGGGGCGCGGCGCAGGACACAAATATGCCGAGGAAATACCCGGACAGGGCAAGGTACAGGGTATCAATAAAACCCGCAGCGGCGGCTATTATGACGACGCTCTTATGCCGACCACAAGGAACAAGCGGGACGTTTGGCTTATCAATACCGTACCGTATAAGGGCGGGCATTTTGCCGCCTATCCCCCGAAGCTCGCGGAAACGTGCATACTGGCGGGCTGTCCGGCAGGCGGCGTTGTCCTTGACCCTTTCTTTGGAAGCGGCACCACCGGGCTTGCAGCGAAAAGCCTTGACCGCCGCTATATCGGCATTGAACTGAACGCCGAGTATTGTACCCTTGCAGGGGCGCGGATTGGAGGTGGTAACACTTGAAAGACCCATTAAAGCCCCGTGACAAAATCACGCAGAAAATGACCCGCGACGGAGCTATCACAGAAAATCAAACGACGGGCGAAACAGAACGTATCAGCAAACGGACACAGGACGCAGAGTTACAGAAAACGCCAGAGCAACAGGCAGCACAGGACGCAGCGCAGCTACAAGGTGCAGCTTCCCCGACTTCTCCCTTGCCCTATGTGCCGGGAGCTGCCCCCAAAGCGGACACAGGCAAAACGGAGCGCGTCATGGAGCATATTGAAGCCGCCCATACCCGTAAAGCGTCTAAAAAAGCGGTACGAAAGGCACAGGCAGAAGCTACCGCCGGGACGAAATCTTCCCGGCTGCAATTTACCGACGAGGAACGCGCTGCCCCGGAGCTTGAAAAGTATATCAAGAAATCCGATAAAGCCGCCGACCGCTTGGATAAGGCAAAGGCAGCTATCCCCAAAGAAAAGAAACTGGTAAAAGAGCGCACCTTTGACGAAACCACCGGGAAAGGCAAGACCCGCCTGCACTTTGAGGAAAAGGACAAACCGCCCGGATTTAAGGAGAAGCACAACCCGCTATCCCGCCCCACACAGGAAGCCGGGATTTTGGTACATAACAAAATCCATTCTGTCGAAAAGGATAATTCCGGAGTGGAGGGCGCACACAAGAGCGAGGAAGCCGCAGAACGGGGATTGAAGTACGGGGCGCGGAAAATCAAGCAGGGCTACCGCAACCATAAGCTGAAACCCTACCGGGAAGCGGCAAAGGCTGAAAAAGCTGCTTTCAAGGCAAACGTGGATTTTCAGTATCATAAGACCCTGCATGATAACCCACAGCTAACCAGTAACCCTATTTCCCGTTTTTGGCAGAAACAGCAGATTAAAAAGCAGTATGCAAAGGAAGCCCGCAATACTGCAAAGGGTATCAAGGGCGCAGCGGAACGCACCCGCAAAGCGGCAGCCAAAGCCGCCGAGAAAACGAAGCAGACAGCGGCGTTTGTGGCAAGACACCCGGCGGGCGTGGCAATCGCTGTCGGGGCGCTGCTACTTTTCATTATGCTTCTGTCCGGGCTGTCCTCTTGTGGTGCAATGTTTTCCGGCACGTTAAACGGCGTGCTTGGAACGTCTTATACCTCCGAGGACAGCGACCTTGTGGAAGTGGAAAATGCCTATGCCGGACTGGAAAGCGGGCTGCAAAACGAGATTGACGCTATCGAAAGCACCCACCCCGGCTATGACGAGTACCGCTATGACCTTGCAAATATCGGGCATAACCCCCACGAATTAGCGTCCTATCTGACCGCAAAATACCAAAGCTACACCCGCGCCGAGGTACAGAGCGAATTACAACGGATTTTCAATCAGCAATACAAGCTGACGCTGACCGAGGAAGTGGAAATACGCTACCGGGAGGAAGAACGCACCGACACATGGACAGACGAGGACGGCAACGAGCATACGGACACCTATACGGTACAAGTGCCTTATGAGTATTACATCTTAAACGTCAAGATGACGAACACCCCGCTATCCACCATTGCGGAAAATAATCTGCCCCCGGAACAACTGGAAATGTACCGGGTGTACTTGCAGACAAGCGGGAACAAGCCCCTTATCTTTGGCGGCGGCTCTCCCGACACTTCCGCGTCCGAGGATTTAAGCGGCGTGGACTTTGTAAACGGAACGCGCCCCGGTAATACCGCTATCGTTGACCTTGCAAAGCAGCAAGTCGGAAATGTGGGCGGCTATCCGTATTGGAGCTGGTACGGCTTCAACTCCCGCGTGGAATGGTGCGCCTGTTTCGTGTCCTGGTGCTACGGGCAAATGGGACTTTCCGAGCCGCGCTTTGCCGCCTGCCAGTCGCAGGGTATTCCGTGGTTTACCTCTCACGGGCAATGGGGCGCGCGGGGCTATGAGAACATTGCCCCCGGTGACGCTATCTTTTTTGACTGGGATTTAGACGGAAGCGCAGACCATGTAGGGCTTGTTATCGGCAGGGACGCAAACCGCGTTTATACCGTGGAGGGCAATTCCGGCGACGCCTGCAAGATTAAGAGCTATCCCCTTGACTATGCCTGTATCAAAGGGTACGGGCTGATGAACTGGAACTGACACATTTTTGAAAATCGAAAGGAGAAAAAATTTATGGCAATGAGTAAAATCGAAAGAATTGAAAAGGAAATCCAAAAGACCCGTGAGAAAATCACGGAGTATCAGAACAAGCTGCGCGGACTGGAAGCACAGAAAACCGAAGCGGAAAACCTTGAAATCGTGCAGCTTGTACGCGCTATGCGTCTGACCCCGCAGGAGCTTACCGCTATGCTTTCCGGCAACGGTATTCCGGGCATTGCCCCTATGCCCACAGACTATGACGAACAGGAGGACAATGCAGATGAAGAATAAAATCCTTGCAAGCATTACCGCACTTTGCGCCGCCCTTGTCCTTGTGGGCGGCTTTTCCGTTACTGCCTACGCGCAGACCCCGACAGAGGAAACCGACGACAGCGGCGTAATCGTGGAAACCGAACCGCAGCCCCTTACCCCGGAGGGCAACATGACCCTTGTGGACGACATCGACGGGGACGCTGCCGAGGATAAGCAGTTTATCGTCGTGAAAAGCAAAGGCGGCAACTATTTTTACATTATCGTTGACCGGGCAGCCGAGGGCGAAAATTCCGTCCACTTCCTAAATCAAGTAGACGAAAGCGACCTTATGGCGATTATCGGGGAGGAACAGACCGAGCAGCCCCCGGCTGTCTGCAACTGTACCGAGAAATGCAAGGCGGGCGAAGTAAACACCGCCTGCCCCGTCTGCTCCGCAGCCATGAATAACTGCACAGGCAAGGAAGCCGAGCCGGAAGCACCCGCAGAGCCGGAGAAACCCAAAAACAGCATGGGCGGGCTTCTCATTTTCCTTGTTGTGGGACTTCTTGGCGGCGGCGCAGCCCTCTACTACGTTAAGTTTATGAAACCGAAGCAGAGCGTAAAAGGCGGCACCGACCTTGACGAATTTGATTTTGACGAATACGACGAGGACGAGCCGGAGGAAGAAGCTGACAGCGCAGATACCGAACAGGAGGACGAGGAAGCATGAAACTTGTGATTTGTGAGAAGCCCAGCGTCGGGGCGGCGGTTGCCGCCGCCCTTGGCGTTACGGGCAGAAAAGACGGATATATCGAGGGAAACGGCTACCTCATTTCTTGGTGTATCGGGCATTTGGTACAGCTTTCCGAAGCTGCCGCCTATGGGGAACAGTACAAGAAATGGAGCTATGACAGCTTACCCATTCTGCCGCAGGAATGGCAGTACACCGTAGCTGCCGACAAGGGAAAACAATTCAAAATCTTAAAAGACCTCATGCACAGCGCCGACGTTTCGGAAGTCGTGAACGCCTGCGACGCAGGACGCGAGGGCGAGTTGATTTTCCGATTTGTCTATCATCAAGCGGGCTGCAAGAAGCCCTTTACCCGTCTTTGGATTTCCTCAATGGAAAACGAAGCAATCCGAAGTGGCTTTGACAATCTGAAGGACGGGCGGGAATACGACGCCCTCTACCATTCCGCACTATGCAGGACAAAGGCTGACTGGCTTATCGGCATTAACGCGACCCGCCTTTTCTCCTGCCTGTATGGAAAGACCTTGAACGTGGGGCGTGTGCAGACCCCGACCCTCAAAATGCTTGTAGACCGGGACGCTGCGATTACAGGCTTTCAGAAAGAAACCTACTACCATGTGCGCCTTACTCTCCCCGGCGCAGAAGCGGCAAGCGCGAAGATCTGCGCCGCTGATGAAGCAAGCAGACTGAAAGCAGCCTGCGAAGCGTCGGCGGCTGTCTGTACTTCCCTTGTGAAAGAAAAGAAAACCATTGCCCCGCCGAAGCTCTTTGACCTTACCAGTTTACAGCGGGAAGCAAACCGTATTTACGGGTACACCGCGAAGCAGACCCTTGACCTGGCGCAAGCCCTCTATGAAAAGAAGCTCTTGACCTATCCGAGAACGGACAGCGCATTTCTGACCGACGACATGGGAGAAACAGCGACGGGCATTATCAAGGTGCTTTGTGAGAAACTTTCCTTTATGGAGGGCGCGGATTTTTCGCCGGAGATTGCAAAGGTGCTGAACAGTAAAAAGGTATCAGACCACCACGCAATCATTCCCACTATGGAGCTTGCAAAGGCTGACCTTACCGCGCTGCCGGAAAGCGAGCGCAATATCCTGACCCTTGCCGGGGCGCGTCTGCTTATGGCAACCGCAGAGCCGCACGTTTACGAAGCGGTAACGGCGGTTTTCTCCTGCGCCGACCATGAATTTACGGCAAAGGGAAAGGCGGTAATCGCTGCCGGGTGGAAAGAGATTGAACGGCTTTACCGGGCGACCCTCAAAAAGAAGCCGGACAGCGACGACGAAAACGAGCTTGTGTTAGATGTGCCGGACTTTTCCGAGGGGCAGACCTTTGAAAATCCGGCGGCAAAAGTGACAGAGCATGCCACCACGCCCCCGAAGCCCCACAATGAAGCAAGTCTTTTGTCGGCTATGGAACGCGCCGGGAATGAGGACACCGACCCGGACGCAGAACGCCGGGGGCTTGGTACGCCTGCCACCCGCGCCGCCGTCATTGAAAAGTTAGTCAAAGGCGGCTTTGTGGAGCGCAAGGGCAAGCAGCTATTTCCCACCAAAGACGGCACAAACCTTGTCTGCGTCCTGCCGGATAGTCTGACCTCTCCGCAGCTTACGGCTGCATGGGAAAACAATCTGACGCAGATTGCAAAGGGCAACGCCGACCCTGCCGCTTTCATGCAGGGAATTGAAGCAATGGCACAGGAGCTTGTAAAAACCTACGCTTCCGTGTTGGGTGAGAAACAAGAGCTTTTCAAGACAGAAAAAACAGAGATTGGGAAGTGTCCCCGCTGCAAGTCCCCGGTCTATGAGGGAAAGAAAAACTACTACTGTTCCAACAAAGAGTGCGGCTTTACCATGTGGAAAAATGACCGCTTCTTTGAGGAACGTAAAACCGTCTTTACCCGGTCGATTGCCGCAGCACTCTTAAAATCCGGCAAGGTAAAAGTCAAAAAGCTGTACTCTCCGAAAACAGGCAAAACCTATGACGGAACGGTACTTTTAGCTGATACGGGCGGCAAGTATGTGAATTACAAAGTAACCATTTCAAAGGACAAAGAACTTGAATAGCAAGCATAGGAAGCGGGTACCCACTTCCGTAAATCCCCGTTGCGACGCTGACGCGCCGGACGGGGATTTTGCTTGTTGGGAAGTTTCCCAAACCCTCTTTTGCGGAGGGCTTCACCCTCAAATAATTTTCAAAAATCTTTGGCAGAAATGCGGGCGTACCCGTAGTAGACCATGCAGCCAAAAAATGCAGCTTATGACGCTGCCGCAGAGAAAGGAGGTTTTTCACTATGGCAAGTTTACGGGACACCGTAAAGGACTATCAAGACGAGCTTAGGGACGGT
>OQVI01003067.1_pt1 | contig 10163 bp, 6 predicted proteins | sample 1691651 | NCBI WGS metagenome assembly OQVI01 (sample SAMN03418287, study PRJEB22391) | human gut metagenome | biome: human-gut; feature: organic feature; material: feces | host: Homo sapiens | place: Italy | collected 2013-04
GGGTGGTCCGCTTAGCTGTTGCGCTTTTTGCGGGACACGATGACCAGCACCACAGCCAGAGCGGCAGCGCACACCAGGACGATGATCCACATGGTGGTGTTGCTCTCGTCGCCGGTCTTGACGCCGGGCTGGGTGGGCTGATCGGGCTTGTAGTTGGGATCGGTCTCGCCGCAGACGGTGCACTTGCCGTCCTTATAGTCGTGACCGGCAGCGGGGATGACCCGGGTCTCCACTTCGCCGCAGGCGGAGCAGGTGCGGGTCTCCAGGCCGTCCTGGGTGCAGGTGGGGGCGGTGGTGTCCACCCATTCGCCGAAGGTGTGCTCATGGGCGGTGCAGACCACGTCGTTGCGGTCGCGGATGCGGATACGGGGGGCCATCTCGGTGCCGTCGGCCAGGACGAAGGTGTTGTCGTAGGAGGCCAGGCCGGTGGCGGAGATCTCGCAGCCGATGGACAGGTTCTTCACGTCATAGGAGGTGGTGATATAGCCGTCGATGAACACCCGAGCGATCTTACCCTCGCTGTCGCGGACCAGGATGGTCTGCACCAGGCCGTCGGCCATCTCATAGCCCACCACGAAGCCCTTCAGGGTCACCAGCTGGCCCAGGACGGAGCCGTCGTTGATCTGGGTGGAGGTGACGGTCTTGGGGGTGACGGGAGTGGTCTCGCCGATCTTCTCGATGGAGGAAACCTGCAGCTCGTTCTCGCCCTGATAGGTCTCCGTCACGCCGGTGACGCGGACCACGTCGCCGATCTTGAACTCGCCGGCCACGGGGAAGCAGTTGATGCCGCCGGTCTCATCCTGGACATAGATGCAGTCGAAGAAGGCGGTGGCCTTGTCATAACCGGAGGCGTTGGAGGTCACGACACCCTCAATGGTGTACTTGTGACCGGCCTCGGTCTGGGCCTGGACCGTGGCGATGTCGGTGACCTTCACGGGGTTGATGGCCCGCAGCAGGTTCTCGCAGATCTTATAGTTGGAGTAGTTCTTCTCGGAGCCGTTGTCGCTGATGGTGGCCTGCACCTCGAAGTTGGACATGAAGGCCGCGCCGGACACGATGATCAGGCCCTTGCCCTCCAGCTGCTCGCTGGCCATGGCCAGCAGACGGCTGTCGTTTTCGGCATAGGCGTACTTGGGCACGTTGGCGCCGCCCAGGCCGTCCTTATCCACGTCCACGGAATAGGTGGTGCTGTGGGCGTATACCACCGGGGAAACGGTGGCGGGCAGGGTGGAGGTGGGCTTGCCGTCGGCGTCCACGGCATACACGGAGGCGCCGCCGTAGTGGCTGAATACCTCGGTATACAGCCGGTCATAGGGGTGCTCGGCGTCCACGATGACACCGTCGGTCAGGAAGCTCTGGCCATAGGTGTTGAAGTACAGACGCCACTTGTCCACGCCGTCGGCCGCGCTGCGGACGTCGTCATAGGTGGCGTCGTCGCTGATGCGCAGGCTGGAGCCCAGGGCCTGGAGCACCTCGTTCTGGGTGGCGGCCATGTGCTTGATGGCGGGGTTGTTCTGGATCACGTCATAGTTTTCGTAGTTGTCGCTCCAGCCGGCCAGGATCACGGTGCCGCCGCCGGCGTTGAAGGCCGCAATGGCCGCCAGCTCCTGGGCGCTGTAGGTCCGGGGATCGGTCTGGGCGTCCGCCAGGCGGCGGGAGGGAGCGGTGAGGATCAGGGCCTTGAACTTGGGATTGGAGCAGGCGGCGATGAGCTCGTCGCTGGTCTTCAGCTCCACGGTGCGGACGCTGTACTTGCCCGCCAGGCTGCCGAAGTTGCCCATGGAATCCTTGTAGTTACCGGCCACATACTCGTTGTAGTGGGAGGCGTCGATGCCGATATACACCAGGTCGTCGGCATTCAGCACGTCCAGGGTAATGTCCTTGGTGAACACATACTCCTTGCCGTCCTGCTCCAGCACCACGGTGGCGGTGACCTTGTAGACACGGGCGGTGTCGAAGGAGACGTCATAGCTCAGGGCCAGGGTGCCGCTGGCGGGAACGGTGCCCACATCGGTGGCGGAGGCCAGGACCTGACTGCCCACGGCGTAGGTGATGGACTTGATATTGGCGTCGGTGCTCTCGCTGTTGAACAGGGTGGTGGTAACGGTCATCTTCTCGCCGGTGACGGGAGTGGAGGTGCCGCAGGTCACATCGGAGATGCCCAGCTTCAGGGTCTCGCCCACCCACACGGGAGCGGTGACCGCCAGGTCGCCGTCACCCTGGGTGACGCGGATGTAATAGTAGCTGTAGTCGGGGTCCAGGGTCACGGACAGGTCGCCGGTGGCCAGGACGGCGGGATCATCCCAGGTATAGGCGGTCTTGCCGGAGTTGACAATGACCTCCACCTTGGAGATGGAATCGCTGGCGTCGGGGTCGTTAACGGTGACGTGGATGTTCAGCTTCTCGGGGACCTCGGTGAGACTGCTGCCCAGGAGCATACCGTTGACGGTGTAGCCGATCTCCAGGTTCTTGTCCTCGGTGGCGTACATACGCATGGCCCGCAGCGCGTCGTAGATGCCCTCCTCGGAGAAGTCGTCGGTGAGGATCACGTCGCGGGCGTCGTTGGCGTTGCCCCAGCGGCCCTTGTGGTTATCCTGGTTGTTGGTGGGAGCCAGGTGCCAGCCCTTATCCAGCGCCATGGTGTAGTACTCATAGCTGGGATAATAGCCGCCGGCGCCGATCTGGCCCTCGCCGTTGCCGGCCTCCACCATGTACATGCGGCTGTCGATGACGGGATCCCAGAAGGCGAAGTCACCGAAGGTGCCGAAGGTGTTGCCGGGGTGGTTGAACTGGCTGAGGCTGTCTGCGCCCTCCTGCTGGCTCAGCAGGGCATAGTAGGCGCGCATACCGGCATAGTCGGTCTTGTTGTTCAGGGTGGAGTTGTTGCGGGAGACGATACCGGGGGTGTTGAAGGTGTTGATGTGGCCGGGGCCGCCGGACCAGGTCATCTCGAAGCCCGCCAGAGCCACCAGGGAACCGGCGTTGGCCTCGTTGAAGGCGGCCACGGAGGAACGATAGCTGTTCCAGGTCTCCTGGCTGGAGGCGCTGGCCAGGCTCATGTCGTACAGGGCGCCCTCGGGGTTGGCGGCGCCGGTGGTGTCAAAGTAGTTGGAGTGGTCGGTGAAGGCCACGAACTGGACATTGGCGCTTTCGGGCAGGTTCTTCACATAGTCCAGGGCGGCGTCCAGGGAGCCTGCGCCGTCGGAATACTGGGTGTGGCTGTGGAGCTGGCCGAAGTACAGCTGATACTGGGCCTGGCCCACGGTGAAGAACCAGTTGAAGGAGGCGGTCTTGCCGTCGGCGCGGGTGACGGTGACGGTAACATTGGTGCGGCCGTCGGTCATGTCGGCGGCGGGGGTATAGGTGAGCCTGCCGCCGGCGTACACGGCGTTGACCTTCTGGCCGTTGACGGTCATCTCCAGGGGGGGATTCTCACCGGCGTTGATGATCTCGGCGGAGATCACGGGCCGCTTGTCGCTGCCGGTCTGGCTGCCCTTCAGGGGGGTCACGGCTCCGATGGAGGGCTCGTCCACCACGGTGAGCACCAGGCTGCCGGAATAGGACGCGCCGGAGGCGTTGGTGACGCGGACGGTGAGGGTCACCTTGTCGGCACCGGCCAGCATGGCGGCGGAGACGTTGGCGGTGTAGTTCTTGCCGTCGGCGGTGTAGTCGGTGATGACACCGGCGGCCTTGCCGTCCACCAGGATCTCCAGCTTGGAAACGGCCTTGACATCGTTGACGGTGAAGGTCAGGGTATAGTCCTGACCGGCCTTCACGGTGTCGGCGGAGGTGAACACCACGGCGGGATCGTTGACCACGCCGCCGTCCAGCTTCACGCTGTCGGCCACACCATAGAAGAAGAAGGAGTAGATGGTGTAGTCGGTGACGTTGTACATGCTGTAGGTCTTATAGCTGTCGCTGTAATACTCCAGATACTGGCTGTACCGGCCGTTGAACTTGGCGGTGCGGCTTTCCAGCTGATAGCCGCCCACGCCGCCGCTGCAGGGCTCCACGGTCCAGTCGGCGTCCTCGCTGGCGGTCTGGGAATAGAAGGCGTTGTTGCCGGTGCCGTTGGAGCACAGATAGCCGTAGGTTTCGTTGCGGAAGCGGTAATACTCGCCGCTGCGCTCCACAGTGAACACCACGCCGCCGTTTTCGGGGATGGCCTTGCCGTCCGTAATCTGGGCGGAGACACTATTGATGGCGGGGCTGTCGGTGTTGTCATTCTGCTGGGCCAGGACGCCCTGGGCATTCTGGTTGAACAGCACCACCTGCGCACCCTCCTGGGGCAGGCTGCCGGCGGGCTGGTCCATCTCGTCGCCTACCAGATAGAGCTGCTGGGCAAACAGGGCTTCGTTGCTGCCGATGGTGCCGAAGGCACTCCAGTTGTTCTTTTCGGCATACCACTCCAGATAGCTGCTGCGGCCCACGTTCTGGATATAGACGCAATTTTCCGTGGCGGCGGGAAGGATGCTCCAGCCGGTGTGGGTCTTATCCAGGGGGGTGCTGGAGTATTTTTCGTCCATAGACAGCTTCTTGCCGTCGGCGGTGGAGAAGGTATAGCTGCCGTCGGCGTTGACGCCCACGGTCCAGATGTCGGCCTTGGTATAACCGGAGAGCTTGCCATTGGCCAGGGTCACGTCGGTGCCCTTGTTATAGAAGCCGGTGTACTCCGTGGACAGGGCCTTGCCGTTGGCGGGGTTGAATACCACCACCTGGTCGCCGTCGGATACGGAGGTAACGATGCCGCTTTTCTGGATTTTGAAGAATGCCTGGGCAAACAGAGCTTCATTGCTGCCGATGGTGCCGAAGGCACTCCAGTTGTTCTTCTCGGCATACCACTCCAGATAGCTGTTGCGGCCCACGTTCTTAATGTAGTAACAGCCCTCGGTGGCAGCCTGCTCCAGTGTCCAGCCGGTGTGGGCCTTGTCCAGGGGAGTGCTGGAGTATTTTTCGTCCATGGACAGCTTCTTGCCGTCGGCGGTGGAGGCCAGCCATCGGCAGCAATGAAGCTCTGTTTGCCGCCGGCCAGCTTGCCGCCGGTGAGGGTCACGTCGGTGCCCTTGTTATAGAAGCCGGTGTACTCGCTGGACAGGGCCTTGAGGTTTGCGGGGTTGTAGATGACCACCTGGTCGCCGTTCTTCAGAGGAGCGGTGGGATCTTCGGGCTGGCCCGGCTCCGGGGACTCGGCCACCAGATAAAGCTGCTGGGCAAACAGAGCCTCGTTGCTGCCGATGGTTCCGTAGGAGCTCCAGTTGTTCTTCTCGGCGAACCACTCCAGATAGCTGCCGCGGCCCACGTTCTTGATGTAGAAGCAGTCCGCCGTGGCGGCGGCGCTGAGCTCCCAATCCACATTGGCCTTGTCCAGGGGGGTGCTGGAGTATTTTTCGTCCATGGACAGCTTCTTGCCGTCGGCGGTGGAGAAGGTATAGGCGCCGCTCTCGGTGCGGTTCACGGTCCACAGCTCTGCATCCGTGTAGCCGGTGAGCTTGCCTCCGGTCAGCTCCACATCCACGCCTGTGTTATAGAAGCCGTTGTACACGGAGGACAGAGCCTTCTTGTTGGCGGGGTTGAACACCACCACCTTGTCGCCGTTCTGCAGGGTGGTCAGATCGGTGACGATGCCGCTTTCCCGGGCGGGGACGGTGCTGAGCTTATACAGGGCCACGGGCTGCTGATTCTCGCTCTTATAATAGCGGAACCGGGTGCCGTTGGTGGCGGCTGCGTTATACTGCAGCGTGGTGTTGTTGCTGGCGATCTTCACATTACCATCAGCAAAGGTGATGGTGTTGAGCTCCGGAGTGGAGCCGGTGATGATCTTGTTGCTGCCGGACTTGCCGGAAATGTACTTTCCGCTGGCGGACTGTACGGACCAGCCGCCGGTCATGGGCGCGATGGTGAACGCGTACTTGGCGTAATCACCAACGATCTTGCCGTCGGTGATGGTCACGTCCACCTTGTTGCCCTCCTTGTCCAGGGCGGACAGGGAGCCGTCCATGATCAGGCTGCCCTTTTCATAGACGATCAGGTATTGACCGGACCAGTCCTCCTGTGCCTCGGTGACCTTTTCCCAGGTCCCGGACGCAGGCTCTGCCGCGAATACCGACACCGGCAGCAGGGAAACCAGCATGACCAGTGACAGCAGCGCAGACAGAAGTCTGGTGCGAACAGGTGTTTTCATCAGGCTATTACCTCCTTTAATTTCCCCCGGGGCTCTCCCGCCCCACAGGTATTCTCATTTTATCATACCCCCGCACCGGTTTCCAGCCTTATTTGCAGATTTGACACAAATTTTGCTGATATGTGCACAAAGTATGGACGAATGCACAAAGGAAAATGAAAAGTTTTACCCGGATTCCTCTTGACGTATCCCGGGGGACTGTGCTATAATTTCAAACTGCGCGGATATGGATTCCGCGAATTTTGCCATGCGGCAGACACACTGTGCCGAGGAGGTTCCCACGTGCTGGAAGAGCTGTCATCCAAAGACAAGGTGGTGGGCCTGAAACAGGTGCAGCGGGCAGTAAGCGCCGGCCGGGCAGGCTGGGTGTTTCTGGCCTGCGACGCCGATCCCCGGCTGATCCGGCCGCTGGAGGGCCGCTGCCGGGAACGGGGCGTTCCCGTGTCCGGGGCGCACACCATGGCCCAGCTGGGCCGGGCCTGCGGCATCGACGTGGGCACCGCCGCCGCGGCGCTGCTGGCAAAGGAAAAACCGCTTCCAACGGAATAAAATTCTTTGTTCCGTGGAAAATATAGGGAGTCATCCCACAAATCTTTAGAAAGGAGTTCATTGCATGCCTACTTTCAATCAGCTGGTCAAGCAGGGCCGGAAACAGGCTACCTACAAGTCCAATTCCCCCGCTATGCAGAAGGGCCTGAATACGCTGAAGAACAAGGAGACCGATCTGTCCTCCCCTCAGAAGCGCGGCGTCTGCACCGCAGTGAGAACTGCCACCCCCAAGAAGCCCAACTCCGCTCTGCGTAAGATCGCCCGTGTCCGCCTGACCAACGGCTACGAGGTCACCGCCTACATCCCCGGTGTCGGTCATTCTCTGCAGGAGCACTCTGTGGTCATGATCCGCGGCGGCCGTGTCAAGGACCTGCCCGGTGTTCGTTACCACATCATCCGCGGCACTCTGGATACCCAGGGCGTTCAGGGCCGTATGCAGGCGCGCTCCAAGTACGGCGCCAAGCGTCCCAAGAGCAAGTAATCCCCGCATGAAATGAGCTTTGCCGAAAAGGTTTATATTATATATCGTATGTACCTCTTTGGCAGGCCGTACAACAGCCTCTCCGGCTGTTGAGTACCTATGAAATCATATTTTTATGAAGGAGGGAAGCATAGTGCCCAGAAGAGGTAATGTTCCCAAGAGAGAAATTTTGCCCGATCCTATGTACAACTCCGTGCTGGTGACGAAGCTCGTCAACAGCATCATGTTGGACGGTAAGAAGGGCGTTGCCCAGAAGGTTGTCTACGGCGCCTTTGATCTGATCAAGGAAAAGACCGAGAAGGAGCCTCTGGAAGTGTTCACCCAGGCCATGGAAAACATCATGCCCAGCCTGGAAGTCAAGGCCCGCCGTGTCGGCGGCGCCACCTATCAGGTCCCCATGGAGGTTCGTCCTGCCCGCCGTCAGACCCTGGGTCTGCGCTGGCTGACCAACTATTCCCGCGCCCGCAGTGAGCGCACCATGGCCGAGCGCCTGGCAGGCGAGATCATGGACGCCGCCAACAACACCGGCAGCGCCGTGAAGAAGCGCGAGGATACCCACAAGATGGCCGAATCCAACAAGGCATTCGCCCACTTCCGTTGGTAATCGCAATTTAGAGAAAAGTAAAAGGAGAACGGTATGCCGAGAAAGGTTACACTGGAAAACACGAGAAACATCGGCATCATGGCCCACATTGATGCAGGAAAGACCACCACGACCGAGCGTATTCTGTACTACACCGGCGTCAACTACAAGATCGGCGAGACGCACGAGGGAACCGCTACCATGGACTGGATGGAACAGGAGCAGGAGCGTGGTATCACCATCACCTCCGCCGCTACCACCTGTTACTGGAAGGGCTCCAAGGACCAGTTCCCCCAGACGCGTATCAACATCATCGACACCCCGGGTCACGTGGACTTCACTGTGGAGGTGGAGCGTTCTCTGCGTGTGCTGGACGGCTCTGTCACCGTGATGTGCGCCAAGGGCGGCGTTGAGCCCCAGTCCGAAACCGTGTGGCGTCAGGCCGACCACTATCATGTGCCCCGGATGGTGTATGTCAACAAAATGGACATGCTGGGCGCGGATTTCTATCACGTGCTGGACATGATCCACGACCGCCTCAAGTGCAACGCCGTGCCCATCCAGCTGCCCATCGGGAAAGAGGAGTCCTTCAAGGGCATCATCGACCTGGTGGAGATGGACGCTGATATCTATTACGATCAGCTGGGCAAGGATATGCGCGTGGAGCCCATCCCCGCCGATATGATGGACCTGGCCAACGAGTACCGGGAAAAGCTGCTGGATGCCGTTTCCATGTTCGACGACGAGATCATGGAGATGTATCTGGAGGGTCAGGAGATCCCCACCGACAAGATCCGCGCCGCCATCCGCAAGGCCACCGTGGCCGTGGAGATGGTGCCGGTCACCTGCGGCTCCTCCTACCGGAACAAGGGTGTTCAGAAGCTGCTGGACGCCATTGTGGACTATATGCCCGCCCCCACCGATATTCCCGCCATCGTTGGCACCAACCCCAAGACCGATGAGGAGGAGGACCGTCACGCTTCCGATGACGAGCCGTTCTCCGCTCTGGCCTTCAAGATCATGACCGACCCCTATGTGGGCCGTCTGAGCTTCTTCCGCGTGTATTCCGGCACGCTGAACACCGGCTCCTCCGTGCTCAATGCCACCAAGGGCAAGCGCGAGCGCGTGGGCCGTCTGCTCCAGATGCACGCCAACCACCGGGAGGACCTGGAAACGGTCTATTCCGGCGATATCGCCGCCGTGGTGGGCCTGAAGAACACCACCACCGGCGACACCCTCTGTGATGAGAAGCACCCCATCGTGCTGGAGTCCATGGAGTTCCCCGAGCCCGTGATCCGCGTGGCCATCGAGCCCAAGACCAAGGCCGGCCAGGAGAAGATGGCCATCGCCCTGGCGAAGCTTGCCGAGGAGGACCCCACCTTCCGCACCTACACCGACGAGGAGACGGGTCAGACCATCATCGCCGGTATGGGCGAGCTGCATCTGGAGATCATCGTGGACCGCCTGCTGCGCGAGTTCAAGGTGGAGGCCAACGTGGGCGCGCCCCAGGTGGCCTACAAGGAGACCATCCGCAAGGCAGTGGACCAGGATACCAAGTATGCCCGTCAGTCCGGCGGTAAGGGCCAGTATGGTCACGTGAAGATCCATGTGGAGCCCAACGAGTCCGGCAAGGGCTACGAGTTCATCAACAAAGTGGTGGGCGGCGCTGTCCCCAAGGAGTATATCCCCGCCATCGACGCCGGTATCCAGGGCGCAATGCTCTCCGGCACCGTGGCCGGTTACCCCGTGGTGGACGTGAAGGTCACCCTGTACGACGGCTCCTATCACGAGGTCGACTCCTCTGAGATGGCGTTCAAGATCGCTGGTTCTATGGCGTTCAAGGAAGCTATGAAGAAGGCTGATCCGGTTCTGATGGAGCCGATCATGCAGGTTGACGTAATGGTACCGGAGGAGTATATGGGCGACGTTATCGGCGACCTGAACTCCCGTCGTGGTCAGATCCAGGGCATGGAGCCGCGCGGCGGCGTACAGGCTATCTCTGCCGGCGTTCCGCTGAGCGAGATGTTCGGTTACGCAACTGCTCTGCGTTCCCGCACCCAGGGCCGTGGCCAGTACACCATGCAGCCGAGCCACTACACTGAAGTGCCGAAGAGCATTCAGGAGAAGATCATCGACAACCGTACCAAAAACAACGACTAAAATCTGCTGCAGCCTATTGCATTTTTTCTCGAAATGCAGTAAAATAAATGCAACATGACTTTTAATTCATTTTACGAGGAGGATATCCACAATGGCAAAGGAAAAATTTGACCGTTCTCTGCCGCACGTTAACATTGGCACCATCGGCCACGTTGACCACGGCAAGACCACTCTGCCCGCTGCACTCACCCAGGTTCCGGCTCTCGACG
>OQVI01003073.1_pt1 | contig 10140 bp, 8 predicted proteins | sample 1691651 | NCBI WGS metagenome assembly OQVI01 (sample SAMN03418287, study PRJEB22391) | human gut metagenome | biome: human-gut; feature: organic feature; material: feces | host: Homo sapiens | place: Italy | collected 2013-04
TGATCATCGCCTATGATGTGACGGATGAATTGTTTGGGATCACCATTGCGCGCCCCGGCTATCTGAATCCTTTCTATACGTATGGAGCGATCGTGCTGGCTGCGCCCGCCTGGTCAGTTGGTACCGCACTCGGAATTATGGCTGGCAATGTATTGCCGCTTCGGGTGGTGAGCGCCCTGAGTGTCGCACTTTACGGAATGTTCCTTGCGATCATTATACCGCCTGCAAGAAAAGATAAAGTGGTCGCTGCGCTTGTCGCCATCAGCTTTGCGCTTAGCTTTGCCGGTTCTTATCTCCCGGTTGTTTCTTCCATGTCAAGCGGCACAAGAACAATTATTTTAACCGTTGTGATTTCTTCCGCTGCTGCAATTTTGTTTCCAAGGAAAACGGAAGCATAATAAATATGCTTCCGTAAGTGAGGTTTTCTATGACACATAATAATTTTATTTATATCGCCGTGATGGCTCTTGTATCTTATGCCATCCGTGTTTTACCTTTGACGCTGATCCGCAAACCGATCAAAAACCAGTTTATCCAGTCCTTTTTATATTACGTTCCATATGTGACGCTGGCTGTCATGACATTTCCTGCGATTGTCGAAGCAACACAGAGCCCTGTAGCCGGTGCCGTTGCACTCGTTGTCGGTATCCTTGCAGCATGGTTTGGTGCAAGTCTGTTTCAGGTGTCTGCGGCATGCTGTGCGGTTGTTTTTGTGATCGAGTTGTTTTTGTAGAGTTTTTTGCCTGTCAGGAACTACTCCACCTGCACCTGACACATTCTCATTGTAGCCAATGCTGCTTCATGGCTTTCCGGTGTGACACCTGCGCAGCAGGAAGCAATGACTTTGACCGGAATCTCCGGCAGATATGCCTTAATTAAAATTGCATTGGAGACAACACAGATGTCGGTGCAAAGTCCGACCAATGTAACGGTGATATCTTCTTTCTCTGCGATTTTTGTAATCTCTTCCGCAAGAATTTTTGAACCGAACGTTGGCTTGTCGATCACTACTGCGTCTCTTAATGCAGTTTTCACTTTCTCATTGATCTGCCATCCGTCTGTTCCCTTCACGCAGTGCACAACCGGAAGATTTTTCCCTTCCTGAGTCTCTAAATAATTTTCCGGGTGTGTATCCCTTGTTGCAAAAATGTCTTTGGTGTCATACTTTGCAATCTCTGCGATTACGTTATCCACGATAGCCACTGCCTCTTTTGTTCCGAGTGAGCCATCGATAAAATCATTCTGCATATCTACCACTACTAATAAATTTCTCATTATGTAAACCTCCAATTTTCTTTTTTAATTATAAAATATCCAAAATATTTTTTACTCCATGACACTAATTGTATCAAATATCCTTTTTCTTATAATTTCACTTCTTCCTAATCTTTCAATGAAAAATACAAGTTCTTATACCCCAGCTGCTGGCACAGTTTTGTCAGATACGGCTGGTCGATCCTTGCCTGCTCCAAAACATCCTTCTGTGCAAACACTTCCTCTTTTGTGCCATCTGCGAGCACTTTTCCGTGCGCCATAACGATCACACGCTCGAAACTCTCTGCCACAAAATCCATATCGTGTAAAATCGCAATCACCGTTTTTCCCTGACTGCTCAGATCCCGGATCATTTTCTGAATGATCTTTCTGCCCTTCCAGTCCTGCGCGATCGTCGGTTCATCCAGAATGAGCACTTTTGTATCCATCGCAAGAACGGAAGCGATCGCAACCAGTTTGCGCTCTGACAATTCCAGATCATAAGGATTTTCGTCTGCAAGCTGTTCCAGTCCGACCAGCTTTAATGCTGCAACAGCTTTTTCCTTTGCCTGCTCTTTTGTCATTCCAATATTCTGCGGTCCGAACATGACTTCATCGATCACATGATATTTGAAAATCTGGTCGTCCGGATTCTGGAATACGTAACCGATCTCCCCTGCCAACATTGCAACGGTCTTTTCTGCCATGTCGCTTCCACCGTAGTAGATGCTGCCGCCCACCGGCTTTAACAGACCTTTTAACAGCTTTACAAGAGTCGTTTTTCCTGCGCCGTTCTGACCGATGATCGCAGTTGGTCTGTGGTCAATTGTAAGGTTTATGTCCTGCAGAACCGGAACATTTTCGAGATATTGAAATTCCAGATGTTCGATGTCAAAAACATTTTTCTTACAACTTATAGTCAGTTTCATGCTTTCATCTGTAGTTACAGAATCTTCAATCTGCCCGTTCTTATTTTTCATATCTTTATTATTGTCTAATAATATTTTTTCCGGGCAGAATGCTTCCTCCCCCGGAAATAAATCTTTTAACGCCAGCGCATCCTTAAGTGAAGCCGGATAACATCCATTCTCTTTCTTTACGCCAAAAGCCTGACAGATTCTTGTATAGGCCGGTGGATTCACCCCATAACTCTGCAGATCCGCTCTGGAAAAAATCTGTTCCGGCGTATCGAATGCGATCTGCTTTCCCTGATGCAGCAGCAAAATCTTATCACAGTATTCTGCCAGTTTTTCCAGCTTCTGCTCCACCATAATGATGGTGATCCCTGATTTTGCGAGCTTATCGACCGCCGCAAAAACTTCCTCGCTTCCCGCCGGATCAAGCTGTGAGGTAGGCTCGTCTAACACGATCACTTCCGGTTTCATCGCAAGGATACCTGCCAGCGCAACCCTCTGCATCTGACCACCGGACAGATCAAACGGATTTCTGTCCCTGTAAGCCGCAATATCCAGCAGTTCCATCACTTCATCCACACGGCCTATCATCTCTTCTTTTGGCACACCGAAGTTCTGCAGGCCAAATGCAATTTCCTCAAAAACAGTTTCTTTTGCACCGGAGAGCTGATTGAACGGATTCTGGAATACCAGACCTACTTTCTGACACAGCTTTGAAACAGTCGTTTTTGCCACTTCAATGTCCTCGATCAGGACTTTTCCTCCATAAGCCCCTTTGAAAAATCCCGGAACAAGACCGTTGAACGCCTGACAGAGCGTACTTTTTCCGGCTCCGTTCTCCCCGATGATCCCGACAAAAGAACCTTTTTCTATTTCAAAATCCAGCCCATCCAACGCAAGCTTTGTTGTATTTGGATAGCGGTATTTTAAATTTTCAACCCTTATATATGCCATAATTCTTCCTTTTTCCATAAACAAATCAAAACACAATCCTCACCACTATAGCCCCTGCAATCACCACAGCCATCACCAGACATAACATGCGGTCGGAAGTTTTCATTTTTCCTTCCCTGAGATAGGTCTTTTTCTGCCCTGCCTCAAAGCCCCGGATTTCCAGTGCGATCGCACGCTCTCTTGTGTTGATGAGCGAGCTCATGACAACCGGCGAAATTAACGGAAGAAAAGATTTTGCCCTGGTGATCAGATTTCCCCCCGTCTCAAGCCCACGGCTCCGCTGTGCATCCATGATCGTGTTCATCGTGCCACTCATCTGCGGTACGATCTGAAAAACAGAACTGATGACATATCCGATCTTCGGTGAAAATCCGGCCTGCTCCAGATTCTCTACCAGCTCTGCCGGTTTTGTTGTGAGTACAAACACCGCAAATGCCAGCAGCATATTTAAGACGTTACAGCTGATGCGAAGCGCATACATCATTCCTTCCCGATAGAACTTTAACGGTCCTAACTGAAACATTAAGTTTGCATTTTCATGATTAAATAAACCATGGATCAAAAATATGGTGATCAGAATTGTAAATGAAAAAGCAATCAGTGGAAAAACCTTTTTCATGATTTTTCCACTGATAAGCATTACAAGACTGATTCCAATGAATATAGCGAATGCCCATAACTTCCCTGTGATCAGCGATGCAGCGACCGCTGTCAGGATATAACACAGTTTCGTAAAAGGATGCATTCTGGTCAAATAGGTATCTTTATCCACATAAAGGCTGATACTTTTCATCTAAATCACTCCATCAGAATATGTTTTCACTTCTTAGTCTAAGCTCTCCACACTATCGTTCACATCATAAAGAGCAGTAAGTTTTTTCGGAAGTCCTTTTAAAATTGCAAACACGATCAATACCGTAATGATCTTATCCGGAACATCCACAACGACTTCATCTAAGAAAGAACCTAATACAACCGGGAGATTTGCTGCCTGTGTTGCTGCGAATACTGCATCGCCCCAGACATTTCCTGTTGTACCGCCCCAGAAAATAACGTTTAACGGAGTGGAAATCAATACTGCTGCAAGACCGCCGGCTAAAGAAGTCAGTAACGCACCGTTTACTTTTTCCATTTTGCCGAGACGTGCCATAATACCAACGACAAGACCGATGCCAAGACTTGTGAGGGCATACACTAATGTAATGGAATCACCGGTTGTAAAACCATAGATCAGGTTGTTGGCTGCTCCACAGATCGCACCAATGATCGGTCCGCCGAGTGCGCCACCGATACAGGTTCCGATGGAATCTAACCATAACGGCAGTTTTAATACGGAAGCAAATAATTTTCCGAGGTAATTGATACCGATACATGCCGGGATCAATACCAGACTTGCTGTGTTTAATTTTGTTTTAAAAATGTTCTTCATAACGTTGTCCTCCTCATTTTCCGGAGCACCTGTACAGTGCCTCCAATGCTACATGAATCTCATTTTTTTCTCCCTGTACGGTTGCATTCACTCCATCCGTATAGTTGTTAATGTTATCTTCAAGGTTATCCTCGTATTCCACCACCGTATTTAAGATAGAGGCAGTCTTCACACCCCGGAGTTTTCCGATCACAAACAGCGCCGCCGTCTCCATATCACAGCCAAGCACTCCTCTGCCGGCCCACAGTGCGTCGATCTCGTCCTCTCTGTCCGTGTAAAAACTGTCATGACTCCGTGCCATTCCGACATGCGCCGGAATCTGCTCCTCCTCTGCTGCCTCTACACAGGCACTCATTAACTCAAAATCCGGGATTGCCGGATATATGGAATCTATGTATGTTTTGGAAGTTCCTTCATCTCTCACTGTGCCCTGCACTAAGATCAGATCCCCTAATCTGATCTCTTTTTGTAATGCACCACAGCTTCCGATACGGATTGCGTGCGTCACGCCGATACGCGCCAGCTCTTCCACAGCAATCCCGGTCGAAGGACCGCCGATCCCCGTAGAAACTGCAAGCACGCGGATTCCCCTGTAAGTTCCTGCAATGCTTTTATATTCCCTGTTAAATTCTAACTCCTCCACGTCCTCTAACTGTTCTGCGATCCGCTCCACCCTTGCCGGGTCTCCAGGAAGGATCGCATACTGAATGCCGAGGTCATCGCGCAATTTTAAGTGAGGCATTACTTCCATTCCATCATCCACTCTTTTCTCAGATTTTCCTGCCTTATCACGACAAAATTTCTCATTACCATGGTTTTAAGATTCTTGTTTAAAGTATCACTTTACAACTGTCTTGTCAACTGTAAAGTCATGTATGCACTGACACAATTACAGATAACTTTCCTTCCGGTTGACAGCTTTTCTCAAATAATTTCCAAGATTTGTCATGCACATGAGCATGGCTGTAAGAAAAAGACCCGGTATGAGGATGATCCACCATGACTTTGTCATCAGTGCTTTGTCTGCATTTGAAAGCATGCTTCCCCACGAAATCTGCTCTAGCGGCAGACCAATTCCCATGAAGCTTAAGGTTGACTCTGCAATGATCGCACTTCTGATATTCATGACAACCATAAACATGATCGATGAGGCAAAATTGGGAGTCAGGTGTTTCCATAAGACATGCCAAAAGCTTCCTCCCATACATCTTGCTGCGATGACATACCCGCTGTTTCGGATCTGTCTTACTTCTGTGCGCACCACTTTGGCAATACCTGGCCAGCTTGTGATCCCGATAATAAATGAAATACTGAAAATGCTGGCTTTTCCTAAGACTGCCTGCAATAAAATAACCAGCAGCAGATTCGGGATACTTAAGAAAATCTCTGTAAAGCGCATTAGCAGTGAATCCACCCATTCCGGTGCACATCCGCTGACTGAACCAAAGACAATAGCAAGTACCGTAGAGATAAGCGTTGCAAGTACTCCGATCAATAGTGATATCCGTCCCCCATACCAGATCATGGAAAAAATATCTCTCCCCATCGTATCTGTCCCAAAGAGAAACTCTCCTCCCGGTGCTTCATTGTAATGTGCCAGATCCATATAACCGGGATCTTTTGTCATGATCAGATGGCTGCACAGGCAGCCTGACAGAATGACCACAAGCAGCAGTGCTGACATCAGCGGTTTTCCCTGATACCATTTTCTATGCCTGCTAACAGTCTGCTCCACTGTATTTCTAATTCCCACAATCTGAAAATCTGTATCCATCATCGGTTCCTTTCTGTCACTGACGTATTCTCGGATCGATCCTCTCATTTATCGTCTGGGCGATCATGTTGCAGACAACCACGACAATACCTGTAAGAATACACAAAACCATCAGTAAATTATAATCTTTATATCTGGCACTCTCATAAGCCAGTGTTCCAAGCCCCGGATAAGAGAATACCGTCTCAACAATATAGGTTCCTCCTAAAATATGAGGCACCGAGATTGCCATAATACTCAGATAACTCGGAATAATATTGCGGAGACAATGGCGGAAAAGAATGCTGTTTTTTGTAAGTCCCTTCGATTTCGCCAGCAGTACATAATCTGCCCGCACTTCCTCTAAGATCTTATTGCGGATCATATAAGCGTAGTACCATAGATGTCCCAGCACTACAACTGTGACCGGCAATATGAGATGCTGTATCCTGTCAGCTGTATCTTTCTCTTTTCCGATCGTGTAGGCGCCGGAGCTTGGCAATATATGAAGCTCAACTGCAAAGAAAAGGATCAGTACCAGCGAAAACCAGAACTCCGGTATACAGCTTGTGACCGTTCCGACCTGGCATATGATTTTATCCAGCCATTTTTCTTCGTGCCATGCACACAAAATTCCCAGTAACAGCGCCAGTGTAAAAATAAGTACAAAGCCTATCCCGCCCAGCAGCATTGTATTTCCGACTCTTCCGGAAATCACTTCCAGCACATCCATTTTGTATTTATAGGAGATGCCGAATTCTCCATGAAATGCATTCGAAAGCCATTTTACATACTGAACGGAAACAGACTCGTTCAGTCCCAGCTTCTCCATCGCCCAGTCATGCTCCTCGGGACTCATTTTTTCCACTCTTTCCCCATAATAAGAGACAAGCGGATCTCCCGGTGCCAGTCTGGAAATGTAAAATACGATCACTGACAACAAAAAAATACTTGCAAGAAACAGCAATATTTTTTTTAAAATATAGATACTGATCTCTTTTTTACTCATTTTCTTTTTCCCCCGCTCTTTGCCGTTCCATGCGCGGATCCGGAATTGGGATGGACTCGATCAATGCCTTCGTATATGGGTGCTTCGGATGTCTGAAAATATCTTCCACATTTCCTACTTCCACTAATTTGCCGTCATGCATCACACCTACCCGGTCACACAAAAAACGTACCATGGAAAGATCGTGTGCAATAAACAGAAACGAAAACCCGTGTTCCTTCTGCAAATGCCGGAACAGATTCACGATCTGTGCCTGAATGGATACGTCTAAGGATGCGATCGGTTCATCTGCGACCAGCAGTTCCGGTTCCATCGCTACTGCGCGCGCAATTGCAACACGCTGCCTTTGTCCGCCTGAGAGCTCCGAAGGATATTTTTCCAGATAGGAATTATCCAATCCAACATACTTCAGCTGAAATGCTGCTTCCTCTGAAAGTGTCCCTCTTTTCGGTGTGATGTGCTGTATCCGGAAGGGCTCTGACAGAATATCCTTCACTTTCATACGAGGATTCAAACTGGAAGTGGAGTCCTGAAAAATAATCTGCCGCTCACACTGAAGCATTTTTTTATTTTTCCGAAACTCCTTACTGCGGCAGGTATCAGTTTCCTTGTATAAAATCTCTCCGCTATCTGGTTTACATAAATTCATCACGCAATTTGCCACAGTTGATTTTCCGGAACCGGATTCACCCACCAGTCCAAAAACTTCTCCCTTATAAATCCGGAAACTCACATCATCTACAGCTTTATGCACATTTCTTTTTCCAATGGAAAAACTTTTCGTGAGATGATTTACAGCCACTAAAGTCTCCCTGTTTTCTGCATCATTCTGACATTCTTCCACCACAGAAGTCTTTTTACGCTCCGCTGTTTCTTCACATCCTTCTCTCTGATCTCCTTCTGCCAAAAAGGAACTGCATACGGGCGAAGGCGGTTTTATTTCAGGTGCTCTCTCATCCAGCAGCCAGGTTGCCGCATAGTGTGTGTCCGATATTCTAAACATTGGCGGTTCTTTTTCATAATCAATCGCAAGTGCATATTCATTTCTGCATGCAAACGCATCCCCCCTGGGAGGATCGATCAATACCGGCGGCATTCCCGGGATCGCATGCAGCATTTCTTTCCCTTTTGCATACGCCGGAAGTGCCTGCATAAGCCCCCATGTATATGGATGCCTTGCATCATAAAAAATGTCCTCTGTTGTTCCAAGTTCCACGATTTTCCCTGCATACATGACAGCCACCCGGTCCGCAACTCTTGCGACAACGCCCAGATCATGCGTCACAAAAATAGTTGAGGTATGCATTTTCTTCTGGATATCGCGGAACAGATCCAAAATCTGTGCCTGTATCGTCACATCTAACGCTGTGGTCGGCTCATCTGCGATCAGGACAGACGGGTTTCCTGCCAGTGCGATCGCTAACACACTGCGCTGTCTCATGCCGCCCGAAAAATGATACGGGTATAAATTCCTCCGCTCGTCTGCCTGATCGATACCGACTAATCCCATCAGCTCTATGACACGCTTTTCTAATGCATCACGCTTTATATGAGGATTGTGTATTTTAATTGCTTCTTCTATCTGTCTGCCAATTGTCATCGTCGGATTTAATGCTGTCATCGGATCCTGAAATACCATGGAAAAAAGCGTTCCACGCAATTTCGCCATGTCACGCTCTTTGTACCCGGTAATATCTATTCCATTTGCCAGAATTTTTCCTGATTTTATTCTGGCATTCCCCGGAAGCATTTTCATCAGACTTTTACACAGGACGCTTTTCCCACAGCCGGACTCTCCCACAATCGCAAGAACCTCTCCCTCTTTCAGGGAGAGGCTTACATCTCTGACTGCCTGTACTTCACCGGCGTCCGTTTCAAAACTGACAGATAAATCTGAAGCTTCCAATATATATGTTCTGCTCTGTTCTTCCATAGTGAATTCCTTCTGCTGCCTCCGGCAGTTATTTCCTAGTTCCCGATCGTCCAGTCTGCAACATTCCAGAAAATTCCGACACCGTGATGTCCCATAACAGTGTCTGCTGAGATTCCCTGAATAGAAGAATTTGCCACATAATTTGCATCAATATAGCAGATAAAGGTAAATGCCGGATCTTTTGCCAGCTCTTCCTGAAACTTGTCATATGCCTCTGCACGCACCTCAGGATCTGCGGACTCTCTCGCCTCAATCAGATACTGGTCTACCAGTGCATTGGAATAAGAACTGTAGTTAGCACCCTTGTCTGTACCAAATACTTTGTAAGTATGATCATCTGCATCAAAAGGACTTCCCCAGCCGATCAGATACGCCATCTGTCCGCCCCAGTCAACCTCTGTCGGAACTTCTACCGTACAGTCAATACCAACTTCTTTTAACTGCTGTGCTGCTGCCTGGGCGATATCGAGCCGTACCTGGTCACCTGCTCCGACACTTATTACGAAACCGATCTTTTCGCCATCTCTATAGTAAAATCCGTCTTCACCCATCGTACATCCGACAGACTCCATGATTTCTTTTGATTTTTCCGGATCGTAATCATAATGTTCTACATTCTCATTGTTGTAAATATTACGCTGCAATGGTCCGTATGCGGTCATTCCCTGTCCGAGGAGAACCGCATCAATGATTGCCTGTCTGTCAATTGCATAATTGATGGCAGGGATAATGTCTTTATTGGCTGTCCAGTAATCATTATTAAAATTGTAAAGGATTCCGCGGTAATCCGATGTCTTCATATCATAGCATGTATAACCATCCTGATCTGCAAAGGTCTTCGCATCCTTCGGTGTCAGTAATGCAAGATCCAGTTCTCCGGACTGCATCTGGATC
>OQVI01003080.1_pt1 | contig 10128 bp, 10 predicted proteins | sample 1691651 | NCBI WGS metagenome assembly OQVI01 (sample SAMN03418287, study PRJEB22391) | human gut metagenome | biome: human-gut; feature: organic feature; material: feces | host: Homo sapiens | place: Italy | collected 2013-04
AATGTTAGGCAACAAAGCGGTTGCCAGAGGGTTATATGAAGCTGGTTGTAAGGTTGAATTGATTGAAGATTTACCGGAAGATGCCGAGATTTCTTTCTATCAGCAGGGCGAATACATTGATTTGTGTGCCGGTCCTCATTTGATGAATACAAAACCGTTAAAGGCAATGAAGCTGATTTCTTCTTCCGGTGCTTACTGGAGAGGAAATGAGAAAAATAAAATGCTTACCCGTGTATACGGAACTGCTTATACAAAGAAAGCGGATTTGGATGCTTATCTGGAGCATTTGGAAGATATTAAAAAACGCGACCACAATAAATTGGGACGTGAGCTGGAACTGTTTACCACCGTTGATGTAATCGGTCAGGGACTTCCGCTTCTGATGCCAAAAGGTGTACAGGTTATTCAGACTTTGCAGCGCTGGATTGAAGATGAGGAAGAAAAGCGCGGTTACATGAGAACGAAGACACCTTTGATGGCAAAATCTGATTTGTACAAGATTTCCGGTCACTGGGATCACTACAAAGAAGGTATGTTTGTTCTTGGCGATGAGGAAAAGGATAAGGAAGTATTTGCCCTTCGTCCGATGACCTGTCCATTCCAGTACTATGTTTACAAGGCAAGCCAGAAATCCTATCGTGACCTGCCATGCCGTTATGGTGAGACATCAACATTGTTCCGTAATGAGGATTCCGGTGAAATGCACGGCTTGACTCGTGTGCGCCAGTTTACAATTTCTGAAGGCCATTTGATTGTGCGTCCGGACCAGATGGTAAAAGAGTTTAAGGATTGTATCGCTCTTGCTCAGTACTGTTTGCAGACACTTGGTGTTGAGGAAGATGTAACGTATCATCTGAGTAAATGGGATCCTGAAAACCGTGAAAAATATATCGGCGAGCCGGAAGTTTGGAATGAGACAGAAGAAGATATCCGCCAGATTTTGACAGAACTGAATATTCCATTTACTGAGGATGTCGGAGAGGCCGCTTTCTACGGACCAAAAGTAGATATCAATGCGAAAAATGTATACGGTAAAGAAGATACCATGATTACTATTCAGTGGGATGCCCTTTTGGCTGAACAGTTTGACATGTATTATATTGATGAAAATGGTGAGAAAGTACGCCCATACATCATCCACAGAACATCCATTGGATGTTATGAGAGAACGTTAGCATGGCTGATTGAGAAATATGCCGGTGCATTCCCGACATGGCTTTCACCGGAGCAGGTACGTGTTCTGCCAATTTCCGAGAAATATCTCGATTACGCAAACAGCGTGGAAGAGAAATTAAAAGCGAATGGCATCCGCTGCAGCGTGGACAGCCGTTCCGAAAAAATCGGTTACAAGATTCGCGAGGCAAGACTTCAGAAAACACCGTATATGCTCGTTGTTGGGCAGAAAGAAGAGGAAGAAGGCGTTGTATCCGTTCGCAGCCGTTTCAAAGGAGACGAGGGTGCACAGTCTTTGGATGCGTTCATTGATGACATTTGCAAGGAAATCCGTACGAAAGAAATTCGTAAGGTAGAAGTGACACCGGAGAGCAAATAAGCAGGAGGTTTGTATGCAGCAGAATAGACAGACAAATGCAAAAGCGATTGCGTCGTTAGTGCTTTCATGTGCTTCGATGATTTGTTGTATGCAATGGTCCATTTCTTTGGTAATGGCAGTGCTTGGCATCGTATTTGGAATTTTGGGACTTCGGGATGACAATCCGAATCAGGAAGATGCAGCAATTGCCGGTATCGTTGTGGGAGTGGCAGGGGTCATCCTTGCCATTGTCGTGGCGGTGCTGTTAATTAAAATTACAAATAATTCGTCGATGCAGCATCTGGAACAGACAGCATCCTTTTTCGCCCCATACGGCATGATATAGAAATGGAGGTATCTATGACAGATATAAATCGGCACAGAGGGCTTGCAATTGCCTCTCTTATATTAGGTGGAATTTCCTGTTTTTGCTGTTTTGGAACAGGTATCGGCGTAATCCCTGCCGCAATCGCCCTTGTCTTTAGTATTATCGCTGTGGCAAAAGGTGGTAAAAATGCGAAAAAATTAGGAATCATTGGATTGATTTTGAGTGCCATCGGTCTGGTTTTAAATGCCGTGATTTTGGCATACGGAATCTGGATGATTCGCTGGGACCACATGACAATTGAAAATCTATCCTCAATTCAGAACTTAAATCCTGCAAACGAAAAAGACATCATCGAATGGCTTCAGCAGTTTATTAAGGTTGATATATCGGGGATGGTAAATTAAGTGGGGAGTGCGTGTTATTGTTTCCGTAATTGGGCAGAAAAGCTTTGTATCTCGTGGGTCTACGTTCCACTTCGGTCCGCGCAGAACAGAGGTTCCCCGAACCTCTTGCGCCGCTTTAGCTCGTTGAGTACGTAGCGGTATGGGCGCTGAAACTACCAGCGCTACATACCGACGTACTCAAAACCCACGAGTTTCAAAGTTTTTCTGCCAAATTACTGGAATTCAATAAATGGCATCCCCCCAATCATTTGTTGCCCTGCCTTAATACCATGGCTGATACTTTGTATGTAAGCGTGTGTGGTCAAGTGATTGCTGCTGGTTTTTCAGGAATCCAATAAATGACCTTAATTCAATTTATAATGATTGCGCTGCAAACACATCGGGTATCAGACACGCGTAGTCTGCGTGTCGATACCCCTGTGCGTTTGCTAAGCGGGAGCGGCGCAAGAAATATAAATAGAATTAAGGCCATTTACGGAAACTGAAAAAAGTTACCAGCAATCCCTTGACACACACCACCTTTCTATGGTACACTACCAAAGGTGTAAAAAGCAGAGTTATCCACTCTCACCTTGCCGTATAACATTTGTTATCACACGGTATTGGTTCACATCTATTATAATGATAGGAAATGTTTTACGTGGATAGCTGGCTTTTAGAAACAGCTATCTTTTTTTCATTTAGGAGGTAAGAACAATAAGCGATTTAATGATTAACGAGCAGATTCGCGACAGAGAAGTTCGTGTAATTGGACCAAATGGAGAACAGCTTGGCATTATGTCAGCAAAAGAAGCATATTTCAAAGCAAAAGATGCAGGACTTGATTTGGTAAAGATTGCACCGACTGCAAAACCGCCGGTATGTAAAATTATTGACTACGGCAAGTACCGCTATGAGCAGGCTCGTAAAGCAAAAGAAGCAAAGAAGAAACAGAAAACCATCGAGACAAAAGAAATCAGACTTTCGCCAAACATTGATACCAATGATTTGAACACGAAAGTAAACCAGGCAAAGAAATTCCTGCAAAAGGGAGCTAAAGTAAAAGTCTCACTCCGATTCCGTGGTAGAGAAATGGCTCATAAAGATGTAGGGAGGGAAATCCTGAATGCGTTTTTTGAAGAATTAAAGGACGTTGCTTCCGTCGACAAACCTGCGAAGATGGAAGGAAGAAGTATGGTAATGTTTTTATCAGCCACAAAATAATAACGGAGGAATAATATCATGGCAAATCAGAAAATGAAAACAAAAAGAGCTGCTGCAAAGCGCTTTAAAGTTACCGGTACCGGTAAATTGAAAAGAAACAAAGCATACAAGAGTCATATTTTGACTAAGAAGACAACAAAGAGAAAAAGAAATCTCAGAAAGTCTGCTCTTGTAGATGAAACTAATGTAAAAACAATGAAAAAGATTATGCCATACAGCTAATGGCGAAGGAGGGAACTGACAAATGGCTAGAATTAAAGGCGGAATGAACGCAAAGAAAAAACATAAAAGAGTATTGAAACTGGCAAAGGGTTACAGAGGCGCAAGAAGTAAACAGTATCGTGTTGCAAAACAGTCTGTTATGCGTGCGTTGGAAGAGTCCTATACAGGTAGAAAACAGAAAAAGAGACAGTTCAGACAGCTTTGGATTGCTCGTATTAACGCAGCAGCTAGAATGAATGGTCTTTCCTACAGCAAATTTATGTATGGTTTGAAACTTGCTGAGGTAAACGTAAACCGTAAAATGCTTTCTGAGATGGCAATCAGTGATCCGGAAGGTTTCGCTTCTTTGGTAGAAGTAGCAAAAAGCAAATTAGCTTAAGTTTTATCTGTTATAACAAACAAGTACAAAAAGGTATCTCATTGTGAGGTACCTTTTATCTTGCAGTAAAAGTGAAACATCACGATTAATGGAAAGGAAATGAGGGAAATGAGTCAGACGCATAAGCAAAAAATAGCGGCATTGCTTGCCGTAACCTTAATTTTGTGTGACCTCATGAGCGGGAGTCCTGCCCATTTGCAGGCAAGACAGAAGAACAATCAGACGGAGTGGAGTGAAGAGCCAACGCCTGAACCGACAGTAGAACCGACTGCGGAGCCAACAGAGGAGCCGGAGCCAACAGTTACGCCACAGCCAGCCGAAACTCCAAAGCCGGTGGAAAAGTATGAACTGGTATCGCCCCACGCCAAATACTATAAAGGCGGCATGAAGGGGATTCATTACCGAAGGGTTAAAGGGAAAAAAGTGTATCACCTTTACTCATATACGACGGATTCGGTAAAACTTGTTATGTCACAGGCATCAGCTTTCGAGGTTTACGGAGGTACTTCGAAAAAAGAAGTAAAAAAGAAGTTAGTTACCGTATCTTCCTCCGGGGTGGTAAAATGTAAGACAAAAAACAAAAAAATTTACACGCTCTTAAAGGCAACGTCCAAAGTGACAGGCAAAAGCTGCTATATTTACATTTATTTTAATGAAAAAATTAAGAGCAAAAGCGGCAGCAAAATAAAGTTATGGGAAAAGAAAAAAGCGACAGTTTCTTTTAACTATGCCAAAAAGAAATTGTCTTTTGAAATAAAGAATAAAAAGATTGCAAGTATCAATAAAAACGGGCGTATTACGGCGAAAAAGAAGGGTACGACTTACCTTTTCGTAAAGGTGAAAGATTCGGATAAGAACCAGTGCAGGATTAAAATTGTTGTAAAAGAAGAGCCGTGGATTGTCAGTGAAAAGGATCAGAAATACGACTATGCAGAGATGACAAGAGATTTGCGTAAGATTGCTCACAAATACCCCGGAAAAACCGGGCTGTCGAGCCTTGGCAGGACATATGACAACAGGGAAATCTGGTGCCTGCGTGTGGGAAATCCTTCTGCGGCAAAGAAACTTGTGATTGATGCGGCAATTCATGCCAGAGAGTGGAAAAATACACAGGTCATTATGCGACAGACCGAGGAAATTCTTCGGGAATATGGTGAGCACCGCGCAAGATTCCGTTCGACCTGCCTTTATATTCTGCCGATGGATAACCCGGACGGTGTGACAATTTCGCAGTATGGGGCAAGTGGAATCCGCAATGCAAAACTTCGCAAGAAAATACAGAAGATAGGGTATTTCAATACGTGGAAAAATAATGCCAGAGGGGTTAATATTAACAATAATTTCCCTGCCGGTTTTTCAGCAGATAAGAAAAAGAATAAAAAGAAGGGGAAGAAAAGGAAACCGGATGCCACAACATATACAGGAAAAAAGGCAGCGAGCGAAAAGGAAACGAAGGTATTAATTTCTTTTATTAAGCGGATATCGCCAAAGACGGTGTTGAATCTCCATTCGACCGGCAGTATTTTATACTGGGATTTTGATGTATCTTCGCCACTGCATGAAAAGCAGTACAGGTTAGCAAGTGAAATAAAAAAGAGAAATCATTACCGAATGATGCCAAAGAGTTCGAGTACAGAAGAACACGGAGGCTTTGCGGACTGGCTTGTGTACGAGAAGAAAATTGTGAGTGTTACGGTAGAAACAGGGACAGTGCCATGTCCTTTGCCGCACTCTCAGTATAAAAAGATTTATAAACGAAATAAAAAGATGTTTCGCTGGTTTATGCTATCTTATTAAACAGGTAATTGGATACGAAAAGGAAGGTGCATTAAAATGGAACGAACGAGAAGACTGCGGATGAACGAACGAGTGAGAGATATGGTGCGGGAAAATCATGTCCGGGTGGACGAATTGATTTATCCGATTTTTGTAATAGAAGGAGAAAATATTTGTGAACCGGTAGAGTCGATGCCGGGCATCTGCCAGTATTCGATTGACAGACTTCATGAAGAACTTGACCGAGTGCGTGAGACAGGGATTCCGGCAGTTTTATTGTTTGGTATTCCGGCACACAAAGATGAGCAGGGAAGTGGTGCGTATGCCGAAGACGGAATTGTGCCGCAGGCGATTCGCTATATTAAGAAAAGTTATAAGGAACTCGTTATTATTGCGGATGTCTGTCTGTGTGAGTATACGTCACATGGACACTGTGGTCTGATTTGCGATGGGGAAGTTTTAAATGATGAAACGCTTCCGCTATTGGCAAAGGCATCTGTTGTGTATGCCAAAGCAGGAGCAGATATCATTGCACCGAGTGATATGATGGATAAACGTGTTGAGGCAATCCGCAAGGCTCTTGATGAAGAAGGCCTATATAATACGCCAATTATGTCCTACAGTGCAAAATTTGCGTCGGCATATTATGGACCATTCCGCGATGCCGCACATTCGGCACCGGGATTTGGTGACCGGAAAAGTTATCAGATGGATCCGGCAAATGGAGAAGAAGCTCTGCGTGAAGTAGAGCAGGACATCAAAGAAGGTGCGGATTTAATTATTGCAAAACCGGCGATGGCGTATCTGGATGTGCTAAAAGATATTTCCATTCATTATAATATTCCGATTGTGGCGTATAACGTCAGCGGAGAATATGCGATGGTGAAGGCAGCTGCGCAAAAAGGCTGGATTGATGAAAAACGAATTGTGATGGAGCACATGATTGGATTTAAGCGTGCCGGTGCAAAAATGATTATTACTTATCATGCGCTTGATGTAGCTCGGTGGCTTAAGGAAGAACAAAAGGAGCAGTAACCATGATTTTTGGCTATGTTGGAATTTGCTATAAAGAAGCACCACTTGCCCTGCGCGGGCAGGTGGCGTTACCCGACTCAAAAAAAATTGAATTATGGGAGCGGCTTTCTGTCATTGGCTTAAAACAATGTGTGATTGTCTCGACCTGCAACCGCAGCGAGATTTTCTATTTTTCTCATTCGGATGCGGTGACGGGGGAGCAGGTGCAGTCCTGCTACCAGGACATTTTCCCGAATGTTTCGTTTGGGGATTACTGTAAGAAAAAAGAGGGCAGTGAGGCGGTTTCTTATTTGTTCCGCGTGGCGGCAGGCTTGGAATCGTTAGTCGTAGGGGAAGACCAGATTTTAGGGCAGGTTGTTGAGGCGATGGATTTTGCCAGGACCATGGGGCACAGCGGCAAAGAATTGGAGCGCATTGTAAGGGATGCAGTGACGTGTGCCAAGTGGATTAAGACGAATTACCGCATCAGCGAAAAGCCGCTGTCAGTCAGTTATATTGGCGTGAAAGAACTGCACCGTGCCGGTGGTGTTAGCGGGAAAAATATTCTTGTGATTGGAAGCGGGAAAACGGCGGCACTTGCTTTGACATATTTGTTTGAATACGGAGCAAAAAAGATTTATCTGTGCAGCCGGACGTTTGCGCACGCAAAAGAATTGTTAGCGGTACATGAAAATTTGACAGTGGTGGATTATCATGAGCGTTATGATGCGATGAAACGGTGTGAAACGGTTGTATCAGCAACGTCATCGCCGCATCTGGTTGTTTTGTACGATAAATGGAAAGAGACGGGTGTCACACAAATGCAGTTTTTGGATTTGGCATCACCGAGGGATATTGACAGCCGGTTACAAGAAGTTCCGGGGGTGCAGTTGATTGATATGGATACGCTGCAGAAAATTACCGAAAAAAATCAGAATGAGCGGGAAAAACTGGCGGCAGATTGTGAACAGGTTATTGAGGAAAAGGTGCAGGAGACGATGGAATGGCTTTTATTGAGCCGTGTGGATGGCACGATTGAGACGCTGCAGAAACGGTGTTCACAGATTGAGACGGACAGTTATGAATATTTAAATCGAAAAATTCCTCTCAATCACAGAGAGCAGAAATTATTGAAAAAGGTGCTTCATGCTTCTTTGCAGCGCTTGATTCGTGAGCCGATTCAGGAATTAAAGCAGTTGGAGGACGAAGAAAAGCAGAAAGAGTACCAGAATATCTTAAAAACATTATTCCGAATGTATGAAGATGAATAAAAGTATAAGCGTAACCTTATACTTTTATTAAAAAATGCTATAAGTAAAACATTATAATATTAAATGGAATATATTTACAAAGTTATGCCTTGGTGTTACAATAATCTCAAAGAGAGGGATCGTATACGAAACAGGGGTTGTTTACGGGGCGGTTTCAAAAACAAAAAATGATTGGAGGACACAAGGTTGAAAAAACAGTTTTGTAAAACAATGAGTTATGTGATGACGGCAGCATTGCTTCTTGGCGTGTCAATGCCATCTTCACCGGCAGCAGCAAAGAAAAAGGCACCGAAACTTAGCACAAAGAAAGTAAGCATTTCGGCTGGACAGAAAAAGACGATTAAGCTGAAGAATGGAAAGAAAGCAGTTTGGTCCATTAAGTCAGGCAAAAAGGTTGTTAGTCTTTCGAAGAAAAAGAAAACAAGTGTGGTAGTAAAAGGTAAGAAAGCTGGAAGTGCAGTTGTATTAGCGAAAGTCGGAAAGAAAAAACTGACCTGCAAAGTTACTGTTAAGGCAAAGAAGCCGGCAGTTACAAAAGCACCGGCAGTTACCACTGCACCAAACACGAATAAACCAAGTACGGCACCGACAGCAACACCAACAGCTGTAGTACCGACACCAACACCAACAGCTGTGGCACCGACAGCTGTACCAACAAATACTCCACAGCAGGGAGAGGCTGTTAAGAATATTGTAATTGATTTGTCTAAAGTTGGTGATACAGAGTTTACTGCTTCGCCAGCAAAAATTGATTTTAGTAAACAGTTAGATTCCCGCTTTGATTTGAGTTATTTCAAGGAAATTAAAGTTGATTATGAACTTACATTTGATGGAGAAGATACTTCTAAAATGACAGGCGGCAAGATTGCTTTGGCTGGTTCAGAGGCTTCCTTGACAGGATATGATGATGGTGTGGCATTTACTTATGATATGATGCCGAATACTACATCTGTGACGATTCCATTTGATGAAAAACTGAGTGGTAGTGCTGTCGGAATTAACATTCAGCCAATGGATAAAAATGCCAGCTATGGTTGGCCGGAAACGTTGAAATCCGTTAAGATTACAAGCATTGTATTTGTTGCCAGTGCAGGAGCTACTTATCCGGCAGCAGGAGCAAGCAAACCAACACCAAAACCAACAGTAGCACCGGAATTTGTATCTTCTGAGTTCAAATATGATGGTCTTGACCAGAGTTGGATTGACAAAAACATTGACCCAGAAAAACCGGTTGTTGCATTGTCATTTGATGATGGTCCGGGAGGTTATTCGGAATTTGTTGATTATGGTATGCAGATTCAGAAGGCTTTGACAGCAGCAGGCGCTCATGCAACATTCTTCTACATCGGTGCTCATATTGAGCATGATGATGAGTCCAGAAATGAAGTTCTTGCAGCGAAAGAGGCTGGATTTGAGGTGGCAAACCATTCTTATGATTCCAATGGGTTGAATAGCGTAGGACCAGAAGTGATTAAAGAGAAAATTGCTAAGACAGATGAGCTTCTTTCGGAAATCACCGGATACAAACACTTCTTGTTCCGTGCGCCAAACGTTGCTTATAGTCAGGCGATGTATGCAGTAATCGAGAAACCGTTTATCGATGTATCGATTTGGAGTCAGGATTATCAGAATTCGACAACGAAGGATAATTTGGTAAACAATGTAATCAATAACTTAAAAGATGGCGGTATCATTAACATGCATTCCGTTCATGAAAAAACAGCACAGGCAGTTCCGGAAATTCTAGAGCAGTGCAAAGACAAAGGATATCAGGTTGTTAGTGTTTCTGAATTGTTTGCTATTAAAGGCAAAAAGCTTATGACAGGTGTGAAATACAATAACGCTGAGTAAGATTTGAAAATGGATTGTTGAAAAGCAGGGCTGTTATAATAAAATAGTCTAAAGATGGCAAAAGAAGTTTGTTCGTTATTAACGAATGGAACTTCTTTTAGATCGGAAGAGCACACGTCTGAACTCCAGTCACATCACGATATCGTATG
>OQVI01003082.1_pt1 | contig 10124 bp, 10 predicted proteins | sample 1691651 | NCBI WGS metagenome assembly OQVI01 (sample SAMN03418287, study PRJEB22391) | human gut metagenome | biome: human-gut; feature: organic feature; material: feces | host: Homo sapiens | place: Italy | collected 2013-04
TTTCCTGTAATCATCGAAGCGGTCGTTGACGGCATCGAATTCATCATCATGATCAATGTTTTCGAGAGATGGATTGCCTTCTTCGTCTTCAAAGTAGCGGTAGAAGATGACTTCATCATCATTATCAACCGGAACCAGTGCGATGTAATTCTGATTATCCACATCAAAGATGGTCAGAATCTGACATTCCAGCTGGGAACCATCATCAAGATCTAGCGTAACAAACATTTCCTGTGGATCGAAGATTTCATCTTCATTGTTTACGTTATTCGGATTACTCATTTTAATTGTCCTCTTTTTTTCTATATATTCTTATATAGGACTTTACCCCATAGAATACTACAAGTATAAAAATTTGCAGTACAAAAGTCAATTCTTTTTCCCATTTTTTTGTTGACAAAAGAAAAGAAATCGCATATACTTTGAATATCAAAATATTTGAGGTAAAAACAATTTGAAAGGAAGAATAAAATTATGTTAGAGAAAATGAAAGAAATGATCGCAGATCAGTTATCAGTAGATGAGGATAAAATTACACTGGAGTCCAACTTTAAAGAGGATCTGGATGCAGATTCTTTAGATTTATTTGAACTGGTTATGGCTCTGGAAGAGGAGTATGGTATCGAAATTCCATCTGAGGAACTTGAGAGCCTTACAACAGTTGGCGCAATTATCGATTACCTGAAAGCACATGGTGTAGAGGAATAGATTTAAATGAAAACAAGAATTACAGAACTTTTTGGAATTGAATATCCGATCATTCAGGGCGGTATGGCCTGGGTAGCAGATTATCATCTGGCGGCAGCAGTTTCCAATGCGGGTGGTCTTGGTTTGATCGGTGCGGCAAGTGCGCCGGGCGATGTGGTTCGGACACAGATTCGCGAAGCAAAGAAATTGACAGATAAGCCGTTTGGTGTAAATATTATGCTGCTTAGCCCGTATGCGGAAGAGGTAGCACATATTGTTGTGGAGGAAGGTGTCAAGGTTGTTACAACCGGTGCCGGTAATCCGGGTAAATACATGGAAATGTGGAAAGCTGCCGGAATCAAAGTTGTTCCGGTTGTTGCAAGTGTGGCTCTTGCAAAAATGATGGAGAAAGCCGGTGCGGATGCGGTTGTTGCTGAGGGAACAGAGTCCGGTGGTCATATCGGATCCGCGACAACCATGACACTGGTTCCGCAGGTCGTTGATGCAGTGGAGATTCCGGTAATCGCAGCTGGTGGTATTGCGGACGGAAGAGGATTTGCAGCAGCGATGATGCTTGGTGCAGAAGCCGTACAGATTGGTACCAGATTCTGTGTGGCTGCCGAGTGCATCTGTCATGAGAATTACAAGCAGAAGATCATCAAAGCGAAAGATATTGATTCTGAAGTAACTGGCCGCAGCAACGGACATCCAATCCGTTGTTTGAGAAATCAGATGTCCAGAGAGTATCTGCGTCTGGAAAAAGAAGGGGCCGGATTTGAAGAGCTGGAGCGTTTGACGGTCGGATCTCTTCGAAATGCAGTTATCGACGGTGATGTTAAGAATGGAACTGTTATGGCTGGCCAGATTGCAGGCCTGATCAAGAAAGAGCAGAGCTGTAAGGAAATTGTGGAAGAAATTATGGAGCAGGCAGAGAAATTAATGCACTGCTAACAAAAAAGACAATTAGATTCAGGGAAAAACATAAGGATAACAGAAGTTTACCTGAAAAGAGTTGCAATGATAAGCGAAAAGGAGCAAATAAAATGAAAAAAATAGCGTTTATTTTTCCCGGTCAGGGGTCACAGTACGTTGGCATGGGAAAAGATTTTTATGAGACTTTCCCATGTGCAAAAGAAATGATCGATCTGGCAGAAAAAGTAAGCGGTATCCCTATGAAGGAGCTTCTTTTCGAAGAAAATGAAAATATTAATATCACAAAATACACCCAGATTGCAATGCTTGCAGATGAGCTTGCAATCTGGAGTGTGCTGCGTGAAAAAGGAGTAGAATCTGCAGTAAATGCAGGCTTGAGCCTTGGTGAGTATGCAGCATTGGTTGCATCCGGAGTAATGACACCGGAAGATGCATTCCGTGTGGTGACAAAACGTGGAGAATTTATGCAGGAAGCGGTTCCAACAGGCGGAGCCATGACTGCAGTGCTTGGGGCAGACACGGCAGTTATTGAAAATATCTGTGAAGAGACGGAAGGAATTGTATCCATTGCAAATTATAACTGTCCGGGACAGATTGTAATCACCGGTGAGCAGAAAGCCGTGGACACGGCAGCGGCAGCCTTGAAAGAAGCAGGTGCAAAACGGTGTACACCGCTGAATGTCAGCGGTCCGTTCCACTCAGCGATGTTGTTGCCGGCGGGAGAAAAACTTGCGGCAGAATTAGAGCAGGTAGAAATTCATAAAATTGCAGTTCCTTATATTACAAATGTAACTGCTGATTATGTGACAGATTCGTCACAGGTAAAAGAATTACTGAAAAAACAGATTTCCTCATCCGTCCGCTGGCAGCAGAGCGTAGAACGCATGATCGCAGACGGTGTAGAGGCATTTATTGAAATTGGACCAAAAAAATCCCTTTGTGGATTTATGAAACGTATAGATAAAACCGTTCCAGCTTATCATGTTGATAAGGTGACGGATCTGGAGTCCGTATTAGAAGTGATATAACTTTCATCTGATATGAACTTTGGTAAGGAGTGTAAAGATACATATAGGAATCTCTCATGAGTAATAAGAGGTGTATCTTGCAGTAAGAATGCGGTGACATTCTTGAATGAAACAGATTTTGCAGGGCTGGAATGCAGGAGGCAGTATGGAGAAATTATTAACAGATAAAGTAGCCATAGTTACCGGTGCAAGTCGAGGAATCGGCAGACAGATTGCCATGACGCTGGCACAGGAAGGGGCTTATGTTATTGTAAATTATAACGGATCAAAGGAAGCGGCAGAGGCAGTGGTTGAGACTATCACGGCAGCCGGTGGTCAGGCAGAAATCTGGCAGTGCAGCGTGGCAGATTTTGTGGCAGTAGAAGAGATGATCAAATCTATTTACAAAAAATTTGGTCACATTGATGTTCTGGTAAACAATGCCGGAATTACAAAAGACAATCTTCTGATGAAAATGAAAGAAGAAGAATTCGATGCAGTTATTGATACGAATCTGAAGGGAAGTTTCAATACGATGCGTCATATTGCAAGATATATGTTGAAACAGAAAAGCGGAAGCATTGTTAATATTTCTTCTGTATCCGGAATTCTTGGTAATCCGGGACAGATGAACTATTGCGCTTCCAAAGCAGGCGTCATCGGCATGACAAAATCTATGGCAAGAGAGCTTGCAAGTCGTGGCATCCGTGTGAATGCAGTAGCACCTGGATTTATTGCAACAGAGATGACGGACAAGCTTTCGGATGCGGTAAAAGAAGAAGCATGTAAAACGATTCCACTTGGTGCCTTTGGTACGGTAGAAGATGTAGCGGAAGCAGTTGTATTTTTAGCATCTGACCGTGCGAAATACATTACCGGACAGGTATTGTGTGTCGATGGCGGTATTGCGATGTAACAAAATGAATGGAGGAAAGAATGAGTAGACGAGTTGTAGTTACCGGTATGGGTGCAGTAACCCCAATCGGAAATAATGTAAAAGATTTTTGGGAAAATGTAAAAAAAGGAACCGTTGGAATCGGACCAATTACGAAGTTTGACACAACCGATTACAAAGCACATTTGGATGCAGAGGTTAAAGATTTTGATCCGACGATTGCGATGGATAAAAAATCCGCACGACGTATGGAAGATTTTGCACAGTATGCGGTTGTAGCTGCAAAAGAGGCACTTGAAGACAGTGGACTGGATATGGAAAAGGAAGATCCATTTATGGTAGGATGCAGCGTCGGCTGTGGAATTGGAAGTCTTCAGTGTGTGCAGAAAAATTATGAGAAAATTTTGACAAAAGGACCAAACCGTGTAGCTCCGCTTATGATTCCGATGCTCATTTCCAATATGGCAGCCGGAAATATTTCAATTCAGTTTGGATTAAAAGGTAAAAATATCAACGTGGTAACAGCTTGTGCAACAGGTACTCACTGTATCGGTGAGGGATTCCGCTCCATCCAGTATGGTGAGGCAGATGTTATGGTTGCCGGTGGATCAGAAGGTGCGATTACCGAGCTTGGTGTTGCCGGATTTACCGGATTGAATGCATTGAATACAACAGATGACCCGAAAAGAGCTTCGATTCCGTTTGATGTAGACCGTGGCGGATTTGTTATGGGTGAAGGTGCCGGTATTTTAGTTCTTGAAGAATTAGAGCATGCCAAAGCACGTGGTGCTCATATTTATGCAGAAGTTGTTGGTTATGGTGCAACGAGTGATGCACACCATCTGACAGCGCCGATTGACGACGGAAGCGGCGATGCAAAAGCAATTGAGTTTGCAATCAAAGATGCGGGCATCAGACCGGGAGATATTGATTATATCAATGCACACGGAACCAGCACACACATGAATGATGCATTCGAGACCAAGGCAATTAAACTTGCGATGGGAGATGCGGCTTACCAGTGTAAAGTTAATTCAACAAAATCCATGGTAGGACATCTACTTGGTGCTGCCGGTGGTGTTGAGGCAATTACTTGTGTAAAATCTATTATGGAAAACTATGTACATGCCAATATTGGTCTTGTAAATCAGGATCCGGAATGTGATTTGGATTGTCCGAAAGAGGCAGTTGAAACAAAAGTTGATGTAGCACTGAGTAACTCTCTTGGATTTGGTGGACATAATGCTGTATTGATTTTCAAGGCATTTGCAGAATAAAAAACGGAAGGGAAGAACGAAATGTTATTAGATATCAACGATATTCAAAAGATTATCCCACACCGTTATCCGTTCCTCTTAGTTGACTGCGTCGAAGAGATGGAGCCGGGAGTAAGAGCGGTAGGATATAAAAATGTAACGATGAACGAGCCATTTTTTCAGGGCCATTTTCCACAGCAGCCGGTAATGCCGGGTGTGTTAATCATTGAGGCATTGGCTCAGGTTGGCGCGATTGCAGTATTAAGCCTTCCGGAAAACAAAGGGAAACTTGCCTTCTTTGGCGGAATCAAAAATGCCAAATTCAGAAAGCAGGTAATTCCGGGCGACCGTCTGCGCTTAGAGACAGAAATTATTAAATGCAAAGGACCGATGGGCATTGGCAAAGCAGTTGCAACAGTAGATGGTAAATTAGCAGCAGAAGCAGAAATCAGCTTTATGTGTGCAGAGGCGAAGTAAAAGGCGTCGAAATAATATAGTTTAAAAATAGAAAAAAGAAATTCATTTGTCTTGAGACAGGATAATGTTTCACATTATAGTCTCTCGCCAATTGAATTTCTTTTTTTCTATTTTAACTGTATTGTTCGACTGTATTTATGTAAAAGAGAGAGGAGAAATATGCCAACAAAACGTTCTAATGTTTAACTAATTTTTAGTGGGCATCTGGTATGCGTGGTTGGCATGCCGATACCCTTACGCGTTTGTTTAGCGGGAGCGCCCAAGAAACACAAACATTTCTTATTAATTTACGGACCCTAAAAAACAACCATTAAACACTTACCCCAAACGAATATCACTAATAAATTAAAAAAAAATCTTACGATAACAGAAAAAAGGTGGTATACTAATAGTGTAGACGGAAAATATAAGCGCCTCTTATAGTCGTGGCGCAGTCGGCAGAAAGGATGGATAGACTTGTTTGAAATAGGAGACTATGTAGTGCATGGGAATAGTGGAGTCTGCCGGGTAGAATCGATTCAAAATATGGATGGCATAGATGGTGCCCCACAGCGCACGTATTATACGCTGGTTCCGATTTATACTTCGGGCAGTAAACTGTTTGTACCAACGGATGGAAAAAGAGTAGTAACACGTCCGGTTATGACGAAAAAAGAAGCAGAGACATTATTAAAAGAGTGGGACGAAATTGAGACACTCTGGGTAGAGAACGATAAGAAGCGGGAAGAGGTGTACAAAGAGGCACTCCGTTCCTGTGACAGCAGACAGTGGGTTAAACTGATTAAGACGTCTTATCAGAGAAATCAGGCCAGATTACAAAAAGGAAAAAAAGCAACAACAAGTGATGAGCGTTATCTGCATATGGCAGAGGATAATTTGTTTGGTGAATTAGCAATTCCTTTTGAAATGACAAAGGGAGAAGCAGAGGAGTATTTTGTAGCACAGATTCGTGGAGAGTAAATGAATTTATTATGAAAAAAAGCCGGTTCGCTTTTTCGCAGACCGGCTTCATTTTTTGGTTATTTTGATTCAATTTCTTTTGTCATCTTAGCAATCAATTCTTTTACTGCTGGTACAACATCAGCAAGTGCAACTTTATCCTGTACGGATTTATCACGGCTTGAGAGCTCAACAACGGATTCTTTCATATTTCTTGGGCTGACTACAAGACGGATTGGAACACCAAGTAAATCAGCGTCAGAGAACATAACACCCGGACGGACGTTTCGGTCGTCATAAATAACTTCAATGTGTTCTTTTTGCAGACTTGCATATAATTCATCAGCAAAAGCTTTTGCTTCGGCATCGTCTGCACGCAGACAGCACAGGTGAACCTGCCATGGGGCAATGGTAATCGGCCATACCGGACCGTAGTCATCGTGATGTGCTTCACAGACAGAAGCAGCAAGACGTCCAACGCCAATACCATAACAGCCCATAATTGGATAATGGGATTCGCCATCCGCATCCAAATACTGCATATTCATGGATTTTGTATATTTCGTTCCAAGCTGGAAGATGTTTCCTACTTCAATACCGCGGGAAATGTGGATGGTCTTTTTACCACAGTGTGGGCAGATGCCGCCATCAACGATTTTTGCTAAATCCACATATTCGGCATCGACAACATCACGCTCCATGCAGAGTCCCGTGTAATGATATTCTTCTTCGTTGGCACCACAGGATAAATTATTTGTTCCCTGAAGTGATTTGTCATAAAGCACGGTGTAGTTGCCATTTACGGTAAGATTTACCGGGCCGATATAGCCGGCATTCAGACCACAGTCACTTGTAATTACAGCCGGATGAACTTCTTCGCCGAGATAGTTCGTCAGTTTGGTTTCATTGACATCTAAATCACCGCGGATGAAAATAACAACAAAATCGTCTGTCATATTTTTCTGGTAAACAACAGCTTTACACGATTTCTCCAATGGAGAATGAAGAAAATCACAAATTTCTTCAATAGTGTGAATGTTAGGTGTGTGAACTTTTCTCAGTGGTTCATCGACTGCATCTTTCGTATTTTCAATAACTGATTCAGCAGCTTCCATATTTGCACGGTAATCACAATCGGAACAGATGGCAATCGAATCCTCTCCAATTGGTGTTAAGAGCATATATTCATGGGAAAGACTTCCACCCATCATACCGGAGTCGGAGGCAACGGTAACTACTTCCGGGATACCGGCACGTGCAAAAATGCGGTTATAAGCATTATAACAAATTTGATAATAACGCTCTAAGTCTTCCTGTGAAGTGTGGAAAGAATAAGCATCTTTCATAGTAAATTCGCGGACACGGATTAAACCGGCACGTGGACGTGCTTCATCACGGAATTTAGTCTGAATCTGATAAATCATAAAAGGATAACTGTTATAACTTTTTGCATAATCGCGGACAAGCTGAACGGCAGCTTCCTCGTGAGTCATTCCTAAGACCATTTTTGAGCCGTTGCGGTCGGTAAAACGTAAAAGCTCACTGCCGACACTTTCGTAACGTCCGGACTCATCCCACAAAGATGCCGGAAGAGCAACCGGGAACAAAACTTCCTGTCCGTCAATGGCATCCATTTCCTCACGGATAATCGCCTCTATTTTCTGGCAAATGCGCTTTAATGGGGTAAATTGTGAGTAAATTCCCTTGGCTACATCTTTCATATAGCCGCCGCGCATCATCAGTGCATGACTTTCAACGACGCAATCGCTTGGTTTTTCTTTGAAGCGTTCGCCTACTAATTTGTCTAGTTTCATAATTGTCATTTCCTCCAAAAATAAATTCGTACATCAAATGTAAGTGCTCAAAATCGATTTTGAACAATTACATTTATGTTAGCATTTAGCCGGGCAAATGTCAACTTGCACAAACCAAAAGAGAGTGGTACAATGTGCGTAATTTGGAGCGAATGCAGAAAGGATGAAAGAATATGACATATCAGACAGCAGTTTTTGATTTGGATGGAACGTTATTAAATACATTAGAAGATTTAGCGGACGCCGTGAATTATTCACTTAAAAAAAATAAAATGCCACTTTGTACAATTACGCAGGTGTGTCAGTATGTGGGAAATGGAATTGTAAAGTTAATGGAGCGTGCGGTTCCATCCGGTAAGGATAATCCGGTGTTTGAGCAGGCACTTTCTGATTTTAAAGAATATTATGCAGAACACTGCCATGACAAAACAGCACTGTATCCGGGGGTTCTTGCGCTTCTTCAAAATTTAAAGAAAAAGGGTGTGAAAATGGCGGTTGTATCAAATAAGGCGGGTTTTGCGGTTAATCTGCTGGATGTGGCACTCGGAGAAATGGAAGAAATGGGGATCCGAAAAAAGCCGGCACCGGATATGGTTTATAAGGCATTGGCAGAGTTACGGTGTGATAAGAAAAATGCTGTTTATATTGGTGATTCGGATGTTGACTTAGCGACAGCAAAAGCCAGTGAAATGGACTGCATTGGTGTGAGCTGGGGATTTCGGGGAAGAACTTTTTTAGAAGAGCATGGTGCCGATTACATTGTCGATAAACCGGAAGAAATTGAAAAATTTTTCAAATAAAAACAAACGAATAAAAACAATAAAATGGGTCACAATAGCATTGTAAGAAACGATTTATTTGTAGAAAGTGAGGATATTTCAATGAAAAAAATAGTAGTTTTTGCAATGCTTGTTGTTTGTTTGTCCGCTATGGTAACCGGGTGCGGCAATAAAAATAACAGCGCAACGGACCCATCTGCTTCCCCGGAAGCAACAAATGAAGCGACACAGACGCCAACGAATGAAAATAATAACACAGCAACGCCAAATGCGACGGATGACAACAAAAACGATGATAACGATTTATCGGATGATGTAAAAGACGGCGTGGATGATGCTGCTGACGGTGTAAACGACGTAATTGACGGTGTGGATGACGCCGTTGATGATGTGACGGGAAACGATAAAAATTAATAATGGGATGAAAAAGAAGCAGCAACGGGATTGACCGAAACTGCTTCTTTTTTGTATATATATATTTTTATGCGAAATAGTTAAGGTAAATGAAAAAAATGTAAAATATGTAGTTTTTTTGTCAAAATTTTTATTGCTTGGAATATATTGGTATGGTAGAATATAAATTGTTATAGGGAGTTTTATGGGATAAATAATTGAGGAAGGAGGATATTTTTATGGAACAGAAAAACGGAGCAGCAACAGCTTCTACCATTCTTGGTATTGTGAGCTTAGTAATCGCTGTCATCGGAGGAATTACCTTTGGTGTAATTGGTGCCGCAATTGCTTTGATTTTAGGTATCGTAGCAGTTGTTCTCGGTATTAATGCAAAAAAACAGACAGGAGGCACAAAAGGTCAGGCTGGTTTTGTCTGTGGTTTGATTGGTATTATCTTTGCTGTTATTTTTGCAGTAGGATGTTCAATCTGTGGTGCTGTTGAGTCCAGCAGTACCAAAACAAGTTATACTTGTTATGGATGCGTTGGTGGTTCCTGTTTAGTAAGCAGTGATGTTAATGATGCAGCAGATAGTTTAAATGACTTGAGCAATGCATTGAACGACTTGTCAGATGCTTACAACTAAGAGAACAATATAACCAAAATAAAGAAGGTTGCTGCTTAGGCAGCAGCCTTTTTTTCTAAGGAGGAGAAAATGTTTCCATCAATTCATTTAGGATTTGCAGATATTCCAACTTATAGCACAATTTTTTTGGCAGGTTTTTTTATAGCCATTGTTATAGCAAGAAAAATAGCAGGCCGCTATCGTCTGGCCAAGGAGGATGTTTTATATGGTGCCATCTATGCGGCGATTGGTATTCTTATCGGCTCTAAACTGTTGTATTGCTTGACAAGGCTTCCGAGCCTGATACACGAGTACACGTCT
>OQVI01003084.1_pt1 | contig 10119 bp, 9 predicted proteins | sample 1691651 | NCBI WGS metagenome assembly OQVI01 (sample SAMN03418287, study PRJEB22391) | human gut metagenome | biome: human-gut; feature: organic feature; material: feces | host: Homo sapiens | place: Italy | collected 2013-04
AGATCATTGAAGCCCACCAGGGTACACTATGTGTAGAAAGCACTCCGAAAGAAGGTACTTCCTTTTATATTTTTCTTCCAGGATGATAAAAAATCACTGCAAGAAAGAACCCGGACACCATCCCGCCTACATGGGCTGTGTTATCCACTCCCGTACTTGCAAAACCAAAATACAGAGAAAACGCAGCCATGATCAGCATTTGTCTTATGGTCAGATCTGAAACTTTTCCTCTGTGACGGATTATCACATAGATCATTCCTCCCATAACTGCAAATACCGCACCAGATGCTCCTGCGGATAATGTGTATTTATCTGTCTGCATATCAAAAAAGGAATGTTTTGCACCAATGGTGCGCAGTAATCAAAGTTGCCCGTATCAGTATGATTAATCTTATTACATGAAAGCCGTAGTGTAAGATATTTTCCGTCTGCATTTGCTACTATTGTCTCGGAAGAAATGTATCCGCAACTCTCTTTCAACACGTCAAACAAATATGACAATAACACTTCGTCGAACAGAACAAAGTCATCAACACAAACGTAATCCTTCAACGATACTGGAGCACAATTGAACTTGGCTTCATCTGCCTGTGACTTCACCTGACCATATAAAATAGTATAAAGCTCCTTATAATAATAAACAAGCTCTTTCACACTATTCATATCCATGTCAACCATGTCAGTCAACTGTCTGATTCTAGCAGGATAATACATGGTTTCGTGCTTAAGAGTACTCAGACAATTATCGATTATATTGTTACTTATGTACACTTTCTCTGTTTCGTATATAACACGGTTCAGTTCATCTTCCTGATATTCAAGGCTTAAACGTCTTGGTTCATCATAACTAACCGAACGTATCAATGTTTCCTTAATTTTATTAACCACATCTTTCAATACGACAGGATATTTTGAAACATCAATACTTCCAATGTAATTTAACTTAGACTTATCATCAATGTCTGACAATAATACATTATTAGCCTTATCTATCCTTTCTACGCAAAACCTAAAATACAAAACATGACGATAATATAGAAAATAAAATGCAAAAACAATTCCAACGAGCAACAGAGCAAGAATAATAATTGCTATAATCTTATTTGAACTGCTTGCCTGCATAGTCTTGCAATAATCATCAAGCCCCTTGTCTGCAGAGCGTTCCTTAAATAAACTTGTATAAACTCTGTTATTATAAACATACAAATCCCATTCATTTAATGCCAAAGCTGCAACGGCACATTCATTTCTAATGTCTAAAATTATGTCATAATTGGTTTTCACACCATCATGAAACCATTTCAGTTCCGCAGGCATGGATTCGCTACCACCTTCCATTACCATAAATGAAGTATTGCCGGGATGCAATGACCAATAATGCCTGTTAAGATAATAGAGTGTAGAATCGGCGAATACAAGAGTCTTATCAAATTCCCCTCTTACATTATTATAATAAGCAGAATCGGCGAACGCTCCAGCCTTTTGTAAATTATATGGAACAGCATTAGTCACTTTACCGGCATGCACATTAGCCAATGTAACGAGGCAAAAAACAAATATGGACAAGCAGCGGGCCACACCATAAGGTAATCGGAAATAAAAACGTGAACCTTTACCCTTTACGCTTTCAGCAAATAAACCGCAAACATTGAATATATTACTAACCTTCTTGTACTTATCAATTATACCCTTACAATTCAACAATCCGAAACCATGACCGTTGTATACCTTATGATTGAATATGCTTGCAAGTTCATCATCAGAAAGTCCGGCCCCCGTATCTTTCACAGAAATCTCAACATAGTCAGAAGTTTTAACGGCATTAACACAAACGCGACCGCCTTTAGGAGTAAACTTACGTGCATTGTCTGCAAGGGTATTCAACATAAACAAAGTCAACACCTTATCTGCTTTTACCATAACATCAGAAGGTTCCACCTTAAAGTTTATGCCTTTAAGTTTGAACGACATTTCCGACTTGGCCAACACATCAAAAACATCCATCAGGTTAAAGCTCTCAATCTTAAGATTTATTTGTCCCTGCTGGAGTTGTATCCAATGTGTCAGAACATCATTATATTCGTTTATCTTTCCAATAAGTTCGTTCACATAAAGCAAACGTTCACTACGTATTTCATCTGTATCCTTACCACTTTCCAACTTTCTGACTTCATTAATTATCCTGTCAATATATGGAAGGACATTACCAACAAGAAACACCTTTGCCTTATTATCAAGACTCCGGCGTTTATATTTCTCTAACTGAAGTTTGCTTAATGCCAACTTCTCACTCATTTCCTCAGACCTGTCGTCCAATTCCACCATTCTAGCCTTATCAGCCTCTTCCCATTTTCTTAACGGCAAAAGCAACTTCTCAATATAAGCATCGCGCTGTTTACCCTTTCCAAGTTTATTGAAAACAAAAAACAGTACAACCGCAATTAAAATTAATGACAATATGAATATTATCAATAAATTTAGTTGTGTTGATACCCGCCCAAGCTGTTCAGCCCTTGCCTCAAGTTGCCGGTCTTGCCTTGTTTCCTCTTGTATGTCCAAATATTCATTACGGTTTATGTCGCTATTGTTCTTATCATTCATGGCCGAATAGACAATACTCAAACATTCCCGAATACTTGCAATTTGTGCGGGAGCCTGCTTTATGGCCTTATTCCTGGTAAGTGCACGCTCAAGACAAATCAAAGAAGAATTATAATCCCCCAAATCCCAATAACAAAAAGACAAAGTACGGTTAGCACCTGCAATCTGGTAAACATCGCCATAATCTTCAAACAACACAAGCGCCTTCTGCGCCAAATATCCAGCGATAAGGCTGTCCGGCATATCATGGTCGTTGAGGTAAACTATTGCAGCTTCATTATTGGCAATAAGACTATCCCCAACCTCGCGGTCAAGTAAATGTTCACTTATTGCCTGCAAAGAATTAGCCTGCCAATACACCATGCCGCTACGCTTGGCCAAGATATAACATTCAAGCAAACACTCAAGTTCCTTCTGTCGAGTCATTAAACGTGTCTGCCGGTTAATTAACCCGCCACTACCCAACTGGTACAAATAATTCAAATACTGGGCCGTGTCTCTTTGAAGTTCACCGAAAAGTTCAATGCTCTTTAATGACTCAACTGCATACTTGTTCAACCCTACATAATAATAATAGGTGGAACTAACAATAGAGAACTCTGTTTGGGCATACAAGTAACGCATCTTCATGCGTTCTGACAAAGTGGAGCTTTCCTCCTCAATGCGTCTCATGCGCCTTATTGCACGTTCCCTGTAATAATAAAAGTCTTTATTTTTTGACTCTCGCTGGCACAAACGCATGTTCTGGACATCCGCCACCAACAGTTCAACTTGATTATCCGTAAAAAGGCTTACACTGTCAAGACACGAATATGCCTCAGGATACTGCATCTTTGCAATATGTACAAAAGCAAGATTGTTGTAAGCCTCTGCCTTTCCCGATGAATAACCATTAGACAATCGAAATGCCTCATGCGCATACTTTGAGACAGAGTCAAGACTGCGGTAATGGTACGCATAAGACAAAGAATTCAGCTCATCGACCCTGCCGTTATCGTGAGAAGAACAAGCTGAAAAAAATAAAAGGCTCAATATGCCAATAAGCCACATTGAGCCTTTAACCATATATCCGTTATCCGCGAATCTTGGCAATGTAACCTAAAGCCTCCTTGCACTTATCGGTAATAGCCTGCCAGTTTCCTGCGGCAACAACATCTTTCGGGAAGAGTTTTGAGCCCATGCCCACACAGAATACACCAGCCTTGAACCATGCGGTAAGATTCTCCTCATCAGGAGATACGCCGCCGGTAACCATCAACTTTGACCATGGCATAGGGGCAAGCATACCCTTAACCAACTTCGGACCGAGCACGTCGCCAGGGAACACCTTGCACAAGTCGCAACCAAGCTCCTGGGCAAAACCTATCTCTGAAACGCTTCCGCATCCCGGAGTATAAGGAATGAGACGACGGTTGCAAACCTTAGCAATCTCAGGATTGAACAACGGACCTACTACAAAATTAGCTCCGAGCTGAATATATAATGCTGCAGTAGCGGGGTCAACGACAGAACCAACACCCAGTGCCAACTCCGGACATTCAACAGCCGCATACTTTACTACCTCACCAAATACTTCGTGTGCAAAATCGCCACGGTTGGTAAACTCGAAAGCACGAACACCGCCATCATAACATGCCTTAATAACTTTCTTTGCTACTTCGACATCCTTATGATAGAACACGGGCACCATTCCGGTTGAACCAATCTTGTCCAACACTGCAATTTTATCAAACTTAGCCATTATTTTCCTTTTCTCTTTTTAATATAACGTAAAACCCAAGACAATATGAGCATACAAGCTCCCAGCCTTCATCGCCCAACTTGTCAAGGGCTTTTTCTTCGTTCTTAAATGATAAATTTACGACTTTATATTCAAAACGCTTCATACATAAAAAATAATTAGCGCTGAACGCGGCCCGAAGCATCTCCACCGGCAAGATTCTCAACCTCGTCAGCCGACATAAGGTTGAAGTCGCCAGGTATGGTATGCTTCAATGCCGAAGCTGCAACGGCAAACTCGAGAGCCTTGCCCTGGTTGTCAGGATAAGTCAGCAGGCCGTGGATGAGACCACCTGCGAACGAGTCGCCACCGCCAACACGGTCGATAATCGGCATGATGTCGTAATGCTTGCTCTGATAGAACTCCTTACCATTATAAATAAGAGCCTTCCAGCCGTTGTGGCTTGCAGAGAGAGACTCACGCAGAGTAGAAACGACATACTTGAAGCCGAATTCCTGCATCATGCCCTTGAAGATTCCGTAATATCCTTCAGCGTCTGTCTTTCCGCCTTCAACGTCGGCATCCGGCTTGAAGCCAAGGCAGAGCTGTGCGTCCTCCTCGTTACCGATGCAAACGTCAACATACTTCATCAAAGGCTTCATGATACTCTGTGCCTTCTCTGAAGTCCACAGCTTCTTACGGAAGTTAAGGTCAACACTTACAGTTACTCCATGACGCTTTGCAGCCTCACAGGCAAGGCGTGTAAGTTCGGCAGCCTTGTCACTTATAGCAGGAGTTATGCCGCTCCAGTGGAACCACTGTGCGCCTTCCATAATCTTGTCGAAATCGAAATCCGAAGGCTCTGCTTCTGATATAGAGCTGTGGGCACGGTCATAAACAACCTTTGACGGGCGCATGCTGGCTCCGCTCTCAAGATAATAGATACCCAACCTCTCACCACCACGGGCTATGAACTGGGTATTAACGCCATAACGGCGCACTGCGTTCAACGCGCACTGGCCAATCTCGTGTTTGGGCAATTTAGTTACAAAATATGCGTCATGGCCATAATTAGCCAAACTTACGGCAACGTTGGCCTCGCCGCCTCCATATACTACATCGAATGTATCACTCTGAACAAATCTCTTCTGACCCGGAGAAGAAAGGCGAAGCATAATCTCGCCCAACGTTACAACTTTAGCCATTTTTCTGAATTTTTAGTTTTTTGAATGTTAATAGATTTCGTTTTTGTCTTTTCGTTCACAAAATTAATATTTAAATTGACACAAAACAAATAAAACTGCAAAAAACCATGTTTTTTACAAAAACACAAGCATATTCCATCCATACTTCCCAACTCAACCAAACAAATCATTTTGACTACCCAAACCTATATTTTAATTACATTTTGATTTTATCAAATATCACATAAAGGCCATCGTTGCAAAAAAATATATCCTTGGACGTGTGTAAGGCACTTTTTAGTGTGCAAAAATAAAACACTGTAATACAAGCATATAGATGCCGTTGTGTACTAAATGTGCAACTGATGACAAATCTTATCCTTCATAAAAGGCCATGTTTTAAGCGGTAAAAGATAACCTTTTAGCATCTAATAGGCCACATTTCTCATTGAAACTAGCATGTTTTTACAGCAAAAACAGACAAGAAAAGCACAAAGACAGCATGTTTTATGATGCCTTTTACAACACCAGCCATGCAAAAACAGCTGTAATAGTACAAGAGATTTTCTATTTCAACAAGGAACAGGAGCAATACAGGAATAACATAATGACAGACAATTCCGCCATTTACTTTCCACAATGTCACACTGCAACAATCGTCATAGAAGATAAAACCGCACAGGGCAAACAAACAAAAACAAGCTGAAAACCATGCATGGATAAAAAGGACGGCATAATGCATACACAAGCACAGAAGAACATTATAATCGTTTTTTCATTTCGTTTATTTTGCATTTCGACCGAATTACATTATCTTTGCAATAAAATAAATCCGGGACCAATCTTCAATAAAGAAAGCCCCTCACTTTTCAGCCTTACAATGTACACTACTTGCACTTTCGCAACATTAAGGCTTTTCAGCTTCTGCAAAGACAGACAGACAAATCATTATGAAAGAAAAAATCAGAATTAAAGACATCGCCGAAAAATCCGGAGTCTCTGTCGGAACCGTCGACAGGGTGCTGCACAACCGTCCAAATGTCTCAAAATCTGCCAGGGAAAAAGTAGAATCTGTTTTAAACAACATAAACTACCAACCCAACATGTACGCAAGCGCCCTTGCATACAACAAGTCGTACACATTTTACTGCATAATACCCAAACACGAATCGGAAGCATACTGGGAGGAAATAGAAGAGGGAGCCAACAAGGCATGCGAGTCAAGGCGCGACTTCCACATCGACGTGAAGATGATGTATTACATGAGGTACGACACCGACACGTTCACAAGGGAATGCAATGAATGCCTCAACGCCAACCCGAACGGCGTCATTGTGGTGCCAAGCGAACTTGAAGCCACCAAAGCCTTCACGGACAAGCTTCACGAACGCAACATACCGTTCATCCTGCTCGACTCGTACATGCCCGACCTTAAACCGCTTTCGTTTTACGGCCAAGACTCGTTCTGCAGTGGATGCTTCGCTGCAAAAATGCTTATGCTGATAGCCTCGCACGAGAAAGAGATCATGATAATGAAGCAAATGAAGAACGGCAAAGTGGCAAGCAAACAGCAGGAAAACCGTGAAGTAGGCTTCAGGCATTACATGCAAGACCATCACCCCAACATAAAAATACTTGAGTTAGACCTGCCGCTTGACGAAGACAAGGAGAAGTATGATACAATTCTTGAAAACTTCTTCTCAACCCACCCTCTAATACACCACTGCATAACGTTCTGCTCGAAAGGGCACATCGTAGGCGAATTCCTGCTTAAGACAAACAGGCGCGACGTTCAGATAATGGGATACGACATGGTGGAAAGGAATGCAAAATGCCTGCGTCTCGGTTCAATATCATTCATCATTGCACAACACGCCTTCATGCAAGGCTATAACTGCGTCGACACGCTGTTCAAGGCCATAGTTCTCAAGCACAAGGTAGACCCGGTAAACTACATGCCGATAGAATTATTGTCAAAAGAAAATGTAGACTTTTACAGAAGAACCCAATTATAATCAAACAAATTAAAACAAATCAACAGTATGGAAAAAGCACCTTTTATAAAAATCAACAAGGCAGATACAGTTGTTGTCTGCCTGAGAAACTACAAAAAGGGTGAAACTATCAGCATCGACGGCAAGACTATTACAGTAATGCAAGACACACCCGCAGGCCACAAGGTCCTGATAGAAGACACACCGGCCGGCACTAATATAATAAAATACGGTTATCCTATCGGCCATGCGAAAGAAGACCTCGCAGCAGGCCAATGGGTAAATGAGAATAACCTGAAGACGAACTTGTCAGGTACACTGTCTTATGAGTACAAACCAGTAAACGAGGAGCTCGACATTCCTAACGAAAACATGACATTCAACGGATACGTACGCAAGAACGGGGAAGTCGGCATACGCAACGAGGTCTGGATTGTACCGACAGTAGGCTGCGTTAACGGAATTGCCGAAAAACTGGCAGGCATGCTGGCTGACGAGACTCGCCTTGAAGGCATCGACGCAGTACACGCATGGCACCACAACTACGGATGCTCACAGTTGAGCGAAGACCACGAGAACACAAGGAAAGTGCTGCGTGACATAGTCCTCCACCCCAACGCAGGCGCCGTACTCATATTGAGCTTAGGATGCGAAAACAACCAGCCCGACCAATTCGAAAAATTGCTTGGCGACTACGACAAGGAGAGAATCAAGTTCCTCATTGTTCAAAATGTACGCGGCAACGAGATAGAAGAAGGCATGAGGATACTCCGTTCGCTTTATGACATTGCCAAAAACGACAAGCGCACCGCATGCCCGTTAAGCGAGTTGCGCGTTGGTCTGAAATGCGGCGGCAGCGACGGCTTCAGCGGCATAACAGCCAATCCGTTGGTCGGCGAATTCTCAGACTTCCTTGTTGCACAAGGCGGAACTTCTATTCTTACCGAAGTTCCTGAAATGTTCGGTGCCGAGACAATTCTGATGAACAGGTGCAAGAACGAAAGCCTCTTCAACCAGACAGTAAAACTGGTAAACGATTTCAAGGAATACTTCCTAAGCCACGGCGAGCCTGTCGGCGAGAATCCGTCACCGGGCAATAAGGCCGGTGGTATTTCCACCCTTGAAGACAAGGCCCTCGGCTGCACACAGAAATGTGGCCGTGCACCTGTAAGCGGAGTACTTGGTTATGGAGACAGGCTGCAAGTCAAAGGACTCAACCTGCTGTCAGCACCAGGAAACGACCTTGTAGCCTCAACAGCCTTGGCGTCAGCCGGTTGCCAGATTGTACTATTCACAACAGGACGCGGTACACCGTTCGGAACATTCATACCGACAATGAAAATATCCACCAACACAGACCTGTTCAACAACAAGCCCAATTGGATAGATTTCAACGCAGGCGAACTGGTTGACGGAACAGACATGAAATCGCTGTTGAACAAATTCATCAACAAGATTATCGCTGTCGCTAACGGTGAAAAGACCTGCAACGAGAAGAACGGCTATCGTGAAATATCCATCTTCAAAAACGGAGTAACACTTTAACCCGTTCTTTAAGATTTACATATCATTTAAGTTATAAGGATGATGCCGGCTACATTCTGGCCGAGCATCATCCACTTTAAATTTAGCAACAAAGGGACAGGCATAATAATACAATCCATAAGGCTTTAAATGGAAATTTTATATCGGAATTTCACCAAACTATTGTCAATAGGCGTTTTCGGAGAAAATTGTCCGGTAGAAGACATGTCCGAATTCAAATGGAACAAACTGTTACGCATCGCAGGAATATGCGATGTTGAGGATTTTGTATGCGACGGTATTGTCAAATCAGACAACAAGAAGATTCCGAGCAATATATACATAACAGCCCAAAACAACATATCTGTTATACAAGACGCCCAAACTACGGCAAACTACAACTTCACCTCCGGCAAGCCTATTAAGAAATTCTCAAATTTTTATCTAAACCGGAAATTAAACAAAATAATTTTCGATGAAATACACAGCATCGATACATCTATCAATTCACTCATTCTACTAAACAAACTTATTGACAATATCAATAGCCTGCTTAACAACGGCATCGAGATAAGAAAGCTTGCCGATTTAGGAGGTTACTTGCGCAAATACGGAGACAGAATAGACTTCGTTAAAATCGAAACATGGATAAGACTTCTGAAAATTAAGAAAATATGCACTCTTATCGGCTGCATGCTTGTCAGTCTATTCTCGTTTGAGATAGAAGAACTGCCATTCATGAGGGCTACAAATAACAAAATCCAGCGTAAGACAGATGAAATGCTAAACATATTCCTAACATCCATTCCACAGCCAGCAGCTCTAAATGAAAACAATGAAAACCACGGACAAGGAATAAACCCGATAACCAAACCCAACACCAACCCTTTAAAGTTTTTCAACTACTTTCCAGTTGAGACGGCAAGCAGGTTCATATCCAATATAGCCAAAAGTCTTTCAAATATTGATGAATAACTAAAATTATATAATTTTTTTTGCTATACGGACGATTAAGTGTACCTTTGCCAGAAATAAGATTTATAATGAGACGACATATATTTTTCTTAATTTGCCTACTTTTTTTCAGCATTCAACA
>OQVI01003090.1_pt1 | contig 10100 bp, 9 predicted proteins | sample 1691651 | NCBI WGS metagenome assembly OQVI01 (sample SAMN03418287, study PRJEB22391) | human gut metagenome | biome: human-gut; feature: organic feature; material: feces | host: Homo sapiens | place: Italy | collected 2013-04
CGTGGAGATGCTATTGCCTATGGAATCTCCCATGCAAAACCGGGAGATATTGTGGTGATTGCCGGAAAAGGGCATGAGAAATATCAGGAAATCTGCGGGCAGAAGTTTCCGATGGATGACCGGCAACTTGCCATGAAGTGTAAGGTCTGGTAAAATGCAATTCATGAGCAGGCAGCGAAAGCGGATTGCGAATGTCCGCTTTACGAATAGCAGAATTACGAATGAAATAATGACAGGATGGATAAAAAAACATTGTATGCAAACATTATAATAGATATTTCCCATGAAAAGCTGGATCGGACTTTTCAATACCGGATTCCGGAGAAACTGTTGGATCAGATTCACCCGGGAACGCCGGTAGAGATTCCTTTTGGCCGCAGCAACCGCAAAATCAGAGGTTATGTAGTGGAAGTTACCGAAGAGCCGGAGTTTGCTCCGGAGCGGATCAAGCCGGTGAGCCACGTTATCCGGGAGGGTATTCCCATTGAGGGACAGCTGATCGCTCTGGCGGCATGGATGCGGGAAAATTTTGGCGGAACTATGAATCAGGCATTAAAAACCGTGCTTCCGGTAAAACAAAAGACGACGGAGAAGGAACAACGTCTGATCTGGCTGAAACCGGATCCGACAACAGCGAAGTCTTTGCTGGGAGAATTGCAGCGCAAGCACCAGACTGCCCGGGCGAGGCTTTTGGAAGCACTGCTGGAACAGTCGCCTCTTCCGTATGAAACAGTGACGCAGAAACTGAATATTACGGTTTCTGTGATCCGGGCCATGCAGGAACGGGAACTGATCCGGGTGGAGAGCATCCGCAGCTGGCGCAATCCACTGGACCAGATGAAAAAGCAGGGAACAGTGGTGACTCTTAATCCGGCACAGCAGCAGATTGTGACCGGAATTGAAAACGGATGGCGGTCAGGGGATGAGCGTCCATGTCTGATCCATGGTGTTACGGGAAGCGGCAAGACAGAAGTATATATGGAACTGATCAAGTCTGTACTCCGGGAGGGAAAACAGGCGATTGTGCTGATTCCGGAGATTGCACTGACTTTTCAGACTGTGCTGCGGTTTTACAATCATTTCGGGGAGCGGGTGTCAATCCTGAATTCCAGAATGTCTCCGGGGGAGCGGTCAGACCAGTTTGAACGGGCAAAACGAGGACTTTTGGATGTCATGATCGGACCGAGATCTGCATTGTTCACACCTTTTCCAAATTTAGGTGTTATCATCATTGATGAGGAACATGAAGCAGCTTACAAAAGTGAGACAGTGCCCAGGTACCATGCCAGGGAGACTGCAATCGCAAGAGGAATGCTGTGCGGGGCACATGTAGTGCTTGGATCGGCAACTCCTTCTGTGGAAAGTTATGACCGGGCACAACAGGGGCAGTACCGGCTGTTTGAGATGAAGGAGCGGGTCAGTGCCCGACCGTTACCGACGGTATATACAGTGGATCTGCGGGAAGAATTAAGGAATGGAAACCGGTCGATCCTCAGCGACAGGCTGCGGAAACTGATGACGGACCGGTTGGAGAAAAAGGAACAGATCATGCTGTTTTTGAACCGCAGGGGTGTGGCCGGTTTTGTATCCTGCCGTTCCTGCGGTGAGGTGATCAAATGTCCGCATTGTGATGTGTCACTGAACCTGCATAATGATGGAAATCTGGTGTGTCACTATTGTGGGTATCAGCAACCTATGGTAAAAAAATGTCCGTCCTGCGGTTCTTCGTATGTAGGAGGGTTCAAAGCAGGAACCCAGAAGATCGAGCAGTATGTCCGGCAGCAGTTTCCATCTGCCCGGGTGCTGCGGATGGATCTGGATACAACACGAAAAAAAGGCGGATATGAGTCGATTCTGTCAGCATTTTCCAATCAGGAGGCGGATATCCTGATCGGCACCCAGATGATCGTGAAAGGGCATGATTTTCCGAACGTAACGCTGGTGGGGATTCTGGCGGCGGATCTGTCGCTGCACATCAGTGATTACCGGGCGCCGGAGCGGACGTTTCAGCTGCTGACTCAGGCAGCTGGCCGTGCAGGCCGGGGATGCCGGCAGGGCGAAGTCGTTATTCAGACTTATCAGCCGGAACATTACAGCATCGTTACGGCAGCTGCACAGGATTATGAGGCATTTTTCCAGCAGGAAATCTTTTTCCGGGAGATGCTGCATTATCCACCAAAATGGCATATGCTGGTGGTTCATGCAGCGTCTGAAAAGGAAATGCTGGTCAAACAGGCACAGGATATGTTAAAATATAAGTTACTGACTAAAATGGAAAAAGAAAAGGAACATCTGCAGATCATCGGACCTGCAGATGCAGCTGTTTCCCGGATCAATGATATTTTTCGCAAGGTACTGTATGTAAAAGCGGAAGATTATCAGCTGCTGGTTCATGCCAAAAATATGTTGGAGCAGGAGATCAGAAAGGATCCGGCATTTCGGGCAGTAACGATTCAATTTGATTTTGACCCGATGAACGGGTTTTAGAAAAAACATGGAATCATGTTGGCAAAACGGTCAAAGACCGGAATATCTGAAAACGAAAGAGAATGAGGAGAAAACAATGGCACTTAGAACAATCAGAATTATGGGTGATGAGGTATTGACAAAAACATGTCGTGAGGTAACAAAAGTGACCCCGCGTATTTCCAATCTCATCGATGATATGCTGGAGACTATGTATGATGCGTGCGGTGTTGGACTGGCAGCACCACAGGTTGGCGTGCTGCGCCGGATCGTAGTCATCGATGTGGGCGAAGGTCCGATCGTTATGATCAATCCGGTGATCCTTGAGACAGCAGGAAGCCAGACCGGTGATGAGGGATGTTTAAGTCTTCCTGGAAAAGCGGGTCAGGTAACACGCCCGAATTATGTAAAAGCAAGAGCTTTTGATGAGAATCTGGAAGAATATGAGATTGAAGGGGAAGGGCTGCTGGCACGGGCGATCTGCCATGAACTGGATCATCTTGATGGTCATATGTATGTGGAAAAAGTGGAAGGTGAGATCCACGATGTACAGTATGCGGATCCGGAAGACGAGGAAGACTGGGAAGAAATCGACGAAGAAGCATAGTTATGTCAGTGGGAGTTAAAAGCTCCCGCTGACAGGTCGCAAAGCGGCTGCGTTCATGCGCAGGCAGTGAAAGCGGATTGCGAATGTCTGCTTTACATACAGGAACCGGAAAACCTGTGAATGACAGAAACAGGAGGATAGAATATGCGAGTGATTTTTATGGGAACCCCGGATTTTTCCGTGGGAACATTACAGGCACTGATCGATGCGGGACATGAAGTGGTACTGGCGGTGACACAGCCGGACAAGCCGAAGGGCAGAGGTAAGTCCATGCAGTTTCCACCGGTGAAAGAAGCGGCACTGGAGCACGGCATTGAAGTATATCAGCCACGCCGTGTCCGGGAACCGGAGTGCGTGGAATATCTGCGGTCATTTGATGCAGATATCATTGTGGTAGTGGCATTTGGCCAGATTCTGCCGAAAGAGATTCTGGAAATGCCAAAATATGGATGTGTGAACGTGCACGCTTCCCTGCTGCCGAAATACCGTGGTGCTGCGCCGATTCAGTGGGCAGTTATTAACGGTGAGAAAGTGTCCGGTGTCACAACCATGCGGATGGATGAGGGACTGGATACCGGTGACATGATCCTGAAAGAAGAAGTTGTGCTGGATGAAAAAGAAACCGGCGGAAGTCTGTTTGACCGACTGAGCGGAGTTGGTGCAAAGCTTTGTGTCCGCACGCTGGAAGCTATTGAGGATGGTACCGCGATTTATACAAAGCAGGATCATGCAGCGGCTACAAAGACAACATTGATCAAAAAGCAGTTTGGTATCATCGACTGGAACAAGCCGGCAGCAGAGATTGAATGTCTGATCCGCGGTTTAAATCCATGGCCGAGTGCATATACTTATCTTAATGGCAAGACATTGAAAATCTGGGCGGCAGCAGTAAAGGATGAGACATCCGATAAAGAACCGGGTGAACTGACAGAAGTGACGAAACACAGCGTGGGTGTGCAGACCGGCGACGGTATTCTGATGCTGGAGGAAGTACAACTGGAAGGAAAGAAGCGGATGAGTGCGGATGCGTTCTTGCGCGGTAATGCCCTGAGTGAAGGAATGAAACTGGGAGAATAGTATCTCCTGAAATAAGTAACAGAAGCTGCGTTGTGCACAGTCAGAGGCGTGAGTTGTAACATTCAGGTCAAAAAATTGTGCGGAACACAGTAGAAAGAAGTGAATGATATGCCTTATGGATATTATGGTTTTTACTGGATGGACTATACGTATATATTTGTGATTATCGGAGCTGTGATCTGCCTGATCGCATCTGCCGGAATGAACAGCACCTTCAGCCGCTATCAGCGTGTGCGCAGCATGTCGGGAATGACCGGTGCTATGGCAGCAGAGCGGATTCTGCGGGATGCAGGTATTCATGATGTACAGGTACAGCATATTCAGGGAAATCTGACGGATCATTACAATCCAATGAATAAGACGTTAAGTCTGTCAGACAGTGTATATAATTCCACGTCGGTGGCTGCGGTAGGTGTTGCTGCCCATGAATGCGGGCATGCGATCCAGCATGCAAAAGGCTATGTGCCGCTGCGTGTCCGTGGCGCTTTTGTACCAATCGCAAATATTGGTTCCAACCTGGCATGGCCATTGATCATCATTGGTCTGATCTTCCGGGGGTCGATGAGCAGTGTGCTGATCCAGGCGGGAATTATCATGTTTTCCCTGGCGGTACTGTTTCAGCTGATCACGCTGCCGGTGGAATTCAACGCTTCCCATCGGGCAATGCAGGAACTGGAGCATACAGGGATCCTGGGAAGTGCCGAACTGAAAGATACGAGAAAAGTTCTGACAGCGGCTGCCATGACTTATGTGGCAAGTGCCGCATCCATGATCCTGCAGCTTCTGCGGTTGATCATTTTATTCGGAGGAAGAAGCAGGGATGATAACTAACAGTAGAAGTGACAATGTAAATACGAGAAATCTGGTGGTGGATATCCTGCTGGCTGTTACCAGGGACGGAGCGTTTTCCCATATCGCCATTCGGGATGTGCTGGACAAATACCGGTATCTGCCGAAACAGGATCGTGCATTTATCACACGTTTGTCCCAGGGGACGATCGAACGGATGATTGAGCTGGATGCCATTATTAACCAGTTTTCTAAAACAAAAGTAAAAAAGATGAAGCCGGTGATCGCAGCAATTTTGCGCAGCGGAGTCTATCAGTTGAAATATATGGATTCCGTGCCGGATTCTGCAGCCTGCAACGAAGCCGTAAAGCTGACAGTAAAACGCGGGTTTGGCGGACTGAAGGGATTTGTAAACGGTGTGATGCGGACGATTGCGCGAAACATGGACCAGATTCGTTATCCGGATGCGGAAAAAGAACCGGTGCGGTATTTGTCTGTCAAATATTCTATACCGGAATGGCTGGTGCAGCGTTTTACAGAACAGTACGGGGCAGAAGCCTGTGAGCGGAGCCTGGCAGCTTATCTCATGCCGCATCCGACCTCAGTGCAGGTGGATACAGATCGGAGTTCCGTGGAAGAAATCATTGCTTCCCTGGAACAACAGGGAATTACAGTGAGACGGAATGAACAGGTGGAAAGAGCCCTGTTTTTATCCGGATATGAAGCATTGGATGAAATCGAAGAATTTGAAAACGGTCTGTTGTATGTACAGGATACCGCGTCTATGCTGGCAGTGGAACTGGCAGCACCAAAGCAGGGAGACCATGTGATCGATGTCTGTGCGGCACCGGGCGGAAAGAGTGTTTATGCGGCACGTATGATCGGTGAACAGGGACATGTGGAAGCCAGAGATCTGACGGAATATAAAGTAGAAATGATCGAGGAAAATATTGACAGGTGCCGGCTTTCCAACATGACGGCGAAAGTGTGGGATGCCAGAGTGTTTGATGAAGCTGCCAGAGAAAAAGCAGATGTGGTCATTGCGGATCTGCCCTGTTCCGGACTGGGTGTCATCGGAACCAAGACAGATATTAAGTACAATGCTTCTGAGGAGAAAATTGCGGAACTCGCAGCGTTGCAGCAGAAAATCCTGCATGTGGTGTGCGGCTATGTCAAACCGGATGGGACGCTGTTGTATAGCACCTGTACCATGACAAGGGAAGAAAACGAAGACAACGTACAGAAATTTCTGGAGACGCATGCCGGTTTTGAACTGGAGCAGATGCGCCAGTATTTTCCGTATGAGGGATGCGACGGATTTTTCATGGCAAAGATGCACCGCAGATAATGGAGTATAGAGAATCAGAATGGGAAAAACAGATATAAAATCATTGCCGCTGGAACAGTTAGAACAGTGGGCAGTAGAATATGGAGAAAAAAAATTCCGGGCAAAACAGCTTTACCAGTGGATGCATGTGAAACTGGTGGATGATCCGGAGCAGATGAGCAATCTGTCTGCAGCTTTCCGGCAGAAAATCCGGGAAAACTGCACTTTTACAGTATTGAAACAGGTGACGATGCAGGAATCTGCCCTGGATGGAACCCGCAAATACCTGTTTGAACTGGAAGATCACAACATGGTGGAAAGTGTACTGATGCGTTATAAACATGGTAATTCCGTGTGTATTTCCTCACAGGTGGGGTGCCGCATGGGATGCCGATTCTGTGCATCGACCCTGGACGGTCTGGTGCGTAATCTGACACCGGCGGAGATGCTGGAGCAGATTTACCGGATCAGCGCAGACACCGGAGAGCGTGTGTCGAATGTGGTGGTCATGGGAACCGGAGAACCGTTGGATAATTATGACAATCTTCTGACATTTATCCGGATGCTCACGGATGAAAACGGCTTACATATCAGTCAGCGGAATCTCACGGTTTCCACCTGCGGTCTGGTACCGCGGATCCGTGATCTGGCGAAGGAAGGGCTGCAGATCACACTGGCACTGTCATTGCACGCATCCAATCAGGAGAAACGTCTGGAACTGATGCCGGTGGCAAAATCCTATGACATTCACGAAGCAGTGGATGCAATGCAGGATTATTTTGAAGAAACAGGACGCAGAGTTACGTTTGAGTATAGTTTGGTTGCTGGTGTAAATGATACTGAGGAAGATGCAAGGGAACTGGCAGAACTGATCCATGGCATCAATTGTCATGTCAATTTGATACCTGTAAACCCAATTAAAGAGCGAAATTTTGTGCAACCTGACGGAAAATCAGTGCAGGAATTTAAAAATAAACTTGAAAAATGCAGAATTAATGTTACTATTAGAAGAGAAATGGGCCGTGATATAGATGGCGCATGCGGACAGTTGCGCAAACGGTTCTCAGAAAGGCAGGACTCTTAGAAGATGAAGATAAGTTCTCTTACAGATATTGGAAACACAAGAGAAATGAATCAGGACTATCTCTATTCCTCAGAAGAGTCTGTAGGAAAACTGCCCAATCTGTTTTTGGTAGCAGATGGTATGGGGGGACATAAAGCAGGCGAATTTGCATCCCGGTATGTGGTGGAACATATTGTAAGATCCATCAAAGGGAGCAAAGAGGAGGAAGCGGTTGGAATTCTGTCAGAAAGTATCGAGACAGCGAATCGCAAATTAAAAGAATATGCGGATGCACATCAGCAGATGCGTGGAATGGGAACCACGATTGTGGCGGCAGTGATTCAGGGAAGGACATTGCTTGTGGCAAATGTCGGTGACAGCCGGCTGTATATTGTCGGAGACGAGATCACACAGGTAACACAGGATCATTCGCTGGTACAGGAGATGGTGCGTCTGGGACAGATGGATCCGCAGAGTGCAAAGAATCATCCGGATAAAAATATCATTACCCGGGCAGTGGGGGTGTCCGAAAAGGTAAAAATTGATATTTTTGAACGGCAGCTTCGGGCAGGGGAGTATATTATCCTGTGCTCTGACGGACTGACCAATATGGTGGAAGATTCCGTGATTCTTCAGATATTACACGGTGCAGGCAGCCTGTCTGATAAGGCGGAGCGTCTGATTGAACTGGCAAACAAAAACGGTGGAAAGGATAATATCACCGTTATCATAATAGAACCTAATTCAGATGAGGTGGCAGAATGTTAAAAAATGGAACGTATATTGCCGATCGCTACGAAGTCGTAGGTCAGATTGGAACTGGTGGCATGTCTGACGTCTATAAGGCGAAGGATCACACCCTTGGCAGATATGTGGCAATCAAAGTACTGAAGGAAGAATTCAGCGAAGATACTAATTTTGTGACGAAGTTCCGCAGCGAAGCACAGGCGGCAGCAGGTTTGGAACATCCGAATATCGTCAATATTTATGATGTCGGCAGCGAGAATGGCATTCATTATATTGTCATGGAATATGTGGAAGGTATTACCCTTAAGACCTATATTGAAAAAAAAGGTCAGTTGAACTATAAAGAAACACTGAGCATTGCAATTCAGGTGAGCAGAGGAATTCAGGCTGCCCATGCAAAACATATCATTCATCGTGATATCAAGCCGGCAAATATTATGGTCTCCCCAAAAGGTTACTTTAAACTGGGAGATTTTGGTGTTGCCAGACAGCAGATTTCAGGAACTATGACCGTGATTGGCTCTTATGATTTTATGGCACCGGAAGTTTACAAAGGAATGCCTTATGACCAGACCGCAGACATTTATTCCCTTGGTATGGTTTTATATTACCTGGCAAATGATTTCAAACTGCCTTTTTCTGAAATTCAAAGTTCCATAGACCGGATAAACCGGCGTATGAACGGAGATACCGAATGGGACTGGAAGCAAAAGCTGTCAAGCTGGGGAATTGCAACAAATATCAAGCAAAAAATGTCTGAAGAAATCCTCTATGATACTGTAATGACCGCCTGTGCTAATGACCCGAAAGCTCGATATCAGTCAGCGACGGCAATGAAGCGGAATTTAATGATATGCATGGATAAAATCTGTGCATGTGAAAAAAGGAAGGATAACTGGGAAGCTGCGAAGAAGAAATAAAAAGAAGAACCTTGGACTTTGATTGCCTTGGTTCTTCCTTTTCTTCTCTCCTGTTAGTTTTCCACGTTATAGTCTCTGATTCATGTATTTTTCCACATTATCATCAAGAGTTATCCCACTCAATTAATTTCATAATTTTTTTCACAGCATTTACCACCTTTGATGACAAATACATTTTCTGCCCTTTTTCCACATTAAAATAGCCATTATAATTATCCTTAATTATAATGGCTACTTTATATTAAATTTCATTATATTCATATTTTTTATTATCGGAGGTTTCTGTTGATCTTGTTCCCTGCCTGTTTTCCTTTCTTTTGCACTTTTGTCAGTGTACTGATGCATGACAACATAACCACAGCATGATAATAATAATCAATAACAATAAGTTGTGTCACGTTTACATCATGGAACGGAGGTGCTCCTGTGACCTTTGAGCAGAAAAAAGCCCGGGCCATTGCCCTGATGGACAGCAAAAAGATGTGGCGGAGCAATTATGCCCCTCCTCTTCTGTGTATTCTCTGGCGGCTGGGTATCCGGCTTCCGCCATTACCCTTTATGCCGTTCTGGCAGGTCACGGTGCTGACGGGGGGCTTATGGGGCATTTCCTGGGGATGTGCAATGTGGTTTATCTACTGGGGGCGCAGGAAAGTTAACCGGCTGCCACCATGGGATGATGTGTAAACCGTGCACAGGCGTGTTCTTACGGAGCGGCACTTTCATTTATCTGTACGCGAACCTCCATTCCTGCATCGTGACAGGCCTGCAGCCACTGCGCCACTTCCAGCGGATCGCCCTCCCGGCGTACCACCCTGCCTTCTTTATTCCATAACTGCAGACAGGTGCTGCCGTCGAGGCGCACCACAAAATCCCCACGGCAGGCCTGATACGTTATGCCGTTCAGCTGCACCGCCAGATCAGTGGCAGAAGTGCCATCTGCGGGCAGACCTGATGCCGGGACCAGCGGCAGTACGACGACTTCTGCAGTACGCTGTTCTGCCAGCAGAGAGGCTGTGCCACGGCCCGGTCAGCTTTTGTGAGTTCCACAGCTAGCCGCAGCTCAGGGATTAAGATTCAGGTAATTTACGGAAAACAAGTGATTTC
>OQVI01003100.1_pt1 | contig 10074 bp, 10 predicted proteins | sample 1691651 | NCBI WGS metagenome assembly OQVI01 (sample SAMN03418287, study PRJEB22391) | human gut metagenome | biome: human-gut; feature: organic feature; material: feces | host: Homo sapiens | place: Italy | collected 2013-04
ATGCTATATAATATGAAATAAGGTACTGAACAGTTACGAAATAAGAAATGAAATGTCTGTGTTTCAAAACATATTTATCTCAGAGGAAAACAACAAACTCAATGCATTTATACAAGATATAATTTCCCGCAACAATCAACCTGCAATACACTCAAAAAAGGAGTCCTCTTATGCCAGAAAATACCACCCACGAATCCCCCGCCTACGAAAAACGCGGCTACCTCAACCACGAATTCCGCCTCTTCCACCTGCGCGGGCAGATGGATACACCGGTTGCCTACCACTATCATGATTTCCACAAAGTCCTGATCCTGTTAAATGGCGAAGCGGACTACATCGTGGAAGGCCGTTCCTACCACCTCCGCCCGCTCGACATCGTCCTCGTCGGCGCGCACTGCCTGCACAAGCCGATCGTGCCATACCACAGCCGATATGAGCGCATCATCCTCTACCTGTCGCCGGAATGTCTGGATGCATTCTCCTGTGCTGACTGTGCGCTCGACCTCTGTTTCCAGCTTGCCAGAGAACAGCAGTCCGATGTTCTGCGCCTCGGTTCCCTTACCATGACGCCGCTCTTAGAGGCGCTGTCAAGACTGGAAAATGCCTATCAGGCAGGTGGTACAAATAACAATGGCACAGACAATGCTAACTTTGAATCCCTTGGTGGCAGCAGTTATGGCTCCGGGCTTCTTCTGCGTTTATTATTCCTGGAATTTATGGTACACCTTGATCGCGCCGCCTCCGAAAACCATCGAGAATACGTTCCGACCTCCCCTTCCGGCGAAAAAATCCTGGAACTCATGCGCTACCTCTCTGAACACCCGGAAGAAGACCATACGATCGACCAGCTCGCCGCCCGCTTTTACATAAGCAAATACCACATGATGCGTCTCTTCCGCCAGGAAACCGGCTACACCATTACCGAATACCTGACCGAAAAACGCCTCCAAAACGCAAACGAGCTCCTGCGCCGGGGCACCCCCGTCACAGAAGCCTGCTATCAATCCGGATTCCGCAATTATGCTGCGTTCCTCCGGGCATATAAGAAAAAATATCGCGATACGCCGCATAATTTATCCAGATTAAATTACCAAGAGAATTTTACTATATAGAAGGAAACCTCCCCTATTCTTCCCTCCGGAATTTCTGAATCGCCTCCATCAGCATCCTGAAATTCCGGATCATCGAATCAAACGCCCCATATTTATAAAAATTGATAAAGACAAGACCCACCGGCACCGCTAGAATCATGCCTGTCAGCCCGCGCAGCTTAAATCCCAGATACAAAAGAAACAGGGTCATCAGAGGCGGCAATCCCATCGACTCCCCGACGATCTTCGGCTGGATAATCTGGCGGACGACCTGCGTCAGGATGTAGAGCAGGATAAGTCCGGTCGCATACGCATACTCCCCCGCGAACAGCTTCACAACCGCCCATGGGAACAGCACCGTTCCCGTTCCAAAGATTGGCAGAAAATCCAGAATCGCCGTCAAAAATGCCAACAGGACACCGTAGCGGACACCCAGCACCAAAAATCCTGCCGCGAGAATCAGCGCCACCACACACATGATACGGAATTGTGCCAGAAAATATCCTCCAATCACTCCCTTTGCGTCCCGTTTCATATACTCGATATAGCGGAATATAAATGCCGGAAGATGCCCTTTCAGCCACCGCATGATGGACTCCCGGTCCGCCAGAAACAGATACGAAGACAGGATAGTAATGACCATATTTACCAGAAGATTCGGAATACTCTTCGCCACATGTCCGGCGATCTGCACGGTCGGTTCCGCCGCCCGCGATACCAGTTTTCCAAACAAACCATCCAGATTATCCGAAAATGCCAGCAGCGGCGGCTGTAAATTCTGAGGAAAATATTCTGCAAGCTTCCGCCCATTCTGCAATGCATCCCCGATCTCAGCGATCACACTCTGATATATTTCCGGTGCATCCGCCAGAAAACTTCCCATTTCCCGGTAAACCAGAAGACCCGCCCCGTAAAAAAGACCGATCACGATCGCCAGCGCCGCGATAATGATCAGCATCGAGCCGTGGCGCCGCACCAGCTTCACGCGCCGTTCCAGAAACCGGACCAGCGGATTTGCTAAAAGTGCCAGGATCCATCCAACCACAAACGGCATGAAAAAGCGCAGAAGCCTGGGACCTAAAAAGATGACCAGACATAGACCCAGGAACGGAATCACAATATTCAGAATCATTCTAAGATATCGTTTCATCTCATCCTTTTCCTTTCCGAGGCAATGATGCAATTTCGCTATACCAGATTATAGTGTTCCGCAATCTTTCTGAATGCCGGAAGCGATCTCTCGATCTGCCCATACGATACGCAGTATGCGATGCGCACATAACCCGGGCAAGCGAATGAACTTCCCGGTACTACCAGTACATTGTACTGTTTGCATACCTCGCAGAATTCCTTCTCATTCTCCACCGGGGATTTCACGAACAGGTAGAACGCGCCCTCCGGCTTGATGCAGGAAAATCCGCACTCTTTCAGTCCATTGTAAAGCAGGTTACGGTTGCGGTCGTAAGCTTCCAGATTCACATTCGCATCTACGCAGCGCTTGATGACTCTCTGCATCAGGGATGGCGCATTGACACAGCCCAGAACACGGTTCGCGATCGTTGCCGCCTGGAATACATTTGCGCTCTCATCCATCTCAGACGGGATTACCAGATAACCGATACGCTCACCCGGAAGGGACAGGGACTTGCTGTACGAGTAGCAAACCACTGTATTGCGGTAATATTTTGTCACATACGGTACAACCGCGCCGTCGTAAGCCAGCTCACGGTACGGCTCATCGGACAAAAGCACGATCGATGTGCCAAATTCCTTCTGTTTCTTTTCCAAAATTGCTGCAATCTTCTGCAGTGTTTCCTCGGAATAAATAACACCGGTCGGGTTGTTCGGGGTGTTGATGATGACCGCCTTGGTTTTTTCGTTGATCTTTTCCTCAAATTCAACGAGATTCGGCTGGAAATCCACCGTATTCGGAGATACAACCACCAGCTCGCCGTCATAGTTGCGGACATAGGAACCATACTCTACAAAGTACGGTGCAAAGGTAATGACCTGCTCTCCTGGATTTAACAGGGTCTTTAAAATGACATTCAGGCCACTTGCCGCACCGACCGTCATCAGAATGTTGCCTGCGTGAAAGGAGGTGCCGAACCGGCGGTTTAACGACTGTGCGATCGTCTCGCGCACATCTTCATAGCCTGCGTTGGACATATATCCGTGTACAAACAGGGAATCTTCTTCCTTTACGATATCCTGAATCGCCTGATTTACCTCTGCCGGAGCCGGTACGCTCGGGTTTCCAAGGCTGAAATCAAATACATTCTCACGTCCATATTTCGCCGCCAGCTTATTGCCCTCTTCGAACATCATACGGATGGCGGAGTTATTTTTCATAAGCGGTATCATTTTGTCTGAAATCATTGGCTTGCCCTCTTTTCTATAAAATTGATCAATGCGGCAATTCAATCTGTATACAAGCAGCACTTTAACTTGCTGAATTGTCGTCTTTTTGTTATTATAGCAGATTTTATTTCATTTTTATATCTTAATCCATATATTTTTACCGCCCTGCAATCTTATGTGATTACTGTCCACGCATACGTGGCCAGTAACGGAATTTGCCGTGGCTTCGCATTTAAATACGGCAAATTCCTGCTGCCACCACGTTTTCTTACGGCACTTTCGGTTCCAAAAGTGCCTACCCGGAAACAATAACCTTATGCGATACCAGAAACGCCACAACCGCTGTCACCGCGAAATAAAACCATGTGGACGGATTGCTGAACCAGGTTGTGAAAAACGATAACAGCATGTAAAGTGCAAACTGTGCGTACAGAAGATAGGTAATCGGATTCTGCACCTGGCGCATCATCCGCATCAGCAGATACGCCGCCGCTCCTAACAGGGCAGAAAAGACGAACACGCCAATTACGCCGAAATCGTAGTACGCATCATAAAACATCGTCAGCGTCGTCAGCTCTTCCTTCGTCACATAATATGGAAATGCCGTCAACGACGGAACCAGAAACTTGAGTCCCGTCAGCGTCCAGAACGGTGCCAGCATTTTCATGCCCCAGCTGTGCTTCACAAGTCCCTTGACCAGACAGTCGAAATTATCGTAATTGTTTGCAATATAAATATACGGCTGCGTCACAAAAATCGGCAGGTGCCGTTTCATCTCAAAAACCGTATTCAGGTAGGCAGTATCATGGCTGCGCGCGATCGTCAGCAGAATGTAGAGCATAATCAGCCCCGCCAGCGCAAAAACAACGTAGATCGGATTCAGCTGGTGTTCCATCTGCATGTAGGTAATCAATGCCAGCAGCACCGCAAACAGAAGCTGGGAGCGCGACACGCACAGAAGCGGAATCGCCACCGCCGCTGCATCTGCCAGAAGCATACACACCAGCCGTCCCCGGCTGCGACCGCCCTCGATACAAAAATAGATCACAGAGAGCGCCGGAACCAGCACACAGGACACCGTCAGATAATGAAGCCCGGTCACATGGAAATAGGAATAGGCATGCGGAACTCCACGGAGCAGCAGCGGAATATAACCCATATAGACCGCCTCGATCGCGAAGCAGCCTGCCGATACCGCCGCCAGCGCCACCGCGCAGAAAAAAACAGTTCCGGCATAGGATTCCAGCCCCCGGCGCTGCACCGCGCCGGAATGACCGCCCACACGGACGGACGCTTCGCCGGAAAATGCTTCCAGATAATAAAAAGCCAGATAAAAGCCCGAAAACGCCGCCAGAAGTCCCAGCCACGTTCCCGCACTCCATGCCTGACTTAAATAACTAAGCTTCATACACGCCAGTCCCTGTCCACCTACAAAGGAAAGAGCGAAAATCCCCCGCAGATGCAGAAGATTTCCACTCCGGATATAGTCTGACGCATACAGATACACCGCCGCCGCCAGAAGCCCTGCGCCGGATAAAAGATAATGGCGACTGAGCGCCAGAAGCAGCGAAGCCGCATAGCAAACCAAATAAACGATCATAGTTCCATCCTATCCGTACGTCTGTACACAGTCTTTTACCGCACCGTTTTTTTCTACTCGCCCAGCCCGTCATCAACGATTTTCAGCATCGCTGACAGAGCTTCCTCCTCGTCTTTTCCATCACAGATAAACTCGATCTCATCACCGCTCTTGATGCACGCCCCAAGCACGCTCAGAACACTCTTTGCATTGGACACGGTGCCACGGAACTGGAACTGGACGGAACAATCGAATTTTACCGCCTCATTACACAGGATTCCCGCCGGTCTCAAATGCAGACCGGTCGGGTTTTTTAATTTAATTTTTGCTTTTACCATTATTTTAACTTCTTTCTCCTCATTTGTGGACGGCGTACTATGCTTTATGCCACATTGCCGCTCTCCGCATCCACATTTTCTTTTGCCGAGCTTGCCCCGCTCTCCCGGTTGGAACTGCTCTGGCTGTCCGTGTCTCCACGGTCACTCTCGGTGCTTTCCGTCGTCTGGGCGCTGGAACTTCCATGCTCGCTGACCCGCACTGTCACAGCCGGTGCCGACAGCATCTTATACGCGTCCCCCAGATGGAGCTGAGCCGCTGCCGTGTGCTCGCCCAGTCCCATGCCTGATACATCGACCCGGATATTCATCTTCGACGCCGACAGACTGCTTAAATCCTCCTCGAGTCCCTGTACCTTGACTTCCATCTTCGTATCTTCGACGGTATAGCTGTAGCTGCTGTTCTTTCCGTTTAAAGTCACATCCTCCGGTTTGACCGTAAAGGTTTTCTCCGTCAGCTTCTCCACCTGCAGTGTCACGTTGATCGTCGTGCTGTCCAGTCCCACGATCGTAAGCCCGGACGGCAGGTAATCATCCAGATCGATCTCGCACTCCACATCCTTTGTCGCGCCCTGCACATTGAGGGACGGTCCCTGAATCGTGATCGTGCTGACCGAAGCCAGATCGGTCTTGAGTCCTGCCACAGACACCGACTTGATATCCGTCTTCGGACCCGTATAGCGGTATCCATCCGCCACCTCGCCGCTGACGTCAAAATCAAGCGGTACTTCTTTTACTTTCAGGATCTGCATCGTATAAGAGACATCTCCTCCAACCGTCTTGACAGAATCTCCCAGATCTGACAGCACATTTCCATTGGCGTCAAAATACTCCGGTGTTGCTGTTCCACTGACATCCGCCACAGCACCGTTAATATCAAAACGGATACCCACGCTGCTGATCTGTCCGATCAGGGAGGTTGGTCCTTTGACCGTCACCTGAGATGGCACCATTGTCACCTCACCTGCCTCGTAACCGTCTGCCGCCTCGCCCTGCGGATACGCTTTCAGCGTAAATGCCTTGGTCTGCAGCGCCTCGGTCGTGATCTTGATGACCTCCGGGGACTTCACAACCGGCGTGGACTCCAGCAGTTCCTCATTGTTCACCACTTCCACTCGGATCGGGATCGCCCCCGTCACATCATACATTTCCGATAAATCCGCATAGGCGTTGAAATCCGACGCCTTTACCTTATAATCATCCTTCGTCCGGATCTTGAAACTGATCACCGCCGTTTTTTTGCCTACCACATCATAGGCAAGATCCGCCTGCTCCAGCACCTGATCGTTCGTGATCGTGACCGGAACCTCCCTCGTCGACACCTTGATCGGGTTCGCCACATTCACGACTGCCAGCCACACAAAGAAAGCACAGAACAGGGCAATCAGCTTGATCGCAAGATTATTCGTCAGCTTTTCTTTCATTTCTGCGTCTTCCCTTCCATATTCTGAAACGACCTGTGTTTTCCGTTTCCCGTTTTACCAGAACCGACAACATATCTCTCAGTTCATCGCCATCCTTGACACTCTTAAGCCGTCCGGACACAGCCACCGACACGCGCCCCGTCTCTTCCGATACAACCAGGGTCACGCTATCGGTCGCCTCACTGACTCCGACTGCCGCACGGTGTCTGGTTCCCAATGCCTTGCTGATATCCATATTGTCCGAGAGCGGCAGATAACAGGTCGCCGCCGTCACACGGTTACCGCGAATCACGACCGCGCCGTCGTGCAGCGGTGTGTTGTGCTCAAAAATATTGATCAGAAGCTGGCTCGTCACGATACCATCGACCTCGATGCCCGTCCGCTCGATCTCTCCGAGCGGCGTGCCCCTCTCGATGACGATCAAGGCGCCCGTCTTGACTTTTCCCATCTCAAAACAAGCACGCACCAGCTCTGCAATCGTCTTTTCGCTGAAATCCTCATTTTTCTTCGTATCATCCGTTGAAAACAGCGTCGTCAGCACGTTCTGGCTTCCGATCTGCTCCAGTGCTTTCCGCAGCTCCGGCTGGAAAATAACGATGATCGCCGTTACCGCAATGTACGACGTCTTTTCCAGAAGCCACAGAATCGTATCCAGTTCCAGGATCGCAGCTGCCAGAAAGAATGCAAGAATAAAAACAATACCCTTCAGAAGCGTCCACGCCCGCGTATTTTTGATCCAGATCAGCATTTCATATACCAGAATTGCTATAATCGCGATCTCTATTAAATTTTTAAAGGTTATCTTCGGTACGAACGAGATCCACGAATAAATCTCCGCCAGTATCTCTGCCATTCTTTTCCCTCCCTTTCGGGCTGCGTTTCTGTTACCAGTCACGTACATATGACCCGTCACGCATTTCTTTTAACAACAAGTTTCTTTTATAAAATAGTCTATCTTCTCTTTACTTTATTGATTTCCTGTACCTTTACATCCGTCCTCGAGATCGCAATCTTTGGAACCGCTTTCACATAGTAATAATAATCATCATCCTCAAACTGCGTGTACTCGGTCCGGCTGTAATCGACCGAAAAAACAAACAGCTGATAGATCAGCGATGCAATGACCGCACCAATCATTCCCACAACCAGCTCCGGCACGGACACCGGAACGCCAAAGCGGAAATCGCCGATAAACACAACCAGAATCTGTAAAATAAGGCCAGCTCCGATCGCGATCCCCCAGGAGTAGTTGATCGACAGTTTCTTGAGCACACAGACCGTCAGCGCCCCCAGGCAGCATGCCGCAATCATGACAAGCATCGCCGGGTTTGCCAGCAGGTTTTTGATGACCTGCGCCAGCATCTGCGTGATCTCAGTCTGCTCACTGCCTGCCAGGAAGCTTCCGTTCTGCTTCACATACAGAATCACGTAGTACAGAAAAATCCCGCAGCTCATCGGAATCACCGATACGAGGCTTCCAGTCAGTCCGAGAATCATCGGGACTGCAAACGGCACCTTCAGAAAAAACAAGATCGGCGTTACAATCAGGTACGCGCTGTCACCCGGCTGAAATCCGTAATACAGCAGCACCACGATCAGAAGGAACACCAAGGTGATGAGCGCCACTTCCATCGATGCTGCAAAGAGCTGTGCCAGCAAAAAAATCCCAATCAGAAACGCAATGGCTCCAAATGGGAGAAATGCACATATAATTCCCGCAAACAGCGGCACCAGACCGCCGCTCAGTTTCGGCATCAGTCCGATGTTCTGGTTAATCAGAAACACCGCCGCAAAGGCAGTTATAAAACGCAGGAATGCATTCACAAATGCACTGTATCTCGCATAGAAAGCCTTGAGTGCTTCTTTCCCTGCAAGGAGTCCTCTCATCTGCCTCTCCTCTCTCTCTCCATTTTTCTGGCGCGCCGATGTATATCGTAGCGCTTATCCAGATGTTTCAGTTTCGCTATGTAGATCCGGTTCATCCTTTCCTCGTACTCATACCGCCCGCCATACACGATGATCGTCAGCACGACATACAGAAAAAGCCCCCCGAGGTATAAAGCTCCTCCTCGAAAAGCCAGTCCCTTCAGTTCATCCATTCCTATCGAACTCAGAACTACTTCTACATTAAATAATACCCACATTCCAAAGAGAAGTATGCTGCACAATGTATAGCTTATAAATCCCCGGAGCAGATTGCGGCTGATATAGTCACTTTTAAAATACTGATTGACTGTTTTCATCTGGGAAGCATGCTTCTTCTCAAACAGTGCCAGTTCGGTCATTAATTTTATCTTGTCTTCGTTGAGCATACATGGTTCCTTTTTTATATATGCCGCGGCTTCCGGTCCAATACGTCCCGTTTCTGAAACCGCTGCGCCAAAAACGCATTCTTCCATAAATTATAAAAGCTATTACTGTTCCGTTTTCCGGTTCAAATTCAATATCGTCAATAAATCCGATTTTTTCACCGGTTTCAACATTTATTACTTCCTTGCATTTCAAATCATTTAAACTGCAAATCATAAAATGCTCCGATAATAAAAGTTTACTGCTCAGTTCCCATATTTTCTCCGAACGGATCCATATTGCCGCCTGTTCCGTTATTATCAGGCGGAGCCATACCGTTATTTCCATTTGGCATATGTCCGCCGGTTTTTCCGTCATTACCGTCAGGTATAAAACCATCGTCCGGTTTCATGCCACCCATACCGCCCATTTGTCCTATTGAGCCGTCTCCGGCATAAGTTACTGCACCGGATAAAACAACAGTTTCAAGCAGTTCTCCCCCTTCATATTCTCCATCTATGCTGTAATCATTATCTGCACCGATAATACTTCCGCCGCAGTAAATAGTGTACTCACTGCCGGAAATAAGTTTGGGAGAACTTATTATAATCGATGAATATTCTTTTGAAGGCTGATATGAGACAATAATATTACCGTCCGAATCTTTTACGCATACAGCAGTTAGTGCCCGATTACTCTGAGAAAATGCAATTGCAATTGTATTCTGACCGGAACTGTCTGAAGGCGTTTCCGCCATACCAGAGCTTCCTGCCGCAATAAGTATGCCGCCGTTAATAATTATCTCACTTCCGGAATCCAAAGCTCCGTCTCCGTCGCTTACCGGACCGTCTACGACAGTAGTGCCGCCGTTTATATTTATAATACCGTTAGAATCTAAACCGTCTCCGCCGGCATTTACATAAATATTTCCATTATTTATGTAAAGATCGGAAGAGCGTCGTGTAGGGAAAGAGTGTAGATCTCGGTGGTCGCCG
>OQVI01003114.1_pt1 | contig 10050 bp, 8 predicted proteins | sample 1691651 | NCBI WGS metagenome assembly OQVI01 (sample SAMN03418287, study PRJEB22391) | human gut metagenome | biome: human-gut; feature: organic feature; material: feces | host: Homo sapiens | place: Italy | collected 2013-04
GAGGACAATGGCGTTTGCTTGATGGAGGGAGGTAGGGAGTTAAGGAGTTAGGAAGTAAAGGAGTTAAGACGATGGTTTTGTTTACAATGGAGTTAGAGTGAGGTAGAAGGAGTTATGGTTTTGTTTACAATGGAGTTAGAGGGAGGTAGAAGGAGTTCTGGGGAGTTAGAGGACAATGGCGTTTGCTTGATGGAGGGTGGGATGGAGTTAAGGAGTTAGGAAGTAAAGGAGTTGAGGCAATGGTTTTGGAAACATGGGAGCTCTGGGAGCATGGGGAAAGTGTTGCAGGAAGAAATAGTCAAATACTATTGTCATCTAACTCTCCAGAACTCCTTCTACCTCCCTCTAACTCCATTGTACACAAAAACCATTGTCTGTACTCCTGCACTCCTGTACTCCTGAACTCCTAAAAAAACACCTCCTAAAAAGCCCCCGGGTTTATCCGGTGAGCCGCCTTGGGCCTCATGGCGTTGCAAGGAGGGCTGTTTTGCAGTGCGAAACGGCCCGTATCAGCTGGTGATACGGGCCGTATTGCTGTTTGGCTCGGGGCGTGGCATGGCTGTGTGCCGTCAGTGCACCACGGTGCCGGCATCTGTGCCTATGGCCGATGCCTGTGTGATGACCACCCGGCTCACGCCGGCCTCCACGGCCGCGAGGGCGTTTTCTATTTTCGGTATCATGCCGCCGGCCACGGTGCCGTCGGCCGTGAGCCGCTCGAAGTCGGCCCGGGTGATCGACGGTATCACCGACGTGGGGTCGTCGGCGTCGGCCATCACGCCGGGTTTCTCGAAGCTGTAGACGAGCGTCACGTCGTATGCCTGGGCCAGGGCCTTGGCGGCCTCCGAGGCTATGGTGTCGGCGTTGGTGTTGAGCAGCTGGCCGTTGCCGTCGTGGGTGAGCGGTGCCAGCACCGGCACGGCTCCGCCCTCGATGAGCGCCGAGAGCTGTTTGGCGTCGGCGCGGTCGACGTCGCCCACGAAGCCGAAGTCGATGCCGTCTCTCACCGGGCGGCGGTGTGAGCGCATCACGTCCATGTCGGCACCGGTGAGGCCTATGGCGCTCACGCCGCGCGAGGCCAGGGCGGCCACTATGCCCTTGTTGACAAGGCCGCCGTAGACCATGGTCACCACCTCGAGCATGGCCTCGTCGGTGATGCGGCGCCCGCCCACCATGCGGCTCTCTATGCCGAGGCGCGATGCCACCTGGGTGGCGCGGCGCCCGCCCCCGTGTACAAGGGCCTTGCGCCCGCCGATGCGGCAGAAGCCGTCGAGCAGGGCGCCGAGCTGCGCCGGGTCTTCCACCACGGCGCCGCCAACCTTGACTATTGTCAGTTTTTCTTTCATCTCAATGTCTGCTGTTTGGGTGTCGGGGGCTCCGGCCGGCGCGTGGCGGCCGCAGCCCCGTGCCCTACTGTCGTTCACTCAAGGTAAGTGTATCCATAGAGCCCGGAGCGGTAGTTGCTCAGGAACTCCTTGCCCTCGTCGAGGGTGATGCGCCCTTCCTTCACGCTCTTGGTCACCCACATCTCCAGCTGGCGCACCAGCTTGCGCGGGTTGTACTGCACGTAGTCGAGCACCTCGGCCACCGTCTCGCCGTCTATCACCTGGTCTATGTGGTAGTGGCTGTCTCTCACGCTGATGTGCACGGCCGTGGTGTCGCCGAACAGGTTGTGCATGTCGCCCAGAATCTCCTGGTAGGCCCCCACGAGGAACACCCCGAGGTAGTAGGGCTCGTTTTTCTTGAGCGCGTGCACGGGCAGTATGTGCGAGTTGTTGCGGTTGGTCACGAAGTTGGTTATCTTGCCGTCGCTGTCGCACGTTATGTCTTGCAGCGTGGCGCTGCGCGTGGGCCGCTCGTCGAGCCGCTGTATGGGCACTATCGGGAAGAGCTGGTCGATGGCCCAGGCGTCGGGCAGCGACTGGAAGAGCGAGAAGTTGCAGAAATACTTGTCGGCCAGCAGCTTGTCGAGGTTCATCAGCTCCTCGGGCGTGTGCTTGAGCTGCTTGGCCAGTATGTTGATTTCCCTGCATACGCTCCAGTACATGCTTTCAATCTCGGCGCGTGTGCGCAGGTCTACGATGCCGTGGCTGAACAGGTCGAGCGACTCCTCGCGTATCTGCTCCGCGTCGTGCCAGTCTTCGAGCATGGTGCGCGGGTTCAGGTTGTCCCAGATGTCGTACAGGTCGCGCACGAGCTGGTGGCTGTCGGCCGTGGGCTCGTATTCCTCGGGCATCTCGGGCAGCGACGCCGTCTCGAGCACGTCGATGACGAGCACCGAGTGGTGTGCCGTGAGCGAGCGGCCGCTCTCGGTTATGATGTTGGGGTGGGGCAGGCCGTTCTTGTTGGCCGCCTCGACGAAGGTGTAGATGCAGTCGTTGACATACTCCTGTATTGAGTAGTTCACGGAGCTCTCGCTGCTGGGCGAGCGCGTGCCGTCGTAGTCTACGCCGAGCCCTCCGCCGCAGTCGACGAAGTCTACGTTGTATCCCATCTTGTGCAACTGTATGTAGAACTGCGACGCCTCGCGCAGGGCGGCCTGTATGCGGCGTATCTTCGTTATCTGGCTGCCTATGTGGAAGTGTATCAGCCTGAGGCATTCGCGCATGTTCTTCTTGTCGAGCAGCTCGAGCGCCTCGAGCAGCTCGCTGCTCGTCAGTCCGAACTTGCTGGCGTCGCCGCCGCTGTCTTCCCACTTGCCGCTGCCCGACGAGGCCAGCTTTATGCGTATGCCCAGGTTGGGCTTCACGTCGAGCTTCTTGGCCACGCGGGCTATGATGTCGAGCTCGTTGAGCTTCTCGACCACTATGAATATGCGCTTTCCCATCTTCTGGGCGAGCAGGGCAAGCTCTATGTAGCTCTGGTCCTTGTATCCGTTGCAGATGATGAGCGAGTCGCTCTGGCACTGCACGGCGATGACGGCGTGGAGCTCGGGCTTGGAGCCGGCCTCGAGCCCGAGGTTGAACTTGCGCCCGTGGCTTATTATCTCCTCTACCACGGGTTGCATCTGGTTCACCTTTATGGGGTAGATTATGAAGTTCTCGCCTTTGTAGTCGTACTCCTGGGCCGCTTTCCTGAAGCAGCTGCTGGTCTTCTCGATGCGGTTGTCGAGGATGTCGGGGAAGCGGAGCAGCACCGGGGGAGTGACGTCCCGCAGCGCGAGCTCGTCCATCACGTCGCGCAGGTCTATCTGCGTCTCGTCCTTGCATGGCGTGACGTAGGCGTGGCCTCGGTCGTTGACGCCGAAGTACGACGTGCCCCACCCGTTGATGTTGTACAGCTCCTTGGAGTCTTCAATGGTCCACTTTTTCATTTTCTCTCTGTGTCGTTGGGTTTCTATGATGTGTATGGTTTAGCCTTGCGCCGGCCGTGCGGGCGTTGCCGCCGGCCGCGTCGGTCAGACGCCGAGCATCTTCCTGATGCCCGCCACGGCCAGCCCCACCTTGCCGTGGCTGTCGAGCAGGTTGACGTCGTAGGTGTAGCGGGCCTTGGCGTAGTAGGGCTCGCGCTCGCCCAGCTGCCTGGCTATGAAGCCGGTGAGCTCGTCGCCCGTCTTGCCCTTGATGAGCGGGCGCTCCGTCTTGCCCATCATCAGGTGGCTGTGCAGCACCTCGGGCGTGGCCTTGAGGTAGACCACGGGCCCCCGGCTGTTCATGTAGTCGATGTTGTCGAAGAAGCACGGCGTGCCGCCGCCGCAGCTCAGCACCACGTCTTCGAACTCGGCGGCCTCGTGGAGCATGGCCCTCTCCACCTGGCGGAAGCCCTGCTCGCCCCGCTCGGCGAAGAGTTGGGGCACCGTCTTGTGCATCCGGGCCTCGATGTACCAGTCGAGGTCGTAGAACTGCAGGCCCAGCTCCCTGGCCAGCGCCTTGCCCACGGTGGTCTTGCCGGCCCCCATGTAGCCTATGATGATTATCCGGGTCATTGCTTGCGTGGTGTTGTCGCCCTGTCGGGGCGGTGTCATTTCTTCTTCTGCTCGCTCTTTTGCTCGGCGGCGTCTATCACCTCCACGCACTCCTCGAGCGTCAGGTCGGCTGCCCGGGCGTGCATGGCCTTTGGCAGGCGGTAGTTCTTGCCGCCGAAGGTGAGGTAGGGGCCGTAGCGCCCGTTGAGCACCTCTATGGGGTTGTCGCCGTTGAATGTCTTTATGTGGCGCTGCTGCTCGAGCAGCCTTTTCTTCTCTATCAGCGCCACGGCCTTGCCGAGCGTGACGGTGAGCGGGTCGTCTTCCTTGGGCAGCGACACGTATTTCTTGTTGTGCAGTATGTAGGGCCCGAACCTGCCGGCGCCCACCGTGACCTTGTGGCCCTCAAACTCGCCCAGCTCCCTGGGCAGCTTGAACAGCTCGAGGGCTTCGGCCAGCGTGATGGTCTCCATGCCCTTGTCCGACGGCAGCTGCGCGAAGCGGGGCTTGTCGTTGTCGTCGGCCGCACCTATCTGCACCACGGGGCCGTAGCGGCCTATCTTCACGAACACCGGCTTGCCCGTGGCCGGGTCGGTGCCCAGCTCGCGCTCGCCGGCCTTGTGCTCCGAGCGGGTGTTGAGGGTCTTCTCAACCACGGGCTCGAAGTCGCGGTAGAAGTCTTTCATCATGTCGGTCCACTTCTCGCTCCCCTCGGCTATCTCGTCGAACTTCTGCTCCACCTTGGCCGTGAAGTTGTAGTCCATTATCACCGGGAAGTATTTCATCAGGAAGTCGTTCACCACGATGCCTATGTCGGTGGGCAGCAGCTTGCCCTTGTCGCTGCCCGCCATCTCGGTGCGGGTCTTCTGCGTCACCACCTTGCCCTTGAGCGTGTCGACGGTGTACTGCCGCTCCTCGCCCTTGTGGTCGCCCTTGTGCACGTAGTCGCGCTGCTGTATGGTGCTTATCGTGGGGGCGTAGGTCGACGGGCGGCCTATGCCCAGCTCCTCGAGCTTGTGCACCAGGCTGGCCTCGGTGTAGCGCACGGGGCCCTGGCTGAAGCGCTCGGTGGCGGTCACCTCGCGGCGCTGCAGCTCCTGCCCCTCGGCCATGGGCGGCAGCAGGCGCGAGCCTTCGTCGGCGCCCTGGTCGTCGTCGTCGGACGACTCGCGGTATACTTTCAGGAAGCCGTCGAACTTGACCACCTCGCCGGTGGCCGTGAACTGCGGCGCGCCGGCCGCGGCCTTGCCCCCCGCGGGCTCTATGGCTATGGTCACGGTGGTCTTCTCTATCTCGGCGTCGGCCATCTGGCTGGCGGCCGTGCGCTTCCATATCAGGTCGTAGAGCCGCTTCTCCTGCGCCGTGCCGTCGATGGTGGTGGCGTCCATGTATGTGGGGCGTATGGCCTCGTGGGCCTCCTGCGCCCCCTTGGCGTGGGTGTGGTACTGGCGCGTCTTGCTGTATCTCTCGCCCCAGAGCCTCACTATCTCGTCGCGGCTGGCGGCCAGGCAGAGCGTCGACAGGTTTACCGAGTCGGTACGCATGTATGTTATCCGCCCGCTCTCATAGAGCCTCTGGGCTATCATCATCGTCTGCGACACGGTGAAGCCGAGCTTGCGCGCGGCCTCCTGCTGCAGCGTAGAGGTGGTGAACGGCGGCGCGGGCATGCGGCGCAGCGGCTTCTTCGTCACCGAGCTCACGCGGAAGGTGGCGTCCTTGCAGCTCTCGAGGAAGGCCTCGACCTCGCTGTGCGCCTTGAACCGGGTGTCGAGCTCGGCCTTCACCTCGGTGGCCGAGCCGTCGGCGGCGGTCAGGGCGAACACGGCCGCCACGCGGTAGTAGGGCTCGCTCTTGAACGCCTGTATCTCGCGCTCGCGCTCTACTATGAGCCTCACGGCCACGCTCTGCACGCGCCCGGCCGACAGGGCGGGCTTCACCTTGCGCCACAGCACGGGCGAGAGCTTGAAGCCCACGAGGCGGTCGAGCACCCGGCGCGCCTGCTGGGCGTTGACCAGGTTCATGTCGATGTGGCGCGGGTGCTTTATGGCTTCGAGTATGGCTGGCTTCGTTATCTCGTGGAACACTATGCGGTTGGTGTTCTTCTCGTCGAGCCCGAGCACCTCGCACAGGTGCCAGGATATGGCCTCTCCCTCGCGGTCTTCATCGGAGGCGAGCCATACCTGGCTTGCCTGCCCGGCGCATTGGCGCAGCTCCTTGACGAGCTTCTGCTTCTCGTCGGGCACCTCGTAGTGGGGTTCGAGCGTCTCGGTGTCTATGCTCAGCTCCTTTTTCTTGAGGTCGCGTATGTGGCCGTAGCTCGACATGACCTTGTAGTCACTGCCCAGAAACTTCTCTATCGTTTTCGCCTTGGCCGGCGACTCTACTATGACTAAATTCTTAAGCATACTCGGTATGATGGTTTGTTTGGGGTGCAAAAGTAAGCAAAAACTTCGCTACCACATTATATATAAGCCCTTTTTTCTACTTTTTTAATTGTTTTCCAGGCGGCCCGTACGCTGGCGGCCCTTGCCGCGTGGCCCGGGCCCGGCTGGGCGGGGCTCACAGCCCGTGCTCCTTGAGGAACATGTAGAGGGCCTGGCGTATGGAGCGCAGCCCGAACTGCTCGGTGTGTATCTCGCCCAGCGGCAGCCAGAAGCATTCGGCGGCGTCGTCGGCGGCAGCCGGGGCGGCGCCTTCGTCGACGGTGCACCTGAAGAACATGTCGAGCGTGTGGATGGTGATGCCCGAGTAGAGGTAGATGTTGGGCAGGCTGAACATATACTTGGCCGAGGTCACGGTGAGGCCCGTCTCTTCGAGTATCTCGCGCGCCACGCCTTCCTCGGCCGTCTCGTCGTTGTCGATGAACCCCCCGGGCAGGTCGAGCGTGCCCTTGGCCGGCTCCTTGCCCCTGCGCTCCACGAGCAGCTCGCCGCGCCCGTTGGTGATGAAGGCCGCCGTGGCGGCGCTGGGGTTCATGTAGTAAGTGAAGCCGCAGTTCTCGCACTGCTTGCTCTTCGCGTTGTGTTCGGCGAAGTGTTTGCTGCCGCATACCGGGCAGTAGGTGAATTTTTCTAATGGGTGCATAGCCTATTTTGTTGAAATCTTCTGCAATATTACGAAAAAAATATCAAGCAGTGTAATGTCTCGGCTTGTTTTTTTCGCCCGGCCGCCGGATGCCACGTCCAACACCGGCCTTGCCGCTGCCATGATGCAACAGGCCGTGATGGTGGCTATGGCGGCTGGGCGTTTCATGTCATTGCTGTGCCTGTGTGTTGTCGCGTCGGGCCAGCATTTGCCTGGCCTGCTCTATTATGGCGGTAAGCCCGGCCGTGGTCTCGGCCCGCAGCATGGCTATGCGGGTGGGCCTGAAGTCGGCTATGCCCTTGAACACGGGCGTGGCGGCCAGGTGGCGGCGTGTGTGCAGTATGCCCCGGTATTCGTCGATGCGCTCCACGTTGATGCGCAGCTGCTCCAGCAGCACGTCTATCTTCTCGTCGTTGGTCAGCGGCGGCGGAGCCCCGGGGCCGAGGTCGAGGCAGTCGCGTATCTCCTTGAATATCCACGGGCGTCCGAACGTGGCCCTGCCCACCATCACGGCGTCGACGCCGTAGAGCTCGAAGGCCCGCCGCGCCTGCTCGGGGGTGGTGATGTCGCCGTTGCCTATTATCGGTATTTTGATGCGCGGGTTGCGCCTGACGTCGGCTATGGGGCCCCAGTCGGCCTCGCCGGTGTACATCTGCGCCCTTGTGCGGCCGTGGATGGTCAGGGCGCTTATGCCGCAGTCTTGCAGCTGTTCGGCCAGTTCGGGTATGATGATGTGCGACGCGTCCCACCCGAGCCTGGTCTTCACCGTCACGGGCAGGCTCACGGCCTTTACCACCTCGCGCGTTATCTCGAGCATCAGCGGTATGTTCTGTAGCATGCCCGCCCCGGCGCCCTTGCCGGCCACCTTCTTCACGGGGCACCCGAAGTTGAGGTCGATGAGGTCGGGGCGTGCCTGTTCGACAATGCGCGCGGCCTCTACCATGGCGTCGACGGAGCGGCCGTATATCTGTATTCCCACGGGCCTCTCGTCGTCGCTGATGGCCAGTTTGCGCTCCGTGGCCTTCACCGAGCGCACCAGTGCCTCGGCGCTGACGAACTCTGTGTATACCATTGATGCCCCGAAGCGCTTGCACAGCAGCCTGAATCCAATGTCGGTGACGTCTTCCATCGGTGCGAGCAGCACCGGCCGGGGTCCTAAGTCGATGTTTGCTATTTTCATTTTCTGTAGTCGCTAAAGTCTTGTTTGTCAGTCAATCCAGTGGTAGGCCCCTCCGGCGAGCGGCCTTACGAGCCCTTTCATCTCCATCTGGAAGAGCAGGGCGGCGAGCCGTGCCACGGGCATTCGCGTCTGCGCGGCCATGGTGTTGAGCTGCATGTCGTTGGATTGTTGCAGCAGCCGGGCCACGGCCTGTTCCTCGTCGGTCAGTTCGGGGAAGAGCTGCCTGGCTATGCCGGCGCGGCGTGCGGCCTCGGCGTGGGCCTGCGTGGCCCATCCGAGCGTATCGGCCACGTCGGCGGCCGAGGTGACGAGCACGGCGGCGTTGTCGCGTATGAGCCTGTTGCACCCTTCGGAGTAGGGCGCCCCCACGGCCCCGGGGTATGCCAGCACCTCGCGGTTGTAGCTGCGCGCTATGCCGGCTGTTATCAGTCCGCCGCCCCGGGCTGCGCTCTCCACGAGCACTGTGGCGTCGGCCATGCCTGCCACTATGCGGTTGCGCATCACGAAGTTGGCCTTGTCGGCGTTGGTGCCGCTCATGAACTCGGTGAGCAGTCCGCCCTGCTCGAGCATGGCCTTGGCCGTGTCGCGGTGGCTCGGGGGGTAGATGCGGTCGAGCCCGTGGGCCATCACGGCCACTGTGTCGAAGCCTTCGGCCAGTGCCTGCCTGTGGGCGCAGATGTCGACGCCGTAGGCCAGTCCGCTCACCACGAGCACGTCGTCGAACATGCCGCGCAGCCCTGCCATGAGCTCTTGCGCCATGTCGCGGCCGTAGGCCGTGCAGTGGCGCGTGCCTACCACGCTTATCACCCTGGCGCTGTTGAGGTTGGCCGTGCCGCGGTAGTAGAGGGCCAGTGGCGCGTCGGGGCATTCGTCGAGGCGGCGGGGGTAGTCGGGGTCGGCGGGGGTGAGCACCCTGACGGAGTGCCTGGCGGCAAACTCCATCTCGGCCTCGGCCCGCAGTAGGGCCGTGTCCCAGTTGCCGAGCTCCTTGAGCATCCTCGTGGGGCAGCCGCCGGCCAGGCGGGCTATGTCGGCGCGGTTGTCGTAGGCGGCCGTGGCGCTGCCCATGGCGCGGTAGATGGCCTGTGCCGCCGCGAAGTTGAAGCGGCAGATGCGCGCCAGGGCCATGGCGTACAGTCTTTCTTGCTCGCCCATCGGTCAGATGTATTTGGCCAGGGCGCGGTCGTAGTCGGGGCTGTTGGCCAGCCTGCCGCCCACGAGGCACACCACCTCGACGGTGCTCCTGAAGCAGAGCCTGTCGTCGGTGGCCCGGTAGATGTCGTGGTAGAAGATGTAGCGCAGGCCCTCTTTCCTGAGGGCCAGGCGCGATACGAACTCGTCGTCGCACCTTAGCGGCACCTTGTATTGCAGCTTCATCCTTGCCACCACGGCGTCGGTGCCGCGGCGGTGCATCTCGGCGAAGCTCAGGCCGCACTGCTTTAGGAACAGGTGGCGGGTGTGCTCGGTGTAATGCAGGTAGTTGGCGTTGTTCACTATGCCTTCGATGTCGCACTCGTAGTCGCGGACTAGCATTTTTGTCTCAAAGATATATTCCATTGGCTTTTGCTTTTGGGAGCTCTGGGAGAGCTGGGGTGGGAGAGCTGGGGATTTTTTTGGAGCTCTGGGAGGAATGGGAGAACTGGGAGGACTGACCATTCGGCCGAGGCAGACAGGATGGTTTGACTTTTCGCCCGGTGCTGCTTGGGCTTTCGGCTGGTGCTGCTTGGCCTTTGGGCTTGGGCAGCTTGGCCTTTAGCCCGGTGCGGCTTGGCTTTTCGGCCGGTGCGGCTTGGCTTTTCGGCCTGTGCAGCTTGGCTTTTGGCCGGTGTTGCTTGGCTTTTCGGCCTGTGCAGCTTGGCTTTTGGCCGGTGTTGCTTGGCTTTTC
>OQVI01003121.1_pt1 | contig 10043 bp, 8 predicted proteins | sample 1691651 | NCBI WGS metagenome assembly OQVI01 (sample SAMN03418287, study PRJEB22391) | human gut metagenome | biome: human-gut; feature: organic feature; material: feces | host: Homo sapiens | place: Italy | collected 2013-04
TATCTGGAATTGCCCTCTCCTCATTTGTCTTGTCATCATCCCAGACCTTCGTCACCGTCACGGTACCGGTCGTCTTATTGTCCTTGAAGTCATACACACCCAGATTTTCATCTCCTGTTGTATCTCCGCTTTTACTTACCCCCCCCCACGAATTTTCTGACAATTCGCCGGCAGCATCAATGTCAGCAGCTGCAGCCGCATCGCTCATAACTATCTCTTCGCCAACACTCTCCGCCGCCAGCACAAGTTTCGTATTTACTAATCCAAGCCATCCGGCAGATGCTGTAATTGCTGCACAGATACAGAACATCCAGTTACTCCTAATTTGTTTTTGTTTCTTCATTAAAATCCTCCTTTTTGATTTTATATTTTTGATACCTCGCCGTATCGGCTCGGTACCAAGCGGCATTTTGCCGCTGTCAAGCGAAGCCGTAAGGCTGAGTATAGAGATTAAAATTAATATGACAAATAAAAAAATTTTTCTCATATTTTCGTATTCTCTTTTTTATTTTTTTCAGCATATTAATGTTGTTAAAAATTAAATGCTCAACAGAAGTCTGGTAACGAGCCGGAACGGCGAGTTATCAAAAGAGCTGATTAAGAAAAGGAGAATAAAAAAGATGAAAAACAAAATTTTAGCAATTATGTTAGCAGGTATGATGACAGGAATGATGGCAGCCCCGGCTGCTGTAAGTGCAGCTGATGTAAATCCACTGGAACAGCTGGTTAATGAAATGAGTGACCAGATTCTGCCAAATCCTGATGCGGAGACAGCAGATACAAATAATGACTCCAGCGTTCTTGCTGATGCAGGAAATAAAAACAACGAGATTGACCCAAGCTTTTCTCAATATGACAGTATTCTTGCACCAAGCTCAATCATCAATGAATGGATGCAGCAGCAGGATGCTGCAAATGCAGAAGAGACAACTGAACCAGCAGAAACCACACCAGCAGAAGATGAGTATCTTGCAGGTGAAGAGTTCGGCACCAGACAGGATACACCGAGCGTATGGTATGGAAGCTTTGCCGGAACGCCGGTTACAGTATCCCTTTCCGGAGATGGAACTTATACAATCACTATGACAGGTGATATGTATACACGCTCTTATTCGGGCAATTATGAACTGACTACAGACGGCGTTTCATTTGCGACAACATCCGAACCGCTGACAATGACATATTCAGAAGGCGGAGAAATCCTTGCTGCATTTAAGAATGGAGAAGAATACCGCCTTGTAAAGAGTCATTCTGATGAGGCTCCGGAAGAAGCGATTGACCCTCAGGAATTTTTTGGGGCATGGAAAACTACATCTATTTCAGAACATGGCGAAGAGGTGGCTTTTGATTCTGTAAGCGATATTGAAGAGTTGTATGTCCAGGCATACAACGGATATGCAACATTACATATCAAGATGTCTGATGGAACAGTGATTGAGTTTTCAGAGCTTCAGCTGAAGGTTGTGGATGGCAAACTCTGCTTTAGCATCAGCGAGCCGCTTGTTGGAAACATCACATGCGTAATCAATCCGAATGCAGATGATGCAGGCATTATGATGGAAGTTTCATTTGATGACAGGGTTGTTGACATGGATATGGAATACTGTATGGCTAACTGATTTCTTTTTAAGAGACGTTTTTCAACGTCTCTTTTTTTTATTTTTTTGCATATTAAAAATGCAAAAATATAATCCAAGAACAAGGAGGAAAAAAGATGAAAAAGAGAATATTGATGGCAGTTTTATCCGCAAGTATGCTGGCGGCAATGCCGGCAAGTACAGTATCTGCACAGGTATCAGTCGCAGTAAGCCAGGAAGCTATGGTAGGACAGTGGTATGGAAATTATAAAGGAGTCCCGATTACCATGAGCCTGCAGGAGAACGGAGATTACTCTGTTGAGGTAGGAGTCACTTCCCTTGGTGGAGAGTATAACGACGTTGGAACATGGACCGTGAGAGGCGATAAAATCATTCTTGATGGAAGCAATATTAAAGATGAGTTTATCTGTACAGAAGACAAAATTGAGTGTTATTTAAATGACAATAAAGTAACACTTGTAAAAAATGATATTACCGCATGGCAGGGATATGTGCCGCCTGCACAAAATCCAGATGCCACAGAAGCTGATTTTAATGGAACATGGAAGGCTGTTTATTCTACAAATTCTGGGTATACTCTTGAAACAGAAGTAACTGGGATTGTATCTTTCTGTAATATTGATGACGGAATCGGAAACTTTTTTGTACATATATCTGACGGCACAAATATAATGACTACATCAGAAGATTTAAAATTCAATGCCGGACAAATGACAGGCTCATATGTTGTTGATGGAGAAGTAGTTGAGGAATACACATTATCTCTTCTTGAAGATGGAAGACTTTTCGTGAAGATTGTGTACAATGATGGCAATGATGAGTCTGATATGTATATGGAAAAAACAACAGCAAAAGACATGGAAGATACAATGGAAGAAATAACGAATAAGGATATGCCTACAGATAATGATACGACAACCGCAACAACAGAACTGTCTGGCGCCTGGCAGGGTACAATGAACGGTCCTAACGGTACAATCGTAACACTTACTTTAAACAACGATGGCGAATATTCTCTCTCGCTGGATGAAGTCCAGGAGTCAGGAAAATGGAGTGAACACAATAACGTCGTGACATTGGAAAGCGGGTTCTTAAAACGCGAGCTCGTATTTGACGGTACTATGCTTACAAATGAAGATGATAAGATTGTCCTCACCAAATTCGATGAAAAATAAAAAATTTCAAGAGACCTGCATTTTTCAGGTCTCTTTTTTCAATTTTTCAGCATATTGGAAATATAAAAAACAGGAGGTAAAAATAATTGAAAAGAAAAATTCTTGTGGCAATCCTGGCTATTGCCATGATTGCCGGAACACTTGCAGCACCGCTTGCACAGGTTTTTGCAGCTGGCACAGAAAAAAATGTGACAGGGACATGGTACGGCTCTTCAATGGGGATACCGATTACTATGGATGTCATGGAAAATGGCACATATAAAGTAAGCGTTGACGATGGAAACGAAGAAGAAGGTGTCTGGACCGTAGAAAATGACGAATTCGTCATGGATAAGGATACTGATTATGAAATGAGCCTGCAGTTTGACGGCAATTCCATTTTTTTAGACGATGAAGACGGAATTAATTTTGAATTTGAACGCGAGCCGGCTGAAAAAGAAACAGAAGAAGTAAAAAAAGATGTAAAAGAATCTGACTTCATCGGAGTATGGAAGGCTGACAACGTGGATTTTGAGGGAGTCTCAAGCACACCGGATACCCTTGGTGTGTCAAATGTATTTGTGGAAATCCAAAAAGGCAAAGCTGATTTTTATATCACCGGCAGCAATTTTTCCACCCCAATCAACCTGGTTGATATGAAAACAACATTTGAAGACGGCGTCTTATGTGTTGATATTGAAGAAGACGATGCTTCAGAAGAAGCAGAAGTAATAAAGACAAGTACAAAAACAGAAAATAAATGTGAGTTTTATTTTACGGATTCCGGAGTTCTAAAAATGCGTCTGTGTATTGACGGAAGCGTGATGAAATTTGATATGGAAAAAAGCAACCAAAAAGAACTTGCAAAAGCAAAAAGCGGGAACGGTACGGTAGAGGTCAAGGCTGATGAGAAGGAAACAAAAACAGGAAAGACAACCACCGAGACCGTGGAGGAGTATATCGGAGAAGCAAAAAATAGTGTAATAACAGAATCTTAAACTTATACGACTGGCGCAAATCGCCAGTCTTTTTTTCGCTCCGAAAGATTCTGCATTTTATATGCAGCAAATATATTCGCAAAAAATCGCCGGCCGCAATAATTTCCGGCATTGGATATACAGAAACAAAAAAACGATAAAAAGGAGCGAAAAAAATACATGAATCAGAACAAAAAAATATATAAAACAGAACGAGAAGGACAGATTGAATTCTTTGATAACTACGGAATCCCGTGGGAGGAAAATGATGGTGTACTGGTGGAGAACTGCGACGGCGTATACAATGGGGTGCTGTTTGAATTTAAGCTTAATATTAATGACTTAAACAAGACACTGTTCCAGGCGGTCAAATATCTGTCTCAGATGAGGCTGAAGGGCGAGAGCGTGCCGGCAGTTATTATCTTGGTTGACCTGAATGCAAGAAAGGCTTATGTGTATCATTCAGAAGATTACAGGGATGATATCCAGAAAGTGTATGTTGGACCGGCTTCAAAAAATAATGCGGGTTTCTCGGCGAAACCTCCGGTTGATACATATGATTACAGCGACGATTACGAATCTGGACTTCTAAGAACAAAATTGAAAAAAGAAAAAACTACAACAGAAAAATATATGGCCATTGACATTGATGAAAACTGCATCCTTGGCTGGGCTGAAAGATTTTACCGCGAAGTACCTAAGGCAAACAAGGGAGACTTCCTGGGCGATGAAAAAGGTACTGCGATTAAGATTGTTGGAGAAATCCGCGAGCCAAAGCATTTTGCCGGTCTTATCAAACCTTATACAGGAAAAACCAATAAGGCATTTAACCTGCAGATGGACTGCTTAAATGACAGGCTTTCCAAAAAAGACCTCGGGGCGTTCTATACTCATCCGGTATATGCGAAGCTTGCAGCCAGAGAGCTGGTTCTGCCGGCAGCCAATGCTGCGATTAAGGCAGGCAAAAAAGATTATGTCATTCTGGACAGATGCGCCGGAACCGGAAACCTGGAGTCTGCGCTGATTGGACTGAAAGACGATAACGGAGATGAACTTATTTCACACTGTATTGTCTCAACTTATGAGTATTGGGAATACAAAGTCCTTAATGAAAATATCGGGGATAAAGTAAGGCATATTATCCCGTCTTCTGAAGCGAATGTTGAATATCTTGGCGGCAAGGTGCTTAATGCCGATGCGATGAGCGAAGAGTATATTAACAACAAGACAGTTAAACAGTATCTGGATAATGAGGACTGTGCAGTGATTTTGTTTGAAAATCCACCGTATAGAGATGAAGTAAGTGATAACTCTGAAAATAGAGGGGCAAAAGTCAATCAGTCGTTTGTTTTCAAAGAATTGTTTGACGAACTGAAAAACCTTCGAAACAGCTCTATCGCAACAGCACGTGACCTGTCTAATCAATTTATTTATTCAGGCGCGAAACATTACCTGAGACAGGATACTGATAGCTATATTGTATTTTCTCCAATCAAATACTGGAAAACTATTGGGCTGATTGATTTAAGATTTGAATCTGGATTCTTATTCAACAGAAAAGAATTCCATGCCACAGAAAGTGCTATTTCATGCATATTGTGGAGTAATAAACCAGGAAACAGCGAATCTGTCACTCTGCATAAGTATAGTATTTCAGATAATGAAGTTAAAGACAATGGCTCATGTACTCATATTAAAGCTTATGATTCTTTTTCCGAAAAGTATTTTGACTGTAATATCCGGGAAGATGATGATGAATGTGGAGTCTTCTGTGAGGCAGATGGTACTGAAACTTCTGGTAGAAAATGTACTGGAAAATCTTACTACAACAAAGAAATAATCGCTTATATGAGAACTACAGCCATGGCTATCAATGCACAACAGCGATACCTTACAAGACAGAAAATCTTTAATGCTGCCGGATTCTATCTCCGCCGCAATACATATATGGTAAAATTGCCGATGTTTGTCGCAAAATTGCTTCCGCAGGATTCCTGGGATGAGAAAGACGTATATTTCACCACCTCAGACGGCGGCGATGCATACACAAAAGACGACGTCTTCCTGAAGTCCTGTCTGCTCTATACCTGTTTGTCAAACCAAAACAAATGCCTGTCATTCCTCGGCAGCGATGGTCATATGTATCAAAACGAGCTATGCCTGGACAACAGCAGATACGAAAAAGCAAAAGAAGAAGTAACTCAGGACGGAAAAGAGGCTGAAGCTGGAACTGACGCTGAAGCTGATGCTGAAATGCTGGAGCTGCTCCCTGTTGCTTATCAGGACATGATGGAATATAACGAGCTTGACGATGACGAAAAAGAGCTGTTCGAGCTTTGGAAAAAGATTCTCGGTGAAGCAAAACAGACTGAAAAATATAATCCGGAACTGAATTACGGTGTGTATCAGATTACGAAAGAACTGAATACGTTTACAGAAGAGAAGAAAGGAAAGGGAAAGAAAAAAGTATATGATTACCCGCAGCTGAACTGGGATTTAAATACACTGAGGGCAAAGCTGAAAGAGTATTATATTTCTCATATTAAAGAGAAGATGTTTAAATATCAGTTGATTAAATGATGTTAGATGAAAAATTAAACGAAGACGGAGTAAGAACCTGGCTGCGAATTTCGCAGCCAGGTTTTGTATTGCGGTAAATTTGGCATATTATTTTTGATTTTTTAAGATAAGAAAGGAGAAAATGAACATGAACAAAGAAGAAAAACTGGCAAAGGCGATTACTTTTGCAGCAGAAAAACATGCAAATCAAAAGAGAAAAGATGGAACACCTTATATCTTCCACCCGCTGGCAGTTGCTGAACTGCTAAAAAGATATGGTTACGATATCGATTATCAGGTAGCCGGAGTCCTGCACGATGTTTTAGAAGACACTGATGCGACTGACGAGGAAGTAAGAGCATTTGGAGAGGATATTTATAAAGCAGTAAAGCTTGTCACCAGACAAAAAGGCGCAGATGAAGCCGAATATGTCAAAAACATTCTTGAAAATCGTATAGCTGCGGCAGTAAAAAATGCAGACAAGATTCACAATATGTGTGACATCATAACTACAAACAACAGGAACGCAATTTTAAACTATGCAAAAAAAGTGGAAAAGTATTACAAAGGAAAATTTTCATATGCATTAGACAATGCAATTGATAACGCATTGTATATGAGCGATTTTTGTAATATAAAAAAAGAAGTGAGATGCTGCATTCCTGATTACACAATGGAAGAGATGACTCTATACTCAGACAAGAGAAAAAAGGCCAAGAAAAGATGATTAACAGCAGAATCTAAATAAGATTCTGCTTTTTTTGTTGTCTGGACAGATGGAAGAGGAGTGGAAGAAAATTGCCGGCAAAAATATTAACAGAGAACGGGAAATCCCCGGCCGACAAAAAGTCGTCCGCGGGTCAAATGTTCCTGTTTTAACTTCGCACGTTGGTATGAATCTCCGTTCGAAACGCGCTTCGCTCAGCCTTCAGACCTCGCTTGCTGCACTTCGTGCTGGTTATATTTATTCTGGTAACGACTCCGGCAAAGCCGGGGAGTTATCAAAAAAAGACTTGCAAAAAAAATTTCTTTTTTTTATTTTTTTCGGCATATTAACTGTGTAAGAAAAAAGTCTCTAAAACAACACATGGAGGCGGCAGAAAAAGATTGAAAAAAATTTTTAAAAACGTTACATTTTTTATTTTTTTTCTGCATATTAAGTCTGTAAGAGAAAAAATATTTAAGTACGCCATTTGGACGAAGACCCGGACTTCGAAAAATCCCGGGAATGGCGCCGGTAACACATTGACAACAATATCATCGTATTTCATCAGGACTATCCCAGACTGCGTTTGGGAGAAAAGGAAACGCTTTGGCTGCATTGTGAAGCAAGAAAAGAGTAAGAAAAGATAAGATAGAAAGATAATATGGACGACTCTGCAGGCAATTCGCAACCCTGTTTTTCGTATGGTGATAGAACCTAAACTGAATACCGTGATGCTTATGGGAACGCTGGCAACTACTAGTTTTTGATACATAAACAGCGTTAAGTGTATATTCGAGCGGTGAGAATCGATTAGGGTCCGAAGAGAATAGTTCTTCTTCGAATCGGTGACCACAGGGGTTGGAGGCGTGTCATGACCTCATATGCCTAAGTGCAGAAGATGATGAATGCATATGGTTAAAAGTAGCGCGCGGGGGCAAGCCGTGGTATGTTCTGCCATGGAAGTACAGCTCTTGGAGGATGCGTGGTATACGCTGGAAACGGCTTTAGATGCGCGGATGTACAAAAGGCTAAGTTTGTACCTATCCAGACGAATCCGAAGAAGTAGTAGGATGAACCTTGGTAGATATGAATGAGGTGACCGCATCTGGACTTCCTGATGAGTAATCGCAGGGATGAAGACCACGTGGTTATATTTTGACAGATTTGCTTACACAGAAATCTGATAAAATATGGCTCTATGAAGAACGCCTGAGCGAAGCATGTAACTTTTTTCGTGAACGGCATGGTTTCTCCTCACACAAGTGTCCGTAATATCCAATACTGTAGAATGAGACTATCTTTTTCTGCAGTGATAGTGCGGCCTTGTGACGCAGGAGAAACTATGCCATTTCGCTTCAGCTTGTAACCGGAACTGTGTTGGCTTACATCTTCGTTATTCAAAGCCTATAGCTTGAGAAAAAAAAGCGTATAGAGAAAGTTTTTCGGTTGATAGTAAGCCATAAACAGTTCTGGTTACAGAAATTTGTTTCTTTGAAAAAGAAACAAATTTCCAATATTTTTGACAATTTTTTTATACTTTCATATTTCGATAACCTCTCGTTTTTTATTGGCCCGCCGGTTAAGGCGGGCTATGTTTTTTTATGACTTTCGTAAGGTAAAGTGTGATGTATTGTGATGGCTTATTGATGGCTTATCGGCGGCAGAGCCGATGTTAGTTTACTGACTTGTGTATGGATTGAGTTTTCCTTTTACGAAAACCTTGGATTGACGTCAGGCTTCGGCCGGTCAAGCCGGAACGATGTGTGTTGGCTGATGTGGCGGTTAAATGAAAATCTGGGACATGGCTGCAGGTGTTGGTATTTGTATGATGGAATTGTCCGAATATGCGTCTGTTTTTATGGCATCCAATCTTTTTCATATTAATAACGTAAAACTGATTGCGGTAATCACACAATCAAAATAATTAATACAACAAAGAAAGGGGACTATCATTATGAGTCGTATTTTAATTGAAACAAACAGCGGGAAGGTATTTGGGGACAAAAAACAGGTGCAGGAGAGAAGAATCCGCACACAGGAAGAAATTGAAGAAGCAAGAAAGCAGGACGCTTTTGTAAGAGTGTGTGCATCATATGGGCTTCCGCCTGAATTTTACAGAACCGGCCTTCTTTACAATGAAGGGTTCTATTACCTTACAGGTCTTTTCGGTGCTGATGCTGAAATTACATCACTTACAGGGATTACAACAACAATATCATTTAAAGAAGTCGTTGACGGCATCAAAGCAGAGTGTGAGAAAGAGCTGGAAGAGCTCGCGCCAATGATGGAGATGCTTTACGATTCTATTTCTGACTGTAAGGTAAGAACATCTGTCAGACAGGAAATCGTAAACCGTCAGAAGTGCGCAGAAAAAGCGCTTGACATTTGCTGCTTCCAGATGAGTGAGCTGTTAGAAAACATGGGGCTTCCAAAAGAAGCATATTGTGCAGGATGGAAGACCGACAGGTCAGATGCTCACGTTTATGAATTTGTTTCATATCGTCCGGAAAACGGCAATGAGAAACCATTCATCCTGGAAGACATTTGCAAGTCTTCTTCAGACCCAAATCGCTTCAAAGCTGTTTCATATGAAAATCTAAAAAAAGGTCTTCTCACTTATGCCGCAGAAGCAGCGCGTGATGCTGAAGACCCGGAGGTCATCGCTGAAGCGACAAAAATGTACTATATGCTTGACCGTATGTGTAAACCAAGCGTTGATATTATCAGTATCAATGTTGAGGATTCAAATGTGAAAAAAGTCAAACGTTGTACTGGCCAGCTTATGCTTCCATTTTGAAACTTGTAATACAGCAGACGCGAAAGCGTCTGTTTTTTTTCGCAAAATTTTGCATTCTATAAAAAAATCCTGCATATTGGATATAGAAGGACAAAAGAAAAGTCCAAAAAAAATACAAAATCCAGGAGGATACGATATGAGATTAAAAATTACAGGAAAGAATATCACATTAACAGAAGGGATTAAAGAAGCAGTAAAAGAAAAAGTAAAAAAATTTGAAAAACTGGTAGGAGATGACACTGCTGTTGATAT
>OQVI01003134.1_pt1 | contig 10011 bp, 6 predicted proteins | sample 1691651 | NCBI WGS metagenome assembly OQVI01 (sample SAMN03418287, study PRJEB22391) | human gut metagenome | biome: human-gut; feature: organic feature; material: feces | host: Homo sapiens | place: Italy | collected 2013-04
CTACTCTGGAAATCCAGCAATACAAAAGTTGCAACCGTAACGCAAGGTGGAGTTGATGGTCGGATTTCTTACAACCATATACAGATGTCCTGCTTTTACAGGCTTAACTTCAAAGCTTGAGTCGGTGGCATTTTCATAAGTAAGTGTAAATACATTGGCAATGCCTGTAAGTGTCTGTATAAGCGAGTTCTGGTTCTCAATTCCTGTTCCATTGGCTTCTGATGGATTCCATTCGCCTGCATTATTATAGGTTATAAATCCAAGTGGAAGTGTATATTTATTCTCATAGACGAATTCGCCGTCATCTCCAACGTAATACTCGCGAAGAGAACTGCTTGTAAGTATACGGTTGGTAATTGTATATTTAACCGAGAATAAGCTTTCTGTAACAAGTGTAGCACCATTGTAGCCATAGGCATTCATTGAATGTTCAAAGCCAAGCTTTCCGAACAATTCTGACATTCCAGCACTTGAGGTTGATGAAAATGTTGATATTGAGTGGTAATTATGCCAAGCTCCGTCATTTTTTGAACGCGCACCAAACTTCTTATCCATTCGGTAAAATGATGTATCTTCATCTCTTACGGTCTGTGTCACAGATTTAATAGCATCATAATCTAAAAGATAAGAGGTTCTGTTAGTAGTTCCAATTCCTGTTGAATCCATATTGATAGTACATTCTATTATACAGACTATAAATGCAAGAAATACTGTTACAGGCAGCTTCCAGTTGGTCTTGTTATAGACAATCATAAGTCCTGCATACACAAGAATAAAAGCACCGCTTAAGTAAATTGCCTTAAAATCATAAGTTTCATCAACTGCAAATACCTGTTCAATAAGCACAAGAAGTCCTAAGCTTATCCATACGGCAATTCCTAACTGTCTGCTTGTCATCCGCTTTATATGGCTTAATGCCTCATAACACATTGTAAGCAGGAAGAAAATGTATATAAATGATTGTCTGCAAGGCAGGCTGTTAGGATAATGAAATCCGTGCCATATAAAATTAGGTATATTAAGGTTAAATGCTGTAAGGAAGACAAGCAGTAATACGGATTTGCCTATCTTTTCGCATAAATTGATGTCTTTGTCCATAACATAGAGAGGATAAAGAAGGAATACAGCAACGCCGCAGTATATGTTAGGGTAGTGTTCAAGTCCAAGGTGGACAGGAACATTTATTAATTGTCTAGTGAGCATATTTAATATGCTGAAATAAAGACTTAATTTCTTAGGAAATGCAATGTCACTTGAAGCTGATAAAGAAAATGTGTAGAACTCAGGCAGTAAAAGGCATGCCGCAAGCCCACCGGCAATCAGTGAGTAAAATGCAAATTTTAGAAATGTCTTAAAATAATTCTTGAAAGTACGTTCTTTTTTGTAGGCAGTTACAAGCACAATAAAATAAAGAACAACTGATAAACATACCATAATTGCAATATAGTAGTTAGTGAATATACATAATCCAAGACTTATGCAGTATAGAAAGCATTTATCTTCATTAACAAGTCTTTCAAGGCCAAGCATAATAAGAGGAACAAGTATAAGACAGTCAAGCCACATAATGTTCCAGCTATAAGCAGCTACATATCCGGAAAATGCGTAGAATAACCCGAATAAAGCTATACATATATTCTTGTTGGAAAAATGCCTGCTTATATAGTGGGTCATAGAAACGCTTGATAAAGATAACTTAAGGATTATGAGAGTATTCATAATCTCAATCATATATTTCTGTGGGAATAATACAATAATCCAGTTAGCAGGGCTTGCCAGATAGTACGCATATAAAGATGTGAAATTAGTTCCCATACCGATATCCCAGCTATAAGTAAGGCTTTCTGCGTTGCGGATTTTATACCATAGCTCAGAGAAAAATGGAGCGTACTGGTGATACATATCAGAACGCAGATAACAGTTATTGCCAAATGGAAATATTTCTCTTGCAAAATACAAGGCTGTAAATATTATAACTGGAATAAAAAATGCAATTATATATACGATATTTCCACACGGAATATTACCTGTATGTTCGTCAAATAAACTGAATTTGTGTCGATGCTTAGTCTGTTGGTTCAAAATTGCTTCCCCCTATGGATAATAATGCTTACATTTTACCAAAAACGGTATTTTATGTAAATGATATATGGTAATTATAATGATTATTTGTACAGTAATTTATATAGTAATATTTGAGGTTTTGCTTGTAATATGGATATTAATTAGGTACAATAAAAATGTATGCGAAGGGAACTTTATATCTTATAATAATGTATTATAGATATAAGGAGTATACATGGACTTGATTAAATTATATAAAAAGCGTAGATATATTATTAAAACAGCTGTATTAGTATTAATTATTATAATTGCAGGCATATTTTATATAAACCCAACCAAAGAAGATGGCAGTGTTATAATTAATAAAGATAATATTTCAGATAAGGAAAGTGATAGCAAGAGTATTATCGGTGGAGTTACCAGCGGCGGTGCTGCTGATGTTAACAATAGTAATGGTATTAATGGTAGCGAAGCAGGCAATGACGGACTGGATGAGAATAACAGTAAGATATATGTATATATATGTGGTGCAGTTGTTAATGCAGGAGTTGTCAGTGGTGGTGCAGATATGAGACTGTATCAGGCGGTGGAACTTTGCGGAGGTTTTATTGATGAGGCAGACGGCACCAGAGTTAATCTTGCAATGCAGTTAAAGGATGGAGATAAAATATATATCCCATATGCTTACGATGATATAAGCCTGACAGATGAAATGAACAACGGCTGTAATCCTAATGCCACGGGAATATCGGGCAGTAATACAGAGAATTCAGACGGTAATAGCGAAAGTTATGGTGGTAACACAGGGGGAGCAGGCAGTAGTAATCTTATTGATATTAATAAAGCTTCCAAGTCTGAACTTATGCAGTTATCCGGCATAGGTGAGGCGAGGGCATTAGATATAATAAGTTATAGGGAAAAGCATGGTGCTTTTAAAAGGATAGAAGATATAAAGAATGTATCAGGAATAAAAGATGCAGCATTTAACAAGATAAAAGATTATATATGTGTTTGAACAAGGAGTAATTATTAAAGATGGCGGGTAAAGTATTAGTTGTTGATGATGAAAAGATGATTGTTAAAGGAATTAAATTCAGCCTTATACAGGACTACAGTGTGGTTGACTGTGCCTATGATGGTGAAGAAGCACTTGATATGGCGAAGAACAATGATTACGATATAATACTTCTGGATATAATGCTTCCTAAGATGAATGGACTTGAGGTATGCCAGCAGATAAGAGAGTTCTCTAATGTTCCTATAATTATGCTTACGGCCAAGGGCGATGATATGGATAAGATTATGGGACTTGAATATGGTGCGGATGATTATATAACAAAGCCATTTAATATTCTTGAAGTTAAAGCAAGAATGAAAGCAATCTTAAGAAGAAATAATAAGCCTGAGAAAGAACAGGCTAAGAGTAATGTATTAAATATCGGGGATATGAGAATTGACTGTGACAGCAGAAGTCTTTTTATCAGAGGCAAAGAGATTTACCTTACAGCTAAGGAATTTGACCTTTTAGAGCTGCTTGCATTTAATCCTAACAGAGTATATAGCAGAGATGTACTTTTAAAGACAGTGTGGGGAGCGGATTACCCGGGTGATGGACGTACAGTAGATGTTCATATAAGAAGATTAAGAGAGAAGATAGAAGATAATTCAAGTGAACCTAAGTATGTTCATACTAAGTGGGGAGTAGGTTATTATTTTAATGTTTAATATTAATAAAGGAACGCGGGGACAATCGGCTAAATCTAGGATGAATCATAAGAAATTAATAACAGATATATTAAGTTTTTTCTTAAGCACAAGATTCAGACTCGTATTTATAATAGCAGTAATGTCTATTATATCGACAATCTCAGCAGTCAAGGCTGTTAAATATTCATATACGACATCACTTGTTGAAGCAAGGAAAGCATACGTTAATAATGAGGCTGTGCTTATTGCGGCTGAATTTACGAAGTACGGAAGCATTGATGAAGCACATAATGATGGGGTGTATGAAAATCTTATGAATTATTCATCACTTAATGCAATAAGAATAAGGCTTGTAGATAAGAAATATAACATAAGCGTGGATACATATGCTGTTGACACTGGAAAGACTATGATTAATTCCAAGGTTATAACTGTGTATGACAGTCCTAAGACAATAACTGATTACAGCAAAAAGACCGGCAATATAGAAGCAGCTTCTCCTGTATACAACAGCGAGGGACAGCTTATAGCTGTTCTAGTAGTTAATCTTGATATATCAGATATAAGCCAGATAGCAGGGAATGCTTTTGACAGGATATGGGTTATTGAATTTGTGATAATTACTATTATTCTTGTTGTTTCGATTATTGTGACATATTTTTATTTTAAGCCGTATAAGAAAGCGCTTCATATTGTTGAAGAAGTTGATTTTGGATATATAGACAAGAGAATGGACGTTAAAGGTTCTACAGAACTTAGACAGTTTGCAAAGCATTTTAACAGTATTATGGACAAGAACAGTGAACTTGATAATTCAAGGTCTGAGTTCGTGTCAAATGTATCACACGAGTTAAAGACACCTATAACTTCAATTAAGGTTCTTGCTGATTCGCTTAATACGCAGGAAGATGTTCCTGTGGAAGTATATAAGGAATTTATGGTTGATATTGTAAGTGAAATTGACAGGGAGAATAAGATTATTGAGGATCTTTTATGTATGGTAAGGCTTGATAAAGCTTCAGCTACCCTTAATATTTCATCAGTTAATCTTAATGAACTGTTAGAGCTTGTGTTAAAGCGGTTAAAGCCGCTTGCACAAAAGAAGAATATAGAATTGTTATTTGAGAGTTTCAGACCGGTTGTGGCACAGATTGATGAGGTTAAGATAACACAGGTAATATCTAATCTTGTTGAAAATGCTATCAAATATAATGATATGGACGGCTGGGTGCATGTTTCACTTAATGCAGATCATCAGTTCTTTTTTGTAAGGGTTGAAGATTCTGGAATCGGAATACCTAAAGAGAGCCAGAGCAGGGTTTTTGAGAGATTTTACAGGGTTGACAAGGCAAGGTCAAGGCAGACAGGTGGAACAGGTCTTGGACTTTCTATAGTTAAGAATATTATATTAATGCACCATGGAACAATTAAGCTGTATAGTGAGGAGGGGATGGGAACAACATTTACTTTCAGAATACCGCTTAATTATGTAGAGTCAGATGATGAGGATAAGAATGAGAATTAGACTATTAATTAATAAGCTGGTGGTTATATTATTATGCTGTTGTATGGCTGTAGAGCTGACGGCGTGTTCTTCACAGAACAGGGGCAGGCAGTATACGGTTTATTATACGAACAGTTCAAAGGACAAGCTTATAGAACAGAATTATAATATTGACATTGACACTTCTATAGAAGATACAGCAAGACAGCTTCTTGATAAGATGAATGTTAAGCCTGCTGATAAGAATGAGTATATAATAAAGCCTGATAATGTTACGTTGTTAGATGTTATGCTTGATGGAAAAGCAATTGCACTTAATTATTCATCTTCATATAAGCAGATGAGTACGCAGGTTGAACTGTTATTCAGGGCAGCGGTAGTAAAAATGCTTACGCAGATAGATGATGTATTGTATGTACATTTTTATGTTGATGGCAAGGAAGCTTTGTATGAGGACGGTACAGTTATAGGTGCATTAAAAAAGACAGATTTTACGGAATCAGACAGTGCATTTGGAGAAATGGACTGGCGTAATGTACAGTTGTATTATGCAGATTATACAGGTACAAGGCTTGTTAAAGTCAAGGAAATGCTTGCTTATAATAAGAATATGCCAATAGAAAGAATGATTGTGCAGAGGCTTATAAGCGGACCTACAGCCGCAGGAGCATACACTTCACTGCCAAAGGACGTCAAGCTTCTTGGCGTGTCTGTTGTAGAAAAGGTGTGCTATGTTAATCTTAGCGAGGAGTTCCGTGACGAGCTTGTTAATGTGAGTTCGTATGTTGAGATATATTCAATAGTTAATTCATTATGTGCCCTTGACAGCATAGAGTCTGTTAAAATATTCATTAACGGAGATTATACGAATACGTTCAGGGATAGTATAAGCCTTGACAGGCTGTACAAATTTAATTCGGGTATAGTTGAATAAGCGTTCCGGAAAGGAACAAAAGGTTAGTTATTTGAAAAGACCATTATTAAGTGCGGCTGTAACTCAGCTTATAGCCGCAGTAATATCTACATATTGTTACAGGGAAAAGCTGCATTGGAGTGCAGTGCCTGTAATAGTATTGGTTGGAATTCTGGCATTTGAAGTTTTACGCATATGTGTAAGATTCAATAAGAATTCCTGTCTTTATTATCTTATATTTCTTATATTTCCAGTGACAATAATAAGAACAGGCATAGTAAGTGACAGACTGGGAAAATGTTATGAGAATATAACATTTACAGGCACAATATATAATATGCAGAATAAGGATGGTTATAATGTTTTGTATATTAATAATACGGACATTCATACAGGAATTATTGTATACACAGATGATAATAAATGTAATGCAGGAGACATAGTGCGGGTTACTGGAGATGTTAAGGAATTTGATAAGCCAAGAAATTATGGCAGTTTTGACGCTAATATGTATTATATTTCGCTGGGTTATCCATATAAATGCAATGCAGATAAGGTTGTAGTTACAGAGAGTAACAATAACCGGCTTAGATATATTTTGTATGTAATTAAGCAAAAGATTAAGGGTATATATGCAAAGGTATATAAAGATAAAGCTGGGCTTATGTCATCAATTGTGTTAGGTGATAAATATGAGCTTGATATTAAGACTAAAGAGGAATACCAGAAAAATGGAATTGCACATCTGCTTGCAATAAGCGGTCTGCACATATCTTTAGTTGGTATGGCTGTATATAAGCTAATAAGAAAATATATAGGGATAATGAAAGCTTCTGTAATATCAATCGCGGTTATTATAATGTACCTTATTATGACAGGAGAAACGGTATCTGCCAAAAGGGCGGTATGTATGCTGGTGCTTATTATAATTGCAGATGTATATGGCAGGACATTTGATATTCTTACAGGGTTGTCAGCTGCTTCAATATTAATACTTGGGCGTAATCCATATACGGTCTATAGTATGTCATATATAATGTCATTTCTGGCGATTATAGGTATATCACAGTTATATCCTGTATTAATGCCTGATGAAAAAGCTATAAATAGCAGAATGGACAATACTGGCAAAATAGTAAAAAAGTCGATAGTGTACATTATTAATGCATTGCTATGTAGTATTGCGGTTACATTAGCGACACTTCCAGCAGTGCTTTATAGTTATAATTCGGTATTCATGACAAGTATTTTTATTAACTGCATTGTAATACCACTTATGCCAGTGGTGATGATAACGGGAATTATTACAGCATTTGCTGGTTTTATATCGCTTAAGCTTGCGTATTTTACGGCTGGGGCAGGTAATTATGTTCTTGATTTCTATGACTTTGTGTGCGAACGTAATTCAAGGTTGGGGCAGTTCAGAATAATAACAGGACAGCCGCCAGCAGGAATAATTATAGTATATAGTGTGCTAATGATAATATTTATCATTATAAATAAGCCGTCATTTAAATATAACTTTAAGAATTATTGCAAGATGCATAGCTTGGTAAATAAAGCAATTAACAACATTATTGCTGTTATGCTGGTGGTATTGGTTCTTAATATGCACTACAAGCCTTATAACGGGCTGCAGATTAATATGTTAGATGTAGGGCAGGGCGACAGCATATATGTAAGTGCTTCGGGCAGACATAATTTTTTGTTTGACGGTGGAAGTACGGATATTAAAAGTGCAGGACAGTACCGGGTGTATCCTGCATTGCGTGCGATGGGCTGTAAATATATAGACTGCATTTTTATAAGCCATACGGATAATGACCATATAAGTGCAGTTATGGAGCTTATTAAGATGTGTAATGATACATTTTCTATTGGGAGTATTGTTATGCCGGATATTAAAGGCAAAGAGAATATAGAGGCATATATGAAGCTTGTGGATATGGCTGATAAAGCAGGCATAAATGTATGTTATGCCGTAAGAGGATATACATTTACAGTAGGAGAGCTGGATATTAAATGTATACATCCTTGTGCTGGTTACGACTATGAGGATAGTAACGATTATTCTGCTGTTTATTGCATAAGTTATAAAAAATTCTCAATGCTTATGACTGGTGATGCAGAAAGCAGGGCAGAGGACTGCCTTATTAATGATATTAATAAAGAGAGAGCAGCTAATGTAGATATTAAAGATGAGCTTTCTGATATAACAGTTCTAAAGGTGGGACACCACGGCTCTAAATATGCTACAAGTGATAAGCTGCTTAAGACAATTAAGCCGCAGTATGCACTTATATCGTGCGGTATCAATAACAGGTACGGGCATCCCCATAGTGAAACGCTTGAAAGGTTAGAAGACAATAACTGCAAGGTGTATGTTACAAATACATTAGGAGAGATAATAATTAGAACAGACGGATACAAAATGAGCGTTCATCAATATTTACAATAATGCAGTATAAATGGTACAATTATACTTATGAAAACTTTAAATGATAATATTAAAAAAGGCGAATATCAGAAAGTATATCTTATATATGGTGAGGAAGAATATCTTAAAAAGCAGTATAAGGATAGAATGAAACAGGCGATAATAGGTGATGATACTATTAATTACAGTTATTTTGAAGGAGATAATACAAAGCCTGAAGATGTAATTACTATATGTGAGACAATACCATTTTTTAGCGAAAGACGACTTGTTATAGTAAGTGACAGCGGGTATTTTAAGACGGCTAATGATAAAATGGCAGACTATATTAAGGAACTGCCGGATTATCTTATATTAATATTTATAGAAAAAGACGTTGATAAGAGAAATAAAGTATATAAGGCTGTAAGTTCTAATGGATATGTATGTGAAATGCAGTATCAGACACCAGCAACGCTTAAAAGGTGGATAGCAGGAATGATGGCTTCCAATGATTATAAAATAAGTGAGGCAGCATGTGAGCTTCTTCTTGATAAGACTGGTGCAAGTATGGAGCTTATAAGAAATGAGATAGACAAGCTTATAAGCTATTGCAGTGATAAAAAGATGGTTATGCCGCAGGATGTTGAGGCGGTATGTTCAACACAGACTGTAAGCCATATATTCGATATGCTTGAGGCGGTTGCCAATAAGAATAAAGAAAAAGCACTTTCGCTTTATTATGATTTGCTTACATTAAAAGAGCCTCCGATGAGAATACTATATCTTATAGTAAGGCAGTTTAATGGAATATTGCAGGCAAAGGAGCTTGCGGCAAGGGGGCTTTCAAGCAAAGAGATAGCTTCGGCTATAAAGGTTGCACCATTTGTTGCTGGTAAATATCTTTCACAGGCAAAATATTTTACAACAGATACAGTTAAAGATATATTAAATGAATGTGCAGATATAGAAGAACTGTTCCGCCTTTTAGGAGGGACGATAGGAAGATCTCTGCAAAAAGCTTCTCCGGGGAAAAATCGTAGCGCTCCGACATCTCATCGGTCAGCCCGTCGATCGTATAGCGCACCATTTTCGTCACGCGCACAGAATCCCCGTATGGTGCAAAAATGCTGTAATCTGCCTGCATGCTGTATGCCCGCAGCCGATCCTCGTAATCCAGCTTCTTTTCCGCGATCCGCTCCACCGCTTCCGTATGCTCTTCTTTTACTGCAACATCCAGAAACCGCTGCATATACGGATAAAGCTTCATCACCTGCATCCGCGCCTGTTCCATCTGCTTTGTCAGGGCAAAATAATCCGTTTCGGAACGTTTTACCTCTCTGGAAAGCTCCAACAACATAAAGCGTGCGCTGTAGTCAAACAGAAATCCGTACAGCCCCAGTTTAC
>OQVI01003143.1_pt1 | contig 9985 bp, 3 predicted proteins | sample 1691651 | NCBI WGS metagenome assembly OQVI01 (sample SAMN03418287, study PRJEB22391) | human gut metagenome | biome: human-gut; feature: organic feature; material: feces | host: Homo sapiens | place: Italy | collected 2013-04
TAACTTCATTCAGGCGATTAAACTGCTTCATTCCTAAGCACTTTTCGAGATACGTTTTTGCAGAGTTTAAATATTCTTTCCGATTCTGGGTATCCAGCACATGGGCCATTGTCAAATATACTTTTCCAAGTAATCCTGCCATAGCTGCTTTATTTGCTCGCCCTTTATTACCTTCAGGCTGATGATTTGGCAAGGTACTTTTCTCAATTCCAAACTCTAAATCTTCTACTATCTGCTCATAAATCTTCTTCTTATCCTCACGGAAAGTATGCGCTTCAATTTCAGCTGGAGTAGCAAGATAAGATGTTACTAATGGAGCATCTCCCCACTTACGCACAATATCAAAATATACTAGCGCACGCACAAAACGGGCCTCAGCTTCATAATTATCTTTCTCTTTTTCATCACTAAAAGTCACAGTCTGAATACCTTTTAAAGCAAAATTTGCATTATTGACTGTTTTATACATCGCCTGCCAATGACTTTTCAAATAAGTATTACTAGGGAGTAATGAAAAGTCTGTAAACTGAAAAGGCTCACCGGCAGAAGACTGATTATCCAAACGTCCTGTTCGTCCTCCTGCGCCTCTTCTTCTTCCAGCCCGTCCTGGCGGGCCTGAGCGAGGAGGAGAAGCGCGACGCCGTGGCGGACGGGCTCCTGGAGACAGGCCCCGCCGAGGCGCCGGCAGTCACCGTGTCTAACAACTGAATCTAAGGATATGACGCTACTTGAAGCAATGGGCAGCCCCCTGCTCGACTGGTCGCGGGCACAGTTTGCCCTGACGGCCTGCTACCACTGGCTCTTCGTCCCCCTGACGCTGGGCCTGGCCCTCGTAATGGCCATCATGGAGACTATCTACGTCCGCACCCGGGACGAGTTCTGGAAATCGACGGCCCAGTTCTGGCAAAAAATCTTCGGCATCAACTTCGCCGTCGGCGTGGCCACGGGCCTCATCCTGGAGTTCGAGTTCGGCACGAACTGGAGCAACTATTCGTGGTTCGTGGGCGACATCTTCGGCGCCCCGTTGGCCATCGAAGGCATCCTGGCCTTCTTCATGGAGGCCACGTTCATCGCGGTCATGTTCTTTGGCTGGAACAAGGTGAGCCGTAGCTTCCATCTGGCCTCCACCTGGCTCACGGGCGTCGGGGCTACGCTCTCGGCGTGGTGGATACTGGTGGCGAACAGCTGGATGCAGCACCCGGTGGGCATGGAGTTTAACCCGGAGACCGTGCGCAACGAGATGATGGACTTCTTCGCCGTGGCGTTCGCGCCGGAAGCGGCGACGAAGTTCGCCCATGCCGTGACGAGCGGCTGGATGACCGGCGCCGTGTTTGTCACGGGCGTGAGCTGCTGGTACTTGCTTAGGCGGCGGCAACAGCGGCGGGCACTGGCCAGCATCAAGGTGGCGACCGTGGTGGGCGTGGCCTCGGCCCTGCTCGTCATGTTTACGGGCGACCGCTCGGGCATCGACGTGGCGCGCCACCACGGCGAAGAAGTCCATCATCTCGTTGCGCACCCGTCCTTGCTACGCACGACCCCGAAGGCTACGTCCCAGGCACGCAGGACATCCTCGACGGATATACGGACAACGAGGGCAGGGTTCACCCCTCGGCCCAAGAGAAGATGGAGCGCGGCCGACTGGCCCTGGCGGCCTTCCGCGACTTCCGCGCGGCGGACAAGGCGGGCGACGCGAACGCCCGCAACGAGGCGCGCAAACAACTGGAGGAACACATGGACTACTTCGGCTACGGCTACATCGCGGAAGAGGCGGACCTCATCCCGAACGTAACGCTCATCTACTGGTCCTTCCGCGCGATGGTAGGCATGGGCTGCCTGCTGCTCCTCGTCCAGGCCCTGCTCTGGTGGTATGCCCGCCGAGGCCGGCTGGAACAGACGCGCTGGCTGCAACACGCGGGCCTGTGGTCCATCCCCCTGGTCTACATCGCGGGGCAGGCGGGCTGGATTGTGGCGGAAGTGGGGCGGCAGCCGTGGGCCATACAGGACCTGCTGCCGGTCAACGCGGCCGTGTCGAGCCTCTCGGCGGCGTCGGTACAGACCACGTTCTTCATTTTCCTGCTTGTCTTCCCCGTGCTGCTCGTCGCCGAGGTGCGCATCCTCTGCCGGGCCATAGCGCGCGACTGACAGGCGCGGCCGTGCTGCATACTGTCAAGGTTTATACAATAAAAATGGCGGTCTTTCGTGGAAGACTGCCATTTTTATTTCATTCTTAAAAAATTTTTATTACTTTTGCCGCCGATTGTTGCAACCTTTATTTCAGAATCTTGCCCCCTTTTTCCCGGGAAAACCGGGATAAAGGAGGCTGTTCCGTGTGGAGGGAACAGCTCTCGACCAGTTTTTCATTTTTTATTCACCAAACTCATCACTTATGTTAAAAAGATTGTTACTTTTCGGGGCCCTGCTCTTCGCGACAGCGGGCGGCGGGACCTTGGCGGCACAATCCGGATCGCATGAAGCGGTGCAGGGCGTCGTTCGCGTGAAACTACAGCGCGAGGTGGCCCAACGCTTGGCGGCCCTCCCGGCTTCGGTCCTCACGGACCAGGCCCAGGCCACCGGCATCGCACCGCTGGACCGCGCGGGCCAGAAAGTAGGAGCAGTCCGAATGACAAGGTTGATTCCTTACTCTCCCAAGTTCGAGGAACGCCACAAACAGTTCGGACTGGACCTCTGGTACGAAATCCGTTTTGACTCAACGGCCGTCACTCCTGCCGAAGCACGCACGGTCTACCAGAACGTAGCGGGCGTGCAGATTGCAGAAACCGTGCGGCCCGTCCGCCCCATCGGCGGCGAAAAGGGCTACCGCGTGGTCGACGCGTCCAACGTGACGGCCAGCGACGAAACGATGCCCTTCAACGACCCCCTGCTCCCGCAGCAGTGGCACTACCACAACACGGGCAGCCTGCCTGGCGCCGTAGCCGGGGCCGATGCGAACGTTTTTGCCGGATGGCAGCAGGCAACGGGCAGCCAAGACGTGCTGGTGGCCATCATTGACGGCGGATTTCAGCACGACCACCCCGACCTGGCGCAGAATGCCTTCGTCAACATGGCGGAACTGAACGGACGCCCGGGCGTAGACGACGACGGTAACGGCTATACGGACGACATCCACGGCTATAACTTCGTCATCAACTCGGCCGATATCAATGCCCACGAACACGGTACGCATGTGGCCGGCACCGTGGGCGCTGTGAACAACAACGGCATCGGCGTGGCCGGCGTGGCCGGCGGCAACGGACAGGGCGGCGTGAAGATGCTCGTATGCCAGATCTTCGACACCCGCTCCAGCGCCGACGCGAACTACGCCGCAGCGCTGGTCTACGCAGCCGACATGGGAGCCTCCATCGCCCAGTGCTCCTGGGGCTGGGGCTCGCCGGACTACTACGAGCAAGCCGTGCTCGACGCCATTGACTACTTCACGGCCAACGGCGGCCAGGGCGACACGGACTACGGGCTACCCGCCAAAATGCAGGGCGGCCTCTGCATCTTCGCCAACGGTAACACCGGCGACGAGGGGCAGTATTGGCCGGGATGCTACGAGCCGGTTGTGGCCGTCGGCGCCATGACCTGCATGAAGACGCCGGCTTCCTACTCCACCCGCGGCACGTGGTGCGACGTCACGGCGCCGGGCGGCGACATGGACTACGGCGAGGCGCAGGGCGTCCTCAGTACCCTGCCCAACGACACGTACGGATACAACGAAGGAACCTCGATGGCGTGCCCGCACGTATCGGGCATCGCGGCGCTGGTCCTCTCGAAGTACGGCAACGCCCAGTTCCCGAACTCCACACTGCGCCAGCAGCTCGTCTCTTCGGTTAACGACCTCTACACGGACAATCCGGAAGCGACGGGCCTCTTTGGCAGCGGATACATCGACGCGGACAAGGCGCTCCGCATGAGTACCGGCGAAGCCCCGGGCCCCGTGACGGACATGCAGCTCACACCGTCGCAGGACAACGTCCTTGTGGAATGGACCATCCCGCAAACGCCGGAGAACTCCGTGGACCATCACGTGATCTACTACAGCACGTCGCCTTTCACGAAGGATAACCTGAGCGGCGTGATGACCGTGAACGTGGACACGAAGTTCCAGGTTTCGGGCGACCACGTCAGTCACGAGGTGGGCAACCTCAAGTCGCTGACGACGTACTACTTTGCCATCCAGGCCGTGAACCGCTGGGGCCAGAGCTCGGAACTCTCCGAGGTGATGGAGACCCAGACGAACGCCGGCCCGACCATGACGCTGGGCGAGACGGCCCTTAGCTTCACGGCCAACGCGGCCGACGGCGGAAAAGGCGCCACACAGTTCACCATCAAGAACGAAGGCCTCGGCATCCTGAAGTATAACATCACCACTTCTACGGCTCCGAACACATTCTTCTCCACTAACGGAAAGGTGAGCCCGGGTAAGATTGTGCCCTTCACGGGTATGATGGCTGCCACGAGCGTAGAGCAGCACAGCGTGGTGAGCGCAGACTATCGGGCCGACGACTATCCGAAGACCATCTCGAACTCGGAAGGCATCTACCGCTATATCGGCGAGACGGACCTCTCGTTGCCCAACGCCCTGGCGCAGTATGTCTACGTAGACCCGAATACTTATCCCGACGGCTTCAACCTGACGGCGCTCCGCTTCGGCGGTTACGGCGGCGAGAACCCCGTCATCGAAATCTACGACGGCTCGGCCAGCATCTCGACGGCCAGTCTGCTGCAGCAGGTGGACTACTCCTACTTCGGCTACAACTATGACATTTCCCTCAAGGAGCAGATCTACTTCGCACCGGGTGCCTCCTTCTGGATTGTGGCCAAGTTCCCGGCCGGACAGGAACAGCCCCTGGGCGTCGGTCTCTCTACGGACGACGGCGCGACGAAGCAGTACAGCTTCTACAGCTGCGACGGCGGAAACACGTGGACACAGCTGAGCGAAGTGCTCCGTGCGGGCAACATGACGGACATAGCCGACGTGGCCACGTTCGACGTGTATGCCATCAGCAAGAACCCGGACTGGAGCTCCGTCCTCGTGATTGATCCGCAGGAAGCCTCTGTCCGTCCGGCCGACAGCCTGGTGGTGAAAGTAGAGAACGACGGCCAGAAACTCGTCAACGGCACGTACAAGTTTAACCTCTACGTCAACGCGAACGAGGACAACCGCCCGAAGCAGACGGTACAGGCCACGCTCACCGTGGAAGGCTATGCGCCCGAACTCACCTCGGCCCAGATGGTCGACTTCGGCGACCTGCTCGTCGGCGAAAGCAAGACGCTCGACGTCGAGATAGTGAACAACGGCTACGGCGACTTCTCCGGTTCGTGGGGCTCGTTGAGCAGCAGCAACATTGCCAGCAGCTCGGACCAGTTCACCGTTCCGACTTACGCCGATGCCTTTGCGGCCCGCTCCACAGGTAAGCTGTCCGTCACCTTCAAGCCGACCAAGAGCGGCAGCCACAGCGGCAACGTAATCCTGACCGATGCCGATGGCCACACGTATAGTTTCATCGTGCGCGGCGTCGCAGCCATGCCGGCCAAGATCGAGGTGAACACGGCAGAACTTGACTTCGGCGAGCTCGCAGTAGGCGGCGAGGAAAAATCTGCAACGTTCACCATCAAGAACACCGGCGAGTACCCGTTGCAGTACGTATTCCCGAAGTTCAGCAACGCCACCATCGAGAACAGCACCGCGGCCGTACACCGCTTCGGCTACTCCTACATCTCGAACCTCAACGGCAGCACGGACTTCGCCTACGACGGCAATCCGGCACTCAGTAGCGAAACGGACGTGACCAGTCAGATCAGCGGCCTTTCCTGGTCGTCCGAGGCCATCAGCCTTGGCTTTGACTTCCCCTTCTACGGTCAGAACTACGACCACATCTATATCACGTCGTACGGCGGCTTGAGTGTTCAGACCATTGACGGTAACATTCAGTGCATGGTGCCGACCGGTACCTGCGTGCAGGGTCTGGGTTACATCTCGCCCTATGTCAACTCCGGCAAGCTCATGTTCAACGCCAACAGCAAGGTGACCTACGGCCGCCAGGACGGCAAGTTTGTCGTGAAGTATAAGGACGTGCTCACCGCGGCAACGAACGGCGGCAGCGAGTACGTGCCCATCAGCTACCACGTGGCGCTCTGCGACGACGGCAGCGTGGAAATCTACTACGACAACTACGACCGCAGCCTCGTCTTCTATAACGGTGAGAACAACTATATCGGTGTGAGCGACATCGAGTGTGACGACCCGATGACCGTTACCGACGCCGACATGGTGCACGACGACGGCAGCACGCTCTACCAGGCCGTCCAGACCGGGACCGCCATCAAGATCGTAGCGCCCGCCAAGTCGTTCGTCACGGGCCTGTCCAGCACGGACGGTCTGATTAACATCGGCGAGGAGAAGACCATCACCGTAACGGCGCAGGCAGACGAAACGCTCTACGCCGGTAACCAGACGAACCTGCTGACACTCATCACCAACGATCCGACGCAGCCCAGCGTTTCCCTCACACTGCGCGCCAACATCACCGGTGAGAACCTTCAGCCCGCCGTTACCATCGACTCCACGTCCGTCAACTTCGGCGAGGTGTTCCGTACGGCCGACGTGAAGGCCACTGTCCTGCTGCGCAATACGGGTAACGACACGCTCCGTGTCGCCAGCGTCGGCACGACGGAAGGTAACGTCGTCCTGGCCGACGCCGTGAAAGCCGGCTTCAAGGTAGCCGCAGGCAGCGGCCGCGATATCGTCGTGACGCTCCCGACCGAGCAGGAAGGCAGCGTAGTCGACACCATCGTCATCACCTATGCCGACAGCACGACCACGCGTATCCCCGTCAAGGCCACCGTTATCGGCGCGCCCGAGTGGAACGTCGCTCCGGAAGCCATCAGTGTGACCACGCCCTTCGGCACTCCGGTCGGACAGACGCTCACTATCTCCAACCCGGGCAACGAGGCACTCACGTTCAAGAATGTGCCCAACCCGTGGATTGACCTCGTAGACCTGGAAGAAGACGGCGCGCCCGAAGTCGACTACGTCTACAAGTCGCGCACCGACTATGACGACATCTCCTACGAGTGGATAGACCTGACGAACGACCCCGAGGCCGAGCATCAAGACATGACGTACTACGTCGACAAGACTGACTTCTACACCGTAGAGCTCCCGTTCGAGTTCCCCTTCTACGGCAAGAAGTACAAGACGATGTACATCTACAACACGGGCTTCGTGTCCTTCTCCGAACACGAAGACTACAAGATGTTCCCCGAACCGCCCGCCACGCTCCCGGACGACGATACGTTCTACACGAACATTATCGCGCCGTTCTGGGGCAATCACAGCATGAACACGACCTACGAGGCCGGTACATACTACAAGAGTGAGGGCGACTACGTTGTCGTTTCCTACGTGAACTACGGTAATTCCGTGATGATCGGCATGGACTTCCAGCTGATTCTCTATAAGGACGGCCGCTACAAGTTCCAGTACTACCTCGAGCCGGACGGCATGATGAACGGCGTCTTCGGCTTGGCCGGTATTCAGGACGAGAATGCCGAGCGCGGCTTCGAGTTGCCCGAGCAATACATCGCCGACGGCAACGCCGTGGAATTCTATCCGACGCGCAGCTACACCGTGCCGGCAGGCGGCCAGGTAGAGCTCCCGCTCGAAGTACAGGCCGACAGCCTCGGCGGCAACTACACCTCGGCTCTGACGTTCAGCACGAACGTGCCCTCACTGCCGACGGCCGAAGTGCCCCTGAACATCGAAATCCAGGGTGAACCGCAGCCCGTATGGCCCGAGTCGGTCGGTGGCGAAGCCGTAAGCAATCCGAACGCTTACCTGCCCCTCGAGTACGAGTTCACCGTGTCCAACACCGGAACCAAGGCCTTCACCATCGAGAGCGTCGAGGGCGGCGTAGTAGACTACTCGATACCCGCCACGCTCATGGTCTACACGACCTACAATGACTGGATCATGGGCGGAACAGTAACCGGCTGGACCTACTATCAGCCGGGCATGCAGTTTGAAGTAGGGTTCGAGCCCGTCCGCTTCAAGGTCGTCTTCAACGACCCGTACACGGTGAACGACTATGCGACGGACATCGTGTTCCGCGTAAGCGGGCTCGACAGCGAAACGGTCACCGTGCCCTTCCGCCTGTCCATCACGGACGCTCCCGTATTGGGCTTCGACCAGCCCGCCATCGAAGTCAATGGCGTAGCGGCCGACTACCAAGGCGAAGCGTCGGTGAACATGCTCAACACGGGTAAGTACAAGCTGACCTACTCGCTCCGTCTCGACCCGAACGGCTTCGGCGAATCGGCCCCCGTCATCGACGGCGGCGGCGTGATGCCGGGCATCATGAACGTTGTGGCCGACTCGCTGAGCCAGTCGCAGCAGGTACTCTTCAAGCACAAGTCGACGGCCGTCGAGCCGCACACCGTCTTTGAAGGCTTCCCCTACGATGTGCCCAACTTCGACTGCAACAACCTCCTCTACTACCCGATTCTCGACGTAGAGCAGCCCGCCAGCGCCTTGCTCGGCTCGGGCGACAAGGTAAACGACTTCTACGCCGCCACGCGCTACGTGGCGCCCGCCGAAGGCTTCAACCTGTCGCACCTCTACTTCTACGGCGTCGTAGGCAGCCGCGAGAACGTTGACATAGAGGCCACCGTCGTGGGCAGCAGCGACGTAACCAGCGACCGTATCATCGGCCACGGCACGCTCCACGTTGACAGCGAGGAGATGGGCGCCGGCGGCACCTACTACGGTGAGGCGCGCCTGCTGGAGTTCGACAAGCCCATCTACATCAACCCGGCCGACACGTTCTACGTAGTGCTGAAGTTCCCCGCCGGCTACGAGTACTCCATGTGGCTCGCCCAGAAGAGCGACCGCGTAACCTCGAACCGCTTCATGGCTTGGTTCGCCGACATGGGCTGGATCGACGTGGCCGCAGAGCTTGAGATGCAGTACGGCTCCATGGGCTTCTTCATGACCTGCGTAGAGGAAACGCCCGGTTCACCTTGGATCAAGCTGCTCAACGATAAGACCGAGGGCGAGCTGGCCGTAGGCGACTCGTTGCCCGTGAAGGTTGCGTTCGACGCCACCCGGGCCTACTTCAAGAAGGGTAACAAGGCCATGCTCGTCGTTAAGAGCAACGACCCGAACCAGTCCGTCTACAACTTCCCGATTACGCTCAACCTCAACGACGCGCCGGTCATCAGCGCGCCCGAAGGAACCCCGACCGTTCCCGAGAACGACTCTATCGACGTGCCCTTGACGGTTGTCGACGAGGAGGGTGACGCCTTCACCGTGGCCCTGACCGACGAGGCGGGCATCGCTTCCCTGGGCGACTACAGCGTGTCCAGCGGCGAGAGCGCCAACGTCACTGTCGAAGGCAATACGCTCCACGTAGCCGCCGGCGACACCCTGACGCTCAACGTCCGTCTCAAGCCCGACTACACCATGGCCGGCACGCACAGCTTCACGCTGACCGCCGCCGACGCCCTGGGCAACAGCACGACGAAGAGTGTCGCCTACAACGTGGAGAACGTGAACCGCGCGCCGCAGTACGTCGGTCCCGACTCCATCTGCGTAGCGCTCGGCAACGTCTCGACTGTCTTTGCGTTCAACTCCATCTTCACCGACGCCGACGGTGACGACATGAGCTTCAACGCTGCGCTCAGCGACACCGAGTTTGCCACCCTCTTCACGGATGCCAGCGGCTTCATCGTCAACGGTCGCAAGCTGGGCAAGACTACGCTCACGCTGACCGCCACCGACGCCGCCGGACAGACCACGACGGCCCGGATGACCGTGAACGTGGCCACGACGACCGGCATCAGTGACGTGAAGGACGGCGCGGCTGTCAGCGTCAGCCCGACCCTGGTCAAGACGACGACGACCGTCACGCTCGGCCAAGGCGCCAAGAGCGTGGCCTACCGCCTTAGTAGGTACCCGGAGTGAAGTCCGTCAGGTCGAGCGTAC
>OQVI01003179.1_pt1 | contig 9903 bp, 6 predicted proteins | sample 1691651 | NCBI WGS metagenome assembly OQVI01 (sample SAMN03418287, study PRJEB22391) | human gut metagenome | biome: human-gut; feature: organic feature; material: feces | host: Homo sapiens | place: Italy | collected 2013-04
GAGAACACGAACAGCCTTTGGCTCTGTGCTATATTCTCCCAGGATAGTTCCTTTCTTTTTGTCTTTGGTGTGTGCCAGTATCTGATATGAGCCGGTTGGTGTGAGAACTGTAGTCACTTCTTTTTCAGTCATATCTATCAGCTGCCTTCTCTTCTTTTTTATCCTGTCCGTAAATATCCATGTTCTCCAGGTCATCCAGACCCAGACCGGCCAGTCCAAACAATTTGTCCGACATATGTCTCTCCTTTTCTTTTGTACTGTCCATTCCCGGTGACAATACGAATACAACTTTCCCGATTCCCCTTATCGGTTGTCCTACTGCTTACTTAGGCAGTACATAAGAACTCTTCAAAGATACGATACGGTTAAATACCAGTTCTCCCGGCTTGGTATCCTTGTAGTCCACGCAGAAGAAGCCCTGTCTTACGAACTGGAAGCGGTCATACGCCTGTGCCTGTGCAAATGCAGGCTCCAGACGGCACTCTGTCAGTGTGGTCAGAGAATTGGGGTTCAGATTCAGACTTCCGTCTTCATTGTATACACCCTTCTCTTCATCGATGATATTCTCATACAGGCGCACCTGTGCTTTTACAGACTGCTCTGCACTTACCCAGTGGATCGTTCCCTTTACTTTACGTCCATCGGGGCTGTTGCCTCCGCGGCTCTCCGGATCATAGGTACAATGTACTTCCACGACTTTTCCGTTCTCGTCCTTGACACAGCCGGTGCATTTTACGAAATAAGCACTCATCAGGCGCACTTCGTTGCCGGGGAACATACGGAAATATTTCTTGGGAGGCTCTTCCATGAAGTCCTCTCTCTCAATATACAGTTCTTTGCCGAAGGGAACCTCGCGGCTGCCCAGAGCTTCGTTTTCCGGATTGTTGACTACAGGCAGCATCTCTGTCTGTCCTTCGGGATAGTTGTCAATTACCAGTTTCACAGGATCCAGAATAGCCATCATACGGGGTGCCTTTGCCTTCAGATCCTCACGGATACAATACTCCAGCATTGCATAATCTGCGGAAGACTGTGCCTTGGAGATACCGCACAATTCTACGAACTTCTTGATGGATTCCGGTGTGAATCCTCTTCTGCGCAGTGCTGCGATGGATACCAGTCTGGGATCATCCCAGCCGTCCACGATGCCCTGTTCTACCAGCTTCTTGATATAACGCTTACCGGTCACCACGTTGGTCAGGTACAGCTTGGCGAACTCGATCTGCTTGGGAGGATGCGGGTATTCCAGTTCTCTTACCACCCAGTCATATAAGGGTCTGTGATCCTCAAATTCCAGCGTACAGATGGAATGGGTCACGCCCTCAATAGCATCCTCGATGGGATGCGCGAAATCGTACATAGGGTAAATGCACCATTTGTCACCGGTATTCTGGTGAGACATATGTGCCACACGATAGATGACGGGATCTCTCATGTTGATGTTGGGAGAGGCCATATCGATGCGGGCACGCAGTACCTTAGTGCCGTCCTCGTATTTGCCGGCCTTCATATCCTCGAACAGTGTCAGATTCTCTTCTACGCTTCTGGTGCTGCCGGGATCTTCCTTGCCGGGCTCGGTCAGGCTTCCTCTGTATTCACGGATCTGCTCCGCACTTAAGTCAGAGACATATGCCTTGCCTTTTTTGATCAGCTTTACGGCTGCTTCATACATTTGGTCAAAATAGTTGGATGCGAAAAAGAGTCTGTCCTCCCAGTCTGCTCCCAGCCACTTTACATCAGCCTTGATAGACTCTACGAACTCTGCCTTCTCCTTGGTGGGGTTGGTATCGTCAAAACGCAGATTGAATTTACCGTTGTATTTCTGGGACAGGCCGTAGTTCAGCAGAATACTCTTGGCATGTCCGATATGAAGATATCCGTTGGGTTCCGGAGGGAAACGGGTGTGTACAGTATCGTATACGCCCTCCGCCAGATCTTTCTCAATGATCTGCTCTATAAAATTCTTCGATTCCTTCACTTCTGCGGAATCTACGATTTCCTTTTCGATCTCGCTCATGGTAATGTCCTTGCCTTTCGTTTACTTAATACTGTTTTCGTATCCTTTATCTTACCACACAAGAAAACTTTTATAAACCCTTCTCTTCAAAATAATTCAGCAAATTCTGCTCCGTCTCAATAAAGATATTGTGCAGATCATCCTCACTGGCCGCCAGATAATCTCCGGCCCTTCCGGTCATATAGCCGTCCTCGTCCCATACCGGGAACACTTTTACCCCCTGTGTCACCCGGATGGCATAGATGCGGAACTCATCCTTCGGCATGCACATGCGCACATATTCCGTGATCAGATGATTTCTGCCGTCCGTACCGTCCTTGACCCTGGGAACGTATGTCATATTCCTGCAGTAGTCCTCAGACACCGGAGCGTCGGACAGTTCCAGGATCCTGTGGAACCGCTCTCCCGCCACCCTGTGAAGTTCACCGTTTCTCTCCAGCGTGTAGCAGATATTCTGTCTGGTATCGATGTCCATGGTGCCGTTCTGGGTGCGGACGGACACCACCCTGCCAAGCTCCGCCAGATCAGAGGCCCTCACACAGGCCAGAGGGATTTTCTTTCTCTGATATCTTGTGCCCTCACTTACCGGGAATGCCCGGTCTTTGGCGTAGAGGATCCGGAACGTATCGAAATACTGCGTCATGCGGTTATTGAAATACGCTTCGGAATGCAGTGTTGGATATTTTTCCTCATATAATTTCATACTGATGTAGCCGCCGGCCTTCTCGTAATGTCCGCCGCCGGAACCGATGCCCTCCGAAAGATAATCCGACAGTTCGCTGGCATTGACCTCCCGGATACAGCTTCTGACGGAAAATTTGTATCCGCCGCTGTCCTCATTATAGACCACGCAGGTATTGACGCCCGCCACCTGCAGGAGGAAGTCGCTGATCAGGCCAAGTACATTGGGATCACAGGGCTGGGAATGGATCACGGCGAACTGGTAATCGTCGTTATAATTGCAGCGCAGCATTGCCACACCGGCAATTTCCAGCTCTCTCAGGGAAATATTGGAATTACGGAACAGGGATATCTGGTTCTTATCAAAATTCAGACTCTCACGCATATCCATGTCCACCGGGTTCGACAGTTCGGAGAACTGGTTGGTATCCATATACAGGCCGTAATACAGCGCAGTTCCCAGATCTCTGTTTTTTTCCACGGGATAATGCATTTCCTGCAGCATTGTCCACACCAGGGTTGCACAGCTTCCCATATTGGGCTGCAGACGCATCCGCTCGGTGCAGATGACTTCCAGTGGATGATGGTCGATGACAGCGATCTCCTCCGCCGGCAGCTCCGTCACATTACCCGCGCCATACTGACAATCCACAGTGATCAGCAGTCCGTCTACTGTATCTTCCATCTGAGGCTGGTACTCCAGCGGAATGTGCAGTTTCTCTACCATCAGCATCAGGTTGGCCTTTCTGACTTTATTCCGTCCGGAATACAGCAGCCTGGTATCCTTTCCCTTGTCCCGGAAAAAACAGTACAGCCCATAGCCGGAGGCTATGGCATCCGCATCCGGATTGTCGTGGCACTGGATCGTCACATGGTCATAGCCCAATAATTCATCCAGCATCATTTCTCTGCTCTTTGCATCCCCTCGTCTGTCCATAACTACGCTTTCCTCTTCTTCCTCAAAAAACTATTCAGAACCACATTCGCAAAATCGCCTTTTCATGGCTCTGAATAGTTACAGGCAGGTCCTGAACGCAGCCCTGCCTGTAACTATCTGTCTTAGTGGTGGAACAGACGGATGCCCGTAAATGACATCACCATATCATATTTGTCGCAGCATGCAATAACATCGCTGTCACGCACGGATCCACCTGGCTGTGCGATGTATTTTACGCCGCTCTTATGTGCTCTCTCGATGTTATCGGAGAAGGGGAAGAATGCATCGCTTCCCAGAGTCACATCCTGCATCTGATCCAGCCATGCTCTCTTTTCTTCTCTGGTAAATACAGGGGGCTTTACCTTGAAGATACCTTCCCAGGTACCGTCCGCCAGCACGTCCATGTACTCATCGCCCATGTAGACATCAATGGCATTGTCACGGTTGGCTCTGCCCAGGCTGTCTACAAACTGCAGGCCCAGTACCTGAGGAGACTGGCGTAAGAACCAGTTGTCTGCCTTGCTGCCTGCCAGTCTGGTGCAGTGGATACGAGACTGCTGTCCTGCACCGATACCGATAGCCTGACCATCCTTGACATAACATACGGAATTGGACTGGGTATATTTTAAGGTGATCAGAGCGATCTTCATATCGATCAGGGCACTCTCCGGGATCTCCTTGTTCACAGTCACGATATTGGACAGCAGATCGCCGTTGATATCCAGTTCGTTACGCCCCTGCTCGAAGGTGATGCCGTATACCTGCTTGCGCTCGATAGGAGCAGGCTGATAGGAAAGATCGATCTGGATGATGTTGTAGGCGCCTTTTTTCTTCTGCTTCAGCAGTTCCAGTGCTTCGTCGGTGTAGCCGGGAGCGATGACACCGTCGGATACCTCTCTCTTGATCAGGCGGGCGGTATCGGTATCGCAGATATCAGACAATGCAATGAAGTCACCAAAGGAGGACATTCTGTCTGCACCACGTGCTCTCGCATAAGCACATGCCAGGGGAGAAAGTTCTCCCAGATCATCCACCCAGTAGATCTTCGCCAGAGTATCACTCAGAGGAAGTCCTACCGCAGCACCGGCCGGAGACACATGTTTGAAAGAAGTGGCTGCGGGAAGTCCTGTAGCTTCCTTCAGCTCTTTTACCAGCTGCCAGCCGTTGAAAGCATCCAGGAAATTGATATATCCGGGCTTGCCGTTCAGCACGGTCACCGGCAGATCACTGCCGTCTTCCATGAAGATTCTGGAAGGCTTCTGGTTCGGGTTACATCCGTATTTTAACTGAATCTCGTTCATCTTATTTTTCTCCTATTCTATTCTACGATATTAACTATTCAGAACCTGCATTCGCAAAACGCGTCTTCACAACCTACTTTACATATTCTTATTCACGATCTTTGTCTCATATTTACCGGTCTCGATATCAATGAAACGTACGAACAGAGAGACCTTGTTATCCTCATTCAGGCTGTTCCACAGCATGTCGGTAAAAGCATCCATATCATCGGGGATCTCCACTAACTTCGGTTCCCCCTGGAAGCTGGGCAGCGGATTGCCGTCATGCATATAGGTATGGATGAAACGTCCCTCTCCGGGAAGCGGATTCTCGTAAGCATAAGTAAAACGCAGGCAGGAATCGGGGTTGCCGTTATCACTCTTCAAAATCGACATGGCGTAATTGTACTTGCCGTTCTCGATATGCATGATACCGGAGATTCTCGGTGTATAGTTCGGTCCGTCCGGCTCGAATTCTCTGGTGCGCAGGGACTGCTCAAAGGTCAGCTGTTTGTCCATTCCCTCGTAGATAGTATCTGTCTGGTCACCGTTGGTCACGATGATCTTGTTACCAAGGACACGTACGGGTGCGTAGATGATCAGACTGGGATCTTCCAGTTTGGAAGGGTCGAAAGCCTGGGTGCGGATACCCTCTCCCTCTGTCACGAACACACGATTGCGGCTGTTGGCACTTCTTCCCATGATAAAATAAGCGGTTACAGCATATTTACCGTTCGCAGAGCGTCCGATCACGATACCTCTGCCGGGATAAGCATTGCTTTTCAGTTCCTGTTCCAGTTGTAACATAGTTTTTCCTCCGTTTACTATATATCGCGTAACTATTCAGAACCATAAAATATTGCCGAATGTTCTTACGAATGCCAGCATTCGACGAACACCTGTCAATATTTTATGGCTCTGAATAGTTACAAAAAACCGCCTAAGCACCAGAAATAGACGGTGCCCAGGCGGTCGGCTTTCACTATTCTACACTCCCTGTGGGTATCTCCACTGCAGCAAGCTGCGCTCCGCCAGTCGTGTAGCTGTTTTAATAGTAGCATGGTTCCCCGATACTTGACAAGAGGGATTTTGATAATTTTGTTACTTCCGTAACAGTTCTGCCCCAAAGTCTTCATAAAAGCGTCTGCTGCGCAGCCGTCGCTGCTATGCAGCTCATCTTTTATTCATGTTTTGGGCGCTCCGCTCATAGAATAGCAAAAGTGCCGCTCCGTGTGCAAGCACCCGATCGTCGCATTTGCTATTCTATGGCTGAACTGTTACTTCACATATTTTGCCTCAAAGGCATGTCTCTCCATAGGGCGGTCGAAATAATAGCCCTGAATGTATTTGACCTTCATACCCTGCAATACTCTGAACTGCTCCGGGGTCTCGATACCTTCCACGCAGACGCTGACGCCGATGGTCTCCGCCAGCTCCGCCACCATTTTGATAAAGGACTGGGAGTAGGCATCCTCCGCCAGATCTTTGACAAAGCTCTGATCCACCTTGATGACATCAATGGGAATCTCCCGGATATGATTCAGGGAGGAGTAGCCGGTACCGAAATCATCCAGCGCCAGCGAAACACCCAGAGATTTGATCCGGTTCAGGATCTCCTTCATGCGCTCCATATCGTTGATGGCGAGGCTCTCTGTCACTTCCAGGGTCAGATTCTTCGGGGACAGACCGGTGTCCGCAAGCGCCTTTTCCACCGTCTCCACGATGTCCGGCTGTAGGAGCTGTACTACGGAAAGATTTACGTTCACTTTATAATTCGGATAACCGGATTCGTTCCAGCGTTTGCAGCGGGTGCAGGCCTCGGTCAGCACATAATTGCCAATGGGATTGATTAGTCCCAGATACTCTGCCAACGGGATGAATTCCGCCGGGGAGATAAATCCCAGCTTTGCACTGTTCCAGCGGATCAGTGCCTCAGCTCCGGCGCAGACATCCCTGCCGCCCTGAATATCAATGATGGGCTGATAATAGACCTCGAACTCCCGGTAGCCCTCCACCGTGGCATCACGCATGTTCTTTTCCATATCCAGGCGGCGTCCCGATACGGAATCAATGCCCTCGCGGTAGGTTGCCACCCGGTTCTTACCGGTCTTTTTTGCTTCGTACATGGCAATATCCGCTTTTTTGATCAGATCAGCCACGGAATCCCCGGCATCCGGGAAAGTGACGATACCCATACTCATGGTACAGTAATAGTCCGCGTCCTTCAAAAACCAGGGCTTGCTGAAGATCTTTTTAATATCTTCCACAATATTTTCAAACCGGGAATAGCTGTCGGGCGGGATCACGATGACAAATTCATCGCCGCCCATGCGGTAACAGGTATTCTCGATGCCGTTGATCCGTTTTAATGCATGGGAAATGGATTTTAACAGCACATCTCCGTACTGGTGCCCCAGTCCGTCGTTGATATGCTTGAAATCATCCAGATCCAGATACAGCAGAGCACCTTCGCCGCCGGTCTTCTTCGCCTGATCGATCTGTCTTGCCAGATCCCTCTCACAGCACATACGATTATACAGTCCCGTCAGGAAATCCGTATAGGCCTGCTGCTCGATGCGGCGCTGGTACAGTTTTTTATCTGTAATGTCATACAGAGAGTACAGATTGGCCTTTTTACCGTCCACCCAGGCAATCTCCTTGCACAGCAGATCGTACCAGGTCTCCTTCTCCGCATGGTAGACTACACTGACTGACTTGGTTTTTTCCTTGCGGACACTGCTCTGTAACAAAGCATCAAAATTGTGATCCAACAGTTCCTTGGCAAAGGTATTTTTCAGGATCTGGTTGGCAAACAGCATCCGTCCTGTGGTCTGGTCTGTCACATAAATGGCACAGCCCACGTTGTCCAGAATCTCCTCCAATGCTGCGTAGGAACCGGCCAGGGAATTCTTCTGGATCCTTCTGGTGAGGATGCTCTGCAGGATCTTCACTGCATCCGCTGTGAACTTGATCTCCGCCATGCTCCACACATGCCCCTGGGTTCTATGATTCAGAGACAGCACCATATTTCCGCTCTCTTGCTTCAGGATCGGGAAGATCATCACGGCCTTCATGCCGATCTCCTCGATTTCCTTCGAGCCGGCATTGCCCAGGCTGTCCGTGGATACCACCAGTGGTTTCTCAGCATGAAGGAAGGAATATACTTCCACTCCGTTTATCTTGTCAAAATAAGAAATCTGTCCCGGGGCACGCCATTCACAGACCACGTTCATGGTATCTGTGTCGGAATGCAGTTGAAAAATATCCGCAGTATCTACACGGATATGCTCTGACAGGATCTTCAGCCACTTATTCATGGCAAGTTCAATCTGTTCATCACTGTCTAAGAGCTGGACGATCTCCGTGGTTGCCTCAATAGTATGGAGATTCCGACTCATCTCTTCCTCAGCGGAACGGCTCCTTCTGCTCTCTGCCTCCGCGCTGAAGCAGGACATACGATCTCTGTACATATCTACGCTGGTATCCCGCAGCAGATCCAATATCTGATAAAAGGAAATGGTGTCGATCTTCTTCAGATCATACACCTGCCAGTACAGGATCGTGTTGTTCTCCACACTGACAGCCACTGCTGCCACATGTCCGCCGTCCGGCAGTTCTTCCACCACCTGTTCCTCCAGCGAACCGGCCTGCACTCTGTCCAGTGCCTGTGCTGCTTTCCTGCGATATTCCGTACTGATCGGGTCTTCCCCATCCAGTCTCTTCCATGTCTTGTCCACATACGGCTCCGTCACCACCTGATTCTCACTGTCCAGGCAGACAGCTGCCACGCCTGTCACCTTGCAGAATTCATTCTGCAAATGCTGCAGACGTCTGGGATCGATCAATTCTCGAAATGAAATTTCAGCCACTTTTTTGCTCCCCTGCTTCTCTTTTAAATATTCGGGGAATACGCCCTTCCTCGGCACCCGAACAAATATATTTTACCATGTGACGGGAAATTCATACAAGATATTATTTTACATTTTTTGCCATATTCGTTAAATTGCTTGAAAAATTGCAAAGTTTTTGTCAATTATTGCAAATATTTTGAGATTCAAATGATTTCTTTTTCCATAAAGAGGCGGTTGCAAGTCAGACTTACAATCGCCTCTTTCATTATAGCCTTATTTTCACAACTTATTTATCATCCACGCTGTAGTTCGGAGCTTCCTTGGTGATATGGATATCATGAGGATGGCTCTCCTTCAGGGATGCTGCAGAGATCTTCACGAATCTGCCGGTCTCCTTCAGAGTCTCGATATCCTGTGCACCACAGTAACCCATACCGGAGCGGAGACCGCCCAGCAGCTGGAATACGGTATCTTCCACGCTGCCCTTGTAAGCCACACGGCCTTCAACACCTTCGGGAACCAGTTTCTTCGCATTCTCCTGGAAGTAACGATCCTTACTGCCGTTCTCCATGGCTGCGATGGAACCCATGCCACGGTATACCTTGTATTTTCTACCCTGGAACAGCTCGTATTCTCCCGGGCTCTCCTCACATCCTGCGAACATGGAACCCATCATACATACGTTACCACCGGCTGCAATAGCCTTGGTGATATCTCCGGAATACTTAATACCACCATCAGCAATGATGGGAATACCATATTCCTTTGCCACGCTGTAGCAATCCATGATAGCGGATACCTGAGGAACACCGATACCTGCAACGACACGGGTCGTACAGATGGAACCGGGGCCGATACCTACCTTAACCGCATCTGCGCCGGCCTCGATCAGGGCACGGGTAGCATCGCCGGTAGCCACGTTACCTGCGATAACCTGCAGATCGGGATATTTTTCTTTGATCATCTTCAGGCAGTTTAATACGTTCTGGGAATGACCATGTGCGGAATCCAGTACCACAACATCGACCTTGGCTGCTACCAGAGCTGCCACACGATCCAGTACGTTGGCGGTGATACCTACACCGGCACCGCAGAGCAGTCTGCCCTGGGAATCCTTGGCTGCCAGAGGATATTTGA
>OQVI01003181.1_pt1 | contig 9901 bp, 9 predicted proteins | sample 1691651 | NCBI WGS metagenome assembly OQVI01 (sample SAMN03418287, study PRJEB22391) | human gut metagenome | biome: human-gut; feature: organic feature; material: feces | host: Homo sapiens | place: Italy | collected 2013-04
AATATAGAATATTGTATGCAGGCGATGAAGTAGAAGATGACTATATGGAGATGATGAACGTCAAACCGGCGACGAAGAATCCGCAGGCAACTCAGGAGATCGGCGGTATGATCGAGATGATCAATACGCTGATCGAAAAAGGACATGCGTATGTGGCAGCTGACGGCACGGTTTATTTCCGCACCAAATCCTTTAAAGAGTACGGAAAACTGTCCCATAAAAATCTGGACGATCTGCAGTCCGGCTTCCGTGAGATCAAGGTAACCGGCGAGGAAGGCAAGGAAGATCCGACCGATTTCGTTCTCTGGAAACCGAAAAAAGAAGGAGAGCCGTTCTGGGAGTCTCCGTGGTGCCAGGGCCGTCCAGGCTGGCATATCGAGTGCTCCGAGATGTCCAAGAAATACCTTGGCGAGTCCATCGATATCCATGCAGGCGGAGAGGATCTGATCTTCCCGCACCATGAAAATGAGATCGCGCAGAGCGAGTGCGCGAACGGCAAGACCTTTGCCAACTACTGGATGCACAACGCATTCTTAAATATTGATAACCGCAAGATGTCCAAATCTCTTGGAAACTTCTTTACCGTGCGTGAGATCAGTGAGAAATACGATTTGCAGGTTCTGCGTCTCTTCATGCTGAGCGCCCAGTACCGCAGCCCGCTCAATTTCAGCGCGGATTTGATGGAAGCTTCGAAAAACAGCTTAGAGCGCATCCGCACTGCGGCAGAGCATCAGGCAGACTGCCTGAAAGCAGCGAAAGAGGGCGAGATGACGGCGGAGGAGAAGCAGAATCAGGCAGCAGTCGAGGAGTTGGTTCAGAAGTTCGAGATGGCGATGGACGATGATTTCAACACCGCAGATGCGATTTCAGCTATTTTTGAGATTGTACGCCTGAGCAACTCCACGATTTCGGAAGCATCGACGAAGGCATATGTTTCCTATGTCAAAGAGACGATGGACAAACTCTGCGATGTGCTCGGTATTATCACGGAGAAGAAGGAAGAGATTCTGGACAGCGAAGTAGAAGACTTGATCGCAAAACGCCAGCAGGCGAGAAAAGACAAGAATTTCGCACTGGCAGATGAGATCCGTGGACAGCTTCTCAATATGGGAATTATTCTGGAAGATACGAGAGAGGGCGTCAAATGGAAACGGGCTTAAATGCGTTTAAGGAAGCGCTGCATTTAAAACATGTTGAGGCGGGGGAGTATTCCCCGCTGGCGCTGGCGTATATCGGCGATGCGGTCTATGAGCTGGCGATCCGCACCCTTGTCATGAACCGCGGCAATATGCAGGTCAACAAGATGCACAAGAAGACGGCGAACCTGGTCAAGGCGGACGCACAGGCACGTTTTTATCTGCTTCTGGAGGAAGAGCTGACGGATGCGGAGAAGGCGGCATACCGACGCGGACGCAATGCGAAATCTTTTACGATGCCGAAGCACGCGACGATGAAGGATTACCGGATGGCGACCGGATTTGAGGCGCTGATGGGCTATCTCTATCTGACCGAGCAGTTTGACAGGATGTCAGAACTTCTGGGAAAAGGGCTGGAACAGATGGGAGAATTGGCGGAGGCAGAGGGAACATCCACAGATTCGCATGCGCTACAGGAAGCAGAGAACGAGAAATAACAGTGAGAGTGCGGAAGTACCGCCGGAAACGCTATAAATATCGTTATAAATCATGATGAGGAAGATAGATGGAACAGGAAAATAAGCAGGAAAATAGATTTGAAGAGACGATGATCGAAGGCAGAAACGCCGTTTTAGAGGCATTCCGTTCGGGCAAGACGGTGGATAAGCTGTTTGTGCTGGATGGCTGCCAGGATGGACCGGTCAAGACGATCACGAGAGAGGCAAAAAAGCAGAATACGATCATCCACTATGTGGCGAAGGAGAGACTCGACCAGCTTTCTGAGACCGGCAAGCATCAGGGCGTGATTGCACAGGCAGCGGCATACCGCTATGCAGAGGTGGAAGATATGCTAAAGCTGGCAGAAGAGAAAGGCGAGCCGCCGTTTCTCTTTATTCTGGATGGCATTGAGGATCCGCACAATCTGGGTGCGATCATTCGTACTGCCAATCTGGCAGGCGCACATGGCGTGATCATCCCGAAACGCCGCGCAGTGGGACTGACATCGACGGTTGCGAAGACCTCGGCGGGAGCGCTGAATTATACGCCGGTGGCGAAGGTAACCAATATTTCAGCCACAATCGAGGAGCTGAAAGAGAGAGGACTCTGGTTTGTCTGTGCCGATATGGGAGGAGAGAGCATGTACCGCCTCGACTTAAAAGGACCGATCGGTCTGGTGATTGGCAATGAGGGCGAAGGTGTCAGCCGTCTGGTGCGGGAAAAATGTGATTTCATCGCATCGATCCCGATGAAGGGAGATATCGACTCCCTGAACGCATCGGTGGCAGCTGGCGTGCTGGCATATGAGATTGTGCGTCAGAGAATGATGTAGGGTAAGTGAAAGTTATCGGGCAACCGATTCCGCTACTCCCCTCCCCGTTGGAATCATATAGAAATATGAAAAGATAGGAAATGAGAATCGGATGTCTGCGAATGAAAACGGAGGCATCCGATGAAAAAAACGGGAAATTTAAAAAAATAAAAAAAATTCAAAAAAACCGTTGACAAAACGATTGTATCATGATAAACTAATCGAGGCTTAGAGATGAGCCGAAAACAAAAAGATGCTGCTGTAGCACAGTCGGTAGTGCGTCGCATTGGTAGTGCGGAGGTCACGGGTCCGATTCCCGTCAGCAGCTCTGCTAGAAAAGAACGGAAGCCTTTGATTTACAAGGGTTTCTGTTTTTTTTTATTCTCTACTTGCAATTCATTCCAGTTGTGCTATAATGATAACAGTTTGGACGGGGACATAGCTCAGCTGGGAGAGCGTTGCGTTCGCAACGCAAAGGTCGCGGGTTCGAATCCCGTTGTCTCCATGATAGAGAAAGCCTTGAAAACATTGGTTTTTCCGTTGTTTTCAAGGCTTTTTTGTGTTTTTAAGATTTCAAGCGGAACAAAATATTCCGTTATAGGTACACACTTTTCGGTACAAGGATCACACGAAAGATCACACGGACTTTCAGTATCGATGAATTTGCCGCACATTTTTTCTAAAAGAACTTTCGAAAAAATTCAAAAAAATAAAAAAAACTCTTCCATTTTGAACTACCCTATGTTATAATAAACTCACTTGTGAGTCAGAAAGACAAGCAAGCGGGCATGGCGGAATTGGCAGACGCGCCAGATTTAGGTTCTGGTACGAGAGTGTGCAGGTTCAAGTCCTGTTGCCCGCACTAGAAATTACGCAGAAGTGGCGGAATTGGCAGACGCGCACGGTTCAGGTCCGTGTGATGGCAACATCATGAGGGTTCAAGTCCCTTCTTCTGCATGATTAGCTGCAGAACCTGAGTGCAGCGTGGAACTCCCAGAGATGATTTCTCCGGGAGTTTTTCTTTTTCTATAAAAGGAATCAAAAAGGGGCAGACGCGCAAGCGAAAGCCCCTTTTGTAATTCGGATTTGTAATATAAATCAAAAAATTAGAATTTCTGAAATTCTTCTACATTTATTACAAATACGGTTGCTCCGCCGACTTTCATGTTCATCGGAACGGTCATATTGACGGTCGGGCAGCAGTTTCCGGCCATGGTCGGCGGTGTGTATACAAGCTGCTCGCGGGCACCGGACATTTTTTTGATGATGGAGATGGCGTCCTCGACGCGTTCATCTTCGACACCGAGCATCAGGGTTGTACTTTTCTTTTTCAGAAAGCCGCCCATCGTGGAAAGCTTGGTGACAAAGAAGGAGTGCTGGTTTAATTCATATACTAAATCATCGGCGTCCTCACTGCCAATGATTGCGATAATCATTTTCATAAGCGGTACCTCCTGAAAAATTTTCTATTATTGTACCATTAATTTATGAAAATGGAAATAAAAAAATGAGAAATTTATGTTAAAATATAAATGATTATGATTGCTTGCAGGTGAGAATTTTTTGGACTGAAAATTCCATCTGCCGCAGGAATGGCGGCAGATTTGCGGGAATAGAGAAAGGCAGAAGTATGATTCGAAATATAGTATTTGATATGGGAATGGTTTTACTGGAGTATGATCCGGTCAAGGTGTGCTGGGAGTACACAGATAATCCGGAGGATGTGGAGTGGATGCGCCGCGAATTGTTTGATTCGAGGGAGTGGTCGCTTTTAGACGAGGGAACGCTGACGGATGCACAGGCGCTGGAGCGGGTGCAGAAACGCCTGCCAAATGAACATCTGCGCTGGCTGGCGAAGGAAAGTCTGGAACACTGGCATGAGTACAACATCTGGGCAAAGCCGGGGATGGGAGAGCTGGTGAAGGAACTGAAAGAAAAGGGCTACGGCATCTACCTCTGCTCGAATTGTTCCGTGCGTCTGCGTGTGTTCGAGCATGAAATTCCGGGCATTGAATATTTTGATGGCACGCTTGTCTCAGCGGAGGAGAAGCTGGCGAAGCCGAATCCGGCGATCTATGAGAGATTGTTTGAAAAATTTCATCTCAAAGCGGAAGAATGCTTTTTCATCGATGACCGTCAGGATAACATCGACAGCGCGAAGGGCTGCGGCATGGATGGTTACTGTTTTGCGGACGGGAATGTGGAGAGGCTGCGGGCGTACATGGAGGAGATGGAAATATTATAGAAAAGCAGTGCAAGGTGCCCGATAAAAAGATTATTTTCCTAAAAAACACCGGGAGAGTCATAAGCTGATGAAAAGAAAGTGAAAAGGTTTTGGAATCAGGCACTTATGGTCTAAAAAAAATACAAAATCAGAAAGAAATTTGATTGATAATAATATCACAATATGAGATAATGAAGAAGAATGGGGAAAGATGCTTTTTTAGTAAATTCCCCTGGAAGATGCATGTGAACAGGCAGTTTTTTGACCGGGAATCTCCGGTGAAAGGCTGTGTCTGTTTTATAACGGATAGTGAGGAGGTCATTATATGAGAGTATCGATTTGTATCGGAAGTGCCTGTCATCTGAAAGGATCCCGCGAGGTAATCCAGAAGCTGCAGAAGCTGGTTTCAGAGAATCATCTGGACAGTGAGGTGGATTTAAATGGAGATTTCTGCAGTGGCAACTGCCGTAAAGGTGTCTGTGTGACGGTAGATGGAGAACTGTATTCCGTAAAACCGGAGACAACTGAAGAATTTTTCCAGAAGGAGATTCTGGGACGCCTGAACGCGTAATCGTTTACATATAACGGCAAAAAGAGAGGGAGAGTCTATGCCGATTATTGATTTTAAGGCGACGATGTGTAAGCATTGTTATAAATGTGTGCGGGGCTGCGAAGTGAAATCAATCATGATCCGGGATGGTCATGCATATATCATGCCAAATCGCTGTATTCTCTGTGGGCAGTGCCTTTTGAACTGCCCGCAGTCGGCAAAACGTGTTCCGAGCGAACTTTCCAAGGTCAAAAAGCTGATTGAGAGCGGCGCACCGGTTATTGCATCGCTGTCGTCTTCCTATATGGGGGTTCTGCCGTATAAAACGCGGGGGCAGGTCAAGTCAGCATTAAAAAAGCTGGGATTTACGAATGTTTGTGATGCGGCGGAGGGCGCCGCGCTGGCGACGGAAGAGTATGTCCGTTTATTAGAGCAGGGCGAGATGAAAAATATCATCACAACTGCCTGTCCGAGTATCGTGAACCTGATTGAGATTCATTATCCGGAACTGATCAAATATCTGGCACCGGTGCTGATTCCGTCGGGGATCCATACGCGCATGCTGCACGCGGAGTTCGGCGAGGCGGCGAAGGTAGTCGTGATCGGACCGTGTATCGCGGAAAAAGAGAAAAACAGGGTTGTGAAGCCCGATGCAGTCCTCACATTTGAGGATTTAAAACAGTGGCTGTCAGAGGAACAGATCGAGATCGAAGCATGTGAGGAAGAACCGTTCGAAGATCGTGAACCGGGCGCGAACCTGCGTTATCCGGTCAGCGGCGGACTGCTTACGGCGGTGACGGCGACCCAGAAGAAAACGGACAAGTACCGCAAGTTCTACGTCAGCGGCGTGAAGGACTGCCTGGATGTCTGTGAGGCGATGAAAACCGGCGAGGTGGCTGGCTGTTTCATCGAGATGAACGCTTGTCATGGAGGCTGTGTCAATGGACCGTCCACGGCGACCTCAGTGTCGAGTTTTAAAGTTAAGCTGGATCTGGAAGCGATGCTTCCGAAGGAACCGGCAGATCTATCCCTGATGCATGAGGCGGCGCGCCAGGTGGAGATTCACCGGACGTTTGTGGATCGTTCCCAGAAGGAGCGGATTCCGACCGAGGAAGAGATCCGGGAGATCTTGAAAAAGACGGGCAAGATGACGCCGGAGCAGGAATTAAACTGTGGTGCGTGCGGTTATCCGACCTGCCGGGAGAAGGCGATCGCTGTTTTCCAGAAAAAGGCGGAGGTCGATATGTGTATTCCGTACCTGCATGACCGGGCGCAGTCGCTGTCTCATCTGGTGATGGATACGTCCCCGAACCTGATCATGATCATCGACGATGATATGCGGATCCAGGAGTGTTCGGTGGCGGCAGAAATGTATTTCGGCGTCAAACCGGAGGCGATCAAGGGAAAACCGCTGGAGGACTTTATCAACGCCGAGGATGTACGCGAGGTATTCCGGACGCACACAAGCGTCCACAGCCGGAAGGTGATCTATCCGGATCGGAATCTTGTGACGCTTCAAAACATTGCGTATATCGATGACGGCAATTTTGTCATTGCCACGATCATTGATGTGACGCGCGAGGAAAAACAGGCAAAACAGGAATATGCCAAGAAAAAGGCGACCATTGATCTGGCACAGAATGTTATTTACAAACAGATGATGGTTGCACAGAATATTGCCGGACTTCTGGGTGAGACGACGGCGGAGACGAAGACAACCCTGATGAAGCTTTGTTCCCTGATTGACGATGAGAGCGAAAGTGAGGTCCGATAAATGGGAGTAACCGTAGATGTCACGTTTAAAAGTCTGAATAAGTATTCAGAGATCCTGTGCGGCGATACGGTAGAGTGCCTGAAAACGGAAGATTCGGACGTTATCATTCTGGCGGACGGCATGGGAAGCGGCGTCAAGGCGAATATTCTTTCGACGCTGACGGCAAAGATTCTGGGTACGATGTTTTTAAATGGAGCCACGCTGGAGGAATGTGTGGAGACGATTGTGCAGACGCTTCCGATCTGTCAGACGAGACAGGTGGCGTATGCGACGTTCTCGATTCTCCAGATTTTCAACAACGGCGAGGTATATTTAGTTGAATATGATAACCCGCGATGCATTTTTTTGCGCTGTGGTCATGTGGTGGAGCTGCAGAAATACAAGCGTCTCGTCAAGGACAAGGAGATCAGCGAGTGCCGGTTCCAGGTTCAGAAGGGTGATGCGCTGGTACTTGTCAGCGACGGCGTGACGCACGCGGGAGTCGGAAAGAGCGGCAAATATAAATTTGGCTGGCCGTGGGAGTCGGTGGCAGAGTTTGTTTCGGAACAATGCCTGACCTCTCTTTCGTCGGCACGTATGGCGGCGGCACTTTGTGCGGAATGCAGCCAGATTTACGAGGGAAAACCGGGCGATGATACGACGGTTGTGGTAGCTCGGATCATTGACCGGAAACCGGTCAACCTGATGACGGGACCGCCGCTCGACCGCAACGACGATGAGACGATCACGGCGGATTTTATGAAAGATGAGTCGGCAAAGCACATTGTATCGGGCGGAACCAGCGCGACGATCCTGTCGCGGGAGCTGGGACGACCGCTGCGGGTATCAATGGATTACAGCGACCCGGATATTCCGCCGATCGCTTTTATGGAAGGCATCGATCTGGTGACGGAGGGAGTCCTGACGCTGCGGAAAGCGATCGAACTTCTGAAACGCTATCTGATCGAATGCGATTTAAGTTCTGAGTTTTTCAGCGAGTTGGACAAGAAAAATGGTGCGTCCATGATCGCGAAGATTTTGATAGAAGACTGCACGGAATTACATATGTTTGTGGGAACGGCGGCGAACAGCGCCTACCAGAATCCAGGGATGGCGTTTGATCTGGGAATCCGCCAGAACCTGGTCAAACAGCTAAAAGAAGCAGTCGAAGGTATGGGAAAGAAAGTTACGGTAACGTATTATTAATAAGGAGGATAAACCATGGTAACGAATGACGCGACAATTCTGCGCATCAAACATGAGATACTTTATGAGGTAGCAAAGCTTGCCTGGAATGATCAGTTAGAGGACGGAAGAGACGATATTCCGTACAAAATCAGCCCTGGTCCGCAGGCACAGTACCGCTGCTGTGTATACAAGGAGAGAGAGATTGTCCGCCAGAGAATCCGTCTGGCAGAAGGTAAATGTCCGTCTGACCGCAATACAAACAACGTCGTACAGGTTATCAATGCAGCCTGTGAGGAGTGCCCGATTGCGTCCTACACAGTCACCGATAACTGCCGTAAATGTATGGGTAAAGCCTGCCAGAACTCCTGTCCGTTTGGAGCGATCAGCATGGGAAATACCAAGGCGCACATCGACCCAGATAAATGCCGCGAGTGCGGAAAGTGTTCTCAGGCATGCCCATACAATGCGATTGCCCATCTGGAGCGCCCGTGTAAGAAGGTCTGCCCAGTGGATGCGATTACCTACGATGAGTATGGTGTATGTGTGATCGATGAGAAAAAATGTATCCAGTGTGGCGCCTGCATCCATTCCTGCCCGTTCGGTGCGATCGGTTCCAAGACCTTCATGGTCGATGTGATCCGCCTGATCAACGCAGGCAAAAAGGTCGTTGCGATGCTGGCACCGGCGACCGAAGGCCAGTTTGGACCGGATATCACGTTTGCAAGCTGGAAAACAGCTTTAAAGAAGATTGGATTTGCAGATATGATCGAGGTTGGTCTGGGCGGCGATATGACCGCGGCAGCCGAGGCAGAAGAGTGGGCGGAAGCTTACAAAGAGGGCAAGAAGATGACGACCTCCTGCTGTCCGGCATTTGTCAACATGATCAAACAGCATTTCCCACAGCTGCTTGACAATATGTCCACGACGGTTTCCCCGATGTGTGCGATCTCCCGTATGCTGAAGGCGCAGGATCCGGAGGTTGTCACTGTCTTTATCGGACCGTGTATCGCGAAGAAGAGCGAGACGCTGGATCTGAATATCCAGGGCAATGCGGACTATGCGATGACTTACGGAGAGATCCGTGCGATGATGCGGGCGAAAGACGTAAATCTGGAGCCGGAAGAGAACAGCATGCAGGAAGCCAGTGTATTTGGAAAACGCTTCGGCAACGGCGGCGGTGTAACAGCGGCGGTATTAGAATGTCTGAAGGAGTCTGGTGAGAATACCGATATCAAGGTAGCGCGCTGCAATGGTGCGGCTGAGTGTAAGAAAGCCCTTCTTCTTCTGAAAGTGGGACGTCTGCCGGAGGACTTCATCGAGGGTATGGCGTGCGTCGGCGGCTGTGTCGGCGGACCGAGCAAGCACAAAGCCGAGATGGAGGCGAAGAAGTCGAGAGACAAACTCATCGCCGAGGCAGATGCAAGAGAAGTACATGAGAACCTGAAGGCGTATGATATGGCGTCGTTCTCGATGCATCGGCATTGATGTGGGATACCCTTGGGAGAATGTGGCTGAGATAAAATATATCTTATCGAAATGAACTGCGGTCGCAGGTGGTTTCGTTCTAATTTATCTTTTTATTCTGGTAATTTGTGAGGTGCGTTTCGCACAGAATTCGATGATTTAGGAAAATTTGGGAGAATCGGATAACTGTATCGTTATAAAAAATGTGCAATATATTATATAATATATGCAATGCAAAATGAAAGCTTTTTATAGACGGCAAGAACCGTTGTTTAAC
>OQVI01003183.1_pt1 | contig 9901 bp, 8 predicted proteins | sample 1691651 | NCBI WGS metagenome assembly OQVI01 (sample SAMN03418287, study PRJEB22391) | human gut metagenome | biome: human-gut; feature: organic feature; material: feces | host: Homo sapiens | place: Italy | collected 2013-04
CTGGAACGTTGGAGCCATCACCACGGCGTCGGGACGCTGCTCCATCACACGGGCGAAGCACTCGTCCATAGACCGCTCGGAGAACAGGTCGTACTTGAACAACTGTATGCTTATGCGGAACGGCTCCGCCTTCTTCTGTGCTGCCGTTATGCCCTTGGCTACAAGGTCCCAGTATTCGCCGGGAGCGTATTCGGGAATCATGCACACCATGACATACCTCTTCTGCGAGGCAAGCAGCGACGCATGCATGTTGGGTTTGTAGCCTATCTGCCGCGCTATCCTCATCACCTTCTCACGACTTGCCTCCGACACTTCGCCCCGGTTGTGCAGCACGCGGTCCACCGTGCCCTTCGACACACCGGCAAGTGTGGCAATGTCTTTTACCGTTATGCGTTTCTCTTCATTCATTACAGAAGCGTTTTGATGCTTTTTTCGTCAAGCCCTACAAATATAGCACATAATTGTCATATATAACGTCAAAAGTCCGAAGATGTTTCATTTTAAAGTCAATAAAGCCCGATATGCGGTCATACTTCACACCTGTTGCGTGCATATATTGGTATGGACTGACCGTAGATGAGGATATAATCAAGTCCGATATTCGCTGCCGCTAAAGTAGAGACGCAAAATAAATGGGGTGTGTCTATGCAGTAATGCGTTTGTTGTCGACATACTATTGCGTGCGCAAGTCGGTATGGGTTGCTCGTGAGACGCAAGATTTTGCGTCTCTACAAGGGAGATATGCATTTGTTGGCAGAGCATAATTACGTGTCGCAATAAGTCATACCGGATTCCGCCTTTCACGATACAGCCGTCCATATATTTGGAACAGGAGATACAAAAACCGTCCGGTGTCAAAGCACTAAAGGAGCGGAGAGCTGTTAATAAAACAAGGAAACGGCATTGGAGGCTATTCCATAGCCCGGTAACAAAGCCTCCGCCACCCGACGGACGGATGCCGCTCGCATATCGGGAACAGCTCTTTTCCGTGCACGGGCACGCAGGACGCACCACGAGGATGTATTCAGGCGCATCGGGATACGGACGGGAACGGTGCGCAATCATGTATATATCACATTATCAACGCATTACTGCATAGACACACCCCATTTCCTTACGCACCGCAGGCATGCGACAACGGCATTACGGGAAATATTAAAGTTATTTAAAATAGAATAATCGTGCACGAACACGGAGAATTATATTTATATTTGCCGACGCTAAGTTTATTTACCACATAACAATCAGTAAATGTTCATAGACAACGACTTCATGCTGACAAACGACGCCGCGCGCGAGCTCTATCACACAGCGGCGGAGCATCAGCCCATAATAGACTACCACTGCCATCTCGACCCCAAGATGATTGCGGAGAACCATCAGTTTGACAATCTTGCCGAGATATGGCTCGGAGGCGACCACTACAAATGGCGCGCCATGCGCGGAAACGGCATAGACGAGGAATATATCACGGGCGGAAAGAGCGACTACGAGAAATTCGAGAAGTGGGCGGAGACCGTCCCCTACACCATGCGCAACCCGCTGTATCACTGGACGCACATGGAGCTGAGCCGTGTGTTCGGCATCGACACCATACTGAAGCCGTCAACGGCACGCGAGATATACGACGCATGCACAGCCATGCTGCGCACAGAGGAGTTCCGCGTACAGAACATACTGAGGCGATTCCGCGTGGAGGTGGTGTGCACGACGGACGACCCGGCTGACTCGCTGGAGCATCACGCCCGGCTGAAAAGCCATCCCATAGGCACACGGGTGTATCCCGCATGGCGCCCCGACAAGGCACTGGGCATAGACTGTCCGGCTGCGTACAGGGCATACATGGAGCGGCTCGGAGAGGCTGCTGGGATGGTGATACGCTCATACACCGACCTGATAGAGGCTCTGCGCAGACGCCACGACTTCTTCGCCACGCTCGGATGCAGGGTGTCAGACCATGGCATGGACAACTTCTACGCCGACGACTACACCGAGGCGGAGGTGAGCCGCGTGTTCGCGAAGGTGATGGACGGCAAGAATCCTGACTCCGGAGAGACGTCAATGTTCAGAAGCGCGCTGCTACACCAGCTGGCGATAATGGACTGGGAGAAAGGCTGGGCACAGCAATATCACATAAGCGTAGTGCGCAACAGCTCCACACGCATGTACCGCAAGCTCGGACCGGACACGGGGTTCGACGCCATCATGGAGGTGAACTGCTCGGTTGCCGGACACCGCTTCTTCGACCGTCTCGACCGCGAGGGGAAACTCACGAAGACCATACTCTACAGTCTTAATCCGAAAGACAACGAGGTGCTCACCACCCTTGCCTACACCTACAACGACTCGACGGTGGCAGGAAAGATGCAGCTGGGTTCGGGATGGTGGTTCCTCGACCAGGAGGACGGCATGCGCAGGCAGATGAACACTCTCTCGGCTATGGGACTGCTGAGCCGCTTCGTGGGCATGCTCACCGACTCGAGGAGCTTCCTTTCTTATCCCCGCCACGAGTATTTCCGCCGCATCCTGTGCGACCTCATAGGCGAGGACATAGAGGCGGGAAAGCTTCCGCGGAGCGAAATGGACTTCATCCGGCAGATGGTGGCGGACATTTCGTATAACAACGCAAAACGTTATTTCAACTTCTGAACATACATATATAAACACAGACACATATGGCAAAGATTGTGACTTTCGGAGAGATAATGCTGCGTCTCGCCACTCCGGGATACCTGAGGTTCGGTCAGACAGACCTGCTGAGCGCCACTTTCGGAGGCGGAGAGGCTAATGTGGCGGTGTCGCTGGCAAACTATGGCATGGACGTGGAGTTCGTCACACGCCTGCCCGAAAACGACATAGCGCAGGCATGCGTAAGAGACCTGCGCAAGCATGGGGTGAAGACAGACAACATAATATACGGCGGCACGCGCATGGGAATATATTTTCTGGAGACAGGCGCGGTGGCGAGAGCGAGCAAGGTGGTTTATGACAGGGCTCACTCCGCCGTGTCTGAGATAGAGCCGGGAATGATAGACTGGGACAAGGTGATGGAAGGCGCGGAGTGGTTTCACTGGACCGGCATAACGCCTGCCGTCAGTCAGGGCGCGGCTGACGTGTGTCTGGAGGCTATAAAAGAGGCAAACAGACGGGGAATGACCGTGTCGTGCGACCTTAACTACAGGAAAAACCTGTGGAAATACGGCAAGACGGCGGCTCAGGTGATGCCCGCGCTGGTGGAAGGATGCGACGTGATACTCGGCAACGAGGAGGACGCCGAGAAGGTGTTCGGCATAAAGCCGGAGGGCTTCGACGCCACGGCGACAGACGGTGACGTGCGCGCGGACGAGTTCGAGAGCGTGTGCGAGCAGCTCATGCGGCGTTTTCCGAGAGCAAGGAAAGTGGTGATCACGCTGCGGGGGTCGGTGAACGCCAACCACAACACGTGGGGTGGGGTGCTCTACGACGGCAAGAGGCTCTGGCAGTCGCCGCGATATGACATCACACACATTGTGGACCGTGTGGGAGGAGGCGACTCTTTCATGGGCGGACTGATATACGGCATGATGACACATCCGGACGACGACGCCTACGCACTCGGCTTCGCGGCTGCCGCGTCGTGCCTGAAGCACACCATATACGGCGACTACAACGAAGTGAGCGTGAACGAGGTGGAGAACCTGATGAGGGGCGACGGCTCGGGACGTGTATCAAGATAAGAACATAAAAAACATAATCGGATATGGCTAAATTCAGCAAACTGCATGTGCTGGACACCATCCGCCGGACCGGCATGGTGCCTGTATTCTACGACAGCGACGCATCTGTGGCGTGCCGCGTGCTTAAAGCGTGCTACGACGGAGGGGTGAGGGCGTTCGAGTTCACCAACCGGGGCGACTTCGCGCTGGAGGTGTTCACCGCACTGATGAAGTACTGCCGGAGGGAGTGTCCGGAAATGATTCTCGGAGTAGGATCGGTGGTTGACGCCCCGACAGCCGCGCTCTTTCTGCAGAACGGAGCCGACTTCGTGGTGGGACCATACCTCAACGCCGATGTGGCACGGCTCTGCAACCGCCGCCTCGTGCCCTATACGCCGGGATGCGGATCGGCGACAGAGATAGGGACGGCACACGAGCTGGGATGCGACCTCGTGAAGATATTCCCGGCGGGAAGCGTGGGCGGACCGTCTTTCGTGAAAAACCTGCTGGCTCCGCTGCCGTGGACCATGATAATGGCGACGGGTGCCGTGGAGCCGACAGAGGAGAACCTGACGGCATGGATGAAGGCTGGCACGACATGCGTGGGCATGGGCTCGAAGCTGTTTCCAAAAGACCGCATAGACGCAGGCGACTGGAACAGCATAACGGAGAAGTGCCGATACGCTCTCGACATAATACAACGCGCAAGGAAATGACAATAACCAACCACACGAAAACCTGAGACATGAACATGACCGGCAACACAACGACACAGAAAATGACCAACTACAGATGGACCATCTGCATAATGATGTTCCTCGCACTCACCGTGAACTATCTCGACCGGCAGGTGCTCTCGCTCACGTGGGACGAGTTCATAAAGCCCGAGTTCCACTGGAACGAGATAAACTACGGATATGTCACAGCCACATTCTCCATAGTATATGCCATAGGAATGCTCTTTGCCGGACGGGCGGTGGACTGGCTCGGGACAAAGGCGGGATTCATGTGGTCCATCGGCATATGGTCGGCTGGAGCATGTCTGCACGCTTTGTGCGGTGTAGCCACCGAACTGTGCGTGGGGCTGGAGGACAAGACACAGCTCATAGCAGCCACGGGCGACATGGCGGTGGTTATTGCCACAGTGAGCATGTATTTCTTTCTTGCAGCGCGCTGCGTGCTTGCCATCGGCGAGGCAGGCTATTTCCCGGCGGCTGTGAAGGTCACGGCGGAGTATTTCCCCAAGCGCGACAGGGCGTTCGCCACGTCCATATTCAACGCCGGAGCGTCCATCGGCGCGCTCATAGCACCGCTCACCATCCCGCTGCTTGCTAAGCGTTGGGGATGGGAGATGGCGTTTGTCATCATCGGTGTGATGGGTTTCGTTTGGATGGGATTCTGGGTGTTCATGTACAAACCGCCACGTGAGAGCAGGTTTGTCAATGACGCCGAGCTTGAATACATCGAACAGGACAAGAGGCTGGAAGCCGGTATGATGGCGGAGCAGCCTGCTTCCGGAGGCGAGAAAAAGATGCCGCTGTGGCAGTGTTTCAGATACAGGCAGACGTGGGCGTTCGTGCTCGGCAAGTTCTGCACGGACGGTGTGTGGTGGTTTTTCCTTTTCTGGACACCATCATATCTCAACACCCAGTTCGGCATAAAGACATCCGAAGGGCTCGGCATGGCTCTCATCTTCACGCTCTATGCCATCACCATGCTGTCGCTATGGGGCGGAAAGCTGCCCACGATATTCATCAACCGCACCGGCTCCAACCCGTATGCCGCCCGCATGAGAGCCATGCTCATCTTCGCGTTTGTGCCGCTTGTGGTGCTCTTCGCACAGCCGCTCGGCACTCTCTCGCCGTGGTATCCGGTGGTGCTCATAGGTCTGGGCTGCGCGGCTCACCAGTCGTGGTCGGCAAACATTTACACAACCGTGAGCGACATGTTCCCCAAAAAGGCGATAGCCACCGTGACTGGCATAGGCGGAATGGCGGGAGGCGTAAGCTCGATGCTCATGCAGACGTGTGCGGGCAACCTGTTCGTGTATGCCGACAACGTGCAGCTTGAGTTCATGGGATTCACCGGCAAGCCGGCAGGATACTTCATAATATTCTGCATCTGCTCCGTGGCTTATCTCGTGGGATGGACCATCATGAAGACTCTTGTGCCTAAGTACAAGCTCATAACCGACTGACACGCACCCTGCGACGCCACCGTACGCATCACGCACAGGGCTGTGGCGCGGAACAGGGCAGGTGTCTGTAAAAGATTATAAGAAGAGGAAAATAAACTGAAAAATATGAATTTGTTTAGCGTAAAAGACAGGGTTATCGTCATAACCGGAGCGACCGGAGTGCTTGGACGAGCCATGGTGAGCCATTTCGCGGAAGAAGGAGCGAAGGTGGTGATGCTCGGACGCAACGTCCAGAGAGGCACACAGATAGCCGAGAAAGCCCGCGCGGCAGGCGGAGAGGCGGTGTTCCTCGCCACCGACGTGCTCGACAGGACAAGGCTGGAGGGCAGCTACGATGCCATAATGAACATGTACGGACGCATAGACGTGCTGATAAACGCAGCCGGAGGCAACATGCCGGGAGCGACGATAGCACCGGACAAGACGTTCTTCGACCTCGACACGGATGCCGTGAGGCAGGTTGTCGACCTCAATCTTTTCGGCACCGTGCTGCCTACAATGGTTTTCGCACAGGCTATGGTGAGGCAGAAGGCGGGCTCGATAATAAACATAGCGTCGGAGGCGGGACTGCGTCCGCTGACGCGCGTGGCAGGATATGGCGTGGCGAAGGCGGCGGTGATAAACTTCACCAGATACATGTGCGGCGAGCTGGCTGCAAAGTTCGGACCGGGACTGCGCGTGAACGCGGTGGCTCCAGGATTCTTCCTCACGGAGCAGAACCGCACGCTGCTCACAGACAAGGACGGCAACCTGACGAAGCGCGCCGAGACAATCATCGCCCACACTCCTTTCGGACGCTTCGGCGAACCGGAGGAGCTGTTGGGCACACTGCAGTGGCTTGCCAGCGACGCCTCACGGTTCGTCTCCGGCACGGTGACTGTGGTGGACGGCGGTTTCGACGCTTTCTCCATATAATAATCATAAAAACGGAAGATAGGACATTACTGTCCGGCACGCCATATACGTGTCATGCGCATGCGGGACAGTATAAGGCTTGATGAGAAACTGTTTTAACAAAACTACAAAACATTCAGGAATCATGTATTTATGCAGACAGTCGTGGCGATGGTACGGACCGGACGACCCGGTGAGCCTGTGGGACATACGGCAGGCAGGAGCCACAGACGTGGTGCACGCACTGCACCATATACCCAACGGAGAAGTGTGGAGCACAGACGAGATAATGCGGAGAAAGAAGCTCATAGAGGAGGCAGGACTCGTGTGGAGCGTCGTGGAGAGCGTGCCTGTGCACGAGGACATAAAGACGCGGACGGGCGACTTCATGCGCCATATAGACAATTACAAGACTACACTACGCAATCTGGCGGAGTGCGGCATACGGTGCGTGACATACAACTTCATGCCTGTGCTCGACTGGACACGCACGGACCTGGCGTTCACAATGCCCGACGGCTCAAAGGCTCTGCGCTTCGAGAAGGCGGCGATGATGGCGTTCGACCTCTTCATCCTGAAAAGACAGGAGGCTGAGGAGGAATATACCGACACGGAGAAAGAGGCTGCCCGTGCGCGCTACGAGCGGATGACTGAGGAGGAGAAACGTGTCCTCACGCGCAACATAATAGCAGGTCTGCCCGGAGCGGAGGAGAGTTTCACACTCGAACAGTTCAGAACCGCACTGCGGCGCTACCAGGGCATCGGTGCCGAGAGGCTGCGCGACAACCTTGTCTTTTTCCTTTCGGAAATCGCGCCTGTGGCAGACGAGACCGGCACAAGCCTCGTGATACATCCCGACGACCCGCCTTTCCCGCTCTTCGGACTGCCGCGCATCCTCTCAACGGCAGACGACTTCAGGCTGCTCACGGAACGTGTGCCCAACCCGTCGAACGGACTTTGTCTGTGCACAGGCTCGTTGGGAGTGCGCGCCGACAACGATCTTGTGGCGATGATGTATGAATTCGGCGACCGCATAAACTTCGTACACCTGCGCAGCACGCACCGCGACGACGACGGAAACTTCTACGAGGCGAACCATCTGGAGGGCGATGTGGACATGTACGGAATGATGAAGGCACTGCTGGAGGTGCAGCAGAGGCGCAAGGTGTCTATACCGGTGCGCCCCGACCACGGGCATCAGATGATAGACGACCTGCACAAACACACCAATCCGGGATACTCCTGCATAGGACGTCTGCGCGGACTGGCAGAGCTGCGGGGGCTCGAACGCGGCATCGCGATGTCGCTATTCGGATAGGACACACAGGGAAGAGTCATGCGGCGGACACAATGTCTCAGGACGACCGGAGCGTCGCGTGAATAACATATAAATATGTGCATAGCCACATATACCTTATAATACTACCTTACGAAGCGGAAAACAACTGATTAAAACAAAGAGGAGATGCCTGACCCGGCATCTCCTCATTTTATATTTATGACCTTATGATGTTTCCGCTCCTACACTCCGCCATACCGCACAAGCACGCGGTCTACGCTGTCGGCGACCCTTCCGGGCTCTATCGACGTAAGGCATGCGTAGTCACCCCGCAGACACGGTCTGTTGCCGGAGATGCTGCAAGGGCGGCATGACAGGTCTGCCTGCACCACGTCATCGGCACGCTGACGCCATCCGGTGTATCCAGCGAGCGGATGAGTGGCTCCCCACACGCTCACCACCGTGGCTCCGGCAATCGACGCGAGATGCATGGCGGCACTGTCCATGCTAAGCATCACGTCGAGATGACTCATGAGTACAAGCTCGTTGTAAACCGATCCGAGCACGGCGGAGGCGTTGATGCAGTTCTTGCGGCTGTCCGCCATGGCGTCGAGCGCGAGCCTTTCCCTCTCGCTGCCGTCACCGAACAGGAATATGCGGCACGACGGATGACGGCGCGTAAGCTCGTCTATCACACCCTCCATGAGCGGCAACGGATAGGTCTTTCCCTGATATGTGCCGAACGGAGCTATGCCTATCCATTGCTGGAACGGCTTTTTCTCGCCCACGAGAGGTGAGATGAGGCGTATGTTTCCGCCTGTGGGAGGGAACATTGAATCGAACTCCATGTCGACCGGATAACCCAGACGCGCAAGCACATCGGCATACAGTTCGAACACCGAAGGCAGCTGCACCAGCTGTTTGCCGGTGGTGGCTACAAGCTGGCGACGCTCGCGCCGGTGCTTGTCTATGTGCTCCACGCGGTAGCGGTCGATGTTGAAGCGCATGCGGAGATAGCCTGAACGCAGCACGTTGTGCAGGTCGGCGATTGCCGTGAACTGCTTGGCTGTGAGCCGACGGTAAAGCGCGTTCAGTCCCTTCACGCCACGGTATTCGTTTTTAAGGTCGGCTTCCATGAAGCCTACGTTCGGTGCCATGCTGTCGAAAAGCACTCTTGCGAAAGGGCTGCTGAGCACAGTGATGCGCAGATGAGGGTAGCGTCGTGCCAGCGACCATACCAAAGGCACCGTCATTGCCACATCTCCCAGCCCCGAGAATCTCATTATCAGAAGGTGATCGGTTTTCATGCCGTCTTTGATGATGTTGTTTATAATATGAGTGAACGTGCTTGTTTGCCGTATAACACGTGATTCATGGACTGACCGTCATACATTCTCATCTGTCTGTACACCCTCATACGCCTGAGCCACGCGGCTACGCCGCCGGGCAGGGTTTCTGCCGCCGGCATGACGACTTGCCTCTGTCCGTGAAGCACGGCGAGCCTTGCCCTGCGTTTCTTGCATGGTAGCCGTCTGTCGCCAGACAGAACACGCGGCTGCGGATTTGTGTGAATGACATTGTGTTTAGATTTAAATGTAATAAGTGACGTCCTCCTGCCGCCATGCCGCACGTATGTCTCCAAAAGCCCGCGCAGGCGGCACATGTACGTGCAAATTTAACTCAAAAGGGTCAAATGTGCAAATAAATAAGGCTATTTTTCACACTTCGCGCCACCCGACACGCTGATACACAGCGATGTGTGTTCCCGAACGCGGACATACCATGATGATTATCAGGCTGGAAGAACAAAACGACGGCATTTTTTGCACAATCGTT
>OQVI01003188.1_pt1 | contig 9891 bp, 7 predicted proteins | sample 1691651 | NCBI WGS metagenome assembly OQVI01 (sample SAMN03418287, study PRJEB22391) | human gut metagenome | biome: human-gut; feature: organic feature; material: feces | host: Homo sapiens | place: Italy | collected 2013-04
AAAAGCCGTCTAACTCACGACTGAAGTCACGAGAATGCGACGGCTAAGTTTTCAAATTAATCTCCTTCCACCGTGAAAATATTGCGGGCTGTATGGTATGCGGAGATTATATGGGGCGCTGCCCCACGCCCCGCAAGGGCGAAGCCGCCCTTGACCTGCCTAAAAACTCGCTTCGCTCGTTTTCTGTACAAGGCCGCCCGCCTTTGGCGGGCATATCTCCCGGTTGCAATATCAGTATGTAGAAAAACCGCATGAAAGTTACATCATGCGGTTAAATTTATGCGTTAAGGCTGCCAATTATTATAAACAGACTCTAGCAATGGAAGATTACAACAACGGGATTTAACACTTCTGTCTCTTCGTGACAGTTCAGCTTCAGGCATAAAGAGCAATGAGCGTAATGTTTCGGCAGTATTCTGTATTAACTCCCAATCTGATAGTATCGCATTGTATTGGTTTTGCAAAAGTCTTCTGTATTGTGGATTTTGCTCGTTGCTGATGCGTAATGGAATAATTGCCTCATCAGGAACCGGAATCATGTTATTGAAATTGATTGCTCCAAGCCGTCCTCCATCAATTTTACGAAAATCTTTATCGTTATGCATTCTTCTATGTTTAGGCTTTGGCGAAGTGAAAGGGGCGTAATATTTAACATCGCCGATTAGTAGTATGATGCCAATATATGGACGTGATTCATTTTTATTATCTGCAACCCGATTATCGTAAGCCCTTATAAATTCTATATATGTATCTTTTATATTATATATATCCATTTTGTCCTCTTATATGTAAAAAGAGATGACATTATGTCATCTCTTTGCTTTTTTAGGTTCTCGCTTTGTTTTCAACTGGTGGAGACGCACCGCTTTTTTAGGTTCCCGTTTTGTTTTTCAACTGGTGGAGACGCACCGCTTTTTTCAGTTCTCGCTTAAATTGGTGGAGACGCACCGCTTTTTCTATGCTTATATTATATGCCATAATCTCTAAAATGTCAACACTTTCACGCTTCCGGAACTTCTTTCTTACCGGTTACATATTCGTAAATTAATGATTTTTTATATTCTTCAAGGGTTGCGATTTGGTCTTCGTAGTTTTGTAAAAGAGTGTCAATTTCGGAGCATTTGGAGTCAAGGTAATCAATGATTTGCTGTTGAGTTGTCATATCATATGTATATACAAACTTTAAATTCGCATTTTTCTCTATTGAGACTCTTTTTAATGCTGAACCAGCTAGAACTGATAATAATTGTTCCTGAACGATATTGGACATCAAGCAGTATTTAAGATATTTAGGTCTTATTTTTAATTGATTTGGACGAATGATAACCAATGAAGAAGCTACTACAAAGTTATTATCACTTACTACTGTTGTCTTCCCAATAGTTCCGTCTTTACTGATTAAAACATCATCTTTTTTAGGTTGACATCCGGTTTTAACTAAATACGCATATTGAACACTATTAATTTTTAAACAATTAACAAAATCAAGAGCTCCGGTATCATTCATATTTGTTACAGATAAAAATTTAAATTCGCCATTTGTTGTATCAGGTGAGATATGGGCTCCATCGGTTATTTTATTTGATATTTGCTTTACTTTACAAATCTTCCATCCCTCCGGCATCATTCCCCAATCCATTCAACCCCGGAATCCTTCATCTTCGCATCCTTATCCAGCCCCTTCGTCACCGCTTCTGTTATAACTGCTTTTTTGTATTCTTTTGCAGATTCCACGCGGGCACGTAGATTTTCAATAAGGGCGTCAATTTCGGAACATTTGGAGTCAAGGAAATCGGCGATGCGGTGTTGTTCTTTAAGTGAAGGAAAAGGAATTTTAATTTGCTTAAATTCAGGTGAATAAGTTCTCCACCTCATCATCATAATGCCTCGCCCATATTTTAAACATTCACCAGCAATTCCATCTGTTCTAAATACATAATGTGCATAACGCGGAATAACCTTTGATAAATCTGGAGTATAAACATCATATGCCGGACTTACCACACCATCGTAATCAGATACCCCAATTGACCCCATCCAAGCAAGAATAATATTGACGACAATATCGTTTTTATGAACAATTTTATATCCATTTACTGTCTGCGCATGATTTCCGCTTGTTTTTGCTTTTTCGCTGTTTGTAGGAAACACACCAATTCCTGTATAAAGAGATAATAACTGCACCTTGTTTTCTGGTAAAAAATTTTTTTCGTTTTTCAAGCGGAAACAATGCCCAATTTTCATTACCTTCCATTTTTCCGGAACTTCCCCAATCCACGGAATCCCGGAATCGCGCATTTTTCTTTCTTTTTTTTCGCTGTTTTTTTCTTCCATATATATATTAAACGTCTCCTTGTTATGCTGTTGTCGCTATTTTTGCTTATTTTTCGGCATCTATTTTTTGTATTCTGCCACCGTAGTCTATATTGGCTCCGCTATGGTTTATTGCATCAAACTCAGAATCTGTATCTTCACATACTGCATCATTAAGGATTCGCTCAATTTCTTCCGGGTGTTTATCTAGCCAATCAGAAGTTTCTTTCATCCTGTTAAAATTTGGCATTCGTTTAATTAATATCCCCATATTTTCACCTCTTTTCATTGTATCAGCAGGATTTATTTAAAAATTCAATTGCAAAAAAACGCAGTTTTTGCTCAGGGTCAAGGGCGATTGCCCTTGCCGGGGGTGCGGGGGCTGGAAGCCCTCCGCGAACATCTCACCCGAAAAGTTTTTTCTCAATCTCTCCGGCTTCTTTCACAAGCGCCGCCATCCTTGCCGCAACGTCTTCTGATTTTGCCTGCTTCTGGTATTTGTAGAAGCACCTGGTAAACGGTATTTCCGCGCCGGTCTTGACGACAGGCTTCTTTGCTGCCAGGTTCTATTCAAAGAACCATTTGGCCTCCGGAATATGAGGCAGTACCTCGCGCGCCATATAGTCTTCAATGCCTTCGTCATACTTTACAATCTCAGTGTCCTTGGTGTCCTTGTCGTAAATGATTTCGCCTTTATTTTTGCCTTTCTTTTCTCTCTGTATTTCTGCATTTTTGTCCATCACAGATAAGGCATCGACAATCTTGTCAACAAGTTTTGAATCAACATCCGGTAATACTTTATTGATTACCGGCAAAAAGGCTTCCGGCGACATATACTTTTCTTCTGATTTTGCCGCATTCAATGCGTTAATGATGCTGTCATATTGCTGCTTGGACTTTTTGAAGTTTTCCAGTTTTGTCCTCTCTTTTGCTGTCATATTTTCGCCTTTTTCTTCCAGTTCAAGGACTTTTGCTTCGTCGTAGAGTTTTGACAGCACACCGCTCTGCATCAAGCGCTCAATACTTTCATCTGTAATCTCGTACCGTCTCTGCAGCGGCTGCATTACTGTATACTCACGGTAAATGAATTCTGTATTGTTGTAAATTTTAGAGAACTCGTTTTCCTCAAAATCGCAATACAGTTTCGTGATAATCTCGCGGTCTTCCGGTGTAAACTCATTCTTCTTGCTTCCAAGCGGCTTCCTCAATTTATGGCAGATACCTGAAGCATCAATCAGCTGAATCTTGCCGATACGTTCCGGGCGCTTATTCTTAGACAGAATCCAGCAGAAGCTGCTGATGCCGGTATTGTAAAACAAATCATTCGGCATCTGGATAATCGCTTCAACTAAATCATTCTTCAGCAACCAGCGCCTAATCTGTGACTCGCCTGACGCAGTCCCGCCGGTAAACAAAGGAGAACCGTTAGAAATGATTGCTGCACGTCCAACATGGTCATCCATCTTTGCAACTGCTGACTGTAAGAACAATAACTGAGAATCACTGCCAGCCGGGAGGCCTGCTCCCCATCTGCTGTCATCTTTTGCGAACTCCGCCTTAACCGCATCTTCCTGACCCTGTTTTGCGTTATCCCCGCTCCACGGAGTACCAAACGGCGGGTTTTCAATCAGAAATCGCATTTTTGTATCCGGGAAGCAGTCATTCTTCAATGTATCTGTATGCTTAAAGTTTTCTGCATTCTGTCCTTTAATAAGCATTTCGGCTTTACCAACTGCATAAGACGGCCCCATAAACTCCTGGCCAAACAGTCTTACATCTGCTGAAGGGTTATAGTGCTTAAGATATGTAAATGCAGTGGAGAGCATACCGCCAGTACCGCAGGCCTGGTCACATACAGTAATGATTTTCTTGTCATCAAAGATGTCATCACAGCCTTCTGACAGTAAGACAGAACATAGTAATTTAATGATATCCCTGCCAGTGTAGAACTGTCCAGCGTCTACATTCTGATAAAACCTGCCAATCAGGTTTTCAAAGATATACCCCATTTTGATGCTGTCATAAGTCTCCGGGTCAAGGTCAAGTTCCGAGAACGCTTTCACAACGGAAAACAGGCAGCCATCCTTATCCATCTTTTCAATATGCTTCTCAATCTCCAATTCATTCAGAATATCTTTGACATTATCAGAAAATCCTGCAACATATGCATTGAAATTCTTCGCAATGTTATCCGCATCGTTACATAGCTCTCTTAAATCAAACTGGCTGGTATTGTAAAACTGAAATCCTGAAATCTTGCACATGGCTTTGTACGGATATGTCGGAATATTTTCAAACATATCAACAACAGCCTGTTTTGTCTTTTCCAGTGAATACTCAAACCTCCTGATGATTACCATCGGAATGATAACATCGCCATATTTATCCGGCATATAAGAGCCGCGGAGCTTATTGGCAATGCTCCAAATAAAATTCGCCTCAGCGGTTACATCAACTGGACTTTCATCCCAAAGCATATCTATATTCATATTTATTATATTCTCCTTCTTGTGCTCAAATCATTTATCTTATATTAATATACCAAATTTTCATCTGTTGTGGTTAATTTTGCGAAGAAATTCTCACATTTTATCGTTTCATTTATCGTTTCATTTATCGTTTCATGCTGCACGTGTATTGCCTCACATGGCATACAACCGGTACATATGCGTTACTTCTGCTGTTACTGCTTGCTGTTACTGTGTCTGTCTGTATTACCAATCTGAGAACTTCTTCCTCTCTCTGCGATAGTGTCTGAAAAATTAACGCTTATGTTATGCTGAGGTTATCGTATGTTTATCGGGTGCTGGTCTGATAAGTATTCATCATCCGTATGAAAAGCAATACTTATATATATTATTCGAACGGGTACAGGACCGGTATTTATCATAATTTGTAAGTGTATTGATATGCAAAAAGTAATGCCATACTGTAAATCCCGTTCTCTATATTGTATATGCTGGCTGCCGCCGTACTGAAAGGTAAGCGAGCAAATCTTGATGGCATGTGTTAGTTTGGATTTGCTCGCTCACCTTTATGTGAATGCATTGGTGTGAAAATACTAAGAGTTGTATAAGACATACGCGAAAACCGCGAATGCATGTAAAGTTATGATGTAATGGAATGTTATATCAGCAATAAAAAAACGACACACATGATGTTGTGTCGCATTCACAATTTTCGCTGTCTATTGAATTTTCACACTCAATACATTCACCGCATTCGACAACGTAGATTTTAGTCGATAAAGTAGAGGTTGCGCGAGATGACAGCCCAGAGAAAGGAGTGAAGTCCTGAGTGAAATGGGCATAGTTTCTCCTTACAACTCTACTGGTTATGGTAGACCAGTAAAATGGCAAGGAGAGACTATGCACATAAACAAGTTTAGAACGTAACCAAAAATGACGATAGCCCGTCGGTCGTCGTTTCGCCGTCGCTTATGTGAACCTTGATAGCCGGTTGCCCCGTAGAACAACCCTAATATCATAAAAAATGTGCCTTACAGTATGACAGCGTTATAAGCGTCCAAGTTTCACATTGCAATGTTTCAAAACAAGTCAGCAATAAGAGTGATACAAAAAGAACAAAGTTCTTTGTCACCAGTCGGAAGTTGAACAGCACTTCCGCAAACATTACAGCATTCCGCTCTTCTTCTTATATTATATGTAAGCAGATACTTATATATAACAGATATGCAGAACAGAGAAAAAGGTTCCGCAATTCAATAACGACAGAGTGAAGATTCCACTTCCGTAAAACGGAGTATGGATTCAGGGCAAGCGCCCTTCTTTTTCTTTCTGGGTAATCGGTTTACAATACGGCTGTAACCGTATCCACGAAATTTACCAGACTATCACCGGCTCTTCTCCCGGCTGGTTTCATATGTGTGTGTCCAAATTCATTCACTACTTTGTCAATTATTTACATACGGGCATTTGCCCGCTGTTTTTTGTTTCAAAATCATCGTTTTCGCATATATGTTCGGTGATTTACCGTACCGGCTTGTCACCAGACTCCGGACCTGGATTTCAAGTCCTTTGTCAATCAGGGCATGCTACAGCATACCTCACACATCATATGAAGAATAATACTTTTTCGGCAAAGGTATGCAAAACCCGGCAGAAGCCATGTTTTACACACCAATCATTTTTTATAATACGTAATGACATTTCAGGAACTCTCATTCCATCCCAACGTAGTTAAACCCAACCGCACTATGCGTCGGCGGCTGGTACTGCCCGCCCCTCACGCCATCGCTTTCGCTCATGTCATCCGTCTCGACTACTGCACCGCAAGAAATCATGTTTCCTCTTTCTTACGGCGTGCCCTTCGGCACCTTACCGCATCATCACGGGCATTCGTGCATGCTCCACGAACTCCCCCGCATCCTATTCTTAACCAACTGTTATCAGGTATCATAACAGTGAGCCCCGCCCCGCCTTTCGCGAAGGTAAGAGCTTCCTATGCCGTTGTAATCCAGCACTTAGGCATGGGTCATGGTACTGCGCCTCAACCCCTGTGGCATCAGCCATACATCAAGGTCTCCTATATGGCTGCCCCTCCGACTGTTTCGGCTCGGATGAAAACATTTAACGTTGTTTTAAAGTCTCGTTCTCATCATACGTTTAACCTACTACGTAAGCGGAATTATTTCTATCCGCCCGTCGTCCTAAAGCGCAAAGCCGATAGTGCTCAGGCAAAGCCTGCTATCTTGCTTATTGCTCCTCACCGCGCATTGAAATAGCCGAAACATACTATTCTCCAGTTTTACCAGCGCAGTAAGCCATAACGCATACTCTTGGTAGAGTTGACTCCTCAATATTTACTTTTCCTCACGACCTGCGGTCTCCCCGGTTCCAAATCCTTTTCACTCTTTTTTTTACTTATTCTTTTTATATCGTATCACAAACCGTGTTTACAAAAGGACCCATACAAGGTCAGGCATGTCTGCCCTTGGCTAATCTGAATCAATATCCACTACTGTCCCGGCATACCTGCCGGCGGATTGAGATGACGTCAAGACGCCATCCATTGATAACTCGCCGGCATTCTGCCGGACTTGTTACCAGATTAAAATTGAAGCCGATATCAACGTCCCTTTTTGTTGACACATATAATATGCTAAATAAAATAAAAAAAAGAATTTTTTTTGAAACTTTTTTTTAAGAAATTTTTTCAGGTCCGCAAAGCCGCATAAATACAGGGTTTTTGCAAAATAAAAGAGAAAGGATGATATATCCTTTCTCGATGTGTATATATTTTAAAAAACAAAATTAATTTTTTAGTAAATCATCCAGGTCTGCATACAGATTTTCCAGGTCTGCGAAAATTTCGTTTTCTTCGTTTGCACAGATATCTTCTTCTGGCGCTCGCTGGAGGATTTTTTTTACATCCTTTTTCAGCATTTTTAACTGCTCATACAATGCAATATTTGTATAGTCAGGAGCCTTACGGCTGTATACATCGCAAATCAGAACGCTGCAGAGAAAGTTAGAGATGTCGTTTGCAACATTTTGTTCTTTTTCTGACAATACAGGCTCGTCCAATATAAGGGATGCGATTGCCTTGCACTTGTGGAAAAGCTTGCAAAGTTCAGCATGCATGTTTTCGTCTATTCCAACAAGTTTAACTTTCATTGCCGGTCATCTCCTTTCTCAATCTATCAGGATTGCTTCTGCATCTTCATCTTCATCATCTTCATCGTCTTCGCTTTCATCTTCATCGTCTTCTTCGCAGTCGTCTGTATTCTGCTGTTCAGCTTCTTCAGTAAGCATTTCTGATGTTTCGTCAATGGGGAGCGAGTCATCTTCTTCCGGCTCTGCATTAACATTTTCTGCAGTTCCTTCGGCAGGTTTTTCGGCTTCGTCTTCAAGTCCAAACGCTGCTGAATCGTCTTCGTCAAGGCTGAATGGGTCAAAATCAGAATCTTTTGGTTCTGCTGCAGCCTTGTCTTCTGCTTCCGGGCTTTCTTCGGCATCAATGTCGAGGATGCTGTCTGCAAGAGAAACAAGGGAAGTATCTTCATCTGATGAAGCGTTTTCTTCTGTTTCCTCATCTGGAAGTTCATTTTTTGAATCAGCCATTTCTGCCTCAGTTGTTGAATCGCAGCAAACCTCTTCTTCCTGATTGCCTGTTTCCTCGTTTGAAGCTGTTTCTTCGTCGTCAGATTCAGGCTCAACCCATGTCCCGTTTTTCTTTGCTTCAATTTCGTCAAGCCTGTCTTTTATGATGAGTTTTACATAAGACTCTATTATGTCAACTGTATCTTCAATATTGCCATTATTGAAAATGATAATGTCATATCCGTGCTCATCTTCATAATCTGCAAACTGTTTATCTTCGGAATCACTGCGCACACGAAATTCACTTTCAGACTTTCCTCTTTCCATAAATCTCTTTTTGCGAATGTCTTCATCTGCATACACATAGAACTGTGCAAGACGAAAACCTGGCTCCAGATTCTTTTTTAAATATGACAGTCCATCAGGGTCAATGACGTAACAGTCGCTGTCTTTCAGAATTTCTTTTGTCGTGCAGTAACGGTTCCCGTTAATGCATGTCTCGGCAATAATATCAGTCAGCTTGTCATACTCTGCTTCAGAAACGAAGATGTGGTCAGCGTCTGCAGGGTTTGCGATTTCATCAGGTCTTGGTGCACGTGTCGTATACGATTTCAGTACCGTAAGCCCAAGTCTTTCTGCGAGCTTTTTTGCAATAATGCTCTTGCCTGCTGCTGTTCTTCCTGCAATTGTGATGATAGTTTTGTTTTTCATGATTTTTTTCCTTTCTTTTTTAAGTTTTTTAGTATTTACATTTTCAATATGCCTGATTTCCCTGGCAGTGAAATATTGTCTTGCCGTTTTTCCTGCATATTAAAACTGACAATATGATTTATATAAAGAAAGGGGAAAATAAAATGGATTACAAAAAAGATGACTGCAGTAATGCTATATCATTTGGCAGGATAATATGCAGCAGTACGGATGCAGAAACGGTTATTTTTGATTATGACAGGTATGAATTTGGTAACAGTAAGATATGTTTTCCAAGTGTTAAAAAACTCATTATTAATGAGAATGTGGAATGGATTAAAGTACCAAATAGTATGTTTCCAAATGTAAGAACAATAGTATCAAAGAGTACACAGTTTCGCAGTGGGAATGTCCTGATTCATGAGTCATTTTGGAGCCTGCCAACTCTTTTAAATGTGTTTGGCGTAGAGCCTGATGAAGCTATTGACCTTATAGGTGTTCAGGCAATTGATTCTCTTGCTCTTCGTGGATGTAAAACTATACATTTCATTAATACCGAATCAGTACGTTTTATTGAAGCAAACTCTGCCAGGCTCAGTATTTTTGAAGATTCAGAAATTGAGCGTATGATTCTGGAAAAGAGATATCATGAAGGTATTATTATGGCTGGAACGATACTGCTTGCAGTGAATCCTGATGCAGATGAGATTGAGGTCCCGAGAAATACGACGTATATTTTTCCAACGGTTGATTTTACAAAAAATAAGCGTGTTATCATAAAGCGCAGCACGCGCTGCTTTGCCATTACTGTGGGCACCGGGTCAGC
>OQVI01003193.1_pt1 | contig 9859 bp, 7 predicted proteins | sample 1691651 | NCBI WGS metagenome assembly OQVI01 (sample SAMN03418287, study PRJEB22391) | human gut metagenome | biome: human-gut; feature: organic feature; material: feces | host: Homo sapiens | place: Italy | collected 2013-04
GCAACTCGGCACGGCGCTGTTCACGGGCCTCCTTCTCGGGGTCGTAATAACGCGGGATGTAATTGAATTTGTTCGGGTGCCGTTTGAAAGGGGTAAAGCCTAACATGGTCGTTCTATTTTTTGTAAAGATACGAATATCTTCGCAATTTTATTGCATGACTCTCTTTATTGTGGTTGCATTGCGACAAGCCCCCGCCTCAGGCGGGGGTTTAGGGGTGGGTCAGATTTGCAAACGCGGCATTCCGCCGCCAATTACAAGCCGGAATCAATGTACGAACGATTAATAATTCATCCCGGATTATTACCTGAAGAAGCTTTTCATCCGTTCGAAAATATTCTGGTTCTTGACCGACTCCGCCTTCTGGAAAGAGGGCTGCGCGGCCAGCTGCTCGACGAGTTTCCGCTCCTCGGCCGAGAGTTTCGACGGAACGGTGATGTCCACCACCACCAGTTCGTCGCCGCGACCGTAGCCGTTCACGTCGGGCAGTCCCTTGCCGCCCAGGCGCAGCACCTTGCCGGCATGCGTTCCCGGAGCGATCTTGATCTTGGCGCGGCCGTCTACCGTCGGCACCTCGACCGTACCGCCCAGCAGAGCCAGCGTCACGGTGATATTGAGGTTGTGAATCAGGTCGTTGCCGTCGCGCATCAGTTCGGGATGCGGCTCCTCTTCGATCAGCACTTGCAAGTCGCCGTTGACGCCGCCGTGGCGCGCGGCGTTGCCCTTGCCCGTGACGGTGAGCATCATGCCCTCGCCCACGCCGGCCGGAATCTTGATCTCCACGACCTCCGAACCGCGGACGGTGCCTTCGCCCTTGCACTTGTCGCAGGGCGAAGTGATGACCTTGCCCGTACCGCCGCAGGTCGGGCACACACTCTGGGTCTGCATGCGGCCGAAAAAGGTGTTTTCGACGCGCGTCACATGGCCCGTGCCGTTACACGTCGAGCAGGTCGAATAGGAATCGGCGTCCTTGGCTCCCGTGCCGCCGCACTTGTCGCAGGCGACGGTCTTGTTGATCTTGAGCTTCTTGGTGACGCCGTTGGCGATCTCGGCCAGCGTCAGCCTGACCTTGATGCGGATATCGGAGCCGCGGTTCACGCGCCGGCCGCCGGACGACGACGAACGGAACCCGCCCCCGCCGAAATGTCCGCCGAAAATATCGCCGAACTGTGAGAAAATATCCTCCATCGAGAAGCCTCCGCCGCTGAAGCCGCCGAAACCGCCTCCGCCGCCTGCCGCGCCGCTCATGCCGGCATGGCCGAACTGGTCGTAACGGGCACGCTTGTCGGGGTTCGACAACACGTCGTAGGCTTCTGCTGCCTCCTTGAATTTCTCCTCGGCCTGCTTGTCGCCCGGATTCTTGTCCGGGTGATACTGAATGGCAGCCTTGCGGTAGGCCTTCTTTATTTCGTCGGCGTTAGCGTTCTTCTGGACGCCCAGCACTTCGTAGTAATCCCTCTTTTCAGCCATCTTCTCACTCTCCTACAACGACTTTTGCAAAACGCAGCACCTTGTCGCCCAGCATGTAGCCGGTCTGGACGACGTCTACGACCTTGCCCTGCATATCCTCTCCGGCGGCGAACTTGGCCACGGCCTCGCATAGGTCGGCGTCGAACTCCCGGCCCTTGACGTCGATCTCGGTCACGCCCTTCTGACGCAGGGTTTCGGTAAATTTCTGCGATATCAGGTTCACGCCGGCGCGCAGCGCTTCGATATCGTCGCTTTTCTGCATGGCATCGACCGCCCGCTGCACGTCGTCGCGCACAGGAAGCATCGCCAGCAAGACGTCGCGGCCTCCGGTCTGCACCAGATCCATCTTCTCCTTGAGCGTACGCTTGCGGTAGTTGTCGAACTCGGCCTGCAGACGGATGTATTTATCCTGCCATTCGGCGACTGCCGCCGCTAAATCGGGTGCGGCGCCGCTGTCGGTCGCGTCTGCCATTGTGTCAGTCCCGTCCTGCGGCTCGTCTGACACATTGGCACAGGGTTCGCCGTCGCACGAGGGATAACCGTCGCCCGGCTCGAACCCTTCGTCGCCGTTAATGGCTTCATTATAAGCTTTTTCCTTTTTCATATATAGTTGTTTTTCAGATTTTCCGTCTTATAGTCGATCAAATTGTATACCAACCTCCGGAAGGGCCTATCCGATGATGAAAATAGCAGGGCGTTTGTTCATCGCGGGCAGTTCGGCGGCACGCCATTCGCGGACGCGGAGCGTGCGGATGAATTCGCCGGGAGCCGTGATGTCCATGGCCACCGTCAGCCGCGTTTCGGGCGCAAGGGTCTGCAACAGCTGCTCCATCAGCTTGACGTTGCGGTACGGGGCCTCGATGAAGAGCTGGGACTGGCCTTCGGCGTGCGCGCGGCGTTCGAAACGGCGGATCGCCTGCACCCGTTCGGGCGGTTTGACGGGCAGGTAGCCGTTGAAGGCGAACGACTGTCCGTTGAGCCCCGACGCCATGACCGCCATGACGATCGACGAAGGTCCGACGAGCGGCACGACACGGATTCCGCGGCGGTGGCAGGCTTCGACCACCAGCGCCCCCGGATCGGCGACGCCCGGCACGCCCGCTTCGGAAATCACGCCCGCCGAACGCCCCTCGACGAGCGGTTTCACCAGCTCTTCGACCTCACGCCCGGCGACGGTATGTTCGTTCAGTTCGCGGAAGCAGAGCGTGTCGATCGGGCGCGCCGCGCCCGCTTTCGACAGAAACCGCCGCGCCGTGCGGGTATTCTCGACGATAAAATAGTCGAGCGAATCCATAACGGCGCGGTTTGCTGCGGGCAGCACGTCCCACGGAGCCGTTTCGTCCGAGATCGGACACGGGATCAGATAGAGTGTTCCGTACATTTTTTCAGTTCAGCGATTTTTCGTTCCAACAATCCGACACGGTTCGTAATGCGGACATACTGCACGGCGAACCAGAGACTCAGCGCCATGGCCCCGACGATCACCAGACCGGGAAACCCGCCGAGACAGAGCCAGCTGAGCAGAAATCCCGCGATCGAAAGCGTCAGCGGAGCTTTCCGGACAAGAAAGGCCAGTGCCGCGTAGACGCATGCCAGCGCAGCCATGAAAATCCCGACGGCCCGCATCGTCGCGTCGCCCCCGGCATGCACCAGCACGACCACGCCGCCGACAAGCGCGAAAAACGCGGCGCAGAGCATCGCGACCTTCGCCCGGCCCAGCTGGTCGAGGGCCGACTCCGCTTCGACGCGGGCCGTCAGCAGGCGGGTTTCGAGACACTTCACGGCCTGCATCCTCTCCGCCGGACAGTTGCAGGCGGGACATTTGTCCGCTCCGGGCGCGATCAGGCCGCCGCAGTCGTAGCACTTCATCCCGTTATTCCTTGAGATAGATGCGTTTCACACGTCCCGAAACCGAGGTCATGATTTCATACGAGATCGTATCGAGCACACGGGCCATCGTTTCGAGGTCGTTGCCCGGCACGGGCGAGAAGACCGACACTTCGTCGCCCTCCTTCACGCCGGGAATGTCCGTAATGTCGATCATGCAGCTGTCCATGCAGACCCGGCCGATGATCGGCGCAGGCTGTCCGGCCACGAGCACCGACCAGCGGCCGCAGCCCAGATGCCGGTCCAGCCCGTCGGCATAGCCGATCGGTATCGTGGCCGTGGTGGTCGGCCGCGTGAGCTTTCCGGCGCGGCCATACCCCACCGCATCGCCCGCAGGCAGGCGTTTGATCTGCACGATGCGGGTTTTGAGCGTCGAGACGGGACGCAGGGCGTCGTTGTGCCGGAACCCGAAGCCGTAAAGCCCCAGCCCCAGACGGCACATGTCGAACTGCGCTTCGGGGAAGCGCTCGATGGCAGCCGAATTGGCCGTATGGCGGATGACCGGATAAGGCAGCGAGGCGGCGAGCTGCGCGCTCATGCGGTCGTAGAGGGCGATCTGCGCCCGCGTATAGGCATCCTCTTCGGGCATGTCGGCGCAGTTGAGGTGCGAGAAGACCGAAGCCGCCTTGACCTGCGGCGTCGCGGCGAGCGTCGCGCACAACTGCGCGATCTCCTGCTCCACGAACCCCAGCCGGTGCATGCCCGTATCCAGCTTGACGTGAATCGGATAACGGCTCTCGCCCGCGTGCGTCACGGCATCGGCGAAAGCGCCGAGCGAGTGGAAACTGTAGATTTCGGGTTCGAGCCGGTTGGCGATCATCACGTCGAAGCTGTCGGCGTCGGCGTTGAGCACCACGATCGGCATCGAAATCCCCCGCTCGCGCAGCAGTACGCCCTCGTCGGCGAACGCCACGGCGAGATAGTCCACGCCCTGATGCTGGAGCATCTGCGCGACTTCGAAATCGCCCGCGCCGTACGAACCGGCCTTGACCATCGCCACGAGCCGGGTCCCGAAGCTCAGCTTCGACCGGAAATAGTTGAGATTATGGATCATGGCGTCGAGATCGACCTCCAGCACCGTCGTATGGCTTTTGCGGGAGAGCAGGTGCACCAGTTTTTCGAAACGGAAATCGCGTGCGCCTTTCAGCAGGATCGCACGCCCGGCCACGGCGTCGCGGTTGATGCGCGCGACGCATTCGTCGGTAGCCGTAAAGAACTCCTTGTCGCAGGCGAACAGCGCGGCATAGCGTTTCAGGCGGGGACCGATACCGATCAGGAAGTCGATTCCGGCGCGTGCGACCATGCCCGCCACGCGGCTGTAAAGCTCGTCGTCCGAGAGACCGCTCTGCGAAATGTCCGACAGCACGAGCGTACGGCGGCGGCTCAGCGCCACGCTGTGCAGGTAGTCCAGCGCCAGCGCCAGCGAATTGAGGTCGAGGTTGTAGGCGTCGTTGATAAGTATCGAGTCGTTGATGCCCTCTTTGACTTCGAGACGCATCGCCACGGAGGGAGCTGCGGCGAACGAAGGGGCGGGATAATGCATCACATCGCAGAACGCCTCGACGATCTGGGCATTGCGGCGCGAAGCGGCATTGCCTATGACCGATTCGGGCACTTCGGGATATGAGGCGGCATCGACGGGACGGCGGTCGGCGAAATGCGCCGCGACCATACGGCCCAGCGGCTCGTAATAGCTGTGGTAGATGATTTTGGAAGCGCTGCGGGCGAGAATCATCTTCTCGTCGCATTTCTGTTCCAGATTGATGAAATTCTCCTGATGGGCGTCGCCGATCGAAGTGAAGATCACCGCGTCGGGGCGGATGATGCGTTCGAGCCGCTCCATCTCGCCGGGCTTCGAGATGCCCGCTTCGAAAATCGCCAGCTCCTCGTCGCCCTCCAGCATCAGCACCGAAAGCGGTACGCCCAGCTGCGAATTGTAACTCTTCGGCGAACGGTAATATTTCATGCCTTCGGGCAGCTCCTCGGCGATCCACTCCTTGATGACGGTCTTGCCGTTCGAGCCTGTGATGCCGACCACCGTACCCCGGAACTGCGCCCGGTGATAGGCCGCCAGCCGCTGAAGGGCTTCGATGGCGTTGTCCACCTGCACGAAACCGCACTCCCCGGTGCACGAGGAGGCTTCGACGCCCCGCTCGACGAGGAACGCACGCACGCCCCGGCTCTGCATGTCGGCGATGAAATCATGCGAATCGTGGTTCGCGCCGCGCATGGCGACGAACATCGGGCGACACCCCAGCTCGCACGAAAGCGACCGGCTGTCGGTAACGACCGACCGCACCTCGGAATCGCAACCCGAAAACTTTCCGCCGCAAATGGCGGCAATACGTGAAAGTCTGTAATTCATCCTCTTATCATTTTTCCGTTCCATCCGCCCTGCGGTCTGTAGGCATCTGCCCCGCACTCGGCCGGAACGCCGCGAAAAATCGTCAGTCCATCTTAAAAGTCACGATCGTAATGCCCGCCCCGCCGCGGTCGGCATGCTCGTCCTTGGCGCTTTCGACCTCAGGGACAGTGCGCAGATAGCGGCGGATCTCCTCCTTCAGGGCCCCCGTACCCTTGCCGTGAAGGATCGAAACCGAACCCACGCCGACCATCAAGGCGTCATCGACGAAATCCTGCACGGCGTCCAGCGCTTCGGCGGCGCGCATGCCCCGCACATCGATATGGTCCCTGAAATTGAGTTTGCGGGCCGAAATATCGACCGAGACCACCGTACGGGCCGTCTGCGGGCGCGTCGCTTCGCGGAACTCGCTGTTCGACACCACGGTCAGCAGTTTCTTGTCTACCGTAGTAAGTATCTGCCCGAAGGCGACCTGCGCTTTCTTCCCCTTGACCGACTGCACCACGCCGACCATATCCTGCCCGACCATGCGGACCTTGGAACCGGTTTCGACCTCGCGGGGTTTGGGCGGTTCGGGGGCAGCGGCCGCGGCCTGCGCTTCGCCGCGCTGGGTTTTGCGCTCGATGCGCCGCTGGCGGCGGCGTTCGATGCGCTCGATCTCACGGGCCACCTGCGCGTCCTTCTCGGCCGTATCGGCCTGCTCGACCGCATCGCGGAAGTCGTCCAGCTCGCGGCGCGCCAGCCGCGTCAGCTCTTTTTCGGCCTGCGCTTCGCGGATGGTCCTGATCGTATTCTCGATCTGCTTGTTGGCGTCGGCGATCAGCCGCTGGGCCTCCTGCTTGGCCTTTGTCAGAATCTCCTGCCGCTCGGACTTGATCTTCGCCAACTGCTCGGCGTAAGTCTGCTCCAGCTCTTCGACCTTGCGGTCCGTCAGGCGGATGCGGTCGCGTTTCTGCTCCCAATAATGTTTGTCACGGGCGATTTCGCGCAGCTGCTTTTCGATGTTGATATGGTCGCTGCCGGCCTTCTCGCCCGCAATGCGGATAATATCTTCCGGCAGGCCGATCTTGCGGGCTATCTCCACGGCGAACGAACTGCCGGGCTTGCCCGTTTCGAGCCGGAACAGCGGCCGGATATGCTGCACGTCGAACATCATGGCGCCGTTGGCGATGCCTTCGATGTTCGACGCATAATACTTGATGTTGGCGTAATGGGTCGTGATAACGCCGTAGCACCCCTTGGCCAGCAGGCGTTCGAGGATGGCTTCGGCGATGGCGCCGCCGATGACCGGCTCGGTACCCGACCCGAATTCGTCGATCAGCACCAGCGTCGCGGAAGAGGCCCCGGCCAGCATGTTCTTCATGTTGAGCAGGTGCGACGAATAGGTCGAAAGATCGTCGTCGATCGACTGCTCGTCGCCGATGTCGATGAAGATCGACCGGAACACGGGCAGTTCGGAGACTTCCGACGCCGGCACGAGGAATCCGCACTGGAACATATACTGCACGATGCCCGTGGTTTTCAGGCAGACCGACTTGCCGCCCGCGTTGGGCCCCGAAATGACGAGGATATGCTTGCGACGGTCCAGCTGCATGTCGAGCGGCACGACCTCGCGGCCCTGCGCCCGGAGCGTCTGCTGCAGCAAGGGATGGCGGGCGTTTTTCAGCACCAGCCGGTCGTCGGTCGAGACGATCGGCTTCACGCAGCCGTTCTCCGAGGCCCAGCGCCCTTTGGCGCGCAGCATGTCGATCTCGGCGAGGTAATCGCCCGAATCGGCGATCAGCTCCGCATCGGGACGCACCGAATCGGTGAACTCCGAGAGGATGCGGACAATCTCGCGCCGCTCAGCGTATTCCAGTTCGCGCAGTTCGTTGTTGATCTCCACCACCTCGACCGGCTCGACGTAGAACGTGCGTCCGGTAGCCGACTCGTCGTGGATGAAGCCCTGCAGTTTGCGCTTGTTGGCCGCGGCGACCGGAATCACGGCTTTGCCTTCGCGGATCGAAATCTGGGCGTCGGCATCGACGATGCCGGCGTTCTTGGCGGCCGACAGCACGGTCTGCAGACGCTTGGCGGCCTGTCCCTCGCGTTCGCGGACGGCGCGCCGGATCTCCAGCAGACCGGGCGAAGCGTTGTCCTTCACGTTGCCGAAACGATCGACGATGGCGTCGATCCGCTGCACGATTTCGGGAAAGGCCGCGACGCCGCGGCTGCGGGCGTGAAGCGCCGGATATTGTTCTTCGCGGTTGAGAATGAACGCTACGATGCCGCCGACGACCGTCAGCGCACGATGCAGCGTCACCACTTCCTCGACGTCGAGGAATGAGCCTTCGACGCGCAACTTGGCGACGATATGATCGACGTCGGGATACTCCCCGCCGGGAAATTCGTGTTCCATATCGAGCAGCAGACGCATCTCGTCGGCAAGCGTCAGCCGCCGGGCGATCTCGCGCGCCGAGGTCGAAAAGGTCTCGCCGGCCAGCCGCGCACAGGCGGCACGCATGGTACAGCGCGCCGCAACCTGTTCACGAAGCCGGTCGAAGCCGATCTTCTGCTCGAAGTTTGCAGGATAAATCATGGTGCTATGTCGGGTAGAGGGCTACCGCAGCCGCCTGAGCGAATCGCGCTCGGCTTTCTCGGCGGCCTTCGCGGCCTTCCGGTCGGCCCGCTCCTTCATCTTCTCAGGGTTGCGCCCGAAGAGCGAAAGATGGACGTAACGGCCCGGATACTGTTTGACGTCGGCCAGCAGTGCGGAGAGATTCTCGCTGGCCCGGTTGAGCGAATCGTAAAGTTCGGGATCGTTCATCAGCTTGCCCACCGTGCCCTCGCCCTGCGCGATGCGGGCCACCAGATCGTCGAGATGCCCGACGGTCTGCGAAAGTTTGACGGCGAACTCCTCTTCGGAGAACTGCGCGACGACCCGGTCTACATTGCCGATGATGCTGTCCACGCGCTGGGCGTTGTCGCCGAGCATGTCGGAGAACTTCGAAAGGTTCTCCAGCGCGCTTTTCAGGTTGTTTTTCTCGGCGGAAAGTATCTGCGCCATGTCGCCCGTCACGGAGTTGAGGTTGCCGAGCGTCCCGGCGATATTGCCGGCGTTGTCCTCCATCAGCCTGTTGAGGTTGTCGAGCGCACGCGACAGATCGCCGGTGAGCTGCGAGACTTTCTGCTTGAAGAAATCCAGCTCCGAACCGGCCATGTCCATCAGGTCGCGGTCGCGGCTCGCCCGCAGCGTATCCCCCTTGTGCAGGTAGGTGTCGGCCCTGCCGTAGGTTATTTCGATCGCCTTGGCGCCCATCAGCCCGTTGCTGAAAATCTTGGCTTCCGAATCGGTCGGAATGCGGTACTCGCGCTTGATGGTGAACCGCAGCACGACTTTGTCGCTGCGGGCGGGGTCGAACGACAGGCCCGTCACCGAACCGATCTTGACGCCCTTCATCATGATCGGCGAAGCGTTCTGCACGCCGTTGATCTGGTCGTAAGCCGCATAATATTCGACATTGCGGCTGAAAATATCGAATCCTTTCAGAAAGCGGATGCCCGCCCATGCGACGCCGATCATCGCCACGGCGAAAATTCCGATCTTAACTTCCCTTTTCATACCTCGTATGTTTTTATTTCACGATCCGAGTTCCCCGGCAGCTCACCACAAAGGCGTCGGGGAAGACCTTGCGCACCGCCGCCAGTTGTTTCTGCGCCGCAGCGCGGGTCTCGTATTCGCCGACGCAATACTTATAACGGTATTTGCCGTCGGCCGTATATTGTTTCACCTTGCCGCGGTAGCTCTTGAACCGCGCGGACGAAGTCGGTACGGTCTGGGGGCTGGCCAGCACCTGCACGGTATAGCGCAGCGGCTGCGCGTCCTGTTTGGGAGCCGGCAGCTTCGGGGTTTCGGCTTTCGGCGTCTCCCGCTTCGGGGCGCCGGCCTTGGGAGTCTCCGTTTTCGGCATCTGCGTTTTGGACGTCTCCCGCTCCGCCGGCGCAGTCACGGATTCGGATTTGGCGGCGGAGTCCTTCGCCCCCGCCTTTCCGCCGGCCCCGCGCACGGGCTCCTTGCCGACGACCACTTGCTCCGGCGTCCAGTAATCCATTTACTAAACGATATAAAAAAGCATGAAAGGAAAAAGCGCACAGCGCCGGTA
>OQVI01003194.1_pt1 | contig 9858 bp, 7 predicted proteins | sample 1691651 | NCBI WGS metagenome assembly OQVI01 (sample SAMN03418287, study PRJEB22391) | human gut metagenome | biome: human-gut; feature: organic feature; material: feces | host: Homo sapiens | place: Italy | collected 2013-04
TTTTTCGATATTGTTCAATTTTCAAGGTCCTGTGCGCCTCAGCCTTGCGGCTGACAGCTCATTTATTTTATCACTTTCGTGATAAGTTGTCAAGCACTTTTTTGAAGATTTTTTGAAGTTCTTGTCGAACTTTCTTATTTCTTCGCGTTTGGACGTTCGTTTTGAAGTGTTTCATTCTGTCGGACGTCCGCCTGACAGTAACGTATTTTAGCACAGGGTCCGGTAAAAAGCAAGACTTTTTTCAATATTTTTTGCGTAAAATCCTGCTTTTGACTTTTTGTCCAGTTTTTTCTTTCACTTTTGACATTTCTGCGCTCATTCTTCCAAAAGACGTCTGCGCAGCAGAACTAAAATCTTACGCTCCCGCCGGGAGATCTGTACCTGGGTGGTATGCAGCACCTTTGCGGTCTCGCTCTGGGTACGGTTGCCGTAGAACCGCAGCTGGATCAGCTGACGGTCCTGCTCCGGGAGCGCGCGGAGCACCTCTTCCAGACTGATGCGATCCGCCAGTGCTTCCTCCGGGGATTCCACCGGGATATCCAGCTGATGTTCCGCATCCTCCCGGCCCTCCGGGGTCAGGCTCATGGCGGGCTGTGCCGCCTGGATGGCCATGGCCACATTCTCCACGCTCTCCCCCAGCTGCTCTGCCAGCTGGGAGAGGGTGGGCTCGGTGCCGCACAGCTTCATGGTGTGTTCCCGCGCTGCCTGCACCCGCATGCCCAGCTCTTTCAGAGAGCGGCTTACCTTGACGGTACCGCCCTCCCGGAACAGCTTTTTGATCTCGCCCAGGATGACCGGCACGGCATAAGTGGAAAAGCACACGCCGCGCTCCGGGTCGAAGTTGTCGCAGGCTTTGACCAGCCCCATACAGCCCGCACCGTAAAGGTCATCGTATTCGATGCCCCGTCCGCGGAACCGCCCGGCGCAGGCATGCACCAGCCCCAGATTCTGTGTGATGAATGCTTCCCGCCGGGTCTTGTCCGATACCATACGCCTTGTCCGCCTTTCTTTTTATGTAGACGCGCGGGCAGACAGCCGCTTGATCAGCACCACCTTGGTGCCCTTACCCGGCAGTGAGGTAACTTTGACCCGGTCCATGAAGCTTTGCATCACGGCAAAGCCCAGCCCGGAGCGCTCCTCCGGGTTGCCGGTGGTGAACAGCGGCTCCATGGCCTGCGGGACATCCGGGATGCCTACCCCCTTGTCCGTGACCGTGATGTGCACCTCCCGCTCCGGATAGACCGCCACGCAGAGGGTCACCGGGCCGATGCGGTCCGGGTAGGCGTGCACGATGCAGTTGGTCACCGCCTCGGATACGGCGGTCTTGAGGTCTGCCAGCTGGGGCACCGTGGGGTCGTACCGGGCCAGAAAGGCCGCCACGACGCTGCGGGCGTAGGCTTCGTTGATGCTGAGGGAATCAAACTGGATCTTTGTGGTGTTTTCCGCTTTCATGGGTCATTCCTCCATTTTGGATGCATCTGTGCACCGGATGCCGGCCAGCTGCAGCACCCGGCGCAGCTGTGCGGGCGCATGCTGGATCTGCAGGGTGGTGCCGAGGGTGCGGGCGCTGCGCTGCCGCCCCAGGATCAGCCCGATGCCGGACGAATCCATAAAGCCTACCCCGCTGAAATCCAACACAAGGGTCTGCGGAGTGCGGCTGACCAGCGCATCGTCCAGCTGGATGCGCAGGCTCTGGGCCGCATCGTGGTCCACCTCGCCGGAAAGATACGCATACAGGACCTCGCCTGCTGCGCTGAAACGTACCGCTGCCATTGCCTTGTCCATCTCCTTTGTTCATAAAAAAATCCCGTACACATAGTCTCAGTGTACGGGATCTTCGCATGATTTTTTAGGGAAGTGTGTCGCTCAGCGGTTTTCCAGCAGGGCGGCGGCTTCCAGCGCGGCGGCTTCGCTGCCGCAGACCAGCAGACCGCGGCGGGTGTTGGCGTGGGCCAGCTCCACCGCTTCGGCCAGGGTCGCGCAGAGCTCGGCGTCAAAGTGGAACTTTGCCTTCTCGGTCAGGCGCTCGGTCAGGGCATCGTCGCCGCCGGTGGGGGTGACGAGGTAGACCTTATCAAAGGGGTTGTCACTCATGCCGGGCATGGTGGACTTGTCCTTTTTCTGCTCCTCCGGGGTCAGGCCGGTCTCCAGTGCGGAGAAGAAGGCTTCGGCACCCTCTTCCTCGGCCAGGCCGATGATAGCGCTCATATGGCGCACCTTGGCCATGTTGAGCACGCGCAGCAGCGCAGAGGCCTGCTGCGGGGTGCGGCAGGCGTCCAGAATGACCAGCGGGCGCTGGGAGATGACCCGGATGCTGCTGCGGTTTTTCACCGCTGCCAGACCGTCCAGAATGGCCTCGTCCGGGATGTCGAAGCCCTTGCGGCAGAGTGCCAGCGCCAGCTCCACCGCCATGGCGGCGTTCCCGGCCGCATGACGGCCCAGGAAGGCCAGCGGCACGGTGTAGCCGCCGTAGTCCACCTTGCTGGCAAACTTTTCCGCTTCCAGGAAGGTGATGTCCTCCGGGTCCGGCACCACAAGCTCACAGTCGCACTTGCCTGCGGCCACGATGAGCTCGCTGAGCACCGCTTTGGGCTGCTCCGGTGCGGTGACGCAGATGGAGCCCTTGCGCATGACCCCGGCCGCCAGTGCGGCCAGACGCTCCACCGAGCGGCTGACGCCGTCGGGGCCCACAGAGGTGACGGCGCACACCGGCATCTGGGGCAGAGCCTCTGCCAGACCGGCGTCCGGCAGCTCCACCACAGCCAATGCACAGCCGGCCTCGCCAAAGGCATAGGCGGCCGCTGCCAGCTCTGCGGCGTCCTGCGGCAGGGGCTCCGCCGCTGCCTGTGCCTCTGCAGCCAGGCAGAGCAGACCCTCGTCCACCGGAGCACCGTCCACACGGACGCGGACCGACAGCGGCTCACAACCGGCATGGTACAGACCGGCATGGATACCGGCCGCACGCAGGGTGGCTGCCAGCAGGGCCGCCACGGTGGTCTTGCCCGCCGTACCGGCCACGCCCACGAACTGCACCTTCTGCGCAGAAGCCGGCAGGGCCTGCTGCAGCTGCTGGGTGGTGGCAAAGCCCTGGGGCAGGGCTGCAAAATACTGATTTGCCTGTTGGATGGTCATTGGTTACTCCTTTTTACGATGATGAAACAGCAGCCTCCACAGCCCCATCAGCAGCAGTGCCGCCAGGATGCCTGCCAGCACCCCTGCCGAGTCCAGCCACACATCGGTGACTTGGCTGCTGCGGCCCTGCGAGAACAACTGGATGGTCTCATCGGTCAGAGCCGTGAGCACCCCTGCCAGCATGGGCACCGTGATGTGCCGCAGCGGACGGCGGCTGTACACTCGCATACAGAGCATGAGCAGAAAACCCTCCAGCGTATACTCGCAGAAGTGGGCCATCTTGCGCACGATGTGCATGGTAAGGCGCTGGGCAAGGGCCGGGTGGCCCAGACGGCGCAGCACCGCCTGCAGCAGCTGCAGCACCCGGCCGCTGGAAACGCTGGAAACGTCGGCCACTGCCATGGAGTTGGAAAAGATGAACCAGATGCAGCCTGCCAGTGCCAGGGTGAACAGCACTCGGCCCCCCAGGACCCAGGGGGAAAGGCTCTGGGGCTCTTTTTCGTATTCCATCTCAGCCCAGAGCCTGGATGCTCTGCTCGATGTTGGCCAGCTTGTCCTGGCTCTTGGCGTACTTAGCGCGGATATCCTCCACCAGAGCCGCCGGGGCACGCTCCACGAACTTGGGGTTGGCCAGCTGGTTGCCGAACATGGCCAGTTCCTTTTCGGCCTTGGCCTTTTCCTTGTTCAGGCGGGCCAGCTCCTTGTCGCGGTCGATCAGCTCCATCATGGGGATGAAGCCGCGGGCGGCGTGGGTGGACACCTGCACCATGCCGTCGGTGCTGCCCTCGTACTTCTCGGTAAAGGTCACATCGGTGGCAAAGGCAAACTTGGCCAGATAGACCTGTGCGTTCCGGAACGGGGCAGCGTCGGCGGTCTCGATAATCATGCTGGTCTTTTTGGCCGGGTGGACGTTCATCTCGGTGCGCATGGTACGCACGGCCTTGATGTAGTCCATCACCTTTTCAAAGGCTTCCTCCTCGGCGGCCCAGTTGTGGGCCTCGTCGAAGGTGGGCCAGCTCTGGATCATGATGCTCTCGCCGGAGCCGGGCAGGGCCTGATACAGCTCCTCGGTGATGAAGGGCATGAAGGGATGCAGCAGCTTGAGGGCCTTGTCCAGCACATACACCAGCACGCGGCGTGCGGTGTCGGCCTGCTCGGCGTCGCCAGAGTTCAGGCGGGGCTTTGCGATCTCGATGAACCAGTCGCAGTATACATCCCAGATGAAGCTGTTGATCTTGGCAGCGGCCAGACCCATCTCGTAGTGGTCGAGGTTGTCGGTCATGGCACCGGCCACCTGATTCAGCTTGGTCAGCACCCACTTGTCGCTCATGTCCAGCTTGTCCTCGCTGGGCAGGCCCGGCTCAAAGTCCTCGGGCAGGTTCATCAGCACAAAGCGGGTGGCGTTCCACAGCTTATTGGCAAAGTTGCGGGCAGCCTCCACCTTCTTTTCGATATAGCGCATGTCGTTGCCGGGGGTGGAACCATCCACCAGCATGAAGCGCAGGGCGTCGGCACCGTACTGGGCAATGACTTCCAGCGGGTCGATGCCGTTGCCCAGGCTCTTGGACATCTTGCGGCCCTGGCTGTCGCGGACGATGCCGTGGATGCACACGGTGCTGAAGGGTGCCTTGCCGGTGTAAGCAAGACCGGAGAAGATCATGCGGCTGACCCAGAAGCCGATGATATCGTAGCCGGTGACGAGGGTGTTGGTGGGGTAGAAATACTTCAGGTCCTCGCTGTCCTCGTTGGGCCAGCCCAGGGTGCTGAAGGGCCACAGGGCCGAGCTGAACCAGGTGTCCAGCGTGTCGGGGTCCTGGGTGAGCTTGCTGCCGCCGCACTTGGGGCAGGTGCAGGGTGCGGTCTTGGCCACGACGGTCTCGCCGCAGTCATCGCAGTACCAGGCCGGGATCTGATGGCCCCACCACAGCTGACGGCTGATGCACCAGTCGCGGGTGCCCTTCATCCAGTTCATATAGTTCTTGGTGAAGCGCTCGGGCACGAACTTGATCTCGCCCTTTTCCACGCTCTCGATGGCGGGCTTTGCCAGCGGCTCCATCTTCACGAACCACTGCTTGGACACCATGGGCTCAATGGTGGAGTGGCAGCGGTAGCAGGTGCCGACTTCGTGCTTCAGGGGCTCGATCTCCTTCAGGAAGCCGCCCTCTTTCAGGTCGGCCAGGATGGCCTTGCGGGCCTCCAGGGTGGTCATACCGGCATACTTGCCGCAGTCCAGCACTTCGGGCTCGTTGATGGTGTTCTTGCCGGAGGCGAACAGGGCATCGGCGGCAGCCTTGTCGGCAGCGCCGGTCATGTGGCCGTCGTAGGTGAACACGCGCACGATGGGCAGATCATGGCGCAGGCCCACCTCAAAGTCGTTGGGGTCGTGGGCCGGGGTGATCTTCACGACACCGGTGCCCTTGGTCATGTCGGCGTGCTCGTCGCAGACGATGGGGATCTCCTTGTTCAGCAGGGGCAGCACCACATGGCAGCCGTGGAGATGGGCGTACCGGGGGTCATCGCCGTTGATGGCCACAGCGGTATCGCCCAGCATGGTCTCCGGGCGGGTGGTGGCCAGCTCCAGCATCTCGCCGGTCTCCTTGACCGGGTACAGCAGGTGCCAGAAGCTGCCGTCCTTCTCCTCGTACTCTACCTCGGCATCCGAGATGGAGGTGTTGCAGTGCGGGCACCAGTTGACCATGCGGTTGCCGCGGTAGATCAGGCCCTGGTCGTACAGGCGCACAAACACTTCCTTGACGGCCTCGGAGCAGCCCTCGTCCATGGTGAAGCGCTCACGGTCCCAGTCGCAGCTGCTGCCCAGCTTTTTCAGCTGGCTGACGATGCGGTTGCCGAACTTGGTCTTCCAGGCCCAGGCGCGCTCCAGAAAACCGTCGCGGCCCACCATCTCCTTGGTCAGGCCCTCCTGACGCATGGCCTCCACCACCTTGGCTTCGGTGGCAATGGAAGCGTGGTCGGTGCCGGGCACCCACAGGGCGGCATAGCCCTGCATCCGCTTGGTGCGGATCAGGATATCCTGCATGGTGTTGTCCACGGCGTGGCCCATATGCAGCTGGCCGGTGACGTTCGGAGGGGGCATAACGATAGTGTAGGGTTTCTTGTCGGGGTCGGCCTTCGTGTGGAAGTAGCCGCCGTCCAGCCAGAACTGGTAGATGCGGTCTTCCACCTGGCTGGGATCGTACTGTTTTGCGAGTTCTTTCATGGTGTCCTCCCAAAATTGTGATGAAGTGGGACGCAAAAAGCCGCCCCACGGAACGTTCCATGGGACGGCTTGTAAAAACATAACCGCGGTACCACCCAAATTGCACGGGAATGCTTCCCGTGCCGCTTGTTGTCCCGATAACGTGGGACCGGCCCGAGAGCGGCTACCCTTCCGGCTCACCGCTCCTGCTCAAAAGCGACAGCACACCGCACGGCCGTACCGGATTCGCAGCAGGGCTCCGGCTCTCTGAACGGCAAAAACAGCGCGCACTCTTTCTCATTGCATTTATAGAAAGAATATAGCGTTTTTTGTGCGATTTGTCAATCCTTTATTACTTCTTCCTTCAGGCGGGCGATGAGCCGCTCCATCAGGGCCACCCGGTTGAAGGGGGTCATCAGGTAAAATCCATCCGCATAGGGCAGGGCCGCTTTTGCCGCCTGCACCGAGATCTCGATGCCCAGTTCCTCCCCGGCGGCACGGTCCAGCCCGGCAAAGCGGTCGATGATGGCGGCGTCCACATGGATGCCGTTGACCTCGTTTTCCATAAAGATGGCGTTGCGCTGGCTCACCACCGGCAGGATGCCGGCCAGGATCTTTGCCTCCGGGCCAAGGGTCTGCCGGGCCTGCTGCAGGTTCTGCACGGCCTGCTCCGACAGCACCGGCTGGGTGAGGAAGCCGGTCATGCCGTTTTCCAGCTTTTCCACGGCGCGGCGCAGCTCCACGTCAAAGTTGCGGGCATTCAGGTTCAGCGCGCCGAACACGGTCAGGGGCGAGGGCATCTCCCGGCCCTCCCCGGCCAGCGACACGATGTACTGGGCCAGCTTGCGGGAGTTGAACTGATACACGCTCTTCACCTCGTCCCGCTCGGCGGAGGGGATGGGGTCGCCGGTGATGGCCAGCACCTCCCGCACGCCCTCGGCGTACAGGCCCAGCAGCAATGCCTTGGTGGCGTTCAGGTTGCGGTCGCGGCAGGTCATGTGGGGCAGGGTGGGCAGGCCCAGCTCCCGGTGCACCCGGCAGGCCACCAGCGAGGAATCCATGCGCGCCCGTGCGATGGGGCAATCGGCCACGGTCATCAGGTCGGTGCCGGCAGCCTGCAGGCGGCGCGCCCCTTCCAGATAGGCGGTCAGGTCGGCGTCCTTGGGGGAGTCCAGCTCCACGGCGATCACCTTTTTGCCGGACCGCAGCTTGCGCAGGAAGGCGTCATCGGTTTCCACTTCCGGACGGGAAACGGTGGAGATCTGTGCCGCCGGGACGATGGGCAGCCCCTCCGGCAGGGCATCCAGTGCCTTGCGCAGGGCCGCGATGTGGGCCGGGGTGGTGCCGCAGCAGCCGCCCAGGATGCGCACCCCCTCAGCGGCCAGCCGGGCCAGCTCGGAGGCAAAATAGTCCGGCTTGCCCCGGTACTGCACCTGGGTGCGGGTGACCACCGGATAGCCCGCGTTGGGCATGACCGACAGTGGGATGCCCACACTCCCCAGCTGCTGCACCAGCGTGCGCATGGCGCCCGGTGCCGACACACAGTTCAGGCCCACGGCATCCACAAGGCCGCTGTCCGCCATGCGGCGCACCAGCGCCCGGCAGTGCTGACCCTCGCGGGTGTAGCCGTCCGGCAGCACCGCAAAGGACACCTGCACAAAGGCATCCGGCACCGTCTCACGCAGAGCGCGCACGGCATCCAGAACACCGGTGTCGCTGCTCAGGGTCTCAAACAGGTAGTTCTTTGCCCCCAGAGCGGCAAACCGCCGCACCACCGCCGTGTACACCTGGGCCGCCGACAGGCCCTCGGTGTCCGGGGCGGGGCCAAGGTCGGCAAACACGGCGGCGTCCGTCCCGGCCGCTGCCTCTGCGGCCAGCTTCCAGCCTGCGCCGGCCAGTGCCTCCCACTCCGGGTCCTGAGCCGCCGCCATGCGGGGCAGGCCGAAGGTATTCGTCTTGATGGCATCGGCTCCCGCCGCCAGATAGGCGCGGTGGACCGCCCGGATGCCCTCCGGGTCCAGCCGGTTTGCCTGCTCACATTCCCGGCCGGGGGCTCCTTTATAATAGGTGCCCATACCGCCGTCGAACAGCAGCGGGCGTTTTTTCAGCAGCGTGCGTACATCGCTCATGGTGGTGGTTCTCCTTTTCCTACAAAAGCACTTGGCTTTCAGTTTAATGCAGAACGGGCGTCCGGTCAAGGGTTTTCTGCCCCGGCCGCTTGCAGGAACGCCGTTTTTGTGCTATCCTATGCATACTTTATGGAATGAGGGAGGGATGTGCCATGCGCCATGCCGGCACACAAGACATCGAAACGCCGCGGCTGCTCCTGCGCCGCCTGCTGCCGGAGGATGCACCGCAGATGTACGCCAACTGGGCCAGCGACCCGGAGGTGACCCGCTATCTGCGCTGGGAGCCCCACAAAAGCCCCGCCGAAACGCAGGAGCTGCTGGCCGCGTGGGCACTGCTCTACCCCAACCCGGACTATTACCAGTGGGCCATGGTGGAAAAGGCCACCGGACAGGTGTTCGGCTCCATCAGCCTGTACAATTCCCTGCCGGGGGAGCCTCAGCAAAAGACTGAGTGGCCGGGGCTGGACCTGACCGACGGCGTCTGGGAGCCGGGCTACTGCATCGGCCGGAAGTGGTGGAACAAAGGCTTCACCACCGAGGCTCTCCGCGCCGTCGTGGCGTACTGGTTCACCCGCACGGACAGCAGCTGGCTGGCCTGCGGCCATGCCGCCGCCAACCCCGCCAGCGGCCGGGTAATGGAAAAAGCAGGCTTTGTGTACCACCACAACACGGTCTACCACAAATTCGACGGCACCCCGGTGGAATGCCGGAGCTATCTGCTGACGAGAAAAGCATTTGAGACAGCATAACTCCCCCAGTCATCGCTGCGCGATGCCAGCCCCCTCGGAGATGGGGCCTTTGGCGAAACCGGAACGTTTTCCCCTCTGTCAAAAGGCTCCCTCCCTGAGAGAGCTGGCGAGGAACAGAGCGACGAGACTGAAAGAGTTTCCAAACAGAAAGGACTTATTTTGAGCGAACTTTACGATATTCTGACCGAGACCCCGCCCACCAAAGTGGTGCTGCTGGCGCTGGACCAGGGCCTGTGGGACTGTGAGCGCAGTCTGGCCGAGCTCAGCGCCCTGTGCGAGGCCAACCATATGGAAGCCGTGGCGCAGATCAGCCAGAAGCGCCAGACCCCGGAGACCGGCATCGTGCTGGGCAGCGGTAAGCTGGAGGAAGCCAGCCTTGCCGCGCAGGAGCTGGGGGCCGAATGCGCCGTGTTCGACGGCGAGCTGACCGGCAGCCAGATCCGCAACATCTCCACCGCGCTGGGCGGGCTGGAGGTCATCGACCGCACCATGCTGATCCTGGAGATCTTCCGCAGCCGTGCGGTGACCAACGAGGGCAAACTGCAGACCGAGCTGGCTCTGCTGCGCTACCGCCTGCCCCGTCTGCAGGGCATGGGCGAGGCCCTGAGCCGTCAGGGGTCCGTGCAGTCCAGCCCGTCCCGCACCTCGTCGG
>OQVI01003206.1_pt1 | contig 9831 bp, 6 predicted proteins | sample 1691651 | NCBI WGS metagenome assembly OQVI01 (sample SAMN03418287, study PRJEB22391) | human gut metagenome | biome: human-gut; feature: organic feature; material: feces | host: Homo sapiens | place: Italy | collected 2013-04
CCCTGCGGTTCATCTTTGTCCTGCCTGTCTACAGCGAATATCCTCTCGGTGAGCGTTTGGCGAGCAAGCCTTTAATCTGGTCGACGGCATAGAGCGCGTCGTGGTTCTCCACCTGCCGTACGTATGTGGCTATGCTCTGCTCGAGCATTTCCTTCACGTGTCTGCCTCCGTTGAGGTCGTCGTGTGAGGCGACTATGTCCTTTATGCACTCCGCCGCCACGTCGGCATATTCGTCGGAGTCGTAATACCGCCTCATGTATCCGAGTGCCTGAAGGGTCTGTGTGTTGCCTATGGCTTTGAGGAAACGGTTGCCGAGCGACTCTGACGCGCCGCTCTCCATTCCTGCGACGAGCATGAGATAACGCTCTACGGGTGTCGCCTCTACCGTGGAAGCGAGGTCGAGATAGCGTGACAGTATCTTGTCGCGCGCCTCACCCTGACGCTTGTCTTTCGCCATGTCGAGCATTATGGGCAGCATCTTTACGTTTCTCACCTCGAGCAGGGCAGCCTGCGCCTCTTTCGTTCCGGCTTTCCGGAGAATGTCTATCGCCTCGGCTGCGTTCGTGTTTGCCAGTATGCGGTAGTAAAGTCCGGGCTTTGCAGACGCCTCCATCGCCTTCTTCGTAGTCTCGAACGCCTTTTCCGGAGCAGTCCTGCTGTTTGTCCTGATTATCGCGTCCTGCAGTCTTGCGGCATCACCGGCACCGGCTTTGTCGAGCAATGCGTACATCCGGCTGAGCTCGTCAGTGCCAGCCACGTTGCCGAGAGCGTCGTATGCGGCGGAGCTTATCTCCTTGTCGGGTGATGAGGTGAGCGCGATCACCTTGTCGAAAGCGTTGCGCATGGCTTTTGCAGAGACAATCTGCAGCACGTCTTTCACCACATTGCCGTCGTCGGAGTCGAGTGCCTGCACCATGGCTTCCCTCATGTCGCCGTTGAAGTAAAGCAGAGCAGCCTTCGCCTCCTCGGATTCAGGTGTGCCGAGAAAGGCGGTGAGAGCCTCGAGCGACTGCTCTCCACCGAGCCGGGCGGCGGCTTTCATCGCCTCTGAACGCAGTGTTCCGCTGCTTTTCTTCAGTGTCTTGAGCACCACGTCCGTATAGTTCACGGCGTTGCTTTCGCCTATCAGGCGCACCACGTCGGTCTGTGCGTCATACGGAAGACGTGCCATCGCCTTTGCCATAGCGTCGAAAGCGGTGGGTCCGCAGTATTCCGGTCCGTATTCAAGAGCCGTGTTGCGGTATGCGGCATCGCTGTCGCGCAGTGCCTTTATGAATGTTTTTATGCCGTCGGTACCTTCGGCTCTGAGTGCCAGACGCAGTCCGGCGCATCTTATGGCGGATGTCTCTGATTTCATGAGGCGTCTTGCCTCTTTGTCCACAACGGCTTTGTCGTTATCGCAGATGCGCTCGAGCATCTTGATGTATGCGTCTGTCGAGCGTGTGCCTTCGGGTTTGTAGCCTGCCGACAGAGCCGCTTCCGCAAGGATGTGAAGCATGTCTGCCGGAGCGACGGCGGCTATGGCGTCGTATATCGCAGCCTTTGTGGCGTCGTCGGCACCGTCTGTCCATGACGCGAGAAGGTCGCTGCATTCTGTCAGTCCGCACGATTTTATGAGTTTTGCGAGCACGGCGCGCTCCGCGTCAGACGTCCTTACAAAACCCGCGATGGCTCCGCCGGAGTCCTTCATGCCGCTAATGGCGGCGACGGCGGCGTCTTCCAGCTCTTTGTCATTGGCAATGGCGATGAGGTCGGGCAGGTCGGCTGGCGTGGCGCAGAGTGCGAGCGACTCGATGAGAAAGCGTTTCTTGCGCACGTCACCGCTTCTTCCTATGGCAAGCTTCAGCCCTTTCCGCACCTCGTCCCGGTGTCTGCCGCCTTCCGGAGTCATCACGTAGCTTGCCAGACCTTGCAGCGCGTACTCGCCGGCTGAGGCTTTTCCGTCATCGTAGTTCATCGTCGAGGCAATCTGTAATATGCCCGCGCTTCCCGTGGAAGCCATCTCTCCCATGAGCAGGGAATACGATCTGCTGTCCTTGGCAGGCATCTGAGCCAGTGCGTCGGCTATGACAGTCTCCGGCGTTCTGTTCCTGCTGTCGGTCTGTGCGAGGCTTTGCGCCTGTGTAAAGAATACTGCCGCAATCAGGATAATCAGGTATTTCTTCATCTTTCTTTTTGTTGTATAAAGTACAGTTACATTATGGTTTTGAGTTGTAAAGCATTTTTTCATGACACGACATCACATGTGCCATTGGCCGCGCATGGGCTGGTCGATGAGCGCGTTTGCCTCGTCGTCGCCGACAAACAGCTGGGTCTTCGGGTCGAAATGAAGCACCTGACGGTTCAGTCTCAGTGCCACCGCACCGATGTTCACGAGCGTGCAGCTGCGATGACCGTTCTCCTCGTTCAGCGCGAACTTCTTTCTTGTGCGCAGACATTCGTAGAAATCGGTGTTCTGCGACACCGGATCGGGATATTCGGCGAGCCTGTTCATTATGTCGGGGATGGTGCATTCGAATCCTTTATACACCTTTCCGAGCGGTCCCTCGATGTATGCTGTCTTCCCTCCGCTCTCATATCCTTCGCCCTCGAGCACTATCTGGCAGCCGTCATCATATGTGTATGTTATCCTGCGCCATATCCCCACGGCGTCGGGATGCTGCTGGGCGGCGTCTGTCTCCACCTTTACAGGCGACGTGTTGTCCTTTCCCAGTATGTACTGCACGGGGTCGAGATAGTGCTGTCCCATGTCGGTGAGCCCGCCGCCGTCGTAGTCCCAGTATCCTCGGAAGGTCTGGTGGGTGCGGTGTACGTTGTATGGCTTGAACGGAGCCGGACCGAGCCAGAAGTCGTAGTCGAGCTCCTTGGGCACCGGTTGAGTCTCAAGATTCTCCCTGCCTGTCCAGAAGAACTTCCACGCGAAGCCCGTCGTGCCCGACACCACCACCTTCAGGGGCCACCCGAGGAGCCCGCTGTCGACGAGCTTCTTGAGCGGCATGACAGGCGTTCCGAGCCCGTAGAAGGTATCGGTGAACCTGAACCACGTGTTCAGACGGAATATCCTGTTATACCGTCTCACCGCTTCCACAACGCGTTTGCCCTCTCCTATGGTGCGTGTCATGGGCTTTTCGCACCATATATCCTTGCCTGCCTTGGCTGCCTCGACAGCCATGATGGCGTGCCAGTGGGGCGGGGTGGCGATGTGCACCACATCCACGTCGGGATTTGAAATGAGGTCTCTGAAGTCGTGGTAAGCCCTCACGTCCTCCCTGAACCGGCTTTTCGCCATGCCGACAGCGTCCGAGAGATGCTTGCTGTCCACGTCGCAGAGCGCGATGAGACGGCATTGCCTGTCGCTTGTGAAATGATAGGAAGAGCGTCCTATGCCGCCCGTTCCGATGATGGCTTTTGTGAGCTGGTCGCTCGGAGCTATGTGTCCGTTGCCTCCAAGCACGTTGCGCGGGACGATGGAGAACAGTCCTATGGAGCCCATCGTCTTTAGAAAAGAGCGTCTGTCAGTTTTCATTACGGTCTGTTGTTAATATGACGGATTGTTCGTTCCGCCGTTTGCGGCGGTCCGGTCAGTTGTACAAATGTAATAATAAAAATCGTAACACGGTGCCTGACGGCTTTTTTTTTTCGTGTGAGTGGCGATAATACCATTTCCGTTACGGTGCGGTGACTGCCGTGAACGGCGGGTCTCTTCCGGCACGGCACGCCTTTCTCCGTTGCCTGAATTCGCTTTTCCTGGTGCCGGAAAGCCTTGACCGGTCTGTAAAAACGTCTACTCTGTATGGTGATTTTGTCCATAGTGACAGTAAAAAGAGTGTGAGAGACCGTAATATTGTGTGTTTTTGATTTTTTGACATGCAGTATGTCTCTTTTTCGCAAATTAATATCTATTTTTGTAAAGCATAATCGCAATGCGACAACATACCGTGTGCCGCATGCCTGTGGAGGAGAAGGCATGCCATAGCTTACTGACATAGACAATGAATAATAATATAACAAAGAAAGTAATGGGAATTTTTTCAAAGACTTTAGTGTGCGCTCTCGTGATGGCGGGTGCGCAGACCGCGTATGCCGCCGACATCGTGACGCATGTCAGCGTCAAGCAACCCGGCAATCAGGCAGTGACTTATCAGCTCAGGGAACAGGGCAACAGGCTGGTTGCCGACGCCGCTCTTCCGCTCACGATAAGCAAGAGCGTGAGCAGCGAGGGAGCCGACGAGGTGGTCACAATCACGTTCACCGCGTCGGGAACGACATATTTCAACTTCGGCGCGGAGCTTAATACGGGCTATGACACGGACGGATGCGAGTTCTACATGCCTGGCTTCTGGTATCACCGCAACCTCCGCTCACCGAAGGAAGCGCCGTCGTTCCACACGTCGAAGAGCTGGAACTTCCGTGAGGACCGTCTGTCTTCACCGCTCACCGGAGCCTATAATGCCGCTTCCGCAGAGGGCACCACAGTGCTCCGTCTGGACGCTGAGGGCACGGACGCGCTTGCTACCGCCGGTGAGGGAGAGATAATTCTGTCGGGCAACACGTCGGTGGGCTACCTCGGATTCGACAACGAGAGCGGCACGGCGAAGCTCACTTTCGGCTATCCTTACATCGAGACACCGCGCCGCTATATACGCAAGCTCACCCTCGCGCCTGCCGTGGAGGCATTCGTTAAGTTGGAGAAGGGCGAGACGAAGAGCGTGAGCTGGCGCATATACAAGGTGAAGTCGGCAGACTACGGCGGCTTTGTGGGAAAGACATGGGAATACTGTTTCGACCGTCTGAATCCGCAGCCCGTCACTCCGCTCTATTCTCCCGAGAAGATGAAAGCCGTCATGGCTAACTACTTCCGCAAGTCGTATGTGAGCGATTATAAGCTGAAGTTCAACTCCGGCCACGGTCTGCGCTGCTCCGACTGCATACCAGTGGACCACGTGCAGGTGGGATTCTGCGGGCGCGTATTGCTCAACGCGTTCAACGCAATAGAGTATGGCGAGGCGACAGGACAGCAGGATCTCGTGAAAATAGGGAACGAGATATTCGACAGTTTCCTTGCCAACGGACTCACGGCAAAGGGATATTTCTACGACGATCTGCACATGCGCAACCCCATGCCTGCCGACAAGGACGTGGTGCACTCCATCCGCCAGCAGTCGGAAGCGGCATACGCGGTGATGCACTATCTGAAATATGAGAAGAAACAGGGACGCTCACACAAGGAGTGGGAGCAGAAGATACGCACCCTTCTCGACAATTTCCTCACACTGCTCAACGAGGACGGCAGTTTCGCGCGCAAGTTCCGCGACGACGGATCGGTGGTTGACGGCAGCGGCGGAAGCACACCTTCGGCAACGTCGACACTCGTCATGGGATACAAATACTTCGGAGACAAGAAGTATCTGAAGGCTGCCGCGCGCACCGTAGACTATCTTGAGGCGAACATCATATCCAAGAGCGACTACTTCTCTTCAACGCTCGACGCCAACTGCGAGGACAAGGAGGCTGCCATAAGCGCCGTCACCGCCACCTACTACATGGGGCTATGGCTACCAAGGGAAAGCAGCGCAGCCACTACATCGACCTGTGTAAGAAGGCGTCATACTTCGCCCTTTCGTGGTACTATCTGTGGGATGTGCCGTTCGCCGAAGGGCAGATGCTGGGCGACCTCGGTTTCAAGAGCCGCGGCTGGGGCAACGTGTCGGTGGAGAACAACCACATCGACGTGTTCGTATTCGAGCTGCCGCACATCGTGAAATGGCTGGGCGAGGAGCTCGGCGAACCGCGTTTCGGAAAGATATACGACGTCATCTACACATCGCTCAACCAGCTCCTGCCTGTAAAGGAGCGTCTCTGCGGCATCGGCGTGGAGGGTTTCTATCCCGAAGTGGTGCAGCATACCACATGGGACTACGGTCGCAACGGCAAGGGCTTTTACAACGACATATTCGCTCCGGGATGGACTGTGGCGTCGCTCTGGGAGCTTTATTCGCCTGAGCGCACGGTGAATTTCCTTACAAAAAAATAACACATAGGAAACCATAACAGTCATCATGACCGGACGCACGGCATGCCGCGGATTCCGCGCACACACTGCGGAGGAACGCATGCATGCTCGCCTCCGGTCATGATAAACATATATATAATAATGAGAAAACTGAGAATCTTAGCAGCATCCCTGCTGCTGTCCGCATCCGTATGTACGTTTGCAGGCGACACTTACACCAATCCTGTGATAAACACAAGCCTTCCCGACCCGACGGTGATACGCGCCGACGACGGCTACTTCTATCTTTACGCCACGGAAGACATACGCAATCTGCCGATATACCGCTCGCGCGACCTCACCGACTGGCAGTTTGTGGGCACGGCGTTCACCGACGATACCCGTCCGCAATGGAACAAGAAGGGCAACATGTGGGCACCTGACATAAACAAGATAGGCGACAAATACGTGCTCTACTACTCCAAGTCGGAGTGGGGAGGGGAATGGACGTGCGGCATAGGAGCCGCTACAGCCGACCGCCCGGAGGGTCCGTTCACCGACCACGGACCGCTTTTCATAAGCAGCGAGATAGGTGTAAGGAACAGCATAGACCAGTTCTACATCGAGGACAACGGCCACAAGTATCTCTTCTGGGGCTCGTTCCACGGCATATACGGCATAGAGCTGTCTGACGACGGACTGTCAGTGAAGCCGGGGGCTGTGAAGAAACAGGTGTCGGGAACATTCATGGAAGGCACCTACATACACAAGCGCGGAAAGTACTATTATCTGTTCGGCTCTGCCGGAACGTGCTGCGAGGGCGCGCGGAGCACCTATCGCGTGACGTACGGACGCTCAGAGAACCTCTTCGGTCCGTACGTGGACAAGAAGGGACAGCGGCTGCTCGACAACCACTACGAGGTGATGCTACACGGCGATGACACGTTTGTGGGCACCGGACACAATGCGGAGTTCGTGACCGACGACCTCGGTCAGGACTGGATATTGTATCATGGCTACAAGAAAGCGGAGGCAGACGACGGCCGCGTGGTGTTCCTCAGCCGCGTCGACTGGAAGGACGGCTGGCCCGAGGTAACGGGAAGTGTGCCTGAGAAAGAGAACGTAAAGCCGAGCTTCGGACAGATTCATCTGGCTGACCCGACCGTCTTCTGCGACAACGGGACATACTATCTGTACGGCACATCGCCCGTCTCTGACAACGGATTCTGGGTGTACACGTCCACCGACCTGCAACACTGGAGCGGTCCGGCGGGAGCGGTGGACGGCTACGCGCTGCGCGGCAACACCTACGGAACGCAGGGATTCTGGGCTCCGCAGGTTTTTAAGAAGGACGGACGGTATGCTATGGCTTACACCGCCAACGAACAGATAGCCATCGCATGGGCTGACAGTCCGCTCGGACCGTTCGTCCAGGACGAGCCCGCAATGATTCCGGCAAAGACCAAGGAGATAGATCCGTTCGTGTTCCACGATGACGACGGCAAGACATACATGTATCACGTGCGCCTCATCGGAGGCAACCGCATATATGTGGCGGAGATGAACGACGACCTGCGCTCGATGAAGGAGGAGACCGCAAGGGAGTGTATCGCGGTGAACGACAAGGGATGGGAGAACACCGCAGAAGGAAAGTGGGGCGTGAGCGAGGGTCCTACGGTAGTGAAACTCGACGGCACCTACTACATGTTCTATTCGTGCAACGACTTCCGCAGCATCGACTACGCCATGGGATATGCCACGGCGAAGTCACCGCTCGGACCGTGGAAGAAACACAAGAAACCGATTGTGTCGCGCCATCTCACGGGCGAGAACGGCACAGGACACGGCGACCTGTTCCGCGACGGGGACGGACGCTGGATGTATGTGCTGCATACTCACAACAGCAACTCGAAGGTGAGCCCGCGCCGCACGGCGATGGTGGAGCTCGTGAAGAAGGGTAAGAAGTTTGAGATGGTGCCCGGTTCGCTGAGATATGTCACCCGGTAGTCGTCGCGGCAAGCATGCTGACGGCATTGTCGGCAGGCGCGCGGGTGTGCCAGATAGGACAGTCTCGACGGTGTGTCCGCTCAATCCGGAAAGTAAAAAATATTGACAGCGTGAATCTGCCAGACAGAAACGGAAGAGGAGGAGAGACGGTGTGGGAGACGCGCGGCGGTTTTTCCTTATGGCTGAGAAACTGGTGCCATTGTCCGTTTCTGCCTGTCCGGAGACACAAATCATACTGTTCAGTGTGATGAGACAGAGGTTCTCTCACTTCGGAACGTGCCGTATTGGGGCACAGAAAAGGCTCTTCCGTGACGCGGAAGAGCCTTTTCCGCATCATGAAAGAGCCTTTTCCGCGTCACATGACATATGTTATTAAGATGTCGTTTTGTGTAAGTGGTTGTTACATAAAGCTTTACGCTTATGTCTGAAAAACCGCGTTTTTACGGTTGTTCTTGTTATTTCTTGCGCAGACGCGGCTCTCGCGGAGTTACCGTTATACTGAAACGCCTTTTTAATAAGATGTTTTTCTGACCGTGCACGGTGTAAGACTGGCAACCTGTGCCGTCGTGAAATGCTGCGGAAAGAGTGTCCGGTGACGTACGGAAAAGGCTGAAGTCTATTGAAAAAATATCTCCGGCAGACCTGTTGCCGGTCCTGATAAAAACATAAGACGCATGGCTTCGTGCGGAGCCATGCGTCTTATCGTATGCTGTCAATATGTCATTTCTTCGGAGCCTTTACCGGTTTCACGCCCTCGAAGGTTATCTTCACCGGCTTGATGTATCCGTTCTCGTCGAAGTACATGCGGTCTATGCACACCACGCGGCTGTCGCGTCCCTTCTCGGTAAGCGGGCGGCGGTGATACACTATGTACCATTCGTCCTTGCCCGGAACCTGAATTACGGAGTGGTGTCCGGCACCTGTGGCGACCTCGGGATCCTGTTGCAGAATCTTTCCCACGCGCTTGAAAGGACCGAAAGGCGAGTCGGCTATGGCGTAAGCCACGCAATAGTCGGGACCGCCCCATCCGCCTTCAGACCACATGAAGTAGTATTTGCCCTTGCGCTTGAGCATGAACGGACCCTCCACATAGTTCTCTGGTGTCACCTCCTTATATGTCGTACCGTCCTCAAACGGTCTGATGCTCAGCAGGTCGGGCGACATCCTGACCATGTTGCAGTGCCCCCATCCGCCGTAATACATGTAATATTCACCGTCGTCATCGCGGAAAACGAACTGGTCGATGGGCTGCGCACCGTTGATAATCTTGTCGATGAGCGGTTTGCCGAGCGCGTCCTTGTAAGGTCCCTCGGGCTTGTCGGCTGTGGCTACGCCTATTCCTCCCGTCTCGTTATTGTTCTGGATGTCGTTCGCTCCGAAGAAAAGATAATACTTGTCGTTGGCATGTATGATAGCCGGAGCCCACATTGCGCGGCGCGCCCAGCTCACGTTCTTCTTCTCGAGCACGCGCGGGTGCTTGGTCCAGTTGACGAGGTCTTTAGACGAGAACGCGTCCATGAACGTCTGTTCGTCGTATTCAGCCGAGTAGGTAGGGAAAATCCAGTATGCTCCGTCGAGCACCGCGCCCTCCGGATCGGCATACCATCCCTTGAAGATAGGGTTGCCGCTGGTCTTTGTCTTCTTCGTTCCAGCCTGTGCTCCTGCGGCTACTGCAAGGATCATAGCGGATGTAAGTAATAGCTTTCTCATTGTCTTGGATTGTTGTTTTTGTTGGGTTTGAGTCTTAGTTGGGGACAAATGTATTAAAAAAAAGTATATTCCGCAAATATTGTGATAGGAATCGGGATGGTGGCAGAGATGTTTAGAATATT
>OQVI01003215.1_pt1 | contig 9807 bp, 8 predicted proteins | sample 1691651 | NCBI WGS metagenome assembly OQVI01 (sample SAMN03418287, study PRJEB22391) | human gut metagenome | biome: human-gut; feature: organic feature; material: feces | host: Homo sapiens | place: Italy | collected 2013-04
CATTCCAGAAAATGGACAAATATCAATTAAGCGTTTTGCTTGAAGGGACAATAAATGATGCTAAACGTAGAATTAGGAGGAACTATAAAACGGCTGTACCACAGTATTACAATGGGAAATTACAACTGCTTCTTCCAATATGTTTGACTTCAAAGGCGTCGGCGGATTTAGCATTGGTTATAGAAAAAGTGAATGGTATTTATCGTGCATCTACTTGTTTAACGTTAGATATGGCCATAAATAATGCAAGATTAATTGCTAAACCTGATGATGAATGGTTAAAAGTTTAATAAAAACTTGCAAGATTTGATTTATAATATTATCTTTGCAGGCGAAATATATATTAGTATAATTGAAGTAATATTTTTAGCAGAGAATACTATTTCTGAATAATAAAGAAGATGAATATACAACTTTGAATATACACTCTTAGTAAAAAAGATTAAAAAAGGATTATATGAGGATGTTTTTCAAACATCCTCTTTTTGTTTTCCATTCAAATTGGACTTTTAATTTGAATTTCCGCTGACCCAAAATCATGGTAAGGACAGTTGTGTAATTAAGTATATAAATCCCTTTTGTTGATTTGGAATTTTCAACCTAAATTCTTACATTTGGTGTAAATAGTATATAATTACGAACAGTATTTTTGCAGAAAAAGGAAAGGCAAGTTCAGTATAACACCCGTGAGTTGCGCAACTCGTTTCTGTAAAGTAGGCGGTGTTCCTGTCTCCACCCAGGATGTGGCACACCAAGCGACGGTTACTCCTTGCGACTTTGCCTGATTACAGTGGCAGACCCTGTTGCAGTGAATGATGAAAGATTCTCTCCGATACAAGACAATCCTTTGGATGGTATGGGTGCAGATTGCGCTCCTGCCTGCAAAATTTGCATTGCAGGTGCTATACAATGTCGGGAGACTCCATATAATAGCCGAGGATGGCTACTACGTGCACCAAGTCGCCGAAACGCGATTAAAAATCGCGTCCGCCGACCGAGGTTAATGCATAACGGAGAAGCAACTTGACACAGTTGAGTTGACTAACCCTTGAGTGACTAACCCTCTTTTTATTTAACTCGGTCACGATTTTACGAACACTACGTTTAATATCTGTTGCTGTTCGCGTTGAAACAATAATCGGCTTTTTTCTTGCAGAATTTCTGATGTTGGAATATTTATATCTGCTATCGTGTAGCGATTTTGTAGAAATATATTGTAGAAAAGAAAACCAAGAATAACTCCAATGGACATCCAAAGAGCTATGTAACAAACTCGGTTCTTCCGTTTATCAACTGCCGACATCTTCTTTTTCATTCGTACTCGCTTTGCGAAACTGTTTAAGGCGTGCGTTGAGCAATTCGCAAAGCTCTTTTCCGTTCGTGTCCAGATTCTGAACCGTTATAAATGCAATGGCTCCATTTTGATGAAAACTAAATATCATTAGCGCCTGCATCCATCGTGACGAATGCTCCATCTTATCAATCATCGGAGCCGTTTTATAATCGATAGCCACCATCTTTACCCCACGACTTTTTATCATTCTAAACCTCCGTAAATCAGCAAAATGCAAAGTGTGGTATACACCTTTAAGCAGGAGATAATGTTCCAATCGGTCGTCATAAATTCTCAACAAAGGAATACGGAAAATTTTACTATACAGCGTAACGAGAAAGAGAAACAAGCCACCCCCTCCGAAAAAAAGAATGGCCAACCAGCCTAATAACACCTTCTTCACCGGGTCGGCAGACGGATTGTCCTGTGTCCAATAGCCTATCACTGCAAAAGCCATACAGCCAATGACAAACAACAGGCTCTTCCACAAGCTGGGGTAAATGTTTATCGGTACGGCATATTCGTTCTCGGATCGTTTCATAAGCGTCTGGGTATTATAATTGCACATAGCAGTTTCACGGTATGACAACCGATATACAAAGTTACTAAAAATCTCTGGAATAACCTCCAAATTTCGGAAGATTAACGCAATAGAAATTGGGAATTAAGCAGTTAGGAGAAAATCACGGAAGTTGGAAAAGGGGCTGAAAACCGTTTCAAAGCGGATTGAAGCAAAAGAACGGTTTCCTATCCGTTACCCGATGGAAGTGCAGATTTAACAGTCACCGTTCCGTTTGCGCCGCTCTGCGTAGGTTTGCTTGTCAAGGTTTAACTCGTTGATTTATAGTTTTGCAACCAAAAAAGAACGAGTATGGCAAGAAGTACATTTCGCGTGCTGTTCTATGCGAACGGCAGCAAGGAGAAGAACGGAATTGTCCCCATTATGGGACGGGTTACAATCAACGGGACGGTGGCGCAGTTCAGTTGCAAGCGGAGCATCTCAAAGGAACTTTGGGACGCAAAAGGCAACCGTGCCAAGGGCAAGAGCGTGGAGGCAAGGGAAACGAACCTTGCACTTGACAACATCAAGGCGCAAATCATCAAGCACTACCAGCGCATATCCGACCGTGAGGCGTTTGTCACGGCAGAAAGGGCATCGGCGGCGAGTATGAAACGCTGCTCAAAGCCTTCGACCGTGAAAACGAGGTGTTCAAGAAGCGTGTCGGCAAGGACAGGAAGCTGGCTACCTATCAGTCAAGGGTAGTGGCAAGGAACTATGTGGCGGCGTTCATCAAGTCGTTCTACAAGCGCAGCGACATGTCGATGCTGGAACTTACGCCCGACTTCATCAAGGAGTTTGCGGTCTATCTCTCCACGGAAGCGGGATTGCGCAACGGCACGATATGGGAGAAGTGCATGTGGCTGAAAGGCGTGGTGATGCGTGCGCACTTCAACGGGCTGATACCGAGAAACCCGTTTGCGCAGTTCCACATCAGCCCGAATGTCAAGGAGCGTGAGTTTTTGACTGAAGACGAATTGAAAGCGGTGATGACACACGAGTTCGCAGACCCGAAGCTGGCATACATCCGTGACCTGTTCGTGTTTGCGAGCTTCACCGCCCTTTCTTTCGTGGACATCAAGGAACTGACCACCGACCGCATCGTGGAAGTGAACGGCGAGAAGTGGATTGTATCCAAGCGTCACAAGACAGGTGTACCATTCCAAGTGAAGCTGCTGGACATCCCCTTGCAGATAATCGAGCGTTACCGTCCGTTCCAAGAGGACAATTTCGTGTTTCCCCATCTGAACTATTGGTCTATATGCAAACCGTTGAAGAAGATGATACGGGAATGTGGTGTAAATAAGTCGATTAGCTTTCATTGCGCAAGACATGGATTCGCAACCCTGGCTCTCTGTAAGGGTATGCCGATAGAAAGCGTAAGCCGTGTTTTGGGTCACACCAACATCAAGACAACCCAAATCTATGCGAAGATAACCACGCAAAAGCTGGACAACGACCTGACGGCATTCGGCAACCAGTTGAGCAAGTCATTCGGTGACATCAAAGTGGCAGGGGTATGAAGCGAGAAGTCATAACTATGGATGGGTACGGTAGGGTTGCCGTACCGTCCGATGCCGCCAACGTATGGATGAGCGAAATGGAGTTGGTGGAGCTTTTCGGTGTTATCGCCCCGACACTCCGTGCCGCCATCCGAGCCGTGTACAAGAGCGGAGTATTGAACCCTTGCGAGGTGGAAAGGCGCATCAGACTGCCCAACAGTTATTATTCGGAAACATATTCCCTGCCTATGGTCGTGGCACTTGCTTTCCGAATTGGTACGCCGAGTGCGTCAAGGGTGCGCAATGCCTTGTTGGAAAGGCTGTGCTTGCGAAAAGAAAGGCAAGTCCTGTGGGTATCGTTAATCGACGGACAGCCGTGTAAATGTTAATTGGTGCGATTATTCGTCAATACATCCATTCATCAATACGCCCGTGCGGTCACATATCCATACATTTTCAGTCCGAAGAAGTGCGATTTTGCTTCTTCGGGCTTTTTCTTTTCGCCTTTCGATGGCTGATATTACCCGTTCCGCTGCATTTTCTTGTATGTCGGGTTCTTTCGCGCCGTTCTGCATTGTTTTACGTATCAAGGTTTTAGCCGTCCTGCCGTAGCTTTGCGACCATGTTTAATCCGCTTGCCGACAATGTGTCGGAGGCACTAAAACTTTATTGAAAACATGGAGAAAAAAGAAGAATTCATCCGAGTAGGCACCACGCTCTACAAGATTGTGGACCAGCCGCGCATTGACGGCGGCTATGTGAGGAAACGCATCGCATGGAACTCCGAAACCCTGCGGCAGGACTACGGCAAGGACTACATGGCAAGCGTTCCCAAGTATGACGGCTTCTGCACCGTACCCGACCATGTGGGCTACAAGCCCGTAATAGGCAAGTTCCTCAACCTCTACGAGCCGATAAGCCATATTCCCGAACAAGGGGATTTCCCCTGCATCCGCTCGTTGGTGGAACACATCTTCGGCGAACAGTACGGACTGGGCATGGACTACCTGCAACTGCTTTACCTCTATCCCATTCAGAAATTGCCCATCCTACTGCTTCTATCCGAAGAGAGGAACACGGGAAAAAGCACGTTCCTGAACTTCCTGAAAGCCATTTTCCAAAACAACGTGACATTCAACACCAATGAGGACTTCCGCAGCCAGTTCAACTCCGACCGGGCTGGCAAGCTGCTCATCATGGTGGACGAGGTGTTATTAAACCGCCGTGAGGACAGCGAACGGCTGAAGAACCTCAGCACCACGTTTTCCTACAAAGTGGAGGCGAAAGGCAAAGACCGTGACGAGATAGGCTTCTTCGCCAAGTTCGTGCTTTGCTCCAACAACGAGCACCTGCCCGTCATTATAGATGCTGGTGAGACACGCTATTGGGTACGGAAGATTATGCCGCTACGGAGTGACGATACCGACTTCCTGCAAAAACTGAAAGCGGAGATACCTGCTTTCCTCCATTTCCTGCAACACAGGCAGCTATCCACCGAAAAGGAAAGCCGTATGTGGTTCAATCCGAAGTTGCTGGAAACGGAAGCCTTACGGAAGATAATCCGCAGCAACCGTAATCGGTTGGAGATAGAAATGGCGGAACTGCTGCTTGACATCATGGCGAAGATGAAGGTGGAAACGGTGTCTTTCTGCTTGAACGACATCATTCCCTTGCTGGTCTGTTCACAAGTCAAGGTAGAGAAGTCGCAGGTACGGAAAGTGGTACAGGAGTGCTGGAGGCTCACACCCGCGCCCAATGGTCTTACCTATACCGCCTACCAATACGGCGGCAATGACCGTTACCAGACCCGAAGAAGCGTGGGCAGGTATTACACCGTCACGAAAGGGCTGCTGGAAAATCTTTGATATTCTGTTGAATTGTTGAATAAGGGTAATAAAGTATTGGTATATAAGAATATGCAACCTCAACAAACCGTCAACAACACACAACGGCTGATGAAAAGAAGAAGCAACGGTACACACCATCAACCTTGCCTTTTCTTTTCGCATCCGTTTGTTGGGCGGTACGCTTTTGTTTAGAGATTGTTTAGAATGTATTTTGCAATATATCAAGCTGTTATGTGTACAATTCAACAGTTCAACGCTTTTTCACCCCTCAACAAGTCCGCCGGGGAAGCAACAGAGGTGAACGCCGCTATCCGCCGGCTGGTCGGACGGACTTCCGTCCTGCCGACCGACAAGGGAAAGCCCTCATCGCTGGCGAAACGAAAAAGGCAACCAATGTCCGCTGACATCACCACCGACACCGCCGCAGGCTTTTGGGGAACAAAAAGCCATAGCTCATTAGGGCGTTTTCTTCACGCACCGCTTCGCTCATGCTAAAAACACCCTAATGAGCCAACGGGGTTGCACCCCTCTGGACACCCCGTTTACTTCTGTTGGAAGCAGCAGGTTGTCCTTTGGAGCATTCAAAGGGCTGGGTTACTCTAAAGTCGAACCTCTGTTTTTCTATGGTAGCAAGTTTGTGTTTTGGGCAGACCAAAACTAATCAGCTCTACGCTCAAATAAATTCGATGTCTAAATCGTTATTCAACTTACGACTTGTAGTTACGATTCTCTCTTGCAGTAGAGGAGGTATGTCAATAGAAGAGAAATTAGTTTCTTTATCCCTGTGAATGGGGAGAATAGCGAATCGGGGATTGGTTGATATGCAGACGTTGCGTAATGCGTCTATTGTTGCATGTCCGCTGGTATGAAGTTGTATCACATCCGTGAAGCGTTCTTGCAACTTTATATATTCTTCATTCCTTGTATCATCACGGTTGATGTAGCCCTCCCACATGGAATAGATGAGTAATGGTTTCTCTTCTATGGGCAGTATCGGAAGAATCCGATCTAAGAGTATGTGGAATTTATCACTTGCCCGTACAAACATCGTGAAGCCATTTTCTGCCATCCATTCTTTCAATTTAATGTTCCAATCTCTATAAGTGTATATGGTACCGAATTTGAAGCACGAAGAGCTTCTTCCCATCGAAGATCGCTTTTCTCCTGCCGTTGCAGAGAAGATGTCAAGAATGTCCTTTTGGTAATCATCCGCCAATAAAGGACGTTGGGGAAACATGTTCCGGGTGGCATTCTTGAAAATTGCCAACCGTTCCATGTCTGTCGACGAACAATGAACAAACACATACTTATGCTTTTTCATTAGTTCGGTGGCTTTTTGCGACAATGCTGTTTCGGTCAGAATGGTTTCATCCTTTCGGGCAAGCATGGTTCCCTCTATGATTAACAAATCTACTTGACCGATATACTTTTGAATTGTAGGAAGCAACCCTTTGCTCAGATAGCCATGTCCACGGAAATCGCCCGTATGGAGGATGCGCTTCCCCTCCGCTTCTATCAGAAACATATAGGCATCATAGGCAGAATGGCTAACGAAATAAGGAGTGACCAAGATGTCCCCGAAACGCAATGGCTGTTTTTCGTGAAACGTGTGCATTCTAGAAGCAGTCTTTAAGGCACGTTGATACTTGCATTGGTCTGATTCGTTTGGCAAGAAACATAATTGTTTGTATTTCCTACAAATTACTTGCTTGGCCACTTCGCCGATATATTGAGGAACACTGTCCGGAACGTGATGAAATAATCCGATGTGGTCGCCATGATAATGCGTGTACAATATGGCGGAACAGCCTTCCGTGATTCTAGCTATCGCACGGTCGTTGTCATAGACATCTTCATCTTCTGCACGATTGGGCAAATTATGCCCTAAATCAATGATGATGCTTGCGTGGGCTGTCGATATGCGGGTAATCTGTCCGCCTATTTGCGTGGCACGATGAATGGTTATCTGCATAAGTCCGGATAACTTACGATAATGGTTTCAAACATTGTATTCTCTTTCAGCTCCTCTATGGAGTTTTTGCGATTTTCCCTTCCTTTAGAAAGTATGCCTTTGTAAGTATTTACAATCAATAATATAGGCTTTAGAGCTATGTGTTCTATTTCGGTCTCTCCATTCCATAAACCAATCCGTTTCTTAATCCGTAACAACTTGGTATAATAATCCTTCAATACTTCCGTATGTTCACGGATGAAATGGCTGTATTTCGTCATCTGATTAATGATTTCAGGTTTCTTGTCATTGCTTCTCAAACGGGAATCAGTGATTAGCTTTATCTCGATGAACCTCAATTCATTTCCTTTCAGCTCCACCAAGTCAAATCGGATAAGATTGTTTTTCCCAATCCGATAGGCGAATTCCGAATCAATGTAGCGTTTTGGAAAACGTAATTTCAGTTCTCCTTGAACCCACTTCTCATTAGATGTATATACTCTATTTTGCTCATCCGTCTTTTCTCTTTTGGAAAGCTTATGGTATTCTTCACGGATATTTTCTTTGATGAGGTCTAAACCCTCCTTACTGTGAAGTATTTCCGTACAATCTTGATATAGGTCAGTTTCATCGGGTTTCCCTAAATACTTCCGATGTGTTTCAGCCGTAATCTTCCCACCTGTCCAACGAAGTAAGGCTACATTACCACCATAATAATAAACATTGACGTAGTTGTCTTTACGGATTTCCACATAAAGTGCCTTGTCTTCCAAAATGTTCTTCCAACATTGGGGAGGATTATTTTCTAATTCTTGCCACAAGCGGCATTCTTCATCTAAGGCATCAAAACAGCCGTTGGCATTAGGTTTGAGCATATTCATTGTTATATCGTTTATTTCTTTTTCGCTGATTTCCCGCTTGACTGGAGTTGTTTTCAATTTTCGGGGTTTCATTTCTTGCTGCTCTGCTTTCATCACAGCTTCTATGGCTTCAACTTCATGTCTGTAATACCATGTTTCACCTTCATAATCGGTTTGAGGTGATAGAGGCAAGCCATGTTTTTTAGCCCGCAAATGGTATATCATAGTAGAGAAATCATCAAGATACACCACCTGATCGCTACAAATCCATTCTCCGTTATTATTGCGTACTAAATGCCACTTTTGTTTTTCTTTTTGTTCCATCACGCATATTCAAATTTAGGTGAATCAATCAAGACATTTTCTTCCTCTTGCTCATCATCCGATGTCGGTGTAGCAAGTCGCACTGTCCCATTGTGCATAGAATTGTCTATTAGTAAGGTCAATGGGAAGATACCCGCTTCTTCATCAATAACGACACTTCCATCCGGTCTCTCCATATAAGCAGAATCGATACCATAAACGAAGATGTGCCGACTATATTCTTCCATGGCGTGATTGATTTGTGGGTCTTGCTCCGCATCGAAAACACCTCCTTGGGTTAAGTCCATGCCGTAACTTAGGAAAGAAGCCGCGCCGCACGATTTTTCGAGCAAGCGCATGGTGGCGGAATTGGCATATAAATTCAAGGCATAGTCACCGCTATGTCGCTGATGGAAATCACGCTCAAATACTTTTACCTCATCACGGAAGGTCTTGCCGTCCGACTTTCTACGCCCATCATAATAATCTTCAGGGTTGAATGCGTAAGTTTCTATAATCTCTTTTTCCATAAGCAGACGGATTTTATAGTACAAAGAAACTAAATTTTCCCTGCAATAACGAATCTTGTGCTTAAAATGTTATTGTAGTATATCCAATTTTTGTACTTTTGCGTCTGTAAGAGTTACTCAAACAAGCAAAGCGATGCAGACTACGGAAATTAGAACGGTTGCTAACTCATTACCCTAAAACGAGATAAATCTTCTAACTCTCTTGATTTCAAAGAGGTATATTCCTTATACAGATTTACGGAGAATCTTTTGGAAAAACCTTATCTTTGCAATGTTTTTTACTACGAAAATCATCATGACCATAGATTCTGGGACAGGACTTGTACTCGAAGGCGGCGGAATGAGGGGCGTATTTACCTGCGGCGTGCTCGACTATCTGCTCGACCACGGCGTGCGTTTCCCTTACGGCGTAGGCGTTTCGGCCGGCGCCTGCAACGGGCTCTCGTTCGTCAGCGGCCAGCGCGGGCGCGCCAAGCTGACGAACGTGGAACTCCTGGAGCGTTTCCATTACATCGGGCTCCGTTACGTGTGGTCGCAGCACAGTCTGCTCGACCAGCGCACTATTTTCGACACCATCCCCAACCGGGTGCTGCCCTTCGACTACGAGGCCTGTTTCGCCAATCCTATGGTCTTCGAGATGGTCACAACGAGTTGCCGCACGGGGCGTGCCTGCTATCTCAGCGAGCGTAGCGACCGTCAGCGCCTGGTCGACCTGGCGCGCGCCTCGAGCAGTCTGCCTTACCTCTGCCCCATTGCCTACATCGACGGCGAGCCGATGCTCGACGGCGGCATCGCGGACTCCATCCCCATCGAGCGGGCCCAGGCGCAGGGCTACGCTTTCAATGTCGTCGTCCTGACGCGCCCGCGCGGCTACCGCTCTCACGAGCGCGACTTCAAGGTGCCCCGCTTCGTCTCAAAAAGG
>OQVI01003242.1_pt1 | contig 9746 bp, 14 predicted proteins | sample 1691651 | NCBI WGS metagenome assembly OQVI01 (sample SAMN03418287, study PRJEB22391) | human gut metagenome | biome: human-gut; feature: organic feature; material: feces | host: Homo sapiens | place: Italy | collected 2013-04
TTCCGCAGCAGTCTGAGCTGTTTCCGCAGCAGTTATTCCGGAACTTCCACGGTCATAAGCCGTCTTAGCTGCAAGAGAAGAAGCTGCATCAGTCTCGCTCGTGCTCGTGACGCTGTTTGAAAGTGGTACGGGAGGGCCTTGCAAATTTATCCCCTGATCGGGCCATGTCCCATCGGGGTTCTGGATAGACAAAAAAGTACCGTCCCAACGGTACCCCGGGGATGGGCCCCTCTCCCCAGGCTCACCGTCTACACCGTCCTGCCCCGGTGCACCGGTATCACCCTTTGCTCCGAAGAGAACCCAATATTCAGTCTGACTAGGCGGTTCATAATTGGCTGGAACGTCTTTCAATGCCAAGTATGCAGAACCGTTGTAAATGACGAAGTCATATGCGGAATATGTATCTATAGAAGTCCACGCGCCGCGATACACGGGGCGCACTTGTCCGAGATTAAGAGTAGGCATCAGAATGTTACCTCAAGTTGCCCATTGGCGTTGACAGAAAAAGCTGAATCCAGCGTTGCGCCAGTGTAGTCGAGAAGCAAGTTGGCACCGGAAAGGCGGAAGTGCCCGAAGCAGGTAGCCCACGGCGCATCACCAAGAGGGCCTTTTTCCCCGCGTTCGCCAGCCGGAGCAGGAGCCCCTTGATCGCCTTTATCCCCCTTTTCTCCCTTATCGCCCTTTTCTCCTTTGTCCCCTTTTTTCCCTTCTATCCCAACGCCGGGATTCCCCTGCTGACCCTGTGGGCCCGGGGGAATATAAAAATGCACCATCCCCGTTTCCGGCGTGTACTCGACCGAAACGTTGGAAGACGGGGAAAGATGCGCGGAGAAAGACAGCCCGAAAAGCTCAGAGCGGATTTCTTCAGCTTCCGCTGCGCACTGGCAAGAAGCAGTTGAGCATGTCTCAGCCTTTTGTGCAGCGGCTACAGCTTTTTTGGCAGCATCCAAAAGTTCGACTACGTAGATCGTCCCGTCATTTTCTCCGGTTGCGGGAGCAAGTACGGCACGCTCCATGCCTTCTATGAGTTGCTGCAATACCTGAAAAATAATATCGAGCTCTAACTCTAAGGCATCGGAACTTATGGTTGCTGTATGTGCAAGATCCAACTCTTGCAGCGCTGGAATATTTGAAATAATGGCAAGCACAGAACCAATCGGAACAGTCCCCGCCTTAAGCTGAACCCGTGCGTTATCACGATCATTTCCAAGGACAACCGTATAATCCTTGTCCAACTCTAACAGTGTTTCAGATGCCCCCTTGTCCGCACTCCATTTTATCATGACATCAGTAGATTCGTAGACAGGGAAAGGTACGCTGTACTCAAGCACGCCTTGCGTTACTGTATATCTTTTTACGATGGTCAACTGCGGAAGCATAGGAGATCTCCAATAGGGGGGAGAATTCCTCCCCCCTTAGATTATCTGGCGAGGTACGACAGGAACACGTCGACCTTTCCGGTGGCCGCGCCGTCAGTCGTCAACTTGATTTTGGCGTACCGCTTCATATCCGGCAGCACCAGCTTTCCGATGATGTCGCCGTCAGCAAAAGCGGTTGCCGCGCTAGCTCCCCCGCTTACGCTCATTTCGGGGGCCCCGGGGATGTCGGCAAAAGAGCCGTCTTCCGTATCCGCCCCCTGAATCGTCACGGTGAGCTTTTTCGTGGAGGGGATGCTCACAGCACCTTTCGCGGCGATGGTCACGGCAAGTGCCCCGTGATGCTGGCCTACGGCCAGCGGCGTGTCACACACCGTGCTTGCGGTGGAAGGAATGGTCACGTCTTTGCCGAAATACTGGTCATGCCAGCGATTTTCAGAACCGAATTCAAAAGCCATATGCTTTCCCCTTACGCCACAGCGGTTTCAGTGCCGTCAGGCAGGTTGTAGGAGCCGATGATCTTGATACCGTTGATCGCACCGATAATAGTCTGAATGCTATTATCTCCGTTGACGTACATGATATCAGCCTGCTTGATTGCGCTGAATGTCTTCTGCACGATCTTGTGGTGCCCGAAGATGTATGTATTCGCCGCCGTTCCACGTACGGAAGCAATGGCATCTTCGATCTGGCTCAGCGTGGGCAGATTTGCGGAATCAACATTGACGATAGCGTGAACGGCACGAGCCGGATTGAGCAACTGCCAACCGAAACGCCCGCGGTACTCAACGCCGTAGCCGGATACTCCGGGCTGACTGCGCAAATGGTAAAGAGCGCCACCATTGAGCGGTTCAGGATCGAGCAAACGTCCTTGATTGAATTGCGTAGGGTCATAGATGCCGATGTTGTTTTCCTGATCGAAACGAACAATCAGGATGGTATAGGCATTCGCCGTTGCACCGCATTTGGTGATCAACTTGTTCTTGAGTGCCGCCTTGCGCCAGTAGTCACGCCAGATCGCCAGCTCCGTATCCATGCCCGCCTGTTTGTAAAAGGCATTTTCACGGCGGGCGAAATAATTTGCGGCCCCCCCGAATTGCGCAGCCTTATCCTTGCTGACTTCCACCTCTCCGCCGAGCAGATTGACGTAGGTTTGCCGGAGCTGCGTTTCCGCTTTCATGGACGGAAGAGGCGCGCCCAAGTCCGTGAAGCTTGCGCCTTGGATGGAATCCAAAACCTCTTCCACGTTCCAGAGGCCGTGTGTCGCCGGAATCCATTTCAGCATCTTGAGAATAGGTGCTTCTTCGGTGAGGAAGTCCACCAGTTCCGGGCGCTTCTTTGCCTTGTCGAGTGCGATTTCATGAAGTGTTTGTGCCACTGCCATAACTTACCCCTTGAACATGTCCTTGTATGTGTCTTTCGCGCTTTCAGCCGTATCGGGGGAGGGCGCCCCGCTTCCGCCGGAAAGCGTATCCTCGGAAAGCAGCTTTCCGATTTCATAGAACGCCCGGACGAAAACCGGATCGTTCGCCATGCCGTGCCCGGATACGGTGCCGGACAACTCCCCGCCCATGCGCCGATCCAGCGCCGTGAACGCCTTCAGGGCCGCGCCACGGTTTTCATCGAACCGATTGCCCCACGTTTCGCGTAATGCGCTGGTGCCGTCCTCGATGAGCTTGTCCCTGATTTCTTTGTCAGCTCCGAGTTGCCAGTCGAGCAACGCCTGAGCCTGCCCCGGCGTGAGGCCATGTTTCACACAGAAGTCACGGAAACCGGATTCGACGCCCTCGTCGACTTTCCCCTTGAAGCTTTCCGGATATTTGAGCTCGATGTCTTCGGCTTTTTCGGCTGGCTTGTAGCCAAGGCCGCGCTCAAGCGCCTTCATGGCGTCATCGGCGCTTTCGACGTCTTTCAGCTTGTCCGCCCATCCTTCAGGCAGGCTGGCTCGCCAATCTGAAGACTGTGCAGTTTCCTGCGTACCAGCCGGAGTACTGGCCGGAGCTTCCGAAGCCGCGCCGCCATTGCCGGAAGGTGCATCGACCACGCCAGTAGGTTCTTGAATCTGCCCCTGTCCTTCAACAATAGGATCATCCATCTGTAACCCTCCTAAATATTTTTCAATGCCAACATCAACCGGACGTAGACATTAGGATTTGCTTTTGCGATCCGGTCGAGAATTTGATCCGCCTGATTCCGCATACGCATATCTTCAGGCGTCACCATCACCCGATTCGCGCCCATTTCATCGAGCAGCCCGAGGAACACCCGAAACGCGGCCTCACTCTGCATCATCTCGAACCAATCCCGGCGCTCCTGCTCATCCTGCGCCATCCGTTCGGCTTCCGCCTCTTCCCGCGTCTGCATTGTCATTGCATGGCCTCCTGTTCAGCACCCAAGACAGCCCCGGCTACCGTACCCTGCGTCTTAACGTTTCCGAGTTTCGCCGCCTGTTCCGCCTCCATCATCGCGGACGCCTGCGCCTGTTGCGCCGCCTGCGCTTCCGAACGCTGTTGCCTGATAGCCGCAACCGTTTCGTCAGACCGGATGATCGAGGCCGGGACGCCCATGCGCTGCGCCAGCTCGTCAATCATCTGGTCAACGTCAATCTTGTCCATGATGTCCGGTGAAATCTGAATGAGCGGAGCAATCTGCTCCATGAACTGCGCCGTTGCCACGGCCCCAGACTGCTCAAGCATCTGCGCCATAGGCGACTGGTACGACACGTCGAGCGTCGCCCATTCTGAAAGGCCGTCCGGCGGGGGAGGAAGCAAACCGGCCTCATCAAGCAGCATATACACACGCTCGATCAACGGATTGAGCACTCGCGGCTCATAGCTTGAAACCGTGGGCCCCATCAGCTCAGCGGAACGGCGACGGCGATCCATGTACTCGGTCATGGTCATGCCTGCCGGGCGCGTCTCCAGAGACATGTTGGCAAAGATGTTCGCCATCATCACGTCTTCAAGGCGCATTGCGATCTGGTTGATCTCTTCCTGCACATACTGAACAGCCGTACCGAAATTGACCTCATAAAGAGGCCGGAGGCCGTTACTCTGCCCGAAAGCCGTATCAGACACCGTTTCACCCGGCGCGGCCCGTACATGCCGCTTCAACGTGCCGGGGGCCAGCAGCGGAGGATCGATCATCTTCTCGATGCCTACGGCCTTGCGCCGTTCCCACGCTTCAATGCCTTTCTGATCGGCCAGCGCATCGTCCCCGGGCCCGGTTCCGTAAATGCCCCGTGCATCTTCCCATGTCGTGAAAAAAAACGGCATGGAGCGGAATCCGCTTTCATTGAGCAGCCCCTCCCCGTTTTCCTCGTACCAGTACGAAGCGAACGGCATATTCCGGGAGTCTTTCCTGCGGACATCCCCGTCCGTCCGCTTCCGAACGATATGGACGACATCAACGGGCCCATAGGGTTTGGTCTTGAGCAATTCCCGCGTCACCGAAGAAAGATTGTCTTCCCCGAAGCGTTCTCTCATTTCCGTGGGAGTCATCCGCAGCCGACGCACGACGCACGAAAGCATCCTTTCCGCATCCAGCGCCACGGCATAGGTACCGCAAGTCTGGCAAGAGAAACGCGCCACGGTTTTTAGAGATTCCTCGCAGTAGATCAGGGCGCAGCCGAACCCCAAAAGTTCTTTATTGAAGGCGTGGATAGCCTGATAAAATCCCCCGTCTGACAGCACGGAACGGATGCGAGAATCGACGGCATCAACGAATTCGTTGGCGTATGTCACTTCCCTGTCGTCGCGTGAAAGAAACGCATGGCGGAACCACGGATTGGATGCGGGGGTAATGGCCTGCGTCATCCCTGCTGCGGCCTTGCGGAGAGCCCTTTGCGCTGCGGGATTGAAAAGATTGGCGTCGCGCAAGCATTCCGTTTCTTCGCCTTTGAACAGCCCACGCGAAGGAAGGATCAGCTTGCCGATTTCAAGCTGTTGCGCGAGACGCTTTTCCCGCAGCCCCTCAAGGTGCGAGACGAGAGCCTTGAGTTCCTTCATGTCGACGGCCATACTATCCTATCCTTCCGAGCAGGCTTGAACCTGTGCTTGAGACGGCACCAGATTGCCCGAGCGGAGAAGAAAGCATGGTGCCGCCCATAAGCCGCCGTTGCCGCAGCTTGCGCCGCTCTTCATCACGCACGCTCGACGCTTCCGTCTCCTGCTCTGCTTCACGCGGGGCCTGTTCAGCCTCGTATGTGACGACAGATGGAGAGGACTTTCCGCCGCCAAAGAGTCCACTGACTACACCGCCCATAGTTACCTCACTTCATCACGACGCAGGAGAGCCAGCGCCATGTCTTTGCAGCGTTTCGGATTGCCATGCGTGGGCATGAGGCAGGCTTTCGGCAGACGCTCAGGCCACGGCGTGAATCCAAGCACCTCCATGAACGCCCACAGGTGCCGATAGCCAGCCGGGAACGCAGCAAGCAGGGCTTCAAGCGTCCACGTCTCAAAAATCCAGCGCACAGCCTCGCGCCCAAGGCGCACCTTGTCGGCACGCCAGTTATTGAAGATGACGAAATGTACCGTCCCGCACTGCCCGGAAGGAACAACCCACAGGGCCCCCGCCAACTCTCCGCCCTTCTCATCGTCGAACGCCAAGCCCATGAGCGTCGTGGAAGGGGATACAAGCTCTAGCCAGTCAAGCAGCGTCGGCTGCAAGCTGTTCCAGAGAATCGCCCGCGTGAGCCCTTCCGCCTCCATCTTCTCCCACGGCCAGCGGCGAAGCTCCGGGGTGTCGGCTATGCTGAAACGGTACGCCATTACCCCCTCCATCCGTACAAAAGGCCGTTGTCGTCGCGTCGGCCGTGTTCAGCGATGCGGGCAAGCTCACGCTCTACGGCGCTCATGCCGTCCACGGCTTCCGGGAAACCCACGCCAAGATCTGGCTCCGCAAGACGCGCCAGACAGTCCAGCATGTCGTCATGCGCACATACGGGGAACGTCTCGTACTCTTCGCTCACGAATTCAGAGGTGAAGTTGCGGATCGCCCCTTCCGTGTCCCGGAAAGATGACTCGATAGGCAGGAAAAGCCGCTTTTGTTCAAACCACGGAATCAAGCGCCGAATGCGATCTGGCTTCGGCGTCTGTCCCCCCATTTCACGTATCGAAAAGAAGTAGTTAACGCGGGCCATTTCGTTGCTGATATGCTCAATGTCCGCTTGCATCCCATAACGCTCGTACCCGACGAAAATGGGGTTGTACTCGCGCACCAGCCGGAACAGCGTTGCGGCCCGCTCAGTCAAGTTCGCCCGGACACGCTCGCCGTGTATGAGGTAGATGTTCCGGTCCACATTCCAGCCCACGACACAGAACACGGAGTAGTCGCTACCCTTCTTCTTGCTTCCGGCAGGGTCGACGAAAATTACGCGGTTCATCGGTTCCCAGAATTCACGGCGTACTTGCCAGTAGCGCATCCATTCCGGACGGAAGCCGTCAGCCTTGTCCGCCATCGGGTTCTGGAGCATCTGACACGCGAAGACGAAGGGCCCCATGTCCCGGCGGTTATCTTTGAGCCTTTGGAGAGAAAGAAGCACGGGATTGCCTTCAAATGTCCCGTCATCGGTAGCCGGATGGAGGCGCACCTTGACGCTTTTCTGCTTTATCAGCTCCGCGTAGGTGTCGTTCGCGTGGTAGCGCGTCCCGATCATGCGCCGCCTTCCTCCATGCGCGCCAAGGTTGAGAGATAGCCGCCATGCATCAGTCGTCTTCTTAATCTGCTCAGGCGTGGACACTGATTCAAGGGTCACGACATCGTCATAGACGAGCACGGAGAAATGCTTGCCCGTGGGCTGGCCGTCGACCAATCCCCAAGCTTCAATTGTGTTCTCTTTCGGATTCGTCGAGCGGCGGACGACAATGCCGCCATCTTCAGACCATGTACGCGTCTCGCCCTTGGCTGGCGGGCAGATATGCGGGAAAAGCTCTTGCAAAAGTCGGTTCGTCTCGAACTCGCGTTTGATCTGGCGCAGGAATGCTTTTGCGATGGGCCGCGTGTGACTAAAGATTCCGACTGTGAGTTCAGGATCGTTCAGGATGTTCTGGATCGTCAGCCCGACAGTTATGATTGTGCTCTTGTAGTGCTCACGAGCCCACAGATCGAGATGCCCGTCCGGTTCCCGCTGTACTTCCCGGCACCGCTCATAGAGCCAGTCCCGGTTCATATCCTCGCGCTTCATCCCGAAGACGAGCAGAAAGAAGAGGTCCCCCGCGCAAAGAGCCCGCAGGTCCTCAGCAGACTTGGCAGCTTTATATCCCTCGATCGCTTCTTCCCGTGTCATTCCTGTGCCGCCTTTACTTTTGCCAACATGCCCGCGATTTCGGCACTCACCGACTGCACTGCTGCAGCTACGCCCGGGAGCTCTCCTTCCACCTTGTCAGCGATACCCCACGCCTTGCGCTCACCGTCTTGGATAAGCCGTTCAGTCTCAGCAGAAATCTTGGCAAGCTTGGCAAGATCAAAATTGTTTTCGGCAATAGCACGACGATTCAGTGCTTTAATGTCAGGCCAAGCATCCCTGTGCCCCTGAATTATAGAGGCTTTCCTATCGGCTGCGGCTTCAACGGCAGCGGCCTTTTTTTCAGGGTTGCAACCAGCAACCACTCCCGCAACCTTTGCTTGCGCAAGGCGGTCAATGGCGTCAGAGACGTCTTGAACCCATCCTTCACGCTCGATCCTTTTCTGAATCGCGGTACGGCTGCACCCGTGCTTTCGAGAGAGTTCAGACTGTGTAGCCCCGGTTTCGTACTCTGCCCGGATGGTTTCCCAATCGAATCTTGACGCCATGCTCACAACTCCAAAAATTGACCCCCCGAAGGAGAATTTCATTGCAGTACATCACGCGATATATCGGCCCTGCCATGCTACACCGCCCGATTCCCCGTGAAGGGCGGCTATGCTCCGGCGTCGATATGCATAGCCCTTTTCGAAGGCGACCGTTTATCCTGTACCCCGCTGCAGCGGGCGATAGGCGACCGGGGGGAACGTCGCCGCGTGACTCTCTTCTCTCTCAAACCCTCCCGCGCCGAATCCTGCGCAGGAGTATGCCTATGACCGCATCAAGCACGGAACCGCCGGAATATCCGACCATCCCAACGATAGCCCCCGCAAAAAGGGGAGGCACATCTTGATCGTATAGTGCAAGGATACAGAGCAATCCGGAGACGCCAGAGCACAGCAAGCCGCCGATGAACTGCTTTACCGAGTGCACCCCAAAACGGCAGGCTCGGGCGAGGCCTCCCAAAAGTGCCAATCCGACATAAGGCCACGAGAGAGCAACCGAATCGACTACATGCTGAGAATCTTCAGGGGAAAGTCCCATCACCTACCTACCTGCTCTACGTTTTCGATCCACTGCGCCAGCGTTGCCGCGTCTCTTTCATCGATCCACCAACCCCTCACCCCGTCCAGCACCACGATTTTCTGACTTGTCAGAGTAGGCGTGGATGGGATCGGAAGGCTTGCCCCCGGTCTGCTGCATGAGCACGCGCAGAGGGTCATCACGCAAAGAATCGCGGAAAGCCTGAGCCCGATCCGCATCCAGCTTTTCAAGCCAGCGGTAGCCGAGCGAGAGCGCGAGGGCGAGGACTTCAACGACACGGGACACGCTCACGCCTTTTTCTTCGCGGCGTCGTCGGCGTTCGTTGCCTTGCCGAGGTTGGCGCCAGCCCAATTTACGATTTTATAGAAGGTCCGGTAGATAACGCCGGAGTTGTCCGAAGGCGCGGGCATGAGCGTTGCGGCCCACGCGCACACGGCACTTACGGCAGACAAGAGCAATCCCCAGTCTCCAACGTTCTGTGTAGAAAGGTCCATCACTTCACCCCCTCATACTGAAAGTGCGGCATATCGACGAAAGACTTCCAAGAGCCGCCCCATGTGATGCGGATGCCGAGCGTATCGGCGGCGGACTGCATAGCGTAAGCGATGCCCCGGAAAGCCTCTTCCGGCGCTTCTACTTGTACTGAGCCGTCAAAGTAGGGATAGAGATCCACGGCATGACCAAAACCGTCGTCTTGCTTGAGATGACGGGAGTTCATGGTCTGAGATACGCCCTTGGCTACGTTCTGCCGCTGAGTTTCGATATCCCGCAGCCCTTCCACCACGGTAAAGTCCACGACGCTCTGAGAGAGCGCCAGCCCAACCACGGCGATCAGATTCGGGTGCACCCCGGAAAGGTTGCGGAGGGATCTGGTGGAAAAATGGAAATTGCCCATAAAAAAACGCTCCTGACTTTTGCCGGGAGCGTATCACATCCAGAGAAAAAAATATTTGAAAAAAGTATTGCATTTTTCAAAAAAAAAGGCGCATAGTGTTTTCAACGAAAGGGAACAAAACTCAAAAGGAGAAAACATGACTCGT
>OQVI01003243.1_pt1 | contig 9742 bp, 10 predicted proteins | sample 1691651 | NCBI WGS metagenome assembly OQVI01 (sample SAMN03418287, study PRJEB22391) | human gut metagenome | biome: human-gut; feature: organic feature; material: feces | host: Homo sapiens | place: Italy | collected 2013-04
TATGACATTTATTCCCGCCTGCTCAATGACAGAATAATCATGCTCTGCGACCAGATAGACGACGCAGTGGCAAGCGTAGTAGTGGCACAGCTGCTTTATCTTGAGGGACAGGATCCTGAAAAGGATATCGACCTTTATATAAACAGCCCTGGAGGAGTAATCACTGCCGGCATGGCTATCTATGATACTATCCAGTATATCAAGTGCGACGTGTCAACTATATGCATGGGTATGGCTGCTTCAATGGGTTCATTCCTGCTTTCAAGCGGCACAAAGGGTAAGAGATTTGCTCTGCCAAACAGTGAGATACTCATTCATCAGCCTCTTATCGCAGGCGGCGGAATTTCTGGTCAGTGTACAGATATCAAGATACATTCTGACCACATGGTAAAGACCAGAGAGAAGCTCAACAGGATACTTGCCCAGAACACAGGCAAGCCTATCGAGCAGATCAACATCGACACTGAGCGTGACAATTATATGACAGCTCAGGAGGCTCTTGAATACGGTCTTATCGACAAGGTAATAACTAACAGATAGGTTCGGTGAAATAAATGGCTAATGATACAATAAGAAAATGCTCGTTCTGCGGCAAGCCTGAGGACAAGGTTAGAACACTTTTTTCAGCAGGCACGAGCCACATTTGTGACGAGTGTGTACTTTATTGCTATAATGTTCTGGCTGAGCAGGAGGGACTTCCTACAACGAAGCAGCGTGGCAAGGGTAAAAATGCAGCTGACAGCGGCATAACCCTTAAGAAGCCTGCGGAGATAAAGGCAGTTCTTGATGAGTATGTTATCGGGCAGGAGGAAGCAAAGATAGCGCTTTCTGTTGCGGTATACAATCATTACAAGAGAATTTTGTCACTTAATGACGATGATGACGTAGAGATACAGAAAAGCAACGTTTTGCTTCTTGGACCAACAGGAACAGGAAAAACTTTGCTTGCACAGACTTTGGCAAGGCTTCTAAACGTGCCTTTTGCCATTGCTGACGCTACTACTCTCACAGAGGCAGGCTATGTAGGCGACGATGTTGAAAACGTGCTTACAAGGCTTATTCAGGCGGCAGATTATAATGTTGAAGCGGCTCAGAACGGTATTATTTATATCGACGAGATAGATAAGATATCAAGAAAATCAGAGAACGTTTCTATCACAAGAGATGTAAGCGGTGAGGGCGTACAGCAGGCGCTTCTTAAGATAGTAGAGGGCTGTGTGTCCAATGTGCCTCCACAGGGTGGCAGAAAGCACCCGCATCAGGAGTTCATACAGATAGACACTAAAAACATTCTGTTTATCTGTGGCGGAGCTTTTGAGGGACTTGACAGTGTTATCAAGAAGCGTACAGAGTCATCATCACTTGGTTTTGGCGGAAAGGTCAAGAGCAAGGAGGATGATAACAACATCATGAAGAGGGTAGTACCACACGATCTTGTTAAGTTCGGTATCGTACCAGAGCTTGTGGGCAGACTTCCTGTTATCACGGTCCTTGACGAACTTGACGAGGACGCACTTTGCAGGATCTTGACAGAGCCAAAGAACTCGCTTATCAAGCAATATACGAAGCTTTTCAAGCTTGACAACATTGATTTTGAGATCACAGAGGACGCAAAGCGAGAGATAGCCAAGAGGACTATTGAAGAAAAGACAGGAGCAAGAGGACTTAGAGCGATAGTTGAGAAGATACTCACAAAGCTCATGTTTGAAGCGCCATCTGATGATGAGATAGTTGGCATAAAGATAACGGCTGAATGTGTTCGTGGCGAAGCAGAGCCTGAGATAACTCGTGCGGTAAGTTCGACCAGAAAGAAATAATAGTACAAATCTTTGTACAGATAAATGAGAGGTGGAGTATTCTGCCTCTTTTTTTGTTGCATTTCTGCGTTATCCGCACATTATTTATTTGTTTAACAAACCATGTAGGGGCTGGCGCCCTCGACAGACCGCTTTTTGGACGTTACATCTTGTAATTTATTGCACAAACTTTGAGAAAACGCTCAAATTGTGGTAGGGACGAGCATTGTTCACCCGTTTCGGTCGCTTGCATAAATTTGTCACAATCAAAAAAATTCGACACTTCGATATCGGGACGTCGGGGGCGCCGTCCCCTACATTTTGTTGTTTACGATACGAGTTCATGAAGCTAATGGGCGACACTCCCCACTTTGACCGCATTTTCCCTTGAATTATGCGGAAATATGTGCTATACTAAAGAAAATACACTATAGGGGGTATCCATATGAATGAACTTATCCAACAGTTTATTACTGATGAAGTCACTGCTCTCACTTACTCCGACCTTTGGAACTTCGTCAACTCCAACTCCATTTGCCGTGGTACTTTCGAGGGCAATAATCACATTATCATGAAAATCTCCTCTAATCAATTCATTATTTATCGCATTTGCCTTGGTATGGAAAACACCAAATATCAGGAAGCTGTTCTTGTTGCAAAAACCTACCTGCTTAAAAAGATAAACAGCATGGCTTATCAGCTTCATTTAGAGGATATTCAGAACATTTTAGACTAATTGCTTTTTAAGGAGATCATAAAATGAGTGTGCCTTTGGCTGAACGAATTAGACCCAAAACCCTTGATGATATTGTGGGACAGACCCACCTGTTAGGCGAAAATAAACCTCTCAGGCGTATTATCGAAAGCGGTAAAATACCGAATATGATTTTTTATGGTCCGTCAGGTGTCGGCAAAACTACGGTCGCAAGAATGATAGCAAATAATGCTAATATGACTATGCATAAGCTTAACGGCACAAGTGCTTCTATTGCTGATATCAAGCAGATAGTTGCTGAAACTGAGACACTCAGCGGCATTAATGGTATCTTGCTTTACCTTGACGAGATACAGTATCTTAACAAAAAACAACAGCAATCGCTTCTTGAATACATTGAAAACGGCAAGATAACTCTTATCGCTTCTACCACTGAAAATCCGTATTTTTATGTGTACAATGCTATAATTAGCCGTTCAACTGTGTTTGAGTTCAAGCCGCTGACTTCGGAGGAGATCTTGCCTGCAATAAAGCGTGCTTTTCAGCTTATGGCTGATGAGTTGGGGCTGAAACTGCGTCTTGAAAATGGTGTGTTGGAGCATATCGCAAGAGGCTGTGGCGGTGATGTGAGAAAGTCAATAAATACAGTGGAGCTTTGCATACTTTCGGCAGATAATGACGGTGAAAAGCTCACCGTGAACCTTGATAATGTGAAGCTTCTTACTCAGCGCAGCAATATGCGCTATGACCGTGCAGGCGATGAGCATTATGATATTCTGTCGGCTTTGCAGAAGTCCATAAGAGGTTCTGACGAGAACGCCGCACTTCATTATGCCGCACGGCTTATTGAAGCAGGGGATATCATTTCTCTGTGCAGACGGCTGCTTGTTATCGCAAGCGAGGATATAGGACTTGCGTATCCTATGGCGGCGGTAGTGACGAAATCCTGCGTTGATTCGGCATTGCAGTTGGGACTGCCTGAAGCAAGGATACCATTGGCGGAAGCTGTGGTTCTTCTTGCCACTGCTCCAAAATCAAATTCTGCTGAATCAGCAATAGACGCAGCTTTAGCAGATGTGAGAAATGGTGATTTCGGAGATTATCCACGGCATTTGCAGAATAAGCATTTTGACGGCGAGGGCGCAAAAGTGAAAGGACAGCACTATCTTTATCCCCACGATTATCCGAACCATTGGGTAAAACAGCAGTATCTGCCTGATAAGCTTGTGGGGAGGACTTATTATCAGTATGGTGAGAATAAGACGGAGCAAATGGCGAAAGCGTATTGGGAGAAGATAAAGAAGTGAGAAATGGAAAAAACGAAAAGAGCGAAGCAATTTTGCGGAAGTAAAACCTATTCTCCACAAAAAAATTAATCGCCGCAGGCGATACCTTAATTCCTCACTCCTCATTCCTCATTCCTCATTCCTCAATCAAAAAAAATTTTCGTTGACATCAAAAGAAAAATACGCTATAATAAAAGAGAACGGAATGTCCGTAAAATTTTATGATGGGAGTAATTTCGATGAAAATAATGGATACTATCGGCTTTGTTGAAAATGTCGATAAAGAAGTCGGCGAAGCAATGGAAGCCGAGCTGGCAAGACAGAGAAGAAATCTTGAGCTTATCGCAAGCGAAAATATCGTTTCACCTGCCGTTATGGCTGCAATGGGTTCTGTGCTTACTAATAAGTATGCTGAGGGATATTCTGGTAAGAGATATTATGGCGGCTGTCAGTGCGTTGACGTTGTGGAGGATATAGCTGTTGAAAGAGCCTGCAAGCTTTTCGGTGCTAAATATGCTAACGTTCAGCCACATTCCGGCGCTCAGGCTAACACAGCTGTTTATTTTGCTCTTCTTAAGCCAGGCGACACTGTTATGGGTATGAGCCTTGACGCTGGCGGACACCTTACACACGGCTCACCTGTAAACCTTTCAGGTAAGTATTTTAATTTTGTTCCTTACGGCGTAAATGACGAGGGTTATATCGACTACGAGGCTCTTTACAAGCAGGCTAACAAGTGCAGACCTAGACTTATTGTTGCCGGTGCAAGTGCTTATCCAAGAGCTATCGACTTTGAGAAGCTTTCTGAGATAGCAAAGGCTGTTGGTGCATACCTTATGGTAGATATGGCGCATATTGCAGGACTTGTTGCCGCAGGCTGCCATCAGTCGCCAGTACCATATGCTGACGTTGTTACAACAACAACACATAAGACCCTGAGAGGTCCAAGAGGAGGACTTATACTCACAAACAACGAGTATATAGCTAAGAAGATAAATTCTGCTATTTTCCCAGGCACACAGGGCGGTCCTCTTATGCATGTTATCGCTGCAAAGGCAGTTTGCTTTGGCGAGGCTCTCAAGCCTGAGTTCAAGGCATACGGTGAGCAGATCGTAAAGAACGCACAGGCTCTTGCAAAGGGACTTCTTGACAGAGGATTCAATCTCGTATCAGGCGGCACAGACAATCATCTTATGCTTGTTGACCTCAGACCATTCCACATCACAGGCAAAGAGTTTGAGAAAAAGCTTGACGAGGTTTACATCACAGTAAACAAGAACGCTATCCCTAACGACCCTGAGAAGCCATTTGTAACCAGCGGTGTAAGAGTTGGTACAGCGGCAGTTACCACAAGGGGACTTGTTGAGGAGGACATGGACGTTATTGCAGAGTGTATGTATCTCACAGCAACAGACTTTGACAATAAGGCTGATGAGATCAGAGAAAAGGTAAACGCTATCTGCAAGAAATATCCACTTTACGAATAATTGTACGGATTTATATACTGTTGATACACAAAGGGAGCGGCTTAGGTCGCTCCCTTTTTCTCAATAATATATGAATAAATCTCTCTTTTGGTTGATTTTTAACAGAGATCGTGTTATAATAATCTTTTAGAGTATAATTAAAAGGTGGGATATACTTTGCCAATTAAAATACCAAATGACCTTCCTGCGTTCCAAACGTTGGAAAATGAGAATATATTCGTTATTCCCGATGACAGAGCCGCTCATCAGGACATTCGTGCCTTGAAGATCGCTATTGTCAATCTCATGCCTGACAAAATTGCGACAGAAACGCAGCTTCTGCGTCTTTTGAGCAACACACCTCTTCATGTTGACATCGACCTTATTCAGATGAGCAGTCATATGTCAAAAAACACCTCTTTGGAGCATATGCTCGCTTTCTACAAGAGCTTTGACGAGGTGTGTGATAATCGTTATGATGGTCTTATAATCACTGGTGCGCCTGTTGAACAAATGGAGTATGAAGACGTTGATTACTGGGACGAGCTTTGCAGAGTTTTTGAATGGTCAAAGACCAATGTTTTCTCAACTATCCACATATGCTGGGGCGCTCAGGCTGGGCTTTATTACCATTATGGCGTTCCCAAATATCCTTTGAAAGAGAAGATGTTTGGCAATTTCAAGCACCATATCGACTATCCCGAAAGCATTATTCTTAAAGGCTTTGGAGATGTTTTCCATTGCCCGCACTCACGCCATACTGAGGTGCGTCGTGCAGATATCGAAAAGGTGGACGATCTTATAGTGGTGGCAGTGTCAAACGAGGCGGGTGTGCATCTTGTTTCAGATAGGACACAAAGACAGTTTTTCCTGTTCGGTCACTGGGAATATGATCGTGAGACCCTTGCAAAAGAGTATTTCAGAGATAAGGAAAAGGGGTTGCCTATACAGATACCATATAGCTATTTTCCTGACGATGATCCAGAAAACAAGCCTATTTTCAATTGGAGCTGTTCGGCTAATCTGCTTTATTCAAACTGGCTCAACTACTGCATTTATCAGAAAACGCCATATGATCTTAATGAGCTTGAGCCACTGGGGACTGCACAATGAAGAACGGCAGACATATAGCTGAGTTTTACGGCGTTGGAGTAATGCTCGCAATAGTGGGTGGCTATCTTGACGCTTATACCTACATCAGCCGTGACCACGTTTTTGCAAATGCACAGACAGGTAACATGGTGTTGTTGGCTATCAATATCAAAGAGGGAAGCTGGCTGAAGGTCTTTCTTTATCTGATGCCTATACTGTCCTTTATGCTTGGCGTGCTGATAGTGGAAGCTGTGAAGCTGAAATTCAATGAACACCCGAGGATACATTGGCATAGGATCATAATCGGTGTGGAGCTTGTGGTGCTGACTATTGTGGGATTTATCCCTGCCGGTACGCTTAACACATTGGCGAATATCCTAGTTTCTTTTACCTGTGCAATGCAGGTCGAGGGTTTTAGGAAAATGGACGGAAAGCCTTTCGCTACCACGATGTGTACTGGCAATCTTAGAAGCGGTACTGATAATCTATTTCAGTATTTGAAAACTAAGGATAAGCAAAAGCTTAGTAATGCAATGCAGTATTATGGCATAATCCTTTGCTTTATAGGTGGAGCGGCAGTGGGTGCATTTGTCACAGAATTGCTTGAAACTAAAGCGGTGTTTGTTGCTTTGACAGGTCTTGTTATCGCACTCTGCATTTTAAGAAGCGACGACGATAAATTAGCAGAAGGTAAGTGACGATCACCGAGCAAAGCCTTGTCAGGGCTTGTGGCAGAGACTGAATATGCGTAAGCCAGACAGTAAAATAAGAAAATCAAAAAACAAAGCAAAGCAGTGCTTGAGAAAAATCTCAGCACTGCTTTTTCTATTTCATTTTGCAAAACCACCTTGCAAAGAATAAAGTGATTTTGTGGCAAAACAAAGCGATATGGATATCCAAATAATAATTGCAAAAAATATAACGTCACAAAAGCGAAAATGATGTTATTTGACTGTTTTTGATTGAATGTTGTTAAAATGCACAAATATCTTATTCATAATTTATAAAAACGACCAAAAATAATGCTGTATGAATGATTTTGAACGGAATTGCTTGACTTTTGCTGTACGATATGTTATTTTAATATCAGAAACAATCAATATCGTTCAATTGACGTCAAAAACATTTTTGAAATTTGAAAAGGTGATAAAATGCTTACAGAGGAAAGGTACTCTATTATATTAGAGAGAGTCAAGCAGAATAAAAGTGTGAAGCTTCTGGAGTTGTGCGAGCTTTTAAAAGCTTCTGAATCAACGATACGCCGTGACTTGACGGTGCTTGATGAAAGGGGTCTTTTGAAAAAAGTTCATGGTGGTGCCATATCAGCCGAGGAACATTCTTTCAATCCGGAGGAACAGGACGTTGAGTCAAAGTCAAAACTTTTTACCGATGAAAAGCTTGCAATTGCGAGGTTTTCAGCATCTCTTGTGGATGACGGCGATTTCATTTTTATCGACGCCGGAACGACTACAGGCTATATGATAGACTTTCTGCCAGATAAGAAAATTACCTTTGTGACTAACGCTTTCGTTCATGCCAAAAAGCTTGCTCAGCGTGGCTTTAAGGTCTATATGCCGGCAGGGGAGATAAAGCTCACAACGGAGGCTATCGTTGGTGCTGAATGTGTCAGCAGTCTGCAAAGCTACAATTTCACCAAAAGCTTTCTTGGAGCAAACGGAATTTCGTTGTCAGGTGGTATAACAACACCTGACAGAAACGAGGCAAGAGTGAAGTCTACCGTGGTGTTAAACAGTCAGACTGTTTATATTCTTGCAGATCACTCTAAATTCGATCAGATATCTGCGGTCACTTTCGCTCAGCTTGGACGTGTGAAAATAATCACCGACAAGCTTCAAGACAAGAAATATCTTACAAAAGCAAATATCAAGGAGGCAATGTGAAATGGTATATACTGTAACATTCAATCCTGCTATCGACTATGTTGTTCATACAGGGGAAATGAAGCTTGGGTCTACCAACCGCTCAGATAGGGAAGAGATGTATTTCGGTGGCAAGGGTATAAATGTGTCTATAGTTCTTAGAGAGCTGGACATTCAGTCAAAGGCACTTGGCTTCACTGCAGGCTTCACAGGTGAAGCTATCGAGAACGGATTAGCGGAAATGGGAATCAATACAGATTTTGTTCATCTCAAAAAAGGTAATTCCCGTATAAATGTGAAAATAAAATCTGCTGAGGAAACAGAACTGAATGGTCAGGGACCTGATATAGATGATGAGGCTGTGAATAAGCTTTTTGCAAAGCTTGATAAGCTTCAGGACGGAGATACGCTTATACTCGCAGGAAGCATACCTGCCTCGCTTCCTTCAGATATCTATGAGAAGATACTCGAAAGGCTCGCACACAAGAATATCAGAACAGTAGTGGACGCAACAAAAGACCTGCTTCTCAATGTGCTTAAATATAAACCTTTCCTTATCAAGCCTAACAACCACGAGCTTGGCGAGATGTTCGGAGTGACACTCACTAATGATGAGGAGATAGAAAAATACGCACGTAAGCTTAAAGAAATGGGTGCTGTGAACGTGCTTATCTCAATGGCAGGGGACGGCGCAATGCTTATTGACGAAAACGGTGAAAGACATCGCTGTGGAGTATGTAATGGTAAGGTGAAAAATTCCGTTGGTGCAGGCGATTCAATGGTGGCAGGCTTTACCGCTGGTATATTGCAGGGCGATTATGAATATGCTCTTAAACTTGGCACAGCCGCTGGCGGTGCGACCGCTTTTTCTGACGGGCTTGCTCAAAAAGAAAAGATCGCAGAGCTTCTTGAAACGCTCTGAAAAAATATAGGGACGCGGAGCAATGGCAGTTTCAGGTGCAACTTTTGCTGCTGCTGTCGGAAATGTTCCATCAGGCTTTCTTGGCGCATTTCTTGCAGGTTTCCTTAGGAAAGTTACAGAATAGTCTTTACAAATATAAGAGAATATAATATAATAATATTAACAATCATAAATAAATTAAGTTTCAGAAAAGGAGAGATTTATTATGGTATCAAAGGTCGTAAAAGTAGTAAATGCAGAGGGACTTCATATGCGTCCGGCAGGTATCATTGCAAAGGCTGCTAAGGAGCATCCTGAGTGCGAGATCATGATGAAAGCAAACGGCAAGGACATCAAGGCTAAGGCTGTTATGCAGATAATGGCAGCAGGTATCAAGAAGGACACTGAGGTAGAGATAATCGTAACAGGTGAAAACGAGCAGGCTGTGCTTGACGAGTTCGTTAAAATGTTTGAGGACGGTTACGGCGAATAATTCCTTATATCTCCCAAAAAATCCAGACTAGACCGTAGCGTAAACTACGGTCTTTCTGAGTAATATGACGTTGTAAAAAATCCAAAAGAGAGAAATACATATGGACAAAAAAT
>OQVI01003247.1_pt1 | contig 9737 bp, 9 predicted proteins | sample 1691651 | NCBI WGS metagenome assembly OQVI01 (sample SAMN03418287, study PRJEB22391) | human gut metagenome | biome: human-gut; feature: organic feature; material: feces | host: Homo sapiens | place: Italy | collected 2013-04
GGCACGACCCTCATCAAAGGTACATACCGGCGGCACAGCGAGGCGCAGGATATGCAGCAGCTTCTCCCGCTGTGGCGGCAGTCCGGTGTCCAGCTGCTCAGGATGCACAGCATCGCAGCAGATCTCGTCCCGGTACTTGCCCGGGTTGCGGTAGGCCTTATACGCGATGTCGTCCAGCAAAAACTCCGGATACATTCCCTCTTTGGTCAGGGTGAACTGCATCTCCTTTTCCTCTGCATAGGCCTGCAAAGCCGCCGTAAACTCCTGCGGGGTGTTGATGCTGCCCTGCGGAATAAAGAAAAAGTGCTTCTGGTGCTGCACCTGCGCCAGCGTGCAGTAATCCTGCAGCCAGCCGGAGAAGAACCCCTGCTGCGGGGCGGGGCTTTCCATGCGGGTCAGACAGGCGTCCACGTCCAGCGTGTCCGTCTGCGGAGCCTGCCGGGCAAGGTCGGCGCAAAACTGCATGGCCGCCGCCAGCTGCGCCGCCTGCTGCTCCAGCACGGTCTGCTGGGCTTGCAGCGCCTGCTGCAGGGGTTGTTCCCCATGCAGCACCGCCCTGATGGTGGGCAGCGGCACATCCAGCATCCGCAGCATACGGATAAGTTTAAGCGTGCGGACATCCCCGGCGGTGTAATCGCGGTAGTCATTGCCCTGCCTGCGTGCCGGTGTGAGAAGCCCCTCTTTTTCATAAAAGCGGATGTTCGGGGCGGACACGCCGCTTTGTTCGGAAGCCTGTTTGATGTTCATTTGCTTCACCTCCGCCCTTACATTACACCTTAAAGCCGGTTGAAGGTCAAGGGTTTTGCGCAAAAAACCGAGCCGCCGCACAAAAATGTGCAGGCAGCTCGGTTTTTCAATGCAAAATATCCGTCAGCGCGGGGGATCAGTCCGCAGACTGGCAGAACACAGAGAAGGTGCGGTAAGCCATGTACAGGTCGGTCTTATGGATGACCTCGAAGGGAGAGTGCATGGACAGCACAGGCACACCCATATCCAGCACCTTGATGCCGCGGTTTGCCACATACTTGGCAATGGTGCCGCCGCCGCCCAGATCCAGACGGCCCATCTCGCCGATCTGCCATGCCACGTTGTTGGCATCCAGCATCCGGGTGATGTCGCCCAGCAGCTCGGCGTTGGCGTCGCTGGCAGAGCTCTTGCCGCGGCTGCCGGTGTACTTGAAGATGGCAATGCCGCGGCCGGCGTAGGTGCCGTTCTGCTTCTCAAAGGCGCTTGCCCAAGAGGGGTCGTAGGCGGCGGTCACGTCCGCAGACAGGCACACGCTGTTGCGGAAGGCGAGAATGTCGTCCTGACCGGCAGCGCGGCAGAGCAGCTGCATAAAGTGGAACACATACATACTCTGCATACCGGTCACACCGTCGGAACCGATCTCTTCCTTATCGGTCAGCACGCAGATGGTGGTGTGCACGGGGTCCTTGGTCTCGATCTCGGCCAGCAGTGCGGGGTAAGCATCCACGCGGTCATCGTGGCCGTAGGCACCGATCATGGAGCGGTCAAAGCCCACATCGCGTGCCTTGGCAGCGGGCACCACCTCGATCTCGGCGCGGGTGAAGTCGCGCTCGGTGATGCCGTACTTCTGGTTCAGCAGGATGAGGGTGTTCAGCTTGACAGCCTCCTTGACGTCCTCTTCCCCCACGGTGTCAGAGCCGATGAGCACGTTCAGCTCCTCGCCCTTGATGCCCTCGCTGAGCTTGCGCTCGTTCTGCTCAGCACCCAGATGGGGCAGCAGGTCGGTGATGCAGAACACGGGATCGTTCTCGTCCTCACCGATGGCAAAGTTGACGCTGGAGCCGTCGGCGCGGGTGAACACGCCGTGGATGGCCAGCGGGATGGTAGCCCACTGGTACTTGCGCACGCCGCCGTAGTAGTGGGTGCGGAAGTAGCTCATGTGGTCAGACTCGTACAGGGGGTTGGGACGCAGGTCCAGACGGGGGCAGTCGATGTGGGCGATGACCAGACGGAAGCCCTCTTCATAGGGCTTCTGGCCGATGGTAGCCGCCACAACAGCTTTGTTCTCCTGAATGAAGTAGATCTTCTCACCAGGAGCGTAGGCCTTTTTGGGCTCAAAAGCCTTGTAGCCGGCAGCCAGCAGCATCTGCTCGCTGACAACGGCAGCCTCGCGCTCGGTCTTGGCGCTGTCCATAAATTTCTTGTAGCCCTCGGCAAAGGCAGCAGCCTTTTCCTTTACGTCTGCCTGCTTGTCAGCAGCGTATTCGGGGGTGTAGAGCAGCTTTTCGGCGTACTCTTTTGCAGTAAGTTTCTCACTCATGATTTTTCGCTCCTTAACTTTTTATCATTGACCTGCGTACAGACGCTGATAGGTCTGGTAGCAGGCGGTGATCTTGTTGACGTAGTGGTGCATCTGGTTATAAGGGAAGCCCTGCAGCGTTTCCCCGTCTGCGGAGTGCTCCTCTATTTGCAGCAGCTGATCCACCGTGCCCCAGCCGCTGTGGTAAGCCGCTGCTGCCGTGGATACATCCCCTTTGTAGCGCACCATACACAGGTGCAGGTAGTAGCACCCAAAGCGGATAGCGGTATCGGGGCTGTACAGGTCGGCAAAGGTCAGCGGCTCCTCCGGGGCGATCTTGCTGCGCATCCAGAGAAAGGTCTCCTCAGTCATCTGCATCAAGCCCCGGGCATCCACACTGGAGGTAGCCTGCGGGTCAAAGCCGCTTTCGGTGCGAATAAAGGCGTAGACCAACAGCGGATCCAACTCATAGTCTGCTGCCCATTTTTCCACCAGCTGCTCGTACTTGCGGGGGTACAAAAGCTGCTCTGCCCGGTTGCACAAAGGCGGCACCACGCACACCGTAAGCACCACTGCCAAGCACAAAGTGACCAGCCGCCGCACCATCCGGCGGCGGCGCTGCTGTTTACGAAGTCGCTGTTTTTCCCGCGCCGCGCGGCGCTCCCGGGCGGCGATGGGGTCGTAGGCTTTTTCATAATTTTGTTCGTTCAAAGCGCTGCCGTCACGCCCCCTTCTGCCTGCAGCCGCTCACACAGGCGGGCGGCTGCGGCTTGCAGCGCCTCCAACCCGGCGTCGTTGTGCAGGGTGTAGTCTGCCTGTGCGGTCAGGGTTTGTTCCGGGGTCTGGGCGTTCAGGCGGCGGGCAGCCATCTCCGGCGAGATACCGTCCCGCGCCACGATACGCGCCACACTGGTCTCAAAGGGCGCAGTGACCACGCACAGGCGGTCGCACTCAGCCTGTGCCGCCGTGCCCACGATGACCGCACCGTCCAGCACAAAAAGGGGCGCACCGGCGGTCTGCGCCGCCTGCTTTGCGGCGCGGATGCGTGCCACGATGGCGGGGTGGGTCAGACTGTCCAGCGCGGCCTTGCCCTCCGGGGTGGCAAAGGCGCGGTCAGCCAACAGACGGCGGTCCAGCGTGCCGTCCGGCTTTAAAATATCCCCGCCGAACCGCGCCGCAAGCTGCGGCAGCAGCGGCGAGCCGGGCAGCAAAATTTCCCGGCTGAGCTGGTCGGCATCGGCCAGCGGCACGCCGTGGGCGGCAAATACCGCCGTGACCGTGGACTTACCGCAGCCGCTGCGCCCCGTGATTCCTAAAGTTATCATAGATCGATCACCCGGAAGGCGGCGGCGCGGATCAGGCGGTTGTACACTGCCATGGACAGGCCGTCCTTCTGCGGGCAGCGGGCGTAGACTACGCCATCGCCCTGCTCATCCAGCGCCCGCAGGGAGCGGAAGATGTGCTTTGCCTGATCGGCACCGTCCCCCTCGCGGCCGTATTCCACGCAGGGCACATCCAGCTTTGCGCTTTCGCCGGTAAAGCACAGGCAGCTGGGGTTCTCATCTTTATGGGCGTCCACATAGGCCTTGAACTGCGCAAAGGTGCCGTTGAGCAAGGTCACATCGGCCTTGGGGGCGTAGTGTTTGTACTTCATGCCCGGGCTGCGCACCACAGCACCCTCCGGCAGCTTTTCCAGAATGGCCTTGGACACCTCTACCTCTTCGCCGAGGGCGCGTTCCAAGTCCTCCAGCGTGATGTGGCCGGGACGGAACAGGGTGGGTTTATCACCCACCACCGACACCACGGTGCTCTCCACACCCACATCGCACTCGCCGCCGTCCAAAATCAACGGCAGGCGGCCGTCCATATCGGTGAACACATCCTGTGCGTTGGTGGGGCTGGGCTTGCCGGAAAGGTTGGCGCTGGGGGCAGCAAAGGCACAGCCGCTCTGCTGGATAACCGCCCGCGCTACCGGGTGGCTGGGCATACGGATGCCCACGGTATCCAGTCCGGCGCAGCACTCATCCGCCACCTCCGGCCCGCGCGGCATGATGATGGTCAGTGGGCCGGGGCAGAAGGCTGCCATCAGCAGCTGGGCACGCTCCGGCACCTCGCTGACAAGACCCGGCAGCATTTCCGGCCCGGTGACGTGGACGATGAGGGGGTTATCCTGCGGGCGCCCCTTGGCCACAAAGATATCGCGCACCGCCGCACCGTTGCGGGCATCGGCGGCAATGCCGTAGACCGTCTCAGTGGGCAGGGCTACAAGCTGTCCCTGCCGCAGCAGCTGCGCGGCCTCGGCTACGCCTGCTTCATCGGCAGGCAAAACTCTGGTTTTGATTTTCATACGAATCATCGTTCTTTCTATCTGTAAAGTATAGTTGCTTGGCAGTTGTTTGGATGGTTTTGCACCCGCAAAACCGGGTTTTACCCGCCCAGCCTTTGCAGCTTTTCAGTCTGCTCGCGGGTGGCAAGGGCGTCAATGACCTCGTCCAGATTGCCGTCCATGATCTTTTCCAGATTGTGGACGGTCAGGCCGATGCGGTGGTCGGTGCAGCGGTCCTGCGGAAAGTTGTAGGTGCGGATCTTCTCGCTGCGGTCGCCGGTGCCCACCTGCCCCTGACGCTGGGCGTTGATGGCATCCTGCTGTTCCTTCTGTTTTTGCGCAAGCAGACGGCTGCGCAGGATCTCCAGCGCCTTATCCTTGTTCTGGAACTGGCTGCGCTCGTTCTGGCACTCCACCACCGTACCTGTGGGGATATGGGTCACACGGATGGCACTGGAGGTCTTGTTGATGTGCTGACCGCCCGCACCGGAGGAGCGGAAGGTATCAATGCGCAAGTCTTTCATGTCCAGCGCAAAGTCCACCTCCTCTGCCTGCGGCATTACCGCCACAGTGGCGGTGGAGGGGTGGATGCGGCCTTGGGTCTCGGTCTCCGGCACACGCTGCACCCGGTGCACCCCGCTCTCGTACTTGAGACGGTTATACGCACCTGCGCCATCCACTGAGATGATGGCTTCCTTTACGCCGCCAAGTTCGGTCTCGTTCAGGTTGAGCAGTTCCAGCGTCCAGCCACGGTTCTGGGCGTACATGGTGTACATCCGCAGCAGACTGTGGGCAAACAGAGCGGCTTCCTCGCCGCCGGCACCGCTGCGGATCTCCATGATGACGTTTTTGCCGTCGTTCACGTCCTTGGGCAGCAGCAAAATTTTGAGATTATTTTCCAGCTTTGCCGCATCTTGACTTTTTTCGCTGATTTCCTGCTGTATCATCTGCTTGAAGTCCGGGTCCAGTGAACCGGGCTCCTCCAGCAGGGCTTTGGCCTGTGCCAGATGATCCAGCGCGGTCTGCCAGTCCCGGTAAGCCTCCACCACCGGCTCGGTGTCGTGGTACTCCCGCATTAACTTGCGGAACAGTGCCGGGTCGGCGGCGGCATCAGGCTGGTTCAGCCGCATGGAAAGCTCCTCAAAGCGGCGGCAGACCGCATCCATCCGGGAAGAAATATCTTGCATCCTTGCAGTTCTCCTTACAAATTCGTTCCGGTTCGGGTGCGTTGGCTGCGCTACTGTGCGCTGCCGGGCTTTACCACCTTTTTGATGTTCTTTTCAATTTTGGCGCGGGGCAGCATGACCTCGCGTCCGCAGCCGGTGCAGCGGATCTTAAAATCCATGCCCACCCGCAGCACCTCGAAGCTGGATGCCCCGCAGGGGTGCTTTTTGCGGGTGAGGATGGTATCTCCCACAGCGATGTCCATATTTATCCGACCTCTCCCTTCTTTTCTGCCGCGCAGATGCCCGGCAGAGCCAGTGTGTGCCGCCGCCCGCTGAGCGGGTGCTGCGCATACAGATATAGTATAATGCAAAGCCGCACAAAATGCAAATATCTGCGCACACTGCTGCATATCGTTGTAGCATCGCACAGAGACCCGAAAACCATATAGAAAGAGGAATGAAACATGATGCAAGCTTATCGTACCGAAAACAGTTACCGTTCTGCCGCCCGTCTGTCCCCTGCCGAGCTGCGGGCTGCCATGGCCAGCGGCGAGATTTTACAGGCCACTGCCCTTGCCTTTGACACCCGGCGGCAGCTGCGGTTTGAGCTGGGCGGCGTAAAGGCAGTGATGCCCTTTGCCCAGTGCGCGGACGGTGCCGAAACCGGTACCGTGCGGGATATTGCGGTGCTGACCCGGGTGGGACGCCCCACCTGTTTTGTCATCGAGGGGCTGGACACGGACGAGGACGGCGCGCCCTGCTACCGGCTTTCCCGCGCCGAGGCGCAGCGGCTGTGCAAGGCGGAGTATCTGGACACCCTTTCGCCCGGGGATATCCTGCCCTGTACCGTGACCCACATCGAGCCGTTCGGCGCGTTTTGTGACGTGGGCTGTGGTATCAGTGCCCTGCTGCCCATCGACTGTATGTCGGTAAGCCGCATCTCCTCCCCTGCCGACCGGGTCAGCGTAGGACAGCAGATCTTGTGCGCCATCAAGAACCGGGACGCGCAAGGGCGCTTTGTGCTGACCATCCGGGAGCTGCTGGGCACATGGGCAGAGAACGCCGCCCGGTTCACCGTGGGCGAAACGGTGGTGGGCATCGTGCGCAGCGTGGAGGAATACGGTACCTTTGTGGAGATTGCGCCGAACCTTGCGGGGCTTGCGGAGAGCTGCTCCGGTCTTGCGCCCGGGCAGGCGGTAAGTGTCTACATCAAAAACATCCTGCCGGAAAAGATGAAGATCAAGCTGGTCATCGTGAACCACGCCCTGAGCCAGCCCCACCGGTTTGAGCTGCGGTACTTCATCACCGAGGGACATCTGGACAGGTGGGTGTACTCCACACCGGAATGCCCCAAGCGCATTGAGACAGATTTTGCCGTTGCGGCTTGCAATCCGGGCTGAAAGCCTTTATACTAATAGAAAGAGTTTTTGTCTGCCCGCTGCCCGCCCTTTTGGCAGCGGCGCAGACCTTTGATACCATGTGAAAGCGCAAGGGGGATGTAAGGAACGATGAGCGCCAATGATGCTTTTACCGCCGGTGTCCGTCCCGGCGGCCTGACCAGCAGCACCGAGATCCGGTTGCTGCTGTGCTATCTGGTGAAAAACGCCGGTCCCATTACCCGGCAGGAGATCGAGAACGCCCTGATGGAGGAAGCCCTTGTCAACTATTTTGAGATCGGCTCCTGTCTGGACGATATCACAAAACAGGCGCTGGTCACCCTGACCGGCGACAGCTACACCATTACCGACAAAGGCCGCAAGGTAGCGCAGGAGCTGGCCTACGACCTGCCCCGCAGCGTGCGGGAGCGGGCGGTGGCTGCCGTGCTGCGCTGCCAGACATGGGCCCGCAAGGAGGCCAAGTACAGCGCCCGCATCACCGAAAAGGCCGACGGCCACTGCACCGTGCGCTGCACCGTAAAGGGGCTGGACAGCGAACTGTTCTGTCTGGAACTGGGTGCGCCCGACCGGCTGAGCGCCGAGCTGGTGAAAAAGCAGTTCATCCTGAAGGGCAACGAGATCTACCAGCTGCTGATCAACAAGCTGACCGAGGAAGAAAAATAAGACAGAACGATCCCCGCCCGCTGTAAGTAGAACTTACGGCGAGCGGGGATTTTTTTCAGATACGCCCTAGATCAGGATACAGATCAGCCCGGTGCAGCCTTCGTTGATGACCCGCTCCAGCGTTTCCTGCAGGCGGGTGCGGGCTTCCTGCGGGATGTGGAGCAGCTTGTTCTGCAAACCATCGTTCACCAGCTCGTGCAGGCTTTTGCCAAAGATGTTGGACTCCCACAGCTGCACCGGGTCGTCCGCAAAGTCGGCCAGCAGGCTCTGCACCAAGTCCTCGCTCTGCTTCTCGGTGCCCACGATGGGGCTCAGTTCCGTATGGATGGTGGCCTTCATCATCTGGATAGAGGGCGCACAGGCTTGCAGCCGCACCCCGCAGCGCCCATCCTGATGCACGATCTCCGGCGGTTCCAGATGCAGCTCGTCGATGGAGGGCATCACGATGCCGTAGCCGGTGGCTTCCACCTGCTCCAAGGCGCTGCGCACCTTCTCGTAGGCACGCTTTGCCCGGGCAAGCTCCATGATGCAGGGCATCAGCCCCGCCTCGTCCCCGATGTCCAGCCCGGTCTGCTCGCTGAGCACCTGATAAAAGATCTCCGGCTTCAGCTCCACGCTCACCCGCACACTGCCGGCGGCAAGATCTGCCCCTGCCACCGCCGAGCGCTGCACGGCATCGCATTCCAGCGCAGGGGCGTCTGTTCCGGCGGGCAGATCCTTCATGCGGGACACCCGCTCTGCCAACTGCATGGCAGCTGCGTACACCTGTGCTTGCAGCCAGTGCCCGGGCTCCAGCATGGTCACCCAGCGGGGCAGGGCAAAATCCAGCTCCTGCACCGGAAACTCGTACAGTACCCGCCGCAAAATCTCCCCCAGCATGGCGGCGTCCAAGTCCACGCAGCTTACCGGCAGCACGGTGCGGCGGTAGTCCCGCGCCATGCCCTCGGCCAGCTGCCGGGTCTCCGGCGCGTCCGGGTGGGTGCTGTTGAGCAGGATGATATAGGGCTTGCCCAGCGCTTCCAACTCGGTGACGACCCGCCTTTCGGCCTCTGCGTAGCCCGCCCGGGGAATATCGCTGACCGAACCGTCCGTAGTGACCACCACCCCGATGGTGGAGTGCTCGCAGATCACCTTGCGGGTGCCGGTCTCTGCGGCAAGGTCAAAGGGCACTTCCTGCTCAAACCACGGGCTTTTGACCATGCGGGGCTTTGCGTCCTCCTCGTGCCCCATAGCGCCCTCCACCATGTAGCCCACGCAGTCGATCAGCCGCACCCGGCACGCCCCGCCGCCTTCCAGCTGCAAGGGCACGGCGGTCTCCGGGATGAATTTCGGCTCGGTGGTCATGATGGTGCGCCCCGCTGCCGACTGCGGCAGCTCGTCCCGGGCACGTTCCCGGGCGGCGGCAGAGCCGGACATGGCGGGCAGCACCAGCTGCTCCATGAACCGCTTGATAAAGGTAGATTTGCCGCTGCGCACCGGCCCCACCACACCGATGTAGATATCCCCGCCGGTGCGTGCGCCGATCTCATGACAGATGCTGTTCTGTTCCTGTTTCTCCAAGGTCCTTCTCCCCTTCCTGTTGCGCTGCGCACCGCGCCCGTAGGGGTGGGTGTGCTCGTTGTATCGTATGAAAAGGGAGCGTTTATTATGCCGGGACAGTTTTGAATGCCCTCCGCTTTGCTCTGGGCATAATCAGCGGAAAAATTATTTTATATAATTGCAATTGAGGAAAATCTGCGGATTTTCCTCAATTGCCTTTTCACGGGGCTCAAAAAAGAGCTGCAGTGCGAAACGCACAGCAGCTCTCAGAAAGGTTTTATAAAATCACGGGGTCAGGCGGTTGGGGCCGCGGAACAGGAACTCGGCGTCCTTGATGCTCAGGCCGCACAGCAGCATGGTCAGGCGGTCGATGCCCAGAC
>OQVI01003249.1_pt1 | contig 9737 bp, 9 predicted proteins | sample 1691651 | NCBI WGS metagenome assembly OQVI01 (sample SAMN03418287, study PRJEB22391) | human gut metagenome | biome: human-gut; feature: organic feature; material: feces | host: Homo sapiens | place: Italy | collected 2013-04
CGCCGTGATCGACGCGCACATCGCGGGCAGGCTCCGTTTGGCCGCGATGCCGCCCAGCGGCAGGGGCAGCGCGGTGGTCCGCTCCCATAGCTGTCCGAGGTCGGCGACCAGCTCCAACTGCCGCTGCCGGTAGACGAAACGCCCCTCGTGGATCAGCACTCCGGCGTCGAAGTCGCCCCGCTCCACGGCGGCGGCGATCTGCGAGAAGAGCAGGGGCGTGCGCTCCGTAATCCGGGGGAAAAGGCGCATCATCAGTGCGTTGGCCGTGGTGTGGACCCCCGGTACGGCCACGCGGCGGATCGGCGACCGGTCCCCCGCGCGGCGCACCAGCAGCGGTCCGTTGCCGCGTCCGAGCGCTGCGCCGCTGTCCAGCAGCGCGTAACGGTCCGCAACGGCGGGCAGCACGGCGCAGCTTATCTTGCTCACGTCGGCCTCTCCGGCCTGCACCCCGCGGTTGAGCGCCTCGATGTCGCGGTATTCGACGTCGAAATGCAATCCGCCCGTGTCGATGCGTCCGTTCAGGAGCGCGTCGAACATGAAGGTGTCGTTCGGGCAGGGCGATATGCGCAGGCGGAGCGTCACCGTTTCTGCGCTTCGGTGATGTTGCGCGCGTTCTCCTGATCGCGGTTGCGGTTGCGCCTGCCGCCGTAGCGGCCCAGCAGCCAGCCCGCTGCGAAGGTCAGCGCGAGGACGATGATGTCGATAAATACGTTGGCCAGCCAGCGCTGGATGGCAGGGGCGAACTGCCAGATCAGAATGAAGACGACCAGTATCAGGATCAGTCCCGCCCAAAGTGTCCATTTTTTATTCATCGTTTCCGAATATTTGGGTTAATGTTGCGGTAAGGTTTTCGACGGCCAGCCCTCCGGCCCATCGGTCGAAGGGTTCGCCGACATAGTTCGACACGGCGCGAATCTGGCAGCAGGCGACGCCCAGCGCTTCGCACACGGCGAAAAAGGCCGCGCCCTCCATGTTTTCGATTTCGGGCAGCGCGCTTTGCCCGTCCGTGCCGTCGATTCCGGGCAGCGAGCCTTGTCCGGCCGTGCCGTTCGTGTCGCCGATCGCGGACTGCATGTCCGAGGGCTGTTCCGGGCTGTCCGCCCTCTCTCCGGCAGGTTGCAGCGTCTGTCCGGCCGGGGCCGAAACTGCGTCGCCGGACTTCGTTTCCGGCACCGGAATCCCATACCCTGTTTCCCGGAACTCCTGTTCCTGCTTCCGCCCCGTCTCCCGCAGGCCGTCTCCCGAACGGTTTACCGTAACGCCCGCCGCGAGGGGCAGTCCCAGATCGGGTCCCGAAGTTTCGTATTCGCGGGCGTAACGTGCCGGAATCCCGGCGATCCGCTCGGAGACCACTTCGACCACCTCGCCGCGCTGCAGGCTCCGGTCGTACGCCCCCGCGATGCCTGCGAGCACGACCAGCTGGGGCTTGCGGGCTTTCACGGCCCGGATCGTCGCGGCCGCGATCTCCGCCGCGCCGACTCCGGCCACGAAGACCGGATCGCGGGGCTGGGTGAGGATGAACGCCTTGGCCTCCTCGATGGTGGGGAAAATGAAAATCCGCTTCACGTTACCGGCCCACTGCGGCTTCGAGTTCCTCGACCGTGATCGGAATTTTCCTGTCACCCAGCATGCGGCTGCCCTCTTCGGTGACCAGAATGTCGTCCTCGATGCGGATGCCGCCGAAGTCGCGGTACGCCTCCAGCGCGTCGTAATCGACGATGCCCTTGTAGAGACCCTCGGCGCGGCACTTGTCGATCAGCGCCGGGATGAAGTAGAGTCCCGGTTCGTCGGTCAGCACCGTTCCCGGTTCGATGCGCCACGCCGCGCGGTAGATGCAGGTTCCCGACTTGGCGGCGCGGTCGGCGATCGTCGAGAAGTCGAAACTCCGCTCGCCCATCGCCTCGCAGTCGTGTACGTCCATGCCCAGCCCGTGTCCCAGTCCGTGGGGCATGAGCATCGTCATGGCACCCGAAGCCACGGCGTCGGCGGCCGTGCCCTTGAGCAGTCCCAGCGCCACCAGCCCTTCGGCCAGCGTCATGTAGGCGGCGTTGTGTATCTCGGTGTACATCATATGCGGCTTGACGATGCGCGCCACATGGTCGTGTGCCGCCAGTACGACGTTGTAAATCTCCTTCTGCTTCTGCGTGAACCGGCCGCTGACGGGGTAGGTGCGCGTGTGGTCCGAGCAGTAGCCGTCCACGGTCTCGCAGCCTGCGTCGCACAACAGCAGCCGCCCCTGCTCCAATACGCCGTCGGCGTTGAGGTTGTGGAGCGTCTCGCCGTGCTGCGAGACGATCGAGGGGAATGACAGGCCCGAACCGCTGGATTTGGCGATGCCCTCGATGGCGCCCGCAATCTCGCGCTCGATCACACCGGGGTGGCACATATGCATCGCCAGCGTGTGCATATGGTAGCCTATCAGGAACGCGCGTTCCATCGCCTCGACCTCCTCGGCGCTCTTCTTCTCGCGCATTTCGGCCACGGCGAACATCAGTTCGACCGACTTGTAGTCGTGCAGCAGTTCGGGCTTGATGCCGAGCAGCGCCGACAGCTGGAGCTTCGTCTCGCCGCGGTAGGGCGGCAGGTAGTGGATCTTGCGGCCCAGCGAAACGGCTTTGCGGAGCCGCTTTTCAAGTTCGGCCATGGGGAACGTCGCCGTGACGCCGACTTCGGCGCCCAGTTCGCGCAGCGTGGGCTGCGGACCGGTCCAGATGATGTCCTCGACCGTGAAATCGTCGCCGTACAGCGCCTCTTCGCCCGTGTCGGCGTCGATCAGGCCCGCCAGCGACGGGGTGTTCAGCCCGAAGTAGTAGCGGAACGACGAATCCTGCCGGAAATAGTAGGCGTTGTTCGGATAGTTGTTGGGCGAAAGGGAGTTGCCCGGCAGCAGGATGATCCCTGAGCCGATCTTCGTACGCAGCATGTTGCGGCGCGCAGCGTAGGTCTTAGCTGAAAACATAGTATGGCGTTTTAATTTGCATTCCATTTGCGGCGCCTGCGGCCCGTCGGCGCAGGGCTTGTGCGGCGGCACATTCTCCACCTCTTACAAAAACAGTAAAAATATGACAAGCCCGCGCCCTGCGGCGGCTATTTTTTGCGGAAAGGCTTCTGCGGAGGGTGCGGACGGGGGTAAATGTCCGGCGGGGCGGGCCTGCGGTCAGAATTCGACGCTTGCGCCCGCATCGTTGACCGTGACGGCGACCTCGCGGCCCATGTAGAGGGCGACGTTGGGGTCTTCGTGGCCTGCGGGGATGCCGAAGACGACCGGAATCCCCAGCGGACGGACATAGGCTGCGATGATGTCGCAGGGGTCCCAGACGCCGAAGTGCTTCTGTCCCAGCATGTCCGTAAAATGCCCCACGAGAACGGCCTTGCATTTGGCCAGTATTCCGCTCCGCTCCAGCTGCTGCATCATGCGGTCGAGCCGGTACATCTGTTCGCCGATCTCTTCGATGAACAGCACCGTCGGGGTGTCGAAGTCGGGCTGTTCGGGCGTGCCGATCGCCGAGCAGAGCAGCGAGAGGTTGCCGCCCGCGAGCCGTCCGCGGGCCGTGCCGGAGACGTTGAGCGGGTGTGCGGCGGCGTCGATGCGCGTCCAGCGGCCGAAAAGCGCGCTGCGCAACGATTCGTCCGAGACGATCGCTTCGGGTTTTTCATCGGCGCCGAAGCGGAACTTGCCCGGCATCGTGGCGTGAAGGCTTTCGACGCCCAACCGCCCCAGCGCCATGTGGAGCATGGTGACGTCGCTGAAGCCGACGATCCATTTGGGCTGTTCGCGCAGCGGCGTGAGGTCGAGCAGCGGGAGCAGGCGCACCGATCCGTAGCCGCCCTGATAGCTGACGACGGCTTTCACGCCGGGATCGTCGATCATGGCCTGCAGGTCTGCGGCGCGCCGGGCGTCGGTCCCGGCGAAGTAGGGCTGTTCGCGGTCGGCGTAGTGCGCTCCGAATTTCACTTTCAGCCCCCACTCTTCGAAGCGTTCCCGGACTTTGGCCGTGTCGGCCTTCTCCTTGAGTTTGCGCGCCGGGGTGACGATGCCTATGGTGTCACCCGGCCGCAGGTAGGGCGGGCGGACGAAAGGCGCGTCGGATTTCTGGGCGGAGAGCGCGTCGGATTGCCGGAGGGAAAGGGTGTCGGGCTGTAGAAGGGTGTCCGTATCGGAGTGGCGGGCGGCGAGGTTTGCAGAGCAGAGCAGGAGGGCGGCGAGCAGGAACGGATATTTCATGTCGGATCTGTATTCGGGGTGTAGAGGGATGTTTGTTTCGGTTCTTCGGGGTTTCGGTCGGAGATGCTTCCGGTTATTTTCTGCGCCGGGTTAGTCCTTCGGGCAGCGGCAGCCGGATGCGGGTGATGCTGACGACGGCGCCCGTCAGGGCGAAGCCTCCCGCGAGCAGGAGCGCCGTATGGGTACTGTTTTCGGGGACGATGTGGAACAGGAGGGCCATCAGCGCGGCGCCCGTGATCTGGCCCACCAGACGCGCCGTGGCGAGCATGCCGCTGGCGCTTCCGCTGCGCTGGGGCGGGGCCGAGGCGATCAGTATGCTGTTGTTGGGCGACTGGAACAGTCCGAATCCCGCGCCGCAGAGCACCAGCCGCCATGCGATGTCGAAAGGCGCCGGATCATCGGGCAGGAAGGCCAGCAGGAACAGTCCCGCGGCCATGGCCGTAAGTCCCATGCCGCCCAGAAATCCGGCGTGGACACGTTCGACGAGGAGGCCGGCGATCGGGGCCACGACCATGATCACGGCGGGCCATGCGGTCATCAGCAGTCCCGTGGCTACTTCGTCGTAGCCGAATTCGTGCTGCAGGTAGAAGGGCAGGGCCACCATGGCGAGCATCTGCCCCAGAAACGAGCAGATCGACGTTAAGACCGAGACCGAAAAGATCGGGATGCGCAGCAGGTCGAACGGCAGCAGCGGATAGGGTTCGCGCAGCTGGCTGCGGATGAAGAAGAAGCCGACGACGAGCAGTGCGGCGATGCCGGCCGAGAGGATGCGCGGATCGAGACCGTGCGAGAATCCCTCGACCGAAGCCATCAGCAGCCCGAACGTGAGTGCGTTCATCACGGCGTCGCGCCAGTCGAAGCGGTGGGTGCCGACCCGCACGGGGTTGTCGGGCAGGAAGCGGCGGCTCAGCGACAGGGCGACAAGCCCGACGGGAATGTTCACGGCGAAGAGCCACGGCCAGTGGGCGATCGAAAGGATGCCTGCGGCGATGGTCGGGCCTGCGACCGACGACACGGCGACGACCGTGGCGTTGAGACCCAGCCCGCGGCCCAGCTGCGCCTTGGGGTAGATGATGCGGATGAGCGTGGTGTTGACCGACGTGACGGCCGCGGCGCCGAAGCCCTGCATGACGCGCGCCAGCACCAGCGTGGCGAGCGACGAGGAGAGTGCGCAGCCCACCGAAGCCACCGTGAAGAGCATCAGCCCGCCGATGTAGACCTTGCGGTAGCCGACCAGCTCGCCCAGCGCCGAGAACGACAGCAGCGAGACCATGATGGCCAGCTGGTAGGCGTTGACGATCCAGATCGAGTCGGCGGACGAAATCCCCAGCTCCTGCCCGATGGTCGGCAGGGCGACGTTGGCGATGGCGCTGTCAAGCACCGACAGTCCGACGCCGAACGCCACGGCCAGAATGGCCCACAAGCGGCGGGGCATCGGCAATCCGTCCGCAGGCGGCGCTATGTAGGGAATGGTGCTCACGGAGTGCAAAGGTAATACATGCCGTCCGCAAATCAAAACGGGTGCCGGGCTCGCATGAAAACGGAGGCCCGGAAATTTCCGGGCCTCCCTTCTCACAGCTATGAATTTGAACTTTTTACTTTAAAAAACGGTATGGTAGTATGCTTGTGGCTGGTTGTGATTCCGGTTTATCTGCGGTCGCTCTCCGGCACGATCCCGCCCTGCGGTTCGACGCCCTTGAGGTATTTGGCGAGGAACTTCTCCATCGCGCGGTAGAAGTCGAAACGGTTCTCCTCGTTGTGGAAGCCGTGGCCTTCGTTGTCCTTGACCATGTAGTCCACATGCACGCCGCGGCTGCGCAGCGCTTCGACCATCTGGTTGCTCTCGTTGATGTTCACGCGGGGGTCGTTGGCGCCCTGCACCACCAGCAGCGGGGTCTTGATGCGCTCGGCGTTGAGGGCCGGCGAATTCTCGCGCAGCATCTCGGCGTCCTTTTCGGGGTTGCCGACCATCTCGTACATCATGTCGAGCATCGGTTTCCAGTAGGGCGGAATGGTTTCGAGGAACGAGAAGAGGTTCGACACACCTACGTAGTCGATGGCGCAGGCGTAGAGGTCGGGATCCTTCACGATGCCCTGCAGCGTGGCGTAGCCGCCGTAACTGCCGCCGTAGATGGCGATCTTCGCGGGATCGGCGATGCCTTTGCCGATCAGCCAGTTCACGCCGTCCGTGATGTCGTCCTGCATGGTCTGGCCCCACTTGCCGTAGGCGATTTCGGTGAACTTGCGTCCGAAGCCCGTCGAACCGCGGAAGTTCATCTGCAGCACGGCATAGCCGCGGTTGGCGAGGAACTGCGCTTCGGGGTTGAAGCCCCAGTAGTCGCGGGCCCAAGGTCCGCCGTGGGGATTCACGACCACGGGCAGGTTCTTGGCGTTGTGCACGGTCTTGCCCACGGGCAGCGTCAGGTAGCCCTCGATCTCCAGACCGTCGCGCGAAGTGTAGTTGATAGGGATCATCTCGGCCATCTGCTCCTCTTCGATCCACGGCGCGAGGTCTGCCAGCTTGGTCATCGTGTCGGCCTCGACGTCGTAGAGGTAATAGGTGCCCATCGTGCGGTCGCCGCCTGCATAGACGATGTATTTGTCCTCGGCCTTGTTCGAGCCGGCGATGCCGATGGCATAGCCGCGCAGGTGCTTCTCCATGCGGCCGAACATCTCGCCCGTCGCCTTGTCGAAGAAGTGGCGCGCGGTGCCTTTGTGGCCGGTGTAGGAGACGCCGAGCAGTTTCTTCTGCGCGTCGCTGTACCAGATGTTGTCCAAGTCGTATTTGTCGTTTACGTAGAGCTGTTCGATCTCCTCGCACGTCGCGGGGTCCATCAGCACGAGGGCGACCTTGTCGCGTCCGAGGTTGGTGACGGCGTAGACCTGCTTGTTGTCGGGGGTGAAGGCGGCGAACGAGACGCTCTCCTTGAAGTTGGTCGTCAGCACGGGGCGGAAAGGCTCGGCTTCGGTTTCGCGGTAGCGGATCTGCGAATTGACGCCGTCCACGATGGCGTAAGCCACGCGCAGGCGGCCGTTGTGGTCGGTCTGCCAGCCCTGAATGTCGCCGGGATTCTCGCACAGCATCGTCATCTCGCCCGTGTTGAGGTTCAGCCGGTAGGGGTCGAAGATCATCGGATTGCGCTGGTTGGTGCCGATGATTATCAGCGAGTCGATCTCTTCCAGCGGGTCAATGATCTGCGTGCGGACGCCCGGAATGGCGGTGTAGGCCTTCGGGTCGCTGCCGTCGATGTTCACGCCGTAAAGCTGGTAGTTCTCGTCGCCGCCCGTGTCCTTCAGGTAGAGGATGCGGTTGTCGCCGGCCCAGAAGTATCCGGCCAGATCGCGCTCGGTCTCCGAGGTGATGCGCACCGCCTGCTTGCCGTCCACGGGCTGTACGAAGATGTTGCGGCGGCTTTCGTAAGGCGCCATGTAGGAGAAATAGCGGCCGTCGGGCGATATCTGGTAACCGGTCTTCTCCGAATTGCGGAAGAAGGTTTCCATCGGCAGCTCAAGGGCCGTCTTGGGTGCGCAGGAGGCGAGAACGGCCGCCGCTGCGGCGAACAGAAGGAGTTTTTTCATGGGATTATTCGTTTGTGTTTTCGTTTTGCTTTTCGGAGCGCAGGGCGTCGCGCCAGATGGCGCAGACCGAGAGGATCAGCAGTATCAGCAGCGGCGTGTCGGACAGGTGCGAAACTTCGGGGAACAGAAGCCGGGCGGCTACCGAGAGCGCGAAGGCGGCCACGACGATGAATACGGCCAGCATGCGGATGATTTTTTCGATCTCCATAGGATGTCTTTTTTAATTGCGACACTGCAAACTTACAAAAGAAATTTTGAAAAACAAATAAAATTTATTGTTTTTCGATAAAAATTTTATGATAAGCGGGTCTGAGTGCTTTCGCTGGCTGAAAATCGTAACGAAAAAAACGCCCGAAGGCGTTTCCTTGATATATATGTCGTCCGGCATACGTGCTGTCCGGCCGGCGCGGGCTATTGCGCATCGACGAATTTGTAGAGCTGGTCGCCGCGGCGTATCGTCCCTTGGGTGCGTACCGCGCACAAGGTTCCCTGAGCGACGGACGGGACGGGCTTTCCGTCGGTGTCGTGCAGCTCGGCGAGCGTCTGTTCGGCGACGCCCGTCGTGGCGCCCATGAAGAATATCTCTTCTCCCACGGCCAGCGGAGCCGCTTCGACCAGCCCTTCGGCCACCGATATCCTTTTGTAGAAGTTGGTCACCTTGCCCACGTAGACCTTGCGCCGCGTGGCTGCCGATCCGTAATGTTCGCTGTGTTCGGCGACGGGTCGTCCTGCGTAGTAGCCTTCCCAGAATCCGCGGTTGAAGACCGTAGCGAGCCGCTCTTTCAGTCCGGCGGCCAGTTCGGGCGTGTATGTCCCGGCTTCGATGGCGCGCAGCGCCTCGTCGTAACACTCCACCACGCGCTTGACATACTCCGCGCCCCGCGCCCGGCCCTCGATCTTCAGCACCCGGACGCCCGCGCCGATGAACTTGTCGAGAAAATCGACCGTGCAGAGGTCCTTGGGCGAGAGTACGTAGCGGCCGTCCACGTCCAGCGCCGCGCCGGTCTCCTTGTCTGTGACGGTGTATTTGCGGCGGCATAGCTGGCGGCATGCGCCGCGGTTGGCCGAGCAGTTGGTCTCGTAGAGCGAAAGATAACATTTGCCCGAAACCGACATGCAGAGCGCGCCGTGGGCGAACATTTCGAGCTGAACCAGTTCGCCGCGCGGGCCCCGGATGTCGTTCTCGGCGATTTCGCGGTGAATCCGCGCCACCTGTTCGAGCGTCAGTTCGCGGGCCAGCACCACCGTGTCGGCCCACTGCGAAAAGAATTTCACGGCTTCGGAGTTCGAGATGTTGCTCTGGGTCGAGATGTGGACCTCGACGCCGATGCGCCGTGCGTAGAGAATCGCCGCGAAGTCGGAGGCGATGACGGCGTCGATGCCCTCGGCCTTGGCGCGGTCGATCACCTCGTGAACGGTCCGCAGCTCGTCTTCATAGACGATGGTATTGACCGTCAGATAGGTCTTCACGCCTGCGGCGCGTGCCGTGGCGACGATCTTCGCCAGATCGTCGAGCGTGAAGTTGGCGGCCGACGCCGAGCGCATGTTGAGTTTGCCGACGCCGAAGTAAACCGAATCGGCTCCGGCCTGAATGGCCGCCGCCAGCGATTCGTACGACCCCACGGGGGCCATGATCTCTATATCGGAACGTCGCATGTCAGTTTTTGCGTCCTATCAGGCTTTCGGCGTATTCGCGGATGCGCTGCGTGCGGGCCTTGTCCGCCGACAGCGTATCGAGGATCGAGAGCGCCCGTTCGAACCGCAGCGAAATCTGCTGTTCGGTCAGACGCGGCACGTCGAGCCGGTCGTAAATGGATTTTACCGCGGCGATCTTTTCGGCGTCGGACAGCCGCGCGTCGAGACGGGTCGTGCGCAGCGCTTCGCGCGTCGCTTCGTCGGCGGCGACGCCATGATGATCTGCGCCTACCGCCTG